>MDTG01002970.1_pt1 | contig 35447 bp, 38 predicted proteins | sample 811421 | NCBI WGS metagenome assembly MDTG01 (sample SAMN05326645, study PRJNA326480) | marine metagenome | isolation source: seawater | place: Pacific Ocean: South East | collected 2011
ACGTTGATAGGCTGGATGTGGAAGCGCAGTAATGCGTGCAGCTGACCAGTACTAATAGCTCAATTGGCTTGATTTATGCACTGAAAAAAATTTTTTAATCATTGGTAATTATTAATGGGAATAGGAAATCACGAGTTATATTTCTTAAAATATATTTCTAAAAAAATCTCTTTTAACTCTGTTGCTACAATTGGTAGACAATTATTAGTTTCATCTCCTGAAGATATAAAAAAAATAATTGGAACTAATTGTCATTATGAGGGTTATTGCGAAGAACTGTTAAAAAAGGAATTTAATGTAGAGACAGTAACTTCTTATGATGTAAGTGATTATGAGGGTGTTGATTATGTTTGTGATTTTAATGACAAGTTAGAAGTCAACAAAACTTATGACCTTGTAATAGATTTTGGCTCTCTAGAGCATATTTTTAACATTTTTCAAGCTGTAAAAAATATTTCACAATTATGTAAAGTTGGTGGTCACATAATACATTCAAATCCATCAAATGAATTTTGTGGTCATGGTTTTTACCAATTTAGCCCTGAGTTTTATTACACACTATATAGTGAAGAAAATGGATTTTCCGAAACAGAAATATATTTGGCCGAATATCCTGAATATAAGAAAAATATTAATTATTGGTATAAAACAAAAAAACCACAAAATGGAAAAAGGTTTGAATTTTTTAGTGATTATGGTGTCGGCAATTTAGTTTTTGTAAAAAAAAAAGAGCATAAAATTTTTTCAAAAATAATACAATCTGATTATGGTTTTATATACAAAAGTGTAAATAAAGAAAAAAAAATAGAGGTAAAAAATTTACAAAAATTCAAAAACTTTTTGAAAAAATTTTCATTTCTAAAAAAAATTGCATCAGTTTATGGCTTGATAAGATATAACTTAAAAAAAAAAAGAAATGCAAAATTAAAATATTTAAATAAAAACAAAAATTTTACTAAAATTTATTTTAGAGATATTATTGATTAGACATTGCACTTAAAATTCCTAAACTTCCGGTGTTTTCTAAGGCTAATATTACGACATTTAATTGTTCTATATAACCAATATCTCTAATTCTCTCATTAAAAAAAATTTTTTCTGAGTAAATTAATTTATTTTTTTTTAAATCTAATTTTAATCTAAAAACACTACCTCCATTTAAAGATGAAATCAGATAATTATCTCTCCAAAAATTACTAAATCTTCCAGGGACTTTGGTTAACTGAGATATTCCAATAGATGGAATAAATGAATAAATAGGCTCCTGAAAATTATTAGATTCATGATCTTTTAAGTATTTATAGCTATCTATTTCTTGATCTTCATATTTGTAGGGCTCACCGTATGAACTAATCGGCCAACCATAATTTTTTTTATAATTTATAATGTTGATTTCATCACCACCTCTTGGCCCATGCTCTGTAGAAATTATTATACCATTGTCATTATATAGGCCCTGTGGATTTCTATGACCTTTTGAAAAAATAATAGGTTTTAAATTTTTATAATCTAAAAAAAGTATTTTTCCTAGGTTTGAGGAACTTTTCTGTGCATAGTCTTTTTTCTTAGCAAGTGCATCTATAGAAATCAAAAATCCATCTTTATCATTAAATCTATAATTGAGCATTCTTCCAGCATAAATCGACTCAACACATTCTTCATTTAAAAAAATAGTATTAAAATTAAGCTCATTATTATTGTAATCAGCTGATTTAATTCCAAGGTAAAAACAATTTTCTTTTATTTTTTTTGCAAATGAAAAATATATTCTTTCATTATGAGTCATTACATCTAAAACTTTTGAAAAATTATCATCGAAATTTACTTTTGGCTTGATAGTTTGTTTTAAAATTTTATTTTTTAATTTGCTGGAATCTAAAAAAATAAATTTTCCTGTCAAAGATAATATTATTATTTGGTTATCAATATAATCAAAATAAAATGATGTAGTTTCAGGTTTTACAAACATCTTATTATCATCAGGTGGCTGGCTTGTTAAATCAAATTTTTTTAGAGAGAGTTTTGAATAATCTAAAGTAAGGTACTCAGTAATTGGAAGATCTTTTTGATTGTAATTATTTTTAATCTCCCTAGTATTATATAATTCCTCCATAATTTTTAATTTTTCCTTACCAATGACCGCTGCTTTTATTTGTTGTTTGAACTTATTAGGAATCAATGGACTGATTTTAGATTTAAAAGAATTAAAATTTGATAGTGGGTAAACAACAAAAAATAAAAATAATAAGCTTAAAAGTGTAATAAAAATTTTTTTCATATATAATTAATTTTTGTAAAAATTTACTAAAATAATATAATTAAATACTACATGTTTTTCAGAAATAAATATAATTTTAATGTTGCCATTAAAATTCTTACACCAAATAAACTTCTCTCTATAATTATTCTTTTTCAAATCATAGTTTTTGTTTTTTTGTACAAAAATGGTTTATTGACATCACCAGATCTTTACACTTCTGACGCATATAGCTTTTACCACAATAATTACTCAAATTTAGAAAATCTTTTAAGTCAATATAGATCTTTTGGAGGTCCCTTGTACGTAAAATTTTATAAAATATTTTCATTGGAATTGAAAAATTGGGGTATGGTGAATTATATTTTATTTTCAATTTCACTAATACTTTTTTTTCATTCTCTTATATTAAATAATTTCAATAAGATTTTTTCTTTTTTTTTAATTTTAGGTATTCTAGGCTCGACTAAACTTTGGTATTATTTTAGTTATTGGTCTGAAGTTTTTTCAGTAACCTTGATACTATTTACTACAAGCTTATATTTTTTTTCGTATAAATATAAAAAAAATTATCAATATTTTTTATTTACTATTTTTTTGTTCTATACTTATCAAGTAAGACCCTTATTTGTCATATTTGTATTTACATTCATATTACTTGAATTTTACTTTATTAAATTTGACAAAAAAGAAAAAATTTTTAACATTAAAAATTTAAAGATTGCTAATTTTACCTTATTGCCACTTATATTTTTTTTGATAATCAGATATTCAATAACAGGACACTTGGGCATCGCTCCATATGTTGGAGCACATGTGGGAGCTCATGCATTATTTTACTTAAATGAGAATAACATAAATCTTTCATCTGAAAAAAACAAAGATTTTGCAAAAAAAATTTACAAAAGAAAGCTTGCACACAACTATCCATGTAATTCAGATTATAGTGAAATTAAAGAATTAAGTTCTTACACATTATGTTACACAGAGAACACGATGTCCTTAATGCTGGAAATGATAAAAGATAAGACGAACAAACAACCTTTTAAAGATGGGGATGAAAGAAATTACAATTCATGGAAATATATGATTACTTTAGATAAATTTTTCATAGAAATAAAAAATTATAATGAAATCGATAAGAGTTTACAAAATTTCTCTGAGTATTTAATTAAGTTAAATTTTAAAAATTTTTTAAATCAAGCTAAATTGAATTTTTATAAATCTTATTCAATGCAAGTAAGCATGAATAAAAAATTAATATATATTTATATAATTACGATTATAATTCTTTTCTCAATTTTTTTAATCAATAAAAAATCAATACTCAAATCTAAGGATGATCTTATAAAATTAAATGGGATTTTAATTTTTTTTTTGTTAACAAACTTTTTAAGTATTATAATTCTTTCTGTAATTCACCTACCAAAAATGAGATTAATGAGTGTCCAAGGAATTTTTTTCGTACCAGTAATATTCTCTTATATCATAGGATACTTGACTAATATATTTGAAAATAAAAAATGAATTACTTATATTTTGCTTATTACTAAAAAAATTTTTGGATTTAAAAAACCTAAAAAAGGATAAATCATTCTCAAATTTAAAAAATTACTTATTTTATCTAAAATTTTTGAGGATGGTCCAATTACAATTCCATTATAGTTTTCCTTTTCAATTTTAAACTCTTCTTCATTAAAAATTTCTCTATATTTTTTGAAAGTTCCAACTCTCAATAAGCCTCTCTCATTTCTGTCGATAAGATGAGTTAACCAAATAAGAGGGTTTAATTTGTTTGGTTCGTAAATAATAAGTTTTCCGCCACTTTTCAAAACTCTTTTAATCTCTTTCACATTTTTATAAATATCATCTAAATGATGGATTACATCTACTACAAGAATAATATCAAATTTTTTATCTTCAAAAGGTAATTTTTCAGGCTCAACTTTATGAACTTCAATATTTTTTATGTTGTACCGGTCAAAATTTTTTTTACTCTGATCAATAAATTCACTACTTATATCCACACCAAAAAGTTTTGACTTTGTTAATTTAGACAATTTAATTAAAAATGTTCCTGGGCCACAACCATAATCTAGTATAGTGAAATTATCAGACAAATAGCTTTGGATTTTTTCATCGAAATATTGAACTAAATTCCTTTTTTTAATTATATTTTCGATATTAAATCTTGTATCATTTGAAAAAATTGTAAATTTTTTTTTTCCTCGAGCTAATTCATCGTAAAATTCGCTTGTGTTTTTAGATGAATGGTTTTTCATTTAATCTACATCTACGTTTATAGTCTTATTTACTATCAGCTTGATAAAATTTATATCAAACTTCATTGCAATTACAAACGTAAAACTAATCAATACAATTAAAGATATTAATTTAGCGTTTAGATAAATTTTATCAGGACCAGATTTGCTATTAACTGTTTCTAATGAAAGATATAGGTAATAACAAAATATTAGTGCAACAAAAGGATAAAGTAAAATAAGTTCTGCTCTATATTTTAAGAGAAATATTGCAATAAAAAAAGATGCAAGCATCAAATAAAACAGAGAACTAATTAATAGGTTAGTTTCATTGTATTTACTGTAGTTTTTTCTATACTTAATTAAATTATTTAAGTTTGAATATTTTTTAAAAAATCTTATTTCAGACAATCTTTTGCTAGCCATTAAGAAAGATCCAGTAAACCAATAAAATAGAAGAATACTAATTGGAGGTAAAATTAATTTATCAGTCACCATGAACCAACCTAAAAAAAATCTAATTGGATTGTTAATAGATTCTATTATGACGTCTAAATAAACTATATCTTTAAATCTAAATGGTTTGACATTATAAAGAAAACCAGAAACTATGAATGCTAAAGACGTATAGAAAAAAAACTTATTTATTAGATAAGAAAGCGTTAATGCCGTGATTAAAAGAATTGAGCAAAAAAGCAATATATCATAAAACAATATTTTCTTATGAACTAAGGGCCTAGTTTTTTTCTTTGGATGATATTTATCAAAATCTTTATCGAGATATTCATTAATCGCGTAATTACTTGAGGCAATTAAAAATGAAGATAAAAAACCAAACAATAAATTAAAAAAATTTAGATTATAATTAGTTAATAGGAGTGCAGCAAAAAATATACCCGGTATTATAAATAAATGTTTTATAAAATGGTCAGGACGTGAAATTCTTAAAAGTATATAAATTTTTTCCATATTTCATTTAAATAAATTTGGAATTTTATGCATCAATCTGAGTTTAAAAAATTTATATAGGGCCATCTCCATTTTAGTTGAAAAATTTCTTGAAATTATTCTACAGAACTCCTTACAAATCTTGCCAGGTGAGTAAATTATTTTATAGAAAAAAAATGTTAGATACATTTTTATTCTGAAAGAATTAATTTTTTTGTAATCTTCTCTCCATGTTGGTGATCTTGTTAATTGAGAGTAATGTTTAAATCCACCAATTTGATCTGCAAAATAAGAACCAGGAATTGGTGAGTATATAAATACAGCTATTTCATCTAAACCACTTTTTATAAGTTTTCTCACATAATCTAAAGATTCTTTTCTGTCCTTATCCGTTTCAGGCGGAGTACCAGCAATAAAACATGCCTGTGTCTTAATATTCAATCTGTTTAAGCAAGATGTCATTTTAAGAGCATGGTCGTAGTCAAAAGGTTTATTTAATTTTTTCATTAATTCTTTAGAGCCACTTTCAGGCGAAAATGAAAAGAAAGTTAAGCCAGCCTTTTGCATTAGTTTCATAGTACTCTCGTTTTTAATTGTTTCCATTTTGGTACCCTGAGCTAATTTCCACTCAAATTTAAGGTTTCTGGAAATTATCTCATTACACATCTCTACAATTCTTTTCTCGTTTACTGTAGGGTCAAGGTCAGAAAAGTGAAAATCTACTATATCTAAATTTTCGTGCAAATGCTGCATCTCATCGACAACATTTTTTGGAGACCTTTTTCTCCAGTGAGGATTTAGAGTTGGTGAAACACAAAATTTACATCTGTAGGGACATCCTCGTGAACTTAAAAGCGGTAAAAATTTTTTATTTTTTTTTACTGGAGCATGAGCAAAACCAATTTTCCAATAACCTTCCATATTAAATTTTTCCCATAATGGGAAAGGAAGATTATCAAGATCATCATCAAATTTTCCTTTATCATTTATTTTAACTTTGCCATTCTTTAAAAAGGCTATATCTGGTATATGGCTTAGATCTTTATTGTCTAAAAGACATTTTATAATTTCATCAACTCTTCTCTCCGGCTCACCAAATATTGTCATGTCACATCCATTTTTAAATAAATAATCGACAATTTTTTTTAGAGAAAAAGAATTAGTCGTTTGGATATTTTCAAATAAACAAACTTTTATCTCGGGTCTTTTTTCTTTTATCTTTTTTACAATCTTCTCTACAGCAAAAAGGTCTTCAATTACTTTACAGTAAACAAAACAAACTTTAACACTTTCATCTAATTTATTTACTGTTTGATTTTCATCCAAACCTAACACCATAAATTCATTATATAGATTTCTATTATGAGAATCTTCTCCAAAGCAATCTATTACATTAACGTCATAACCATAAGAATTTATAGAAGAGGTTAAATAAGCTGCCATATGTGGAAGAAAAGGAATACCAGTGTGTGGATCTAAATTATGAACCACTACAGGGGGCACAATAACTGAAACTTTAATTTTACTATTTTCAATCATTTTTTAAATTCTTTAAAAGATCTTTATAGCATTCTGTATATGTATAAAAAGATTTTATTATTACAAAAATATAAACAAAAGCAATATATCTTACATACATTAATGATTTATTAATCCAAGGATATATAGAAACTAAAGTTATAATAATAGAAATTATAGGCACAAATATTGGAAATAAAAACAAAAATAATATATTAAAAAAATTACCTAATTTTAAAAAGTTAAATTTATAAATCGTGTAAAATTGATGAGCTCCCCACTTGGCTTGATGTTTGATTACCTCCTTAAAATTTTCTCTATCTTTGTGTATGACATTTGTCTCGGGAATCTTTAAAATTTTAAATCCTTTTCCTCTTACATCTTTACAAAATTTTATGTCTTCGCCAGTTTCTAATCTTTGATCAAAGAATATTCTAAATTTCTTAATAATATCTATTTTTATGCTCATATTAATAGTAGCAAGGTGATAGGGCTCAGATACTAAGCGTTCTTTTCTTTCAGGTATGTGACCTAACCAACTAAGTATACCGTCTATTTTTGTAAAAATATTTACACTTTTATGAAAAAAAGTTGGTATAACTCCTCCTGCAATTACTGGAATTTTTTTGTACTTACCGTGAAACATATAATGATTTTCGATAATATCTTTTTGAGCAACAACGTCTGAGTCTAAGAAAATTAATAATTTAATTTTTTTTTCAATACAATATTTAAGACCATAATTTCTACAAAAGGAAATACCCCTCTTTTTTAATGGTACAATAATTATATTTTTATGAAGTTTTAAAATTTTTTTTTGATTCTTAATCTTTTTTAATCCATCTAAAATTAATAAAATTTTTAACTGTTTATTATTTATGCTAGAGAGTAAACTCGATAAATCTATTTTATTGTTATGATATAAAATACAAACAGCTAAATTACTTTTTAAGGTTTTTTGGTATAGATTAAATTTCCCCATTTTTTTGGATTATACATTATAGATGTGAGTAAGGCACAGTTGTGAGTACAATGACATTCCTTATTCTTTATAGAGTTCTTTTGTTCTTTAAGGCTATTTGAACTAAGAATTTGATCTATACTTTTGTCGTTTATGTTTCCAATTGGAGGCAGCATTTCACAAGACGAAACAGCACCATCGCCCCAAATAACCATATTACTCCTGCCTGCTAGACATGGAATTATTTGTCTTTTTTGCTCAATAGTTTGAATAGAAGTTTTCCAAAGATACCGATGATAATTTCTTAAAATTCTTGCTGAATTTCCTCCAACTCCATAATTATAATTTCCTAAAATTTCAAACATTTCTTTTGCTAAATCTTTAAGCTTATCTGTGTCTGGTAAATTGACGTCTTCATCTAGCGTTTCACCTCTTAAAAGCATTACTGAATGAAAATCAATTCCTTGTTTTTGAACTATTTTCATAAGTGGAATGATCTCATCAAAATTTTTATTATTTATAACTGTAATCACTCTCAATTTTGCTTTATCTAATTTTTTAATCTCCTCAAAGGTCGACCAAACTTTATCCCAACTTTTCTCATTTTTTCTAATTTTATTATGAGTATCTTTTAATCCATCTAAACTAAAGTTAATTGTTAATTCACAATTTGAAGTATCTATTTTTTTAACTTGTTCTTTAATATTGTCTGTTAGAAAACCATTAGTTGGTATAGCAACTACTTGTTTATTAAAAAGATTTACAATTTGATACAAATCTTTTCTCAAGAATGGTTCTCCACCACCAACATCAAGCCAAAATAATTTATTAAATTTTTTTGATAAATTTTCATAGTGCTCAATTTTTAAATCTCTCTTTTTAGTCTCAAAATCAACAAAGCAATGAGCACATCTAAAATTACAAAAATTAGTAATATGCAATATTAAATGCTTTAAGTGTTCTTTAAAAAAAAATCCTGAAAAATTTTTTAAAAATGACGCATAATTATTCATAAATAAGTATACTCCAGATTGAATTTATTTCAATTTCTTTCATAAAATTCAAATGTTGGTCTTCCGTCTTTAAATACCCATCTCCCACAATGACTACCATCTTTAAACCCTTTTTGTATTTGCTCATTCCTTATTTTCATAATCTCAGAGTCTTCGTTCCATAAAATATCAGACCATCTATCTACTAATTTTAAAACTAGTTTTTTAAAAGGTATTAAAAAAAAGGGAATAACTAATTCATGTTTATGGTGAATATAAGTTTTTCCATTTTTTTCCTCAAAATCAACTTGAGATCTTATATGGTAACTTGAATTCCTTTTTTTTGAAAAATGTACAATCTTATTGGGAGATATAAATTCATGAAACATTGTATAATGTTGAACAAAGGGCAATGGTGGAACAGGGTACACACCGACATCTAAATACATTATATTTTTTCTTCGCCTGATAATATTACAATATTTATAACATCTCTTATGAACAAAATTCACATGATCAAGATCACAAAAATTCTCTATTACAATGTTCATAGGCAGGTTTACCTCTCTTTTTTTTTCATGAACAATTTTCATAATTTAAACGTAGATATAGCCATCCTTTACTATAACCTCTCTAACTATTAGTTTATGTGAACTATTGGGACTTTTGCCTGTTTTAAAATCAAACTTGCATCCATGCCAAGGGCACTCAATAGTATTATCTTTGATTTTACCTTTTTCAAGTGGCCCACCCATATGTTTGCAAACTGCTTCCATAAAATAATAATTTTCTTTATCTTTTATCAGAAAGAATTTTTTATCATCTAATTCAAAAGTTTTTCTATCATTCTTAATATCTTCAACTTTACATAATTTTATAAAATTTTGAATATTCATTTGTAAAAAAAATAAACTGTTTTACTTGTAATTCATATTTATTAAATATCTTCAATTTTATTAAGTAATTAGAAATAGTAATAACTATTTGTTTTTTATCAACATAAGAACTCATCATTTAGCAATTACCAAAGAAATAATGTTAAATAATATATTAAATATAATTAAATAATTATTTTTTTTACCTAATTTTGACTATTCAGTGATTAAATTTAAAAAATTTGTCTTTACTGTTCAATAATTGAACTATATAATGTTCAAACATTGAACAAAATTGCAAATGAAAAACAAAAATAATCAAGATCACTTTGAGGTATTGAGAAAAATTCAAAAAAAACCAAATTCTACTCAAAGAGAATTAGCCGGTGAATTAGGGTTTAGTTTAGGTAAATTGAATTATTGTTTGAAGGCCCTTCAAGATAAGGGCTTAATTAAACTAAAAAATTTTAAACAGAATCCAAAAAAAATAAATTATTTATATGTTTTAACACCAAAAGGAATTTCAGAAAAAACAAAATTAACAATTAATTTTATGAAAAGAAAAATGAGAGAATATGATGAACTTAAAAAAGAATTAAATCAATAAAATGTGGACTATATTAAAATTCAAAAAGAATCAAATTGCCTTCTTGAAAAAAGATTTTGAAGAAAAACTTGGTAGCGATGTTGTCTTGTACTCTCCTAAGCTTTTGATCGATAAATTAAAAAAAAACAAAATTATTAATCTTGAATTTAATTTACTTGGCGATTACATATTTTGTTATCACCAAAAATTCAAAAATCCTTCAACATTAAATGAAATAAGATTTTCTAGAGGATTGAAATATTTTTTAGAAGGATTTGCTTCATCTCAATTAGAAATTATGAAATTCATAGAAAACTGTAAAGGGCTTGAAAATAAAAAAGGCTACATAAATCAGAATATCTATGAGGTCTTTAAGGACAAAAAGTATAAATTTTCTTCTGGGCCCTTTACGAACCAAATTTTTGAAATAATGAATTTACAAAAAAATAAAATAAGTATTTCGATTGGAAATTTAAAAACAATTATTGATAGGAAAAAGTTTTTATTTTATCCAGTCTAAATAAAATGATCGGTAAATATTATTATGTAAAAACCAGTTTTTACTAAGTGCGGAGCTATGACTAAATTTAAAAAAAAAGAGACATTTATTGTAATGGGTAGTAATTCCTTTTCAGGATCCAATTTTGTAAATTTTTTATTAACAAAAAATCATAGAGTAATAGGGATTAGCAGATCAAGTGAAATTCAAAAAGATTTTTTACCATACAAAAATAATAAAAATTATAATTTATTTTCTTTTAAAAAAATTGATATTAATAAAAATATAAAAGAATTTAAAAAAATTCTTTTAAAACACAAACCATCAATAGTTGTAAATTATATTGCTCAAGGAATGGTTGCAGAAAGTTGGAAAAATCCGCAAGATTGGTACATGACTAATATTGTTTCACAAACTTTAGTTTATAAGGAATTAGCAAAATTTAAATTTATAAAAAAACTTATACATGTGACAACTCCAGAAGTTTATGGGAACACTTACAGCAAAATTAAAGAAAATTATAATTTTAATCCAAGTACGCCTTACGCAATTTCAAGAGCTACAATGGATTTACACTTATATAAATTTTTTCAAAATTTTAATTTACCAGTAATATTTACAAGAACAGCAAATGTATATGGTCCTGGTCAACAACTTTATAGAATAATTCCAAAATCCTTTATGTGTTCAAAAAAAAAAAAGAAAATAAATCTTCATGGTGGAGGAAAATCTCTAAGATCTTTTATACATATCGAAGATGCTTCTAGAGCAACTTATCTTATTTCAATGAAAGGTAAAATTGGTGAAACTTATCATATTTCAACAAGAAACTTTATATCTATAAAAGAACTAGTAAAAAAGATCGCTAAGTTACAGAATTTAAAATTTAATGAATTATGTAAGATCAGTTCTGACAGGGTTGGAAAAGATCACTCTTATAAACTGAACTCATCTAAATTAAGCAATAATTTAAAATGGAAACCAATAATTGAATTAAATAAAGGGCTTGTTTTGACAAAAATTTGGATAGACGATAACTACACCAGATTAAAAAAACTAAAACTTAAGTATCAACATAAAAAATAATGAATATTCTCGTAACAGGTGGCTGTGGTTATACCGGAACAATTTTAGTACAAGCTTTATTGACTCAAGGGCATAAAGTAAAAGTTGTAGACAATCAGTGGTTTGGTAACAATTTAAAGAAACACCCAAATTTAAGATTATACAAACAAGACATAAGAAAAATTAAAGAAAATATTTTTAAAAATATCAGAACTGTAGTGCATTTAGCAAATATTCCAAACGACCCAAGTGTTGAGCTTAACCAAAGTTTGTCTTGGGAAGTAAATGTGTTAGCAACAAAAAAAATAATCGAGTTCTCAATAAAAAATAAAGTAAAGCAATTTATATATGCAAGTTCTGGAAGTGTATATGGAATTAAAAAAGAAAAAAAAGTAACTGAAGATCTTACCCCAGTCCCAATTTCAATTTACAATAAAACAAAAATGATCGCCGAAAGAGTACTTCATAGTTACCAAGATAAAATTAAAATTCACTCTATAAGACCAGCTACAGTCTGCGGGTATTCACCTAGAATGAGGCTTGATATTAGTGTTAATATGTTTGTGTACCAGGCCTTGATAAAAAAAAAATTAATTGTTTTCGGAGGAAAACAAATTAGACCAAACATTAATATTAAAGATTTAATAAGTGTTTACACTCATTTTATTAAAAACCCCAATCTTCCAAGTGGAAATTATAATGCTGGTTTTGAAAATTTAAAAATTTTAGATGTTGCTAGGTTGGTTAAGAAATATATTCCAGTAAAAATCTACGTTAAAAAAAATGTAAATGACCCTAGATCATATAGACAAAATTCAGACAAACTTTTAAAGACAGGTTTCAAACCACTATTTTCAGTGGAAGATGCAATAATTGAAATAATTGAAAAATATAAAAACAATAAATTAAATATTAATGATAGATGCCACACCGTTAAATGGATGAAAAAAAAGAAAATTAGCTGAATATGGAAATAGATTTTATAACAACCCATCACAAAAAGACAAAAAGAAATTACTTGGAGAGAGTTAATAAAATTAATAAAGCTGAGGCAGCTATCAAAGCAAAAAAATGGGGTTTTGATTATTGGGATGGCTCAAGAGATATCAATTATGGAGGTTATCATTATGATGGCAGATGGGAACCAATTGCGAAAAAAATGATTGATCATTATAATATTAAAGATGGAGATAAAATACTTGATGTAGGATGTGGGAAAGGTTTTTTATTATTTGAATTTCAAAAACTTTTGCCAAATTCAGAGATTAAAGGATTGGATATTTCAGATTACGCAATTAAGAATGCAAAACCAGAGATTAAAAAATATTTAGTTCAAGGACATGCAAATAAATTACCTTTTAAGGATAATTATTTTGATTATGTATTTTCATTAAATACTTTACACAATTTATATTGCTTTGATCTAAAATTAGCTTTGGCAGAAATAGAGAGAGTGGGAAAAAAAAATAAGTATATTTGTGTAGAGTCATACAGAAATGAGCATGAAAGAATAAATTTATTGTATTGGCAAGTTACTTGTGAAAGCTTTTTTACACCAGATGAGTGGAAATGGTGGTTTAAACAATCGTCATATTCAGGTGACTATTCATTTATATACTTTGAATGATAAATAAAATTAAGTCAACTAGAGCAGCAATACTTTTTGAGCAGGGCAAACCTCTATTAATTAAGAGGATTGATTTTCCAGAAAAACTTTTAAGAGGTCAAGTTTTAGTGAGAAATTTTTACTCAGGCGTTTGTGGTTCTCAACTTGGAGAGATAGATGGAGTAAAAGGTAAAGATAAATATTTACCACATTTATTAGGTCATGAGGCTGTTGGTGCAGTAATAGAGACTGGACCTGGAGTTAAAAAAGTAAAAAAGAATGACAATGTTCTACTACATTGGATGCCTGGCTCTGGTATATCAGCAAAAGGTCCTAAACTTATCTGGAAAAATCAAACAATCAATGCAGGTCCTATAACTACTTTTAGCGACTATTCTATCATATCTGAAAATAGGCTTACAAAAATAAGAGAAAATTTAAAAAAAAATAAAGAGATTCTTTTACTAGGATGCACAACAAGTACTGCAATAGGAGCTATCAAAAAATTAGCAAAAATAAAAACTAACGAAATAGTTGCTGTTTCAGGATGTGGTGCAATTGGATTAGCTTTAATTAAAACTTTAAAATTTTATAATATAAAAAATGTAGTTGCAATCGATATCGATGACAAAAAATTGAAAATTGCTAAAAAATTTGGTGCTAATTTTTTAATAAATTCCGTTAATCAAAATTTTCTTGATAAAATTAAGACTCTCTTTCCAAATAAGATAGATCAATTTTTTGAGTGCACTGGTAATGTTGATGTGATTTCAAAGGCTTTTGAGTCTTTAAATCAAAAAGGAAATGAAATTTTAATTGGTGTTCCGCATTATAAAAAGAAGGCTAAATTTCAAACACTTGATATAAATCTTGGAAAAAATTTGATAGGTTGTAAGGGGGGAGATTTCTTGCCAGATATTGATACGAAAAATTATTTAAAAATAATGAATAACAAAAAATACAATTCAAAATCTTTAATCACCAACGAAGTTCATCTCAAAAATATAAACGATGTTTTTTCAGACATGCGAAAACAAAAAATTTTAGGTAAATGTATAATAAATCTGACTCAAGAATAGTTTTGATAGGTGGCTCAGGACTAATTGGAAGTAACTTAAACTCTTATTTAGTCAAAAAGGGTTATAAAGTAATTGCAACTTTCTCAAAGAATTCCAACCCAGGAATGGTAAAATTTGATTTTACAAAAGACAATTTAGAGAAGATTTCTAAAGATTTTAGTGAAAAAGATATCTTTATAATTTTATCGGCTTACGGTAATCCCAGCTGGATTGCTGAAAATAAGGAAAAAGCATACGAACTTAATGTAAAACATACTATAAACCTAATAGATCAAATTTCTAAAATTGGATCGAAAATTTATTTTATGTCGTCTGTAGAAATATTTGATGGAACTAGTAAAAATATTGTAGAAAGTACAAAGCCTAACCCTTTAAATTATTATGGAAAAACAAAGTTTTTAGTTGAGGAATATCTCAAAAAAAATTGTACTAATTACCACGTAATAAGAACAGGATGGAATGTTGATATAAACTCTAAAAGCAGATGTGTTGTTTCGCTTACTTATAAAACCCTATTAGGCAATAAAGCAAAAATGGCAAAGGATAATTCCTTTACAATAACTCATACAGATGATTTGTCTGCCTCAATAGAAAAAATATTATTCAAGTTAGATAAAAAAATACTTCATTTATGTTCACCAGAGGTTATATCAAGAATAAAATTAGCTGATACAATTATAAAAAATAGCAAAAATGGTAACAAAATGAAATATGAGCAGGTTTTATTTTCTGAAATTAAATATAATGAGCCAAGAGCAAAGATAAATAATTTACAATCAGAAAACATGGAATTCAATAAATATCTTTTTTTTAGATCTCCATTAGAAACAATTAGAGAGAAAGTAAAATATTTAGATAAAATTTCATGAATAAATTTGTAATACAAAATAAAAAAGATTTAGTTTTTTTTAACAAAAAAATAATTACTAGATTAAAAAAAAAAGCCTCAAACAACTCAAAAAAAAGAGCGAGAATTTGTATTCATAAAAATTTAAAAGAAAAAACAAACGAAATGATTATTGCACTAAGCAAAGAAAGTTTTATTGCACCTCATATTCACCCAAATAAAAAAAGTGAATCTTATTATGTTATCGCTGGCAAAATGAAAGTTTATGTATTTGATGGTTTTGGAAAAGTAAAAAAAATAATCAAAATGGGAAATTATGGTTCTGGAGAAAATTTTTATTATAGAATGTCTAGAGGTTTTTATCACATGCCTATAGCAATAACAAAATGGTGTGTATACCATGAGGTATATACAGGACCGTTTGTAAAAAGAATTGATGTACAGTATCCATCTTGGAGTCCAAAAGAAGACAATAAAGAAGAGGTAAAAAGATTTTTAAAAAAAATTAAATTTAATTATGTTTAAAAAAATAGATAAATGTATTTGTGGTACCCAGAAAAACACAAAAAAAATTTCCAGTTTATATTTTAAGAATTTACCTATTACAGAAATTTTTCTTAATAAGTACGATAGTTTTAAGAAATATTCTTTTAATCAGGAAATAAATTTTTGTAAAAATTGTGAGCACATGTTTTTAGGAAAACAATTAAATTCAAAATATTTATATAACAAATCTAATTATTTCTTTTCTACTGCTCAAAGTTTTTCAGCAGTTCATTCCAATGATGTTTTTTTAAATTTTATTAATAAAAATTTAAAAAAAAAAATTAAATCAATTTTAGAAATAGGATCTAATGATCTTTACCTTCTTCAAAAATTTTATCATTTATCTGAAAAACTTATCGGAATAGATCCTGTCATCAAAATACCCAAAAATTTAAAAAAAATGAAAGTGATAAAAAATTTTTTTAATAAAAAGATAATTAAAAAATATTCAATTAAAGATAATGAAGCTATCATTTGCAGTCATACACTAGAACATGTGGAAAATATTAAAGAGTTTCTTACTAATGTCTTATCAGTATCTTCGAAAAAAACTAAAATTTTTTTTCAATTTCCATCTGTTGAAAGATTATTAGCAAGTAACAGTTATGATCAAATTCATAATCAGCATCTAAATTTTTTTTCAATAAAATCATTTAATAAAGTTTTAAATGAATTGGGAGGTAAAATAATTGATTATGAATACAATAACTTACACTACGGAGCTCTAATGATTTATTTTACTTTGAAAAGCTCAAATGAAAAACCTCGGGTATCAATTAAAAAAAAGAAAAAAATTATTAATACTAGTTTAAAAAAATCTTATGAAAATTTTAAATTACACTTAAACTCATATAGACAAGTAATTGAGGATCATATTGGAAAAAAAAAGTTTTATGTAATTGGAGCTGGACTTATGTTGCCTTTATTAAACTATCATATGGGAAATATTATGAATAAAGCTGATGGTATTTTAGATGATGATAAACGCAAAATTAATAAATATTTTCCTGGAATAAACACAAAAATAATTTCTTTAAAAAAAACTGATTTAACAAATGCTATTTGTTTAATTGCTCCAATTGCATCGTCAATTACATCTAGAAAATTAGTTGAATTACTTGGTAAAAAAAACGCAGATTTGATTTTATTACCAACAACAACTTTTTAATTAAAATGACTAAGATAAAAAAACTGCAAATAGTTGCGAAAGAAATTAGACTAGAATTATTAAGATTAATTCATCACAGCAAAACTTCTCATCTTGGCTCTTCTTTGTCCTGTGTAGATATTTTAGTAGCAATTTATTTTTCAAGATACGGTCTGGGATCTAATGTTAATGATAAAAAGAATTTGAAAAATACTTTTATTCTAAGCAAAGGACATGCTGCACCAGCATTTTACTGTGTTCTTCAAAAAAAAAAATATATTACAAAAAACTCATTAAAAAATTATTGTAAACCTGGAAGTTTTCTTGAAGAACATCCTAATATTAAGACTAAAGGTGTTCTTGTCTCATCTGGCTCTCTGGGGCATGGTCTTTCCTATTCTGCAGGTTTAGCTTTAAGTGATAAAATCAAAAAAAAAATAATAAACATATAGTCTTAATGAGTGATGGTGAATGTAATGAAGGTAGTGTTTGGGAGGCTGCAATGTTTATTACCGGAAAAAAATTAGAGAATATAATTACCTTTATTGATTGCAATAAATGGCAAGCTACCGAGAGAACAAATGATGTTTTAAAATTTGAACCCATCAAGGAAAAGTGGAAATCATTTGGATGGGATGTATTAGAAATTGATGGACATAATTTCAAACAAATTGAGAAATGTTTATTTAAATTAAAAAAACCCAATAAACCAACAGCAATCATTTGTAGAACAACCAAAGGTAAAGGAATTTCTTTTATGGAAGATAATAATTTATGGCATTATAGATCGCCTGATAAAAAAGAGTTTGCGGCAGCCAAAAAAGAACTAGGTTTTAATTAAGATTATGAGAGATACGTTTGTTAAAGAAATAACAAAGATTGCTGAAAAAAATAGAAGAATAGTTATCCTAGCTGGAGATATTGGCTATAAACTTTTTGATAATTTCATAAAAAAATTTCCAGATAGATTTTATAATTGTGGAGTAGCTGAGGCAAACATGACTACAGTTGCTGCTGGATTAGCTCTTAAAGGTTTTTTACCAATAACGTATACAATTGCAACTTTTAATGTTTATAAAACTCTTGAACAAATAAAAATTGATATTTGTTATCCAAATTTAGGAGTAGTTGTTGTTGGAGTTGGAGCTGGCTTGAGCTATGCAGACCTTGGTTCTACACATCATGCTACAGAAGATTTAGGTATACTTAGAAGTATCCCAAATCTAAATATAATTTCTCCCGCAGATCCATTAGAATTAAAATCTTTAATTCCCCAAATTATAAAAAGATCTAAACCAACATATTTGAGACTTGGTAAGAAAGGTGAAAAAAATTTATATAATAAGTTGCCAAAAATAAAGATCGGAAAAATAAATCAAATAATTAGTGGTAAAAATATATGTTTTATAGCAACAGGAAATATTATGATAAACGCATTTGAGGCAATTAAGTTACTTAATAAAGAAAAAATATTTCCAGCCCTTTTTAGTGTTCATTCAATAAAACCATTGGATAAAAAAAATTTAGAAAAGATTATGAAAAGTTTTAAACATATAGTTATTTTAGAAGAACATTCTAATATTGGTGGATTGGCAACGGCAATATCTGAGGTTTTTTTAGATGTTAAAAGTAAAAATAAATTTTTAAAACTTAATTTAGGAGAAAAGTTTATTATAAAATCTGGAAAACAAGAAAGTGCTATTAAAATATTGAAATTATCATCAAAAAAAATTAAACAAAGAATTGTAAAATTTATTTCAAAATGAAAATTGATCTAAAAAAAAAAATAGCTTTAGTTACAGGAGGTGGAACGGGTATTGGTAGATATATTGTTAAAGCTTTATCCGATTCTGGTGCAAGAGTAGCCTTTACAAGCAGAAGCGAGAAATCGATCAATGGAACATTAGAAATTTTAAAAAATCCAAAAATACATAAAGGTTACAAAATAGATTTATCAAAAAAAAATAACGTAAAAAAACTTTATAAATTATTTAAGAAAGATTTTGGAACTATAGATATTTTAATAAATAATATTGGTCACACTTTAAATAAAAAAAATCCTTTTTCTAAAATTGAAGACTGGAAAAATGTAATGAATCTAAATTTTTTTACCTCTGTTGAAATGGTAAATAATTTTATTCCTGATATGAAAAAAAAAAATTGGGGAAGGATAATAAATATAACTTCTGTAGCTGGTATGGAAGTTAGTGGACCATCAACATTTAATGCTTCAAAGGCAGCTCTTACCGCATATACGAAAAGTGTAGGAAGGGCATTAGCGTTAGAAAAAAGAAATATAGTTATGACAGCTGTAGCACCTGGAATAGTAAATACTGAGAAGGGACATTGGAAAAATATTTTAAAAAAAAATCCTTCTCATGCAAAGAAATATTTTAAGGAAAGAGTTCCTTTAGGACGATTTGGTACGATGGATGAAACAACAGGTATAATTGTTTTTTTATCTTCTGATTATGCCTCGTTTTTTCATAGTAGTATTATTCACGCTGATGGAGGACATTCGAAACATTACATGTCTGATACTTTTTTTAAATAGAAATTATTATGAAACTTACTGATGTATTTGCTAAATATATAAAACAATTAGGTATCAAACAGGTATTTGGTTTACAAGGTGGAGCTGTAGTACATTTTTTTGATTCTTTAGAAAAATTTAATGTCAATGTTACTTACAATCATCACGAGGAAAGTTCAGCACTGGCTGCAACTGCATATGCAAAAGCAACACAAAATATAGGATGTGCAATTTTTACTACTGGACCAGGGTCTACAAACGCGATTACAGGTTTGATGGCAGCCTGGCAAGACTCAGTTCCTTGCATATTTATAAGTGGTCAAGCTAGAAGTACTCATGTTAGTTATGGCAAAAAAGTTCGCCAAGTAGGTACACAAGAGGTAAATATATGTGACATAGTTAAGCCACTCACTAAGTACACAAAATTTATTAATAAAAAAGAAAATTTTTTATCTGAACTTTCAAAAGCTGCGGATATTTGTACTAAAGGTAGGCCGGGCCCTGTTTGGCTAGATGTAGCCCTAGATATACAATGGTCTAATGTAGATATTAAATCAAAAAATTTGATTAAAAAAAAAAAAGAAATAGTAAAAATTAAACCAAAAAATAAAGAATATCTAAAAGTTTACAAATATTTAAAATCCGCAAAAAATCCTATTTTGATTATTGGAGCGGGTGTTAAATCAAAAATAAACGAACAATTATTTAAAAAATTTACTAAGAAATTTAACTTGCCATTTACAACGACATGGAATTCAGCAGATATTGAGCCAACAAGTTTTAAAAATCATCTGGGCATAATAGGAATGAGTGGTCAGAGAGGAGCTAATAAGGCTGTTTTTAATTCAGATTTGATTATATGTTTAGGCACCCATCTTTCTATACCTCATACTACAACTCTGTATGATAAATATGTTCCAAATGCGAAAAAGGTAATTGTAAACATTGATAAAAATGAGCTTAAGCATGCAAATGTAAAATTTGATATAAAGATTAATGATTATGTCGAAAATTTTTTTAAATTTTTTTTAAGAAGAAAAATTAAGTTTAAGAAAGATATTAAGAACTTTGACAATTTTAAAAGATTAAATTGGTATGAACCAAAACTTGAAAAAAAACCCAATTCTAACAAGTTTATTAATTCTTTAACAAAAGAAGTTAAAGAAAAGACCTGTATAATAGCAGATGGAGGTGGAACGGCTTTATACTCAGCCTTTCAAAGTTCACATATAAATAAAGGTAATAAACTAATTTGTTCCTCATCCATCTCATCAATGGGCACTGGTCTGGCTGAAACCATTGGAGTATATAAATCAAAAAAATTTAAAAGATGTATTTGTATAATAGGAGATGGAAGTTTTTTAATGAATATTCAAGATTTACAAACAATTGTACAGGATAAAATAAATGTAATCATCTTATTAGTAAATAATAATGGTTATCTCGCGATTAGACACACACAAAAAGAATTTTTAGGAGGCAGATACTACGGAACTCATCCAAAATTTAATCTTACTTTACCAAAGTTTGAAAAAATTATTAAAAGTTTTGGTGCTAAATATATCAGATTAAAAGATAGCTCAGACTCAAATAAAGTGATTAAGAAGCTTTTAAACAATAAAGGGCCAATAATATGTGAGATTTTGACAAGTGAAAATCAACCATCTTTGTTTAAGCAAGGGTATAAAAAAAATTTTAATAACACTTTTGAGCCACAGCCATTATCTGAAATGTATCCATTTATAGAAAAACCTATATCAAACACTAATAACTGAATTTAACTAATTTCACTCTTCAATGAATGTAATTAAGAAATTAATCGCATTATTTTTAAATTTTGTACTTAATTTTTTTTCAATTTTTAAACTTAAATTCATCTTTGTAAAAATAGAGGCATCAAGAATCGGCCATTTATTAACAAATATTGATCAGAGTATTAATTACTTAGAGAAAAAAAAAGAAAATTACTTATTGTTAATATACTTAAAAGGAAAAATTTCTAACAAACATGTGGTTAAATTATGGAAAAAAAATAAAAAAATATTTTTTTTTAATTTTGTGGAAAGAATTATAAATGCATCAAATTACAAAAATGAGTTAAAAAAATTTGTTATAGATTGGAAAATAATACAACCGTATTTCACTGATCTCTATGCGTCTAAAATAAATTTTTTTGTTGAAAATAATAAGCATGATTTTATGAAAAATAATGATATTTCCAAGGATTTTATTTGTTTACATAATAGAGATGATTACTTCAGTAAACAGTTGGAAAAAGATAGAAATTTCCTTAGTTACAAAAATTTTGATTTTAGTGATTTTGATTTAACGATTAAACAAATCAAATTAGATAATTTACTTCCCGTAAGAATAGGAATGCATGTTGATGAAGAAAAGAAAAATAAAGATTTAAATTATATTGATTTTACTGGATCAAAAAGTAATTTTGAAAATGATATATATATACAAAGTTACGCAAAATTTACCATTATAGGAAGCACCGGCTTAGCTGCAGTTTCAACCACTTTGAGAAAACCTATCTTATACATAAATTATACACCTTTAAATCTAGGTCAATTAAGTTATGTATCAAAAAATTCCCTTGTTATGCCGAAATTGATAAAAAATAAAATAAGTGGAAGATTATTAAAATTTTCTGAAATTAAAAATTTAAATTTTGATATTCATCAGAAATATAATTTTATTGAAAAGCAAGAATTGGAAATGATCAATAACAGCAATGAAGAGATCCTAAATGCCTATTTAGAGATGAAAGGCTTAATTGAAAATAGATTAAATGAAACAACAGAAAATTTTGAGATAAATAAAGCTTTTTTTTACTCATTAGGAGAGAAGGAATATGCTAATTATTTGCTAGAAAAAACAAAAATAAGGTTGCCATATTTTTTCTTAAAAAAATACGTTAATTTATTTTAAATTAAGATTATGAAAAAAAAAATAGTTTTTGTTTCTGGAAGATTTAATATCCTTCATCCTGGACATCTTAGATTATTAAAATTCGCAAAAGAATGTGGTGATCATCTAGTGGTTGGAGTTGAAAGTAATAAGCTAGCTTTTGGAGCTGTATATGTTGATGAAAAGGACAGACTTAATAGTCTTAAAAGTATTAGTTGGGTAGATGAAGCATTTATATTAAAAGCTCCAGCTAAAGACTATATAAAAAAAAAGAAACCCTCGATTGTTGTTAAAGGCAAAGAATATGAAAATATGTTTAACGAGGAAAGTAATGAACTTAAGAAATATGGAGGAATTCTCATTTTTAATTCTGGAGAAAAATTATTTTCATCAATTGAACTTATTAAAAATGAACAAAATTTAAAAGCAAATCTATTTTTAAATACTCCTAAAAGTTTTTTGAATAGAAGATCAATAAATGTTTCAAAGATTAGAAATATTATTAAAAGAATTTCAAAATTAAAAGTCTGTGTGATGGGTGATTTAATTGTCGATGAATATATAAATTGTGAACCTTTGGGAATGTCTCAAGAAGATCCAACTTTAGTAATTAGCCCAGTAAACAAAACAAAATTTATTGGTGGTGCAGGTATTGTTGCAGCCCATGCAAGAAATTTAGGTGCAAAGGTGGATTTTTTTAGCGTTGCTGGCCGTGATGATCTATATAAATTCGCTAAGAAGAAATTAGATAATTACAAAGTAAATCTAAAAATATTTTCTGATGCTACTCGCCCAACTACACTTAAGCAAAAGTTTAGGAGTTCAGAAAAAACTGTCATGAGAGTAAGTCATTTGCGGCAAAATTCAATTTCAAAGAACCTTCAGAATAAAATTTTTAAATTATTCCTAAAAAATGTAAAAAAATACGACTTAATTGTCTTTTCAGATTTCAATTATGGGTGTTTGCCTAGGGAATTAGTTAAAAAAATTATCGATATTTCAAAAAAACATAACAAGTTAATTGCTGCAGACTCTCAATCTTCTTCGCAAATAGGTGATATAATGAAATTTAAAAATGTAGATTTACTTACTCCCACCGAACATGAGGCGAGAATAGGGATTCAAAATCATCAAGATGGTTTGATTATTTTAGCTGAGGAATTAAGAAAAAAAACATCAGTTAAAAATATTATTTTAAAATTAGGAAGTGAAGGAATATTAATTCATACGTATAAAAAAAATAAGTGGGATAATGATAAGATTTTACCATTAAATAATTTTCCCAGAGATATCTCAGGTGCAGGTGATGCATTACTTATAGCTAGTGCAATGACATTAGCTTGTAAATTCAATATTTGGGAAGCCAGTTACCTAGGCTCAATAGCCTCCGCTGTACAAGTAAGTCAAATTGGAAATTTACCTATTGATTTTAAGGATATTATTTAAATTACAACATGAATGCTATATTACTTGCTAGTGGATATGGTAAGAGATTGAGACCATACACCAGGTTTACGCCCAAGTGTTTGATTAAAGTAAAAGGTGTTCCGCTTTTGAAAATATGGTTAAATCAACTTGAGAGGGCTAATATAAAAAAAGTTCTTATCAATACTCATTACCTAAGTGAAAAAATAGAAAATTTTCTAAAAAAAAATGAATTCAGAATAAAGATAGAACTTAGTTATGAAAAAAAATTGCTAGGAACTGCAGGTACTTTAATCAAAAATATAAATTTTTATGAGAATAGAACTGGATTATTGATCCATGCTGACAATTATTGTCAAGAACCCATACTTAACGTTATAAGAAAGCACAAACAGAGACCTAGAGATGCTATAATGACTGCTTTAACATTTTCAACAAATGATATTTCATCTTGTGGTATTTTTAAAGTTGATAAAAAAAATTTAGTTTTAGATTTCTTTGAAAAACCAAAAGGTAATTACAAAAATATAGGTAATATCGCTAATGGCGCTATTTATGTGCTAAGTGAAAATTTTTTTAATATTGCAAGAAAAAAATTTACAAAAGCAAAAAATTTTTCAGAAGACATAATTCCAAAAATTAAACATAAAATTTACTGTTATCATGTCAAAAAAAAATTAATTGATATTGGAAGTATTAAAAATTACAACAAAGTAAAATAATTTAGTTTTAATTAAATGGAAATTCTTAAAAAATTTAACAATTTAGTAAATAATAAAAAAACAATTTTAGGTGTAGGTCCTATGAGTTTAAATTGTGTTGATGCGAGTATTGAACTATCTAATAAATATAATATTCCAATAATTTTAATTGCAAGTAGACGACAAATTGATTGTGAAGAATTTGGTGGAGGATATGTAAATAATTGGAATACAAAACTGTTTTCAAATTATATTAAATTAAAAGATAAAAAAAAGAATATTATATTAGCTAGAGATCATGGCGGTCCTTGGCAAAATAATATCGAAACTGATAAAAAATTTAATCTAAATAATGCAATGCAATCTGCAAAATTGTCTTTTGAACAAGATATTAAAAATAATTTCAAGATTATTCATATAGATACAAGTATTGATATTCATAAAAATCTGGATTTTAAGAATTCTTTTGATCGTCTTTGTGAACTTTATAGTTTTTGTGTAACTAAATCTCGTGAGCTAAAAAAAAAAATTATTTTTGAAATTGGAACAGAAGAGCAAAACGGCACTACAAATACTCCTTTAGAACTAAAAAAGACATTAAATCTTTTTTATAAATATTGTAATAGAAAAAAATTTCAATTACCAACCTTTGTTGTCGTACAATCTGGAACAAAAGTTATGGAGACAAAAAATGTAGGTTCCTTTGAGTCACCATTAAGAGTTAAAAACGAACTACCTGTAGAAATTCAATTACCAAAAATGATAGAAATTTGTAACGAACATAATATATATATGAAAGAACATAATGCTGATTATCTATCTTTAGATAGTCTTAAGTGGCATCCAAAAATAGGTATTCATGCAGCAAATGTAGCTCCAGAATTCGGGGTAACAGAAACAAAATCAATTTTGAATATCCTAAATGAAAATAATCTTAAGGTTTTTAAAGAAAAATTTCTGGAATTATCATATGAATCTAGAAAGTGGCAAAAGTGGATGCTTCCTCACTCAGCTGCAACAGATTATCATAAATCAATTATTTCAGGACATTATATTTTTTCAACAACATCATTTTTGAATTTAAAAAACGAGATACACTTAACTCTTAAAAAAAGAGGTATTAATTTAGATAATTATTTGAAAGAAAAAATTAAGATTAATATTCTTAAATATTTAAAAGCCTTTAATTTAGTAAAATGACGATAAAAAAAAAAGTAGCAGTACTAATTCTCAACAGAAATTTACCTAAAGTGACTGAAAGACTTAGAAGCGCAATTTTAAGATATAATAAAAAAATTTCTGATATTTATATTATTGATTCTGGATCAGATAAAAAATTAATTTCAAAATACACTGATTTTAGTGCTGATTGGAGAGATGCAAAAAGAAAAGGGTTAAGATTTGGAAGAGGCATGAATTTTGGATTAGGAGAATTGTGGAAAAAAAATAAATTTAAATCTTATAATTATTATCTTTTATTAACTAACGATACTTTGGTCCCAAAAAATTCATTCATAAAAAAGTTTATGAAAATAATGAATAAAAATACTAAAATTGGGCTTTTATCTCCTTGTTCAAAAAATTGGGGTGAAAAGGAATATTTAGTTAAACAGAAATTAAAATTTTTCTGGTTTATTCACAATAATGCATTTTTCTTAAGACGTGAATTTATAGAAGATTTAATGAGTAACAAAAAACCACATTATATGAATTTCTTGTTTGATGGAAATAATTTTAGAGGTTATGGGATGGAGAGTGAATTAATTGCAAAAGGTTATTTAAATGATTGGGCTTCTGCAATTACTTCCGAAATATTTATTGAAGAAAATGAAAAACATCTACTTAATAAGAGTCAGCTTATAAAAACAGAGCCTTACGATAAAAATCTCAAGTTATATATAGAAGAGGGAATGGATTGGATGCATAAGAAATATGGCTTTAAGAGTAAATGGGCAATGCAAATGTATACAAAAAGATTTTACGACCTTTTTTTTGCATTGAATCCAGAATTAAAAGATTTCAAAATTTAAATTTTTAATGATAAAGACAATCTTTAGATTAATACCAAAAAAAAAACACATATCCTTTTATTGGTTAATATTTCTTTTTATCATTGGAGGTATTTTAGAAACTCTTGGAGTTGGATTATTTATACCAATTCTTAATAGTATCTCAAATGAAATGAACTTATCAATACCAATAATAGACAGTATTGCTAATTATGTTTTTGAAAATATCAAAATTTTAAATTTTGAGGCTACAATTCTATTTTTTCTTGTGATAATTTTTTTAGTAAAAAATTTAATATTACTTTATACAATAAGATTTCAAAACAAATTTTTAAAAGATTTTTTTTTAATATTATCAAATAATTTATTAAAAAAATACTTATCTCAAAATTATATTTTTTTTGTCAAAAATAATTCATCAAAACTAATAAGGAATTTAAGTACTGATCTTTTACTTTTACAAGCAACGATTGTGAGTTTGTTGGTTTTTATTTCAAAATTTGTTATTTTCCTAGGTATCTTAACTTTATTATTAATAGTAAATTTTAAAGTGACGTTGTACGGAACATTAGTTTTGTGTTTATTATTTTTTTTATTAAATAAATTTACAAAGACAGCAACTGTAAACTGGGGAAAAAAAAGACACTACTTTTCGAGTCAATGGTTAAAAAATTTACAACAATCTTTTGCGTCCATTAATATACTAAAAGTTTATAATGCTGAAAATTATTTTTTAAAAAATTATGATAGTTCAATCGAAAAAGTTTTTGAGTCAGCAAGAAAGCACGATAATCTTCAAGGTGTCCCAACTTTGTTTTTTGAAATTATTATACTTTTAACTTTAAGTATTTTTTGTATTTATTATTTTTCTTTAGGTTATTCATTTATTTCTATTGTACCCTTGGTTTCTTTTTATTTTATAAGTGCACTTAGAGTAGGTCCCACAGGTGTACATATGTATAAATCTTTGGTTTCATTCAATTTTGCTAAAAAAACAATAAATCAATTAAAAAAAGAATTTGAACTAAAGTCCAAAATATCAAAACAAGATGATATAAAAGTTAAGTTCAAAAAATCTATAGTTTTTAAAAATTTAAGTTTTCGATACGATAACGATACTCCAAACGTTTTAAATAAGATAAATATTAAATTTAAAAAAAATGATTATGTAGGAATAATTGGCCCTAGTGGCTCAGGAAAAACAACTTTTATCGGATTACTTATTGGTTTGATTAAACAAAATAGTGGAAAAATTCTAATTGACAACAAGGAGGTAGATAATCAGTCAAAAGAATGGATTGATAGAGTTGGTTATGTTCCGCAAAATACATACTTATTAGATGCATCTATTAAAGAAAATATTGCTTTTGGAAAATTTAATGATCAAATTGATCTTAAAAGGGTAAATGACTCTATTAAAAAAACACAATTAAACAAATTCATTAATAGGTTATCAAAAAAGATAAATTCTAATGTTGGTGAGAGGGGATCAAGAATTTCTGAGGGACAAAAACAGAGAATCGGAATTGCAAGAGCATTATACAAAAAATCTGATATTTTAGTATTCGATGAGATAACAAGTGCATTAGATATTTTGACAGAAAAAAAGATAATGAGGGATATTAATAAACTTAAAAATAAAAAAACAATATTTTTTATATCTCATAAAAAAGAAATCTTAGGAAAGTGTAATAAGATAATTGAAATAAAGGGAGGAAAAATAAGGATAATAAAAAATGTATAAAATTGCTTTTTTAGATAGAGATGGAGTTATCAATAAATCAAATATTAATAACGGTTATATTGGAAGAGTAAAAAATTTTAAATGGATGCCAGGTGCAATTCAAGCTATTAGATATTTGAAAAAATTGAATTATAAAGTTGTTGTGGTGTCCAATCAATCTGGTGTTGCAAGAGGTTTTTTTAAGATGAAAGATGTACATGGAATACATAGATATATACAAAAAAAATTAAAAAAAAATAATACAAAAATTGATAAGTTTTTGTTTTGTCCATTTCATAAAGATGGGATTATATTGAAATATCGACAAAATAGTAATTTTAGAAAACCAAAAAATGGAATGTTTAAAAAGATTGATAAGATTTGGAAAGTGGATAGAAAAAAATCATTCATGATAGGTGATCAAAAAACTGACATGGAGTTCGCTAAGAAATCTAAAATAAGAGGATATAGGTTCAGAGCAAATAATCTTTATTCTTTTATTAAAAAAAAATCAATTTAGACAAAATCATTATGAAAAAAAATTTTATAAAAAAACCATGGGGTTCAGAAGAGCTAATTTCAAATAACAAAAATTATGTATTAAAAAAATTGTTTATGAAAAAAGGTCACAGATGTAGTCTTCAATATCATAAAAAAAAACATGAAACTGTATATGTTTTATCTGGAAATTTAAAAATCTTAATTGGTAAAAACAAAGATAATTTAAAGAAAAAAATTTTAAAAAAAAATCAAAGTTTAATAATTAAGCCCTATACAGTGCATAGAATGGAAGGTGTTACAAATTCAATTTATTTAGAAGCAAGTACACCACATTTAAAAGATGTGGTTAGATTATCAGATGATTATGGTAGAAAAAAATAGTCATGCAAAAAAAATTTAGAGTTTGTATACCAACAGCAGGTATAGGAAATAGAGTAAAGAAAATATCGAATAATTTAAACAAAAGTCTTATTTCAATAAATAATAAAGCAAGTATTTCGCATATCATTGATAGTTTTCCTGATAATTGTGAGTTTGTAATACCCCTTGGTTATAAAGGAAAATTTGTAAAAGAATATTTGAAGCTTGCTCACCCTTTAACAAAATTTTATTTCGTTGTTGTAAAAAATTACAAAGGTAAAGGATCTGGTTTGGGTTATACTCTTTTAAGATCTAAAAAATATTTACAATGTCCTTTTATATTCATTTCTTGTGATACATTAATAAATAGTAAAATTAATTTTAGACCTGACCATAATTGGATTGGCTATGCTTCTAATGTTCTATCAAACCAATACCGAAAAGTAGAATTAGATAAAAATTATTATGTTAAAAAATTTTTAAGCAAAAATTCTACAAAAAAAAAAAAATTGTAAAAATTATATCGGATTAGCTGGAATTAATGATTTTAAAAATTTTTGGAGGAATATGGAAAGTAATGTCAAAGCCTCAACATTAGAAGGTGAAGTTTATGGTATTAAATGTTTAAAAAATTTTCAAATAAAGTCACATAGATTTGACTGGTATGATGTAGGAAATTTAAAAGCTTTAAGAAATACAAGAAAAAGTTTTAAGAACAAAAATGAAAATTACAACATTCTTGAAAAAGAAAATGAAAGTATTTGGTTTAATGATGATAAGGTTATTAAATACTTTAGTGATAAGGATATTATTAAAAAAAGACTCAAAAGAACTTTATATCTAAAAGGCTTTATTCCAAAAATTTTAAACAAAAAAGAAAATATGTATTCTTATTCTAAATTTGATGGAGAAATCTTCTCAAGTATAAAAAATGAAAAAATTTTCATAAAATTACTTCAACATTTACAAAAGTTTCATAAAAAAAAAATAAGCAAAAAAAATCAGGATATATTTTTGAAAAGATGTCTATATTTTTACAAAAAAAAGACTTATCAGAGATTATTAATTTTTTACAAAAAATTTAATATTAAAGATAATAAATTTTCAATTAATAATTCAGAAAAAATTTTATTAAAAGAATTATTAAAAAAGGTTAACTGGAGAAATATTTCAAATGGTTTAAATGGTAGATTTCATGGAGATTTACATTTTGAAAATATTCTATATTCAAAAAAGCAAAAAAAATTTTGTTTACTTGATTGGAGACAGGACTTTGGAGGGTCTATAAAGTCAGGAGATATTTATTATGATCTGGCAAAATTGCTTCATGGATTATTAGTTTCTCACGAAGCCGTAGCAAATAATAAATATAAAATTAAAGAATATAATAAAAGAATATTAATCAATATTAATAATAAAAAAATTTACAAAAAATATTTAAAAATCTTTATTAGTTGGCTTAAAAAAAATAATTATGATGTCAAAAAAGTTAGAATATTAACTGGTTTGATTTTTTTGAATATTAGTGCTTTACATCATTTCCCTTACTCATTATTTCTCTATTATAAGGGAAAAAATATTTTAATTGATGAGTTAATAAAAAAAAAGAATTAATGAAAAAAATTTTTAGAAATAGAAATGTATTAAATAATCAGAGAGATTTAATTCAAATTAAAAGTTTTAAAAAATTTCCAGTTTTTATGGGAACAACAAAAAAAAAATCATCTAGTGATTTGCTATCCGATATGAATTTTTATATAAGTAGAAAAACAGGAATTGTTCAATTAAACCCAATACTGCCTTTTAATATAATTTATAAAGAAGGTCATAATTCAGGATTAGTAGGAAAGTTATGGCAATCACACCATTTGGAATTTGCGAAATTTATAAGAAAATTTAATCCTAACTCTATTCTAGAAATAGGTGGTGGTCATGGAATATTATCAAAATATTATTATCAGACAAAAAAAATTAATTGGACAATCATTGAACCAAATCCATCACCTGTAAAAGGATGTCAGGCACGATTTATTAGAGGTTTCTTTAACAAAGATATCGTTAGAAAAATTCAATTTGATACAATTGTTCATTCACATGTACTTGAACACGTCTTTTATCCAAAGAAATTTATATTTGATATTTCTAGAAGTTTAAAATTTGGTCAAAAAATGTTCTTTTCAGTACCAAATCTTAAAGAAATGATAAAAAGAAAATATACAAATGCTCTAAATTTTGAACATACACTATATTTAGATCAATATATTATTGATTATCTGTTAAGATTAAATTCCTTTAAGATTATAAAAAAAAAATTATTTCAAAAAGATCATAGTATTTTTTATGCCGTTAAAAAAATAAAAAAAATTCAAAACTCAAAATTTAAGAATCAATACAAAAAAAATTTGAGATTATTTAATTCTTTTTTTAATAATTTTAGTAAAACGATAAATAAATTAAATAATCAAATAGAAACCCATAAAAATAAAAATATATTTTTATTTGGAGGACATGTTTTTTCACAATTTCTTATTAATTCAGGATTATTAAATGAAAAAATTTCTTATATATTGGATAATGATGTTTCAAAACAAAATAAAAGATTATATGGCACAAACTTAATTATAAAATCACCTAAAATTGTGAAAAATAAAATTAAACCATTAGTAGTCTTAAAAGCTGGCGTGTATAATCAAGAAATTAAGAAACAAATTTTAAAGATTAACAAATCAACAAAGTTTGCATAAAATGTTAAAAGATATTCAATTATATAAAAAAAAATTAATAAAAGTTTTAAATGATAATAACTTTAATAAAGTAGATAATTTGGCTAGAGATATTAAAAGAATTAAAAAAACCAATAATAAAATTTATATATGTGGGAATGGAGGAAGCGCGGCTAATGCTATGCATATTGCAAATGATTTAACCTATGGTGCCGGCTTATCGTCAGGTAAAGGTTTCAATATTGAAGCACTTCCGGCCAATATATCAGTCGTAACTTGTTTAGCAAATGATATTGGATATGAAAATATTTTTTCCGAACAACTAAGAGTGAAGGGATCCAAAGGTGATATTTTGATAGTTTTATCAGGAAGTGGTAATTCTAAAAATATTATCAATGTTCTTAAAGTTGCAAAAAAATTAGGTATCAAAAGCTACGCAATTCTTGGATATAATGGCGGAAAAGCTAAATTATTAGCTGATATCCCAATGCATTTTAAAATTAACGATATGCAAATTTCAGAGGACATACAAATAATAATAAGTCACTTATTAATGAAATTATTGAATAAAAAAGCCAAAAGAAAATAATAATAAAAGTTTTAGTTCTATGAAAAAGTTTACAGTTTTTGCAAATTTTTTTATTGATACTGAGGAAAGATTTTTAAGACTTAAAGACTCTTTTTTTTCATTCAGTAGTGCAGATATCCATGAGTGGATAATAAATATTAGAGGAGAGTATAAAGAAAATGTCAAAGAATTTTTAAAGAATAATATTACTACAAATTTGAAAATTTTTTTTTTAGAAACAAAAAATGGATGGATTGAAGACTCAATTAAAATTACACAAAATTTAGAAACAAAAATCATTTTTATTTGGATAGAGGATCATATTTGTGTTCAACCTACGTTTAAAATAAATCAAATTGTTAAGGAAATGGAAGAGAATGAAATAGATCATTTAGCCTATTCTTTTTTTCATAAGGGTGATCTTCTGAAGCCTTTAGAGGCTATTAATTTCAAAAAAACTCAAAATATTAGTTATTTTTTATATGAAAAAGAAAATTATGATAAAATTAAAAAATGGTTTGAACTAAAAAAAATTATACCAAATTATTTAATCACTGGTATTTCTTTTATGAGCTCAAATTTATTTAAAAAAAATTTGCTTAACTCTAAATCAAAAAAAAAATATAATAAAATGCTACCATTTAATTTTGAAAAAAACTTCTTTGAAGATTCAATTTTACCTTTTAAAAATGGAATTTTAAATGAAGAATTATTTGTCTCAATAGATGACGATCATGGTGAGAGTGGATATTCTTTAATAAGTAGAAATGAGTACCCATGCAGAGTTTCAAAAAAAGAATTAGATAAAATAAGACAAGAAAAAACTCAAATTTTTCACAAAGAAGGATTTAAAGAAAAAATAAAAAAATTAATATTATTTTTTAAAAAATGAATTTATCACCCATTATTTATTTTGCTTATAATAGACCTACTCATACAAAAAAAACGCTAGAATATTTAAAACGAAACAAATTAGCGAAAAAATCACTGATATATATTTTTTTAGATGCTGCAAAAGATAAATATTCAATAGATAAAGTTTTGGAGGTTAGAAAAATAATTGAAAATGTTAAAGGATTTAAAAAGAAAGAAATAATTATTAGAAAAAAAAATCTAGGATTGGCCAATAACTTAATTGAGGCAGTGACCAGAGTACTTAAGAAACACGGGAAAACAATCGTTGTCGAAGATGATACTTTAACTAGTCCTTATTTTTTAGAATATATGAATGATGCATTAAATTTATATGAAAATGAAAATAAGGTAGCTGCAGTAAGTGGTTATTCTTATCCAATTACTAATAAATACAATGATTATTTTTTTTTAAAAATGGGAGAATGCTGGGGTTGGGCTACATGGAAAAGTTCCTGGAAGATATTTGAAAAAAATGGAAAAAAATTATTAAAGACGATAGAAAAAAATAATTATATTTCAGACTTTAATTTCGATGATAGTTATGATTTTTTGAAACAGCTTAAAAATTTTTGTTTAAAAAAAAATCAATCGTGGGCGATTAGGTGGTATGCATCAATTTATTTGAAGAATAAACTAACACTTTATCCACCTAAAAGTTTTGTTCAAAACATAGGAATGGATGGATTTGGAGTTCATAGTGGGGTTACAAAAGATTTTGACACAGATCTAATAAAAAAATACACAAAACCAAAAAAAATTCAAATTCAAGATAGCAGATATCATAGAGAAAAAATAAAATTGTTTTTTAAAAAAGTAAGCAATAAAGATAATTTATTTAATAGAATTATGAAAAAAATAAATCACATAAAAAATGCATTTTAAAAAATATTATTCCAAGTATTACAATATAGTTTATAAAAAAAAAGATTATAAATCTGAAATTAATTATATAATAAACATTTTAGGATCAAGAATTAAGAGTATCAAATCTATACTTGAACTAGGATCTGGCACAGGGTCTCATGCATATTATTTAATAAAAAAAGGTTTTAAATTAACTTGTGTTGAACAAAGTAAAGATATGATTTCAAATTTCAAGGTAAAATCAAAAAAAGTTAAAATAATTAATAAAGATCTAAAAAAAATAAGATTAAAAAAAAGATTTGATTTAGTTCTTTCAATTTTCCATGTGATTAATTATATGATCAAAGAAAATGATCTAAACTCTTTTTTTAAAACTGCATCTTTTCATCTTAAAAAAGGTGGATATTTACTCTTTGATACATGGTATTATCCTGCCGTAAAGTATGATCCACCAAAAAAAATAAAAAAAATTTTTGACGATGAATATTTAATAATTAATAGAAAAGCTCTACCCAAGAAATTAAGTAAAAAAATTTACAAAATAAAATATGATATTAGCATTTTTAATAAAAAAAATTTAAAAGAAATGAAATTTTCAGAAATTCACAAAATAAGAGCTTTTGATAGCAAAGAATTAAATAAGATATCTCAGAAATATAATTTTAAAAAAACTGATAATTTTGCCTTTTTAAAAAAGATTCATCCAAATAAAAATAATTGGGGCGCAGTATTTATATATCAAAAATTATGAAGAAAAAATTTATACCGGTCAATGAACCTCTAATTGGTAAAGAGGAAAAAAGGTATTTATTAAATTGTATAAGCAGGAATCAAATATCTTCATCAGGTAATTATGTTAAAGAATTTGAAAAAAAATTTGCAAAAAAAATCAAAAGAAAATTCGCAATATCGGTTTCGAATGGAACTGCAGCTATTCAGTTAGCTTTTGAATCTTTAAATCTCAAAAAAGGTGATGAGGTTATTCTTCCAGCATTTACAATAATTTCTTGTATTCTGCCTAT
>MDTG01421266.1_pt1 | contig 35432 bp, 36 predicted proteins | sample 811421 | NCBI WGS metagenome assembly MDTG01 (sample SAMN05326645, study PRJNA326480) | marine metagenome | isolation source: seawater | place: Pacific Ocean: South East | collected 2011
ATAGATCTCGCCGATCTTGTTCTTGGCGACAGCATCGGGCTTGATGATGGAAAGAGTGCGCTCGGCCATGGTTACTCCAGACAACAATAAATAGACGGCCACGACGATCGTGACCAAACACCTATTGTATCTTGACGAGCAACCCCGTGGGTAGCCTAGGGCCTGCGATCAGACCGTGAACGATTCACCGCAGCCGCAGGCGTTCTTGGCCTTGGGGTTGTCGAAACGAAACATACGGTTCAGCCCTTCCGAGCGGAAATCCACCGTGGTGCCGGCCAGCACATCCATATGCTTGCGGGCCACAATCACCTTGGCGCCGTGGCCTTCGTACACATCATCTTCGTCATGGACCTCGTCGGCATAGTCCATGGTGTACATATAGCCCGAACAGCCGGATTTACGAACGCCGACCCGCAGGCCGAGCCCGTGGCCGCGTTTGTCCAGCTGATGCTTGATTCGCTCGGCCGCTGCTTCGGTCACCGATAGCAAGGGCGTGTCGCTCATCGCGGTTTCGCTTGTCTGACTCATAACACTATCGTCCCAGATTCGACGCGGCCGTGGCCAACGCATCGATTACGAGTATGCCGATATGACGCTCGCTGGCCGCCAGATCAAGCGCTACGCCGACGTCGGCCGGCTTGATCCGGGCTGCCGCGTCGATGCCGTCTCGTTCGATCCGCTCGCACAGCCAGTCGGCGGCTGCAATCACGGCCGGTGGCCCGTAGGCCAGAAATCGTGCCCTGTAACTGTGGGCGTACACGGGCTGCACAAGGAGCCAACACCAGACGCCATTGCCAGACGTGTACTGCCCGGCCTCAATATGCCATTGATCGATGTCACTATCAGCCGCTGCATGGGCCGGCGTCAAGAATCGATCGATGACGACAGAGCCGGTACTCATGCGGGCCTGCCGGCCAGGGCACGCAGGCGCGTCGTTTCCTCGGCCACCCGAGCCACCACACGATCGACGGCGGCGGCATCGATACCCGGCCCGAGCGTCAACCGCAGACTGGCCGCGGCCGCCTCGACGCTGCGCCCCATGGCGCGCAGCACATAGGATGAAGCACCACGGGCTGCGCTACAGGCCGAGCCGCCGGATAGCGCGATATTCGGCTGCCCATAGGCCAGGCCGGTGCGTAAGGCCTCGCCGTGAACACCGGCCACGCTGACGTTGACGAACGGGGCTGCGCCGATGGCAGCCGGCGGATGATTGCGCGTCACCCCATTGATACACGACAGCCCATGCCAGAGCCGCTCGCCCAGGCGACGATAGCGGGTCTGAGAAGCCTCGCGCTCGGCTTCTGCGGCGGCAGCCGCAGCGCCGAAGGCAGCGATCTGGTGGGTCGGCAGGGTTCCGGCGCGCCGACCCTGCTGCTGCCCGCCACCGATGATCTGCGGCGTCAGGCCTATGCGGGGGCGCCGACGAACATACAACGCGCCGATACCGGGCGGCCCCCCGATCTTGTGTGCCGACATCGACATCAAGGCAATCGGCGTGGTCGATACATCAAGGGCGAGCCGCGTCAGCGACTGCGCCGCATCAACATGCAGCGCCACGCCATGGGTCTGGCACACCTCGGCGATCCGCACCAGGTCATGCACCAGCCCGGTCTCGTTATTGACGTGCATCAACGAGACCAGATCACAGGGTCGGGCCAACGCCGCCTCGAGCGCCTCCATATCGATACGGCCCTGTGCATCGACCGCCAGCCAGACCACCTCGACGCCCTGCTTTTCCAATGCCTTGAGCGTATCGCGTGTCGCCGAATGCTCGGTGACACAGCTGATGATCCGGACCGGCCGGTTCCGATCACCGCGCTCGGCGAAGGCCGCCACGCCGCGCAGTGCGAGGTTGCTGGCCTCGGTGGCCCCGGATGTCCAGACGATCTCGTCGGCCTGCGCGCCGATCACGTAAGAGAGCTGTCCGGACGCGGTGGCAATCCGCGCGGCAGCCGCCTGCCCCGGCCCGTGCGGTGATGACGGATTGCCGAGCGGCGCCGTCAGACACGCCTGCAGACAGTCGCGCGCCTCGACGCACAGGGGCGTGGTCGCTGCATGGTCGAGATAGATGGGCGTCGTATCCGGCGGCATCAAGCGTCTTCGGTCTCGTGTGCGGCCTCCGGCTCGATGCCAGCTGCCCGCACCAAACGCTCCAGCTCATCCTGACGGCGCTCGAGCGTATCGATATGGTCGAGCATGGCATCGATACCGCGTGCGACCGGATCGGGCATGTTCTCGGCCACGCCGTAGGTGGCAAAGCCGATACGATCCGCGGTTTCGCGTCGACGATCCTCCGGCTTGCCGTCCTTGCATTTGACCAGCTTGGCCGGCACGCCAACGGCCGTACAGCCGGCCGGCACTTCCTTGACCACGACGGCATTCGAGCCGACGCGGGCCCCCTGGCCCACGGTGAACGGGCCCAGCACCTTGGCACCTGCGCCAACGACCACATCATCAGCCAGCGTGGGATGACGCTTGCCGGGATTCCAGCTGGTGCCGCCGAGTGTCACGCCCTGGTAGATGGTGCAGTCGTCGCCGATGACCGTGGTCTCGCCGATGGTCACGCCGAAACCGTGATCGATGAAAAATCGCCGTCCGATGCACGCCCCGGGATGGATCTCGATCCCGGTGACCCAGCGCGAGAAATGCGAAATCACACGGGCCAGCCATTTCAGGCGGCTGTTCCAGCACCAATGCGCCAGGCGATGCCACCAGATAGCGTGCAACCCGGGATAGGTGAATATGACCTCCCAAACGCTCCGCGCAGCCGGATCGCGTTCGAAGATGGCGTGCAGGTCTTCCTTGAGCCGAGCGAACATGCAGGTCCCCAGCGCACCGTCTTGCAGTGCCGTAGCGGCCGGGCCGTGGCCGGGCCGAAGATGAAACGTTGGCCGTCTATGTCAGGTCGAAAACACCACGATCAAGATACCAGTGCCGAAACGACCGGCGCGCGTGCATGCCCGGCCTCAATCACCCGGCGTATCACCGCCGCGCCGATTGGTGCTCCCCCGAGGATCCAGCGAGCGTAGCGCGCCGCGCAGGATATTGGTCTCGATACGATCCGGTGCCGCCCGGTAGAACAGCCGGCGCAGGCGTGTCATCAGCAGCATGGGCTCTTTCGGGTCCAGAAAACCCGAGGCCTCGAGCACGCCCTGGAGCTGGCCGAACAGGCCTTCCATATCCGCCCCGGTGACCGGCTCATGGCTCGGTGCCGGCACGATTTCGGCGCCGGCCGCCACGCGCAGCTCGTAGGCGACCACCTGGACCGCGGCGGCCAGGTTCAACGAGCTGTAATCCGGATTGGCCGGGATCTGCAGGTGCAGCTGGCACCGCTCGAGCTCGGTATTGTTCAAACCGGCGCGCTCACGGCCGAACACGATCGCCGCCGGGCCATCGACACTGGCGGCGACGGCCCGCGTGGCCGCGGCACGCACATCGACCAGCGGCCACTCGGTACGCCGCGAACGCGCGCTGGTGGCAATGGCCAGTGCCGTATCGGCCAGCGCTTCCTCGAGTGTCGACACCACACGGGCCTCGCTCAGAATATCCTCTGCGCCCGAGGCCCGCGACGTAGCTTCCGGATCGGGATAGCGCTCGGGGGCGACCAGCACCAGATCGTCAAGCCCCATGACCTTCATCGCCCGGGCGGCTGCCCCGATATTGCCAGGATGTTGCGCACCGACCAGCACGATGCGCAGGCGGGCCAGTCGATCGGGATCGGGCAAATGAGACGAATCGGCCATGACGAAAACGTATGGATTCGGGAACACGGCCGGCAATGGTAAACTAGCCGTCTTTTAGGCGCTGCCCTGCATGCAACCACTGACCAATATCGCGGTGACCGCCGCGCGCCGTGCCGGCGACGTGATCCTGTCTTATTATCGTCGTGGCGAGACCGGCGACATTGCGCGCAAGGGCGATAACGATTTCGTCACCGAGGCCGATCACAAGGCCGAAGCCGTCATCATGGACGTGATCGAGCGCAACTACCCCGATCATGCGTTTCTGGCCGAGGAATCCGGCACGATCGGCGAGTCGGATACCGTCTGGATCATCGACCCCATCGACGGCACCACGAACTTCATCCGTGGCATACCGCACTTCTGTGTCTCGATCGCCTGTCAGGTCAAGGGCGTGGTCGAGCACGCGGTGATCTATGACCCGGTCAAGGACGAGCTGTTCACGGCCGATCGCGGCGCGGGGGCAACGCTGGATGGCCGCCGGCTGCGGGTATCCAAGACCACACGCCTGCGCGATGCCACGCTCTCCAGTGGTTTCGCCTATCGCCGACACCAGGACATCGCGCGTCATATGCCGCTGTACAACCGCCTGGTCTCGGCCTCGGGCGCGATGCGTGGCATGGGCTCGGCGGCACTGGACCTGGCCTATGTCGCCAGCGGTCGCCTGGACGGCTTCTGGGAGTTCGGCCTCGGGCCGTGGGACATCGCCGCCGGCACGCTGATGGTACGCGCGGCCGGCGGAATCGCCAGCGACGCGCGCGATAACGACATCAACCCGCTGGAGACCGGCAACATCGTGGCCGCCAACCCCAAGATCTATCCGCAGCTTCTGGACAAGATCGCCAAGACGCCGAACGGCGGCTGATAACAAGACCGCTTTCGCCAGCCGCTCGAGGCCGGCACGCGGAATCGGCCCGATGTATACCGCAGCGATCATGCCCGTCGGATTTCTTGCGCTCGAGGGGCTGGACGCGCTCGATCTGCTTGAGCCGTTCGGCACCGGAGCGCTCACAACCACGGCCGGGCCGGCGGCGTCATGGGCCGGCCCCTATCCACGAAACCCGCGCGGCTGACTGAAGCCGCCCCGGCACGGCCGATCGGCTATCGATAACCGCGATGGCTTTTCGGCCCGGCAGGCGTACTGCGCAAGCCTCTGGCGCTCATCACGCCGATATGAAGATACGGCCCCGGTTGGCCGGGCACAGATTCGAGCAGGCCACCAACAGGCTGCACTCGGGTCGGGATAGACATGAAACGGCCGGCGCTGCCTGATGCCTGATCGAGTGCGTGCTCGCCAGGCGCGAGCGTGATTGGCCCAGCCGACGACTACCTGACCGCTGCGCCTCGCCCGGCGAGAGGCACCGCCATGGCAGGCCGATACGCCTGCCGACTCGTCGATGCCGGCCCGGACACGCCCCCGGCGTATCCGGATGCAGGCCGCGCGATCAGCGCGTAACGCGGGCTGCTTTTTCGGCGTCTTCTTCCTTGGGCGGAAAGAGATCGTGGGCATTGATATCCAGCAGCAATGCCAGCGCGCTTGCCACGAAGATGGAAGAGTAGGTGCCGGTGACGATCCCCACGAGCAGCGCGGCGGCAAAGCCGTGGATCACCGGCCCGCCAAGGAAGAACAGCGCCAACAGCGTGAGAATCGTGGTGCCCGAGGTCATCAGGGTACGTGACAGCGTCTGGTTGACGGCCGCGTTGACCACTTCCTTGGGCGTGGCCTTGCGCATGCGTCGGAAGTTCTCGCGGATACGGTCATAGACCACGATCGTGTCGTTGAGCGAGTAGCCCAGCACAGCCAGCAGTGCGGCCAACACGGTCAGATCGAAATCCATGTGCGTGAACGAGAACACGCCCAGGGTGATGACGATATCGTGCACGAGCGCGGCCACCGCCCCGGCCGAAAGCTTCCAGTGGAAACGCACGATCACGTAGATCAGAATCGCGATCACCGTATAGAGCAGCGCCAGCCCCCCCTTGTTGACGAGGTTCTGGCCAACCTGGGGGCCGACGAACTCCACGCTTTGTAACGAGGCGCCCGGCGGGCCGGCGTCGAGTGCTGCCATGACGTTGTCGCCGATGGCTGCACTTTCTTTCTTGCCGTCGGCGGCCGGCAGTCGAATCAGCGCGGTGTCGGCACTGCCGAAATGCTGGACGGTACGCTCGGTATAGCCCCCGTCATCCAGCGCGCTGCGCACTTCATTGAGCTCGACTTCCTGCGGGTAGGCCACGTGCACGACTACACCGCCGGTGAAATCGATGCCGAACGTGAGCTTGCCGACCAGCAACGAGCCGATGCTGGCCAGGAGCACCACGGCCGAGACGATCACCGCATAACGCCCCAGGGCGACGAAATCGATCGCGGTATTGGACTTGATCAGACGCATAGTCGGATATTCCTTAGATCGAGATCTTCTTGAGCCGGGCTTTGCGGCCATAGATCAGGTTGGCTATGGCGCGGGTGCCCATGATGGCGGTGAACATCGAGGTCAGGATGCCCAGCGATAGCGTGATCGCAAAGCCCTTGATCGGCCCGCTGCCGAAGCCGAAGAGCATGAGAGCGGCGATCAGGGTGGTGATGTTGGCATCGAAGATCGAGGTGAAGGCCTTGTCGTAGCCTTGCTTGATGGCCGACTGGGGCGCGCTTCCGGCATCCAGCTCTTCACGGATACGCTCGAAGATGAGCACGTTGGCATCCACCGCCATACCGATGGTCAGCACGATACCGGCAATCCCGGGCAGCGTGAGCGTGGCCTGAAGCAACGACAGCGCCGCGACCAGCAGCACCAGATTCATCAGCAGTGCCGCATCGGCGATGATGCCGAACACGCGGTAATAGATCGCCATGAACAGCACGACGACCAGAAAGCCGACGATCACGGCATTCCGGCCCTGGGCGATGTTATCTGCCCCGAGGCTCGGCCCGATCGTGCGCTCCTGCACGATATTGACCGGCGCGGCCAGTGCGCCCGCCCGCAAGAGCAGCGCCAGGTCATGCGCCTCACCCTGCGCCAGGCCCGTGGTCTGGAACCGCTTGCCGAACGCGCTCTGAATATTGGCGATACTGATCACGCGCTGATCGGTCGTCGGGCGGCTGATCTTCTCGCCGTCCTCGTAATGGGTCTCGTAGCGGGTCTCGGTATAGAGCACCGCCATCGGGTCGCCGACGTGCGACGACGTCACGTCATACATGTTGCTGGCGGCCTGGCCATCCAGCGTAACGAACACCGCCGGCTGATTGCTCTGCTGGTCGAAACCGGCCGAGGCATCCACCAGTTGATCGCCCGAGGCGATGACATCGGCTTTCAGGAGTATCGGCCGGCCTTCATCGGTCTTGAACAGCTCGCTGCCGCTGGGCACGTTGCCCGTGCGCTCGGCCTGCTGAGCGTCGTGAACCTGATCGACCAGACGGTATTCCAGCGTGGCTGTCTTGCCCAGCAGGCGCTTGGCCTGGGCCGTGTCCTGCACGCCGGGCAGCTCGACCACGATCTGATCCTGGCCCTGGCGCTGCACCAACGGCTCGGCCACGCCCAACTCGTTGACCCGGTTGCGCAGCGTGGTGAGGTTCTGCTCGAGCGCAAAGGCACGGATTTCCTGGGCGCGGGCTTCGTTGAGCGTGGCCACCAGCGTATCCGGCTCGGCGCCCGGCTTGAATTCGAGATTGGCGAACTGCTTCGGTAACGCATCCAGAGCCGCCGAACGCGCGGCCTCGGACGGAAAGATCACGCGCACGCTATCGCCGTCCTGATAGGCCCGGCTGTAGCGGATGTCGTTGTTACGCAGATAGGCCGGCACGTCGCGGGCATAGCGCTCGTAGGTATTGTCGAACACCGCGTCCATGTCGACCTGGAGCAGGAAGTGCACCCCGCCTCGCAGATCAAGGCCCAGCGACATCGGCTCGGCCCCGATGGCCCTCAGCCAATCCGGCGTGGACGGCGCCAGATTCAAGGCCACCGTGTAATCGTCACCCAGCTTGCGTTTGAGCTCGCCGGCTGCGGCCAGTTGTGCCTCGGTGCCGGAAAAACGCGCCAGCAACCGATCGTCCTCCAGGCGCACGCTCGTCGGCGAGACATCATTGTCGCTGAGAATCGTTTTGACCCGGTCGACGAGTGCAGGGCTCGTGGCCTGATTGTCCGCCGCCGAAACCTGAACGGCCGGCTGTTCACCGAAGACGTTGGGCAAGGCATACAACAGCCCGACGGCCAGCACGACGAGCAATAACAGATACTTCCACAGCGGATAACGGTTCATGACGCCCCGTTGGGATAACGATGAAACAATGACTCAGACACGACGCGCCCGGCGGCCGCTTACAGCGCTTCGAGCGTGCCCTTGGGTACGACGCTGGTGACCGAGGATTTCTGGACGCGAACTTCCGTGCCCTGGGCGATCTCGACCACCAGGAAATTCTCGCCGACCTCGCGGATGCGTCCGGCCAGCCCACCGGCGGTGACGATCTCGCTGCCCTTGTCCAGCGACTCCAGCAGTTTCTTGTGCTCTTTCTGACGCTTCATCTGTGGCCGGATGATCATGAAATACATGAACACGAAGAACACAGCGACCATCAGAACGGTCGGGATGATGCTGCCACCCTGTGCGCCGCCACCCTGTGCGTAGGCGTTGGAAATCAGAAAATCCATCTTGTCTGCCCTTCAGAATAGATCGTGGCGGGATCCACGAGATTGATCGAAAATAGACCGCATCGGATGCCCGGCAATCGCCATGCGGCCGACGGTGCGGCCACGAGCCCCGAATCAAGCGCCACAGTATGCCACAGGCCCCAAGCCGGCCCCGCTACGTCCAGCCGCCGTGGGCGGCCTGGGCCGTGCCCGAGCCCTCGGGGCCGGTAAAGAAGGCCCGCTGAAAGCCTTCGTAGTCACCGGCCTCGATCGCCGCGCGAATCCGCGCCATGAGACGCTGGTAATAAGCCAGGTTATGCCACGTGTTGAGCCGTGCCCCCAGAATCTCGCCGCAGCGATGCAGGTGATGCAGATAGGCCCGACTGTAATGGGTACAGGTATAGCAATCACAGGCCGGGTCCAGTGGGCCGGTATCGTACTTGTGTACCGCGTTCTTGATCTTGAGGATCCCGGCGTGGGTGAACAGATAGCCGTTGCGTGCATTACGCGTGGGCATCACGCAATCAAACATGTCGATGCCATAGCCGACCGCAGCCACCAGATCAGCCGGCGTGCCCACGCCCATGAGGTATCGCGGCGCATCGTGCGGGGTCAGAGGCAGGATGTTGTCGAGCACCGCGGCCTTGTCGTCCCAGCCTTCGCCGACCGACACGCCGCCGATGGCATAGCCGTCGAAGCCGATATCCACCAGGGCGGCCATCGATTCGGCCCGCAGATCCGGATAGATGCTGCCCTGGTTGATACCGAACAGCTTGTTGGCCGAGTCGCCGTGGGCCGCGCGACAGCGCGCGGCCCAGCGCATCGATAGCTGCATGGAAGCAGCCGCCTTGTCCTTGGCAACCGGGAAATCGGTGCACTCGTCCAGGCACATCACGATGTCCGAGTTCAACGAATGCTGCACCGCGATCGAACGCTCGGGGGTGAGAAACCACTTGGCGCCGTCGAGTGGCGAAGCGAACGCCACCCCCTCTTCGGTGAGCTTTCGCATCTCGGCCAGGCTCCAGACCTGAAACCCACCGGAGTCGGTGAGGATCGGGCCCTGCCACTGCATGAAATCGTGCAGTCCGCCATGCGCGTCGATGATATCGGTGCCCGGGCGCAGCATCAGGTGATAGGTATTGCCCAGCACGATCTCCGCGCCCAGACCGGCGACCTCCTCGGGCGTCATGCCCTTGACCGTGCCGTATGTTCCCACGGGCATGAAAGCCGGCGTCTCGACGGTGCCGTGCGGCAGATGCACCCGGCCGCGGCGTGCGTTGCCCGATGCGCGAATGGATTCATAGATCATGGGCGCGGAGTGTAGAGCGTGGCCCGAGCGGCGTCGATGCAGACTCGCCCGGCGTACTCGTACGCTAGACTGAGTCCGTTTGCCTATTCGCTGACCAGAGTGGCCTTGTCAATGCTCGATCGTGTCGTGTTCGTCTTATCGCGCTATTTGATGTTGTCCGGTGTGACGCGCGTCGCCGGCCTTGTGTTGTGTCTGGGGGCCGGTGGTAGCGCAGTGGCTGCGCCGATGACTCTTTCCAATCTGGCCTCATTGAATCGCCATGCGCAGGTCAGCGCGTTCGTGATGAACCTCTCGGATCGGTCGGTGATCGCTGAGTTGAACGCCGATCAGCGGCTGCGCCCGGCCTCGGCCAGCAAGCTCTATGCCGCATCGGCCGCGCTGCAGCAATTCGGCTCGGATCATCGCTTTACCTCGCGCTTCACCAGTCAGGCGCCTGTCGCCGGCACCACGCTCAAGGGGGATCTGGTGTTCGTCGGCGGCGGTGACCCGGCGCTGGATACACCGGCGCTGCGCACGCTGGTCGCGCGCCTGGCCGGGCGTGGCATCAGTACGATCACCGGCGATCTGGTCATCGATGACGGCCTGTTCGGCCCGGTGCCCTGTCTGACCACGGATCGATGCTCGGCCCGGCAGCGTTCCTCGCATGCCTACAGCGCACCGTTGTCGGCGGCCGGGGTGAACTTCGGCACCGTGAACGTCACGCTCTATCCCGGCGAGTCGCCCGGCCGGAAAAGCCGTGTCGTTTTGCAGCCGGCCGAATTGCCGGGTTATCGCATCGACAACCGCGTGACGACCGTGGCCCGTGGCGGCCGTGCCGCCGTGTCGGCGTGGCGCACCTACGAATCCGGGGTATCCACCCTGCACACGCGCGGCAAACTGCCGGTCGGCTACGGCGCCTACGATTTCCAGCGCGGGGTGGCCAATCCGGCACGCGAGACCGCCAACATGCTGGCCACGCTGTTGCGCGAGGCGGATATCCGCGTGCAGGGAAGCGTGCGGACCCAGAGCACGGATTACGACAGCCATGGCGCACTGCTGGCCGAGGTCAAAAGCGAAACGCTGGCCGAACAGCTCATTCCGATGCTGGCCTACTCCAACAACTACATGGCCGACACTCTGACCCTCGACGTCGCCGCGGACAGTGGCTATAACCTGCCATTGACCCTGCCACGCGCTTCCCAGGCGCTTGAGGCGCTGGCCGATCGAGCCGACGCCTTGGCTTACGGATCGGCCGGTAACGGCTCGGACGCGGCGTTCACGAGCGGCAGCGGTCTGTCGCTGGGCAACAACATCTCGGCCCGCGATCTCGTGGCCCTACTGGATTACATGTATCACCAGGACGCCTTGTTTCCGGCCTTCTACGGCGCAATTCCGGTGCCGCTATCCGCGCCGTCGCGCACGCTCAAACGCGGCAATTTCGATTTCCAGACCCGTATCGTCGCCAAGACCGGGACACTCTCCGAGCCGGTGACGGTGCGCGCGCTGGCCGGCTACCTGCGCCTGTCCAACGGCGGTTTCGCCGCGTTCGCGGTCCTGATCAACGGCACGAAAGATAATCCTGCCTTGACCTATCAACAGACCGTGACCGCCTATCAACACGATCTGGAGGCCATTCTGGCCGCTTACTGATCGTCACGGGCAAGCCTTGCGACAACGCGCACGATGGGTATACTGCGCGCTGTCGCGCCCGGGTGGCGGAACTGGTAGACGCGTCGGATTCAAAATCCGATTCTGGTGACAGAGTGCGAGTTCGAGTCTCGCCCCGGGCACCATCAACACCTCCAAGGACGTCCATAATCGTCCAAAATCAAGCCCGAATCCAAGCGATTACGGGCTTTTTTAATGCGCCAAGTTCCAGAGGAGTCTATTGCCATCCGGGGGTATCTGGGGGTATTTTTGGGGGTACCAGATTGAAGACCGCTTAGAGATACCCCCAGCCATGGTCCTCACCGCCGTCCAGGTTAAACAAGCCAAGCCCCGCAAGAAGCAATACAAGCTTTCGGATAGCGGCGGGCTTTATCTGCTCGTCAGACCCAATGGCGGCAGATACTGGCGATTGAAATATCGCTTTCACGGAAGAGAAAAAACACTCGCTTTCGGCACCGCGGAGGACCTCTCGTTAGCCGACGCCCGCTCGAAACGAGACGAGGCGCGCAAGCAGCTCATCGATGGCAACGATCCAATGGAGCTTAAGCGGCGGGCCCAGGAAACAGCCAAGGCCCGTCAGGCAAATGCATTCGAAACGATTGCCCGCGAATGGCACGAGCACAAACGTCCAAGATGGAGTGAAAAACACGCCACGAAGGTTATACGCTCGATCGAGAATGATGTTTTCCCGGCGCTTGGCAGCCGACCTGTGGCCGAGATCACTCCGCCAGAGGTACTGCGGGTAATCCGCACAATCGAGGAACGCGATGCTCTGGATTACTCCCATCGCGTTCTGCAGCGCATCGGCATGGTGTTCCGATATGCCATTGTCACGGGCAAGGCGACCTATAATCCCGCTTCGGATCTCAAGGGTGCATTGAAAACCCGTAAGGCGCGACACCATGCCGCGCTATCTCGCGATGAACTACCTGCATTTCTGCAGGGCCTCGATACCTATGATGGGCATGTAATCACACGATACGGCCTACAGCTCATTGCTTTGACCTTCCTACGTACCGGCGAGCTACGCGCTGCTCGGTGGACAGAGATCGATATCGAGCGCGCTGAATGGCGCATACCGGCCGAACGCATGAAGCTCGGCGATGAACATATCGTGCCGCTGTCCGAGCAGGCCATAAAAGTATTCGAAACGTTAAGCGAAATCACCGGCCGATATGAGTATATCTTTACCGGCCGGAACAGTACGTTGCGCCCCATGAGCGAGAATACGCTGCTCTACGCACTATATCGCATGGGCTATAAGCGCCAAACGACGGTTCACGGCTTTAGAGCGACCGCCTCGACCATTCTTAATGAGAGCGGATTCAACCGAGACGCGATAGAACGCCAACTCGCACATGCGGAGGGCAATAAAGTCCGCGCCGCATACCATAGATCCGAATATCTGGAGGAGCGCCGTCAGATGATGCAGTGGTGGGCTGATTACCTCGACGATTTGAAACAACGCTCCAAGGTCACGCGGCTTCGCGCTTAGCGCATGCTGAGCTAACGCAACAACAGGTCCCTTGGTTAGGAGGATTAGATCAGCCATGACGCCACCATAACGATATTTGAACCGTTCAGCCTGACAGGCAAGCTCGAGCTATTCTCAAAATCCGGATAGGGGGCGCCATAGCGCCCCCTATCCGGATTTGGCGTTGGACTAATATTGACGCCGTTCGATGCCCATCCTTTTATCCGCTCAGCCAAGTCCACAGGTTTGATTTACCTGTCCGGGGAAGCTGAGCTAGCTGTGTAAACCCACCAGATTGTTCACAGACAGCCCGAGTCGGCTAATCGGTGGCTGGTGATCCAAGCTGGCATGCGGTCGGTGCCAGTTGTAGTCGTGCAGCCAGTAGGGCAGAACCGCCGCGCGTTGCGCGGCGTTTTTGTAGGTATGCGCATACGCCCATTCGTGCAGCGCCGTCTGGATCAATCGCTCGGCCTTGCCGTTGGTACGCGGCCGATAGGCACGCGTGCGCCGGTGCTTGAGCCCGAGGCGCCGACAGACTTTGGCAAATCGGCGTGAGTGATAGCAGGCGCCATTGTCGGTCAGCACAGCCGAGAAGCGCACGCCCAAGCCTCGGTAATAGCGCAGCGCGGCGATCAACGCTTGCCTGGCGCTGGTCGCTTTTTCGTTGGGCCAGATCGTGGCGTGTGCGACCCGGCTGTGGTCGTCGATGGCGACGTGGACATAATCCCAGCCCGCATGGCGTGAACGACCGGCCTGCCGGTCGCCGGTGACGCGATGTCCGGGCCGATCAAAGCGTCCGAGTTTCTTGATGTCCAAATGCAACAGGTCGCCCGGCGCGTCGTGCTCGTAGCGGGCAGCCGGCTGGCGGGGCTCGAGCGCCGCCAGGCGGTTGAGTCCGACCGAACGCAGCACGCGTGAAATCGTGCTGACCGGCACGCTGGTGGCCCGGCTGATCTGCGGGTAGATGTGCCGTTGACGCCGCAGCGCGATGATCTGTTCACGCCGATGTGCCGATAACTGATGGGGACAGCGCCGGGGGCGGCAGCTGCGATCAAACAGAGCGGCCTCACCGTCCAAGCGATAGCGGCGCAGCCACTTGTAGGCGGTGCGGGCACTCACGCCCATAGCCTGGGCAGCGTCGATCGGGTGCATGCCCTGATCGAGTACGCGCTCGACAAGCAGCACTCGACCTCGAAACGTGAGTCGCGCATTATTGTGCGTGTTCATCCGGGTCGCTCCTTTGGCTTCAGGATTTGAGCACCCATCAGCTTCAGGGACAGTGGCTCGGATGAACAATCTACTGAGAGGTCACAGCTAGCTGCGGATGTTCCATTCGTATCAACGCACTTCATAGTCCCATTGGGCATGAAACGAGACTGCTCGGGTCTTTATCCGGCCAGCAGGCTAGATCAATACTGCTGAATTATCGTTTCAAGTTATAGCCGAGCGGTCTTATGCGGGCTGGACTTCTTCACTAACCGGCAAACAAGGCTTTTTCATGACAAATGGCGTACAGCTCCATTTGCCCCTCCGATGTCCTTGCTCACATCTCGCTTCTTTAAGTAGATATGGGCTCAACGACATCGACTTCCGCCGCACTGTACGGAGCACAAAACCACTAAGACCCGTCGGCATGGGGAAGATGAGTCATGCCCACGACACCCGAAGAGCCAAGCACCGGACACAAGGTGTTTTACCGTCCAATCGAAGCCGCGCTCCGGTGGAGCGGACTACTGCAATACGAGCAACGGATTCTCGAGCGCATCGGCACGCGGCATCGACCGAAACCCGAGGACTTTCCCGAATGGCCGACCTTGCACCTGAACGCCGAACGCATCGTCGACGCCCTCGCCAACGGTGATCTAGCCTATGGGAAAAACGGCATCACGTACCACGATCCGACGCTGCTCGACTCGCCCGACCTGACCGTTCGCCACGTGGATCTGAAGGCCTGGATGGCCCATTTCTATCCGGCCGAGAAACCCAGCTTTCTGTTCAACGCCGTTGAACGTCGTTTGTGCCCCACCGTCAGCAAAGACACGGTGCAAACCTTACTCGCCGATCGGGAGGCTTTGAAAATCCGCTTGGCCGACCAAGCGAAAGTCTCGGAACGGCTCCAGATCCAGCTCGATACGCTTCGCCAAGCACATGAAGCCGACGCAAGACAAGCCAAACAGGCTCAGGAGCCCAGCCCGCGTAGTGAGTCGGCCTACCTGAATATCATCGCCGGCTTTCTCACCTTATTACTCGGGAATTCACCGGCCGGCCGACCCTACTCGAGCTTTAACACGCAAGAGGCTGTGATCAGCGCCATGATCGCGCACCACGGCGACCAACTCGGCATATCCCAAAGCACGCTAGAGAACAAATTCGCCCAGGCAAAGCGGCATTTGCGGGCTGATTGAAGCGCACTTACCCCATTTGGGGTCGGCGACACCCCATTTACGGTTTTCTTTGCCGCCGAGATCTATTGAATAGGGATCACGTCCTAACAAGGCCAAGGCGCCTCAAGGAGTGATCTCCATGTCCGAATCAACTGCATCTACCGCTTCTGCCGAGCGTCGCATCCTGCGGCGTCCCGAGGTCGAGGCCAAAACCGGCTTCAAGCGGGCCCATATCTACAACCTCATCAAACAAGGCCGATTTCCCAAGCCCATGCGCCTTGGCGTGCGCGCCGTCGGCTGGGATTCGCTCGAAATCGAGGCGTGGATCGCCGAACGGCTTAACGAGCGCGTCTGATATTGCTCCGTCCGAGAGCTTCGAGAGGCACCGCTATGCATATGATCGCCATCGCCTCCAGCAAAGGCGGGGTCGGCAAGACGACCTTGACCGCCAATCTGGGCGGATTTCTAGCGCTTGCAGGTTATCGCGTCCTCATGGTCGATGCGGATATCCAGCCCACGCTGAGTTCGTATTACCCGTTCGATTATCATGCGGCCAGCGGGCTCTACGATGTCGTCACCGCGGGGACGATAGAGACGGCGATCAGCCGCACGAGCCTACCCAACCTGGATATCGTTATCTCGGACGATCCGGAGGGACGGCTTGAAAACTGGATCCTGCACACCCCCGATGGCCGAATCCGGCTGCGCCGTGCGCTCGCCAATGTCGATTACGACTTTGTCCTGATCGATACGCAAGGCGCGATCGGTCCGTTGCAGGATATCGGTGTACTCGCCGGCGATCTCCTGCTCTCGCCGATTCCGCCGGAAATCCTGAGTGCGCGGGAGTTCGCCCGCGGCACCCTGTCCATGCTGGAGCGTTTGCGGCCCATGCACATGCTGGGTGCGCCCGTCGGGCCCCTGTACGGGCTGTGCTATCGCATGGACCGCACGGTCGATGCCCGCCTGGTGGCGGATACGCTGCGGCAATCGACGTTTGCGGAAAGTCGGGGTGGTATCTCGATCCTCGATACCGTGGTACCGGCGACGGTGGCCTATCGCGAAGCCGCCAGCGCCCGAGTCCCGGTCCATGTCTGGGAGCCTCGCCGTCGCGCGGGCACCGCGCCGGCCGGACTGGAGACCATGACGGCGCTCGTTCGCGAGCTGCTACCGCGAGTCGACACGGCATCGGCGGGAGGTCGGCCATGAGTCGCAAGCGCCCCACCGCGGACCAGATGGACCAATTATTGTCACAGCCTCATTTTCGGCGCGACGACCCGAAAGCCAGCACCGATCCGTCCCATGCGCCGGTCACGACGACGCCGATGTTGGTCGACGTCGACCAGATCGTGCCGTACGACCGTAATCCGCGCCGCAGCCCGAACGATAAGCGCGAGAAGCTCAAGGCTTACATCCGAGAAACCGGATTCAACCAGGTTCTGACGATTACGCAACGTCCCGACACCGACCAACCCGGGTTGTACATGATCGGCGTCGGCGGCAACACGCGGTTGCTCATTATCCAGGAACTTTGGCACGAGACGGGCGACGCGCGTTTCGAGCAGGTGTGGTGTCAATTCCAGCCCTGGACCGGCGAGACCCAGACGCTGGTGGCCCATATCCAGGACAACGATCTCCGCGGTGACCTGACCTTCATCGATCGCGCGATCGCGGTCCAGGAATTAAGAGCGATGCTCAAGGCCGAGTCTGGCGAGTCATTGTCGCAGCGGGCCCTACGCGATCGACTCAATGCGCTGGGCTATCAGATCGGCCGGACCATGATCGGCTGGTACGACTATACGGTCGACACCCTGTATCCGCTGATTCCGACCGTACTGCAAGCCGGTATGGGGCGGACGACGATCGCCAAGATCCACGAACTGCAGCGGGCCTTTGCCAAGGCCTGGGCGTCGTTAGAACTCGGCGACGCCGACGAAGCCCATAGTCTGTTCGAGCAAACGCTACAGCGTCATGACGGCGACATGCTGGATCTCGACGCCCTGCGGCGGGATCTCGAGGAAGAACTGTCCATCAGTGCGGACTGCGACATGCAACGCGCCAGTCTCGAGTTTGGGGGCGCCTTGTATGGGCGTTCGGATTCCAAAGTTGAGGCGGCGCCGACGTCGAATGCGACCGATCAACCGACCGAAGGCGAGTCATCGAACGGATCCACGACAGCGCCCGCCAACGAGACTGAGTCAACACCGTCGACAGACACCGGGTCGTCGCCAAATCAAACCGCATCGGCGACGACCCAGTCCACGGATCCCACCGACGCGAACGATCACAAGCGCTCTGCCCCGCCGGCGTCGACAGGGGGTACGGCGGAAAAAAAGCCGGCCGAGGACGCCGCTTCACAGAGCGGCAACGCCGCGACACGTTCGGTGGAAGGGTCATCCGGTACGGATGCTCTGCCCCACGATCTCAAGTCGCTACGCGCCCGGACATGGACGCTGGCCAGCCGTATTGCGCAGGGCTCGCGGCTCGGGGACGTGGTGCAGCCGCTCCAAACGGGTCTCGGATTCCTGGTGGGCCCGATTCCCGTCGAGGTTCAGCAATCCTGGCATCCCGACATCGGTCGCAGCGCCATGTGCGTCTGGTGGCACCTGGCCACATTGGCCGAGCAATTCGCCCGTCACGGGCGGGCCTGCGAGGTCATGCCGACGGGTTGGACCAATCGGCCCATCGGCCAAGCCATGCGCCAGGCCCGTGACGGACAGCAACCATTTTCACGCTGGCAGTGGGAACAAGCCGATCGCGATCTGTTCGCGGACGTGCCGCCGCTTGAGCCCAACGATATGGGCCCGGTGCTCTATCAAAGCTGGCCCGACCAACGTTGGGCCGATTGGATCCAACTCGTCGACACCTATCGGGAGATTTATCGCGCCACCGACGAGACGCCTTGGGGGGAACAGTAATGCAGACCAACGAATCGAATCTCACGCTCGCCACACTGATCTATGCCACCCATTGCCTGGAACAAGGCGATTGGGCGGTGTTGCGCGACCTGAATTTTGGTGAGCAGGAAGTCAAGGCACTCAAGGCGCTGCAGTTTTCCGACTTCCTGTCGGTGGCCGGGCGCATGGACGGCCATGTGCTGGATATCCGCCTTGACCGCGAGCGTTTCTGGCTCGTGTTGCAAGAAATGAAAGCCGAACGCGCCGCCGAAAAGCTCAAGACAGAGCTCGTCTGTCGCGAGGCACCGGTCGACATGATGCGGCAATTGTTCGGCATGACCGATGGCCAGTACACCGCCCTGCGCCGGCGCTGTCGCCGCGGACGGCGCGGCGCCGGGCGTCCGGCCGAGCCCGACACCGACACCATGAACACGATCTGGCGCGCCTGGCATCACCGGATGAACGGCAAAGCGCCCGCCTCGGCCGACGAATGGCTGAGGCTGTCCGATGACACCGGCACGGATTGTCGCACACTCTGGCGCTTCATCCGCGGTGCGAATGTATTAGAGCGCACATCATGAGCGGCGACCGGCCCCACCGGAACGACACGCTCGATTCCTATCTCAAACAGGCCGCACACGATCTGGCGCAATCGAACAAGGCCCTGGGCGATGACGCCGAGGGCCTTTTGTTTTTGGGGGTGTGGCACCAGAGCTACCCCGCCATCCTCGTGCGGGATCCGTTTCTCAGTGACAGCGCGAAGGTTCAGTTTTTGCTTCTAATGCAAGAATCGAGCCAGAAACCGCACGACGCGATCGCCATGCCGTCTCTGACGCATACCGCCCAGGTGCTGGGTCACGGTCGACGAACCGTGCATCGCGATCGCACTCTGCTGCGGATCTGTCGCTGGATCAGCCAACACAAGCGCGTACGCGATCGCCGGGGGCGCTACTGCGGCAGTATCAACGCGATTCACAGCGAGCCCTGCGCGCTGGCCGATGCCAACCGACTCGACGCCACGTATTTGCAGCTGCTCGATCGCAGCAAGGGCGACGACGACCCGTATATCCGCAACGCCGCGCTCGCCGCGCTGGCGAGCATCGATCAGGCTCTGAATGCCGGGCACGATCCGCTGGAACCACCGGACCCAATGAATCGACGCATCGAGGCCGCGAAAGCCGTGCAGAGCGGTGGGGGGACGTTCTTCGATCTGCTGATGCCGGAAGGCGGCCGCATCGCCAAGCAACATGATCCCAATAGCGCTGGCCACACTGTGGCCACCTCACCGAGAACGCCAAAATCTGCACTTGGGCAGCCCGAGCCCACTCATCCAAGTGCAAATTTTGTCGACAAATCCGCTCGCCACACTGTGGCCACCCCGTCTGCTGGTGCAAATTCTGCACCTGGATACCCAAGTGTAAATTCTGCACCTGGAGCGTCACAGCCAAGTGCAGATTTTGCACTTGGATCACAAGTTGTTGAAAATAAAAACGATCGGTTGAATTATCCACAAAATACAAAATTTGCACTTGGACCTACTTGTAGTAGTAATACAACTACTACTAACAAGAATGAACCAGAGTCTGCGCGCGCGAGTCGATCGAGCAGCCGGGCGATCGATTCTGGCAAAAGCAGTCCGCCGAACTCAGCGACGCAAGCCGCCGATGCCCTTCGATGGCCCGAGGCATTGCCCGCGAACGAGCGAACGCTGATCGAACGATCATTCGCGTCGATGCAGCTGACCGGCACGCAATGCCAGGAAGTGCTGGATGCCCTGGCACGCAAGCTCCAGGATCCGGACAACCCGATGCGCAGCCCGGTGGGCTATGCCGTCGCGCTCTGCAAGCGTGTCCGATCGGGTACTTTCCAGCCCGTCGGCGCGCCGCCCCGCCCATCCGGCACGGGTGGCAGCGGCGATGACAGCGGACCGCGTGGACCGCGGGGCGAATTGACCGAACTCAGGCGCCAGATCCACAACCTGCAGAGCGAGATCAAGGGATTCGACGACAACCTCATCCCGTTCGCCCATCCCGAGAGTCAGCCGCATCTGGAAGCCCAGCGGGACCGGCTCTGTCAGGAACGCGACGCGCTCAAACAGCGTTACCAGGCCTTGCGGGGCGAGGATGGGGCGTCATGTCGCAAGCAAGCCTGAGTGCTGGCCACAGTGTGGCCAGCCGGCGAACGGCCCCTGCGACCCGCGTTGCGTCGGGTGGCGCTGAACCGATCGCGATGCGAGATCGAACGCCCGTAGTGGATTCGATCGCAAATCGGTGGACACGTGATCGGCGGATTGATCGAACCCGAGTCGCCACGGCCGGGCAGACGCCGCACCGCGACGAGTAGACCGAACAGCCCATTTTCGCCGCCATCGTGCTGGCCACAGTGTGGTCAGCCCATATGCAAAAAATCCGTCGCCCCGCAGCCGGCGTTTTCTGCTGCGATACCGGCCATGCCGGATTTACTGTTGGTGGGGAACGCCCTATTCGCGACAGGCCGTCGCCTAAGCTCGGAGTCACCCATGAGCGAACCTTCCCAAACCACCGGGCCGGCGATCGTGCCCGGACGGCTGCGCAATTTTGTCGAGATGACCATCCAGACCCGTCAGGCACAACGGCTGGTGCAGGGCCGACGCGGTACCGACGGCAAACCGCCGATCATCGGTTTGTATCGCTATGGCGCCATGGTGCGCACGATCTGGTCGGGTGCAACCCGCGACGATCCCTACGCCGACTGGGTTCTGCTGCAGGTCGAGCAGGCACTACATGAATCCAAGGACGAGATCGCGACCTTGAAGCAGACCATCGAAGCCGACATGGCCCGGGTGGCGGCGATGAAGGTGGGCCTGGCGCATTCGCTTGAGCCCGCGAGGGTCGAGCTCACCTTTTCCAACCCCTACGGCTACATGGGCGCTTGGCTACTCGCTGATTTCGATGAGCTCGTGCTGGCGGTGCTGACGGCGCGCCATGTCGGGCTGATCAATCGGGATGCGTCCGAGCGCATGCTCGGCGAGGGCGGTCGCGCCGTTCGCCGGGCCTATGCCACAGCCCAGGGGTACCGGGCGACCGCGGTCAAGCGCGAAGATCTGCGCGGCGGCACGCGGCGCGCCGAGCGCGCCCAACAAGCCATGGGGGAACTGCCACAGGCCGTGCTGGACGGTGACCTCCGGCCCGAGCACGCACCGGTAATCGAGGGCGTGCAGCCGTCGAACAGCCACAGCGACGATGCTGGCCACACTGTGGCCAGCCACGATGACGCGGCGACGGATGAAGCGACTGACACAGATCCCACGACCGACGAGCGTGGTAACGACGATGCGTCGTAGGCAAGCAATCGGCTCAGTTGAATCTGACGAAGCCGTGGCCGGCCGATTTGACGTAGCCCCTTTAAAGGGCCCTTTAAGGGTAAGGGAGGCGCGCCAGCGTCTGGCGGCCCTCGAGCAGGTGATACGGGACGGCGAAGCCGAGGGAACCCGGCTATGTGAATCATTCGGCAAACAGTTTCCGACGGCCCCGGCCAAGATCGTGCGATACAACGATCGGAGCCTGACGTTTTACCGCTGGCGCCAATCCAGTGCCCGGCGGTGGGGCAACCCAAGCACGACGGCGATCAGTCTGACGGGCCAGGCCGGTCGGGCGTTGCTGGCACGCGTTCCGATCTCGGCACGTGGTCACTGGCTCAATTACGAGCGTCGGCGCATCTATCTCAATATGCGCCTGTCGACGGCGTCCTATGAACTCTATCGCCTGCAGGACTGGCTCGACGGTCTGGATGCGATCAAGGCGATCGAACGCGACGGCCTGTCGGTCGATGCGCCTGACAACCAGAACGAGCGCGGATAACCCATCACGCCATCCAAGACCGGACCCATCCGTTCGGCCTAACGATCTGAACGAACATCGACGGGTATTCCGAGGGTGGCCACACTGTGGCCACCCATGATTCGAGCGATGACCGGGCGCGACAACGGAGCGGACGATGCCGCGACTGAACATGCCTGATGAATGGGACCGCGCCGAACTCACAGGACGTATGTATGAAGCCATCGACCTTGAGACGGCCATTCGGGACGGGCGCTTCGCCTCCTTGGGCGAGCTCGCGGATTGTCTCACCGATCAATCCGAACTCATGAACCAAGCGCTTCGATGCCGGACTTGGATCATGCACGCGGACAAGCCCGGTTGCCCCGATCTGCATCGGACGATTGCCCGAACGCGACCGCGCGCGCGTTCGCCGATCTAAATTCCGCGCGCCATCCGCGTGATTCATTGTTGTACCGCAACGCGCTCAGGACGAGGCTGATGCTGTCGAATAGCGACACTCACCCTGACTAACGGAGCGAACCGATGTCGAACTTATTTACCGCTCGGGGCAATCTCGCTGCGGCCCCCGAACTCAAGACGGTCACCGTCAACGGCGAAGACCGCCAGGTCGCCGAAATGCGCCTGTATTGCGATCGTGCCGTGCCGGACGGCGACGGCGGTTTCAAGGACAAGGGCGGATTTTGGCTCAATGTATCGCGCTGGGGCATCGCCGGTACGCATGCCGCTCGCGTGCTCGATAAGGGCGATCGCATCAAGGTCGAAGGCACGCTGGTACAGAACAGTTGGGAGAAGGATGGCGACAAGTTTTCCCGGCTCGAACTGACGGCCGATGATGTCACCCTGGATTTGTCACGCGTCGAATCGATCGCGCGCAAGCCGCGAAACCGACCGACGAACGGAACCGATGACAGTGCTGGCCACACTGTGACCACCCCGGAAGACGGCGCCCAACACGCCGCACCCGTCGGTTGATTCGTCCCATAGCCCGAGAGCTGATGCGCTGGCCACAGTGTGGCCAGCCTGATTTTCGGCCCGTTGGATACCGGAGGACACCACTATGACCCCTGGAAACGCTGCGCCCCACGCCCGATCGTGTCGCGCGTGCGGCTGCACCGACGCGGACTGTACCGGCTGCGTCGAACGCTCCGAGCAACCGTGCTATTGGGTGGGACCCGACTTGTGCTCGGCCTGTGACGATTGGGCTGGCCACACTGTGGCCAGCCGAGCCAACGCCAACCGGCAAGAACAACCCTTTAATCATCATGCAATTCACGATGCGCGGAATCATCTCGAAAATTTTTAAGGCGCATCGCAGCGCGCCGCCTGGCGTGGTCATCAGCGAGACTGATATCGACGCTGTACTTAATCATTTGCGGCGTCTGCCTTATCGGACGGCAACGCCCGCGAGTTGGGACAGACAGCGCCTTTTGCTCCTGATTCGCGAATGCATCGGAAAGAAACCCGTTATCGGGCAATTCAATGAGATCGCACCGGGTGTGTTCGCTGTTATCAAGCCGATGGGCGTGGATCTGACGAATTACCACGATTCCCACGGTCGGTACCAAGTCTGGCTCATGATTCGATCGTGGGGAACGGACCTGGCTCGGATTACCGATCTTTAAGGCAAATGGCAGGCTGGCCACAGTGTGGCCAGCCTGCTCGCCGGACGGCGCTTGCCCCTTACAGAAGCACCCAAGATCGGCGAATATGTGCCTATATTAAGCAAAATTGAGTCGAAAAGTCGATTTCTATCCGGTATCAGGTGTGGGAAGCGAAATTACACGCTAGGCTGCACCCATTTTTCCGCTCGCAGTGCAGTCGGGCTGCGATGCTGTCGGCGTCACTCATTCCCGACAGACCCATGGCTGGCGACACCGTCTATCTCTGCGAAAAGCCGTCCCAGGCCCGCGACATCGCCCGGATCCTCGGCGCGACCCACAAGACCAAGCACTATCTCGCCGGTTCCGGCGTGACCGTGACCTGGTGTTTCGGCCATCTACTGGAAATGGCCGCGCCTGATTGCTACGGCGACGAGTACAAACGCTGGTCGCTAGATACGCTGCCGATCATCCCGGACCCGTGGCGCCTCGATGTCCGGCCCAAGGTCAAGGCGCAGTACAACGCCATCGAACAATTGCTAGGCAAGGCTCGGCATGTCGTAGTCGCGACCGACGCCGACCGCGAGGGCGAAACGATCGCCCGCGAGCTCTTGGATCGCTGCGCGTACCGGGGCCGCATATCGCGGCTGTGGCTGTCCGCGCTCGATGACGCCAGTATCCGCAAGGCCCTGGGCCGCCTGAAAGACGGCGCCGAGACCGAAGCGCTCTATCACGCCGGCCTCGGCCGGGCCCGCGCGGATTGGCTGGTCGGCATGAACCTCACCCGCGCCTATACCGCCATGGCGCGCTCCCAGGGCCACGATCGGCTACTACCCGTGGGCCGGGTCCAGACACCGACGCTGCGGCTTGTCGTCGATCGCGATCGTGCGATCGAATCATTCAAGCCGGTTCCGTATTGGGATCTGGTGGCGACACTGGCGACCGATGCAGGCGAGACGTTCGACGCCCAGTGGCAGCCGCCGGCGGACATGACCGACGCCAAGGGCCGCTGTCTCAATGAAGAGGCGGCCCGACGCATGGCGCAACAGATCGAGGGCGACGCTGCCCGAGTAACAGCCGCCGAAACGACGCGCAAGCGCGCGTCGGCGCCTTTGCCTTACGATCTCGGCACGCTGCAGCAGGACGCCAATAAAACCGCTGACATGGGCGCACAGGCCGTATTGAGCACGGTGCAGGCGCTGTACGAGACGCACAAGGCGGTCACCTATCCGCGAACCGACTGCCGCTATCTGCCGACCAGCATGCAGGGTGAAGCGGATGCCGTGCTTGACGCGATGGCGCGCACCGACCCGCGGGTGGCGGGCGCAGTCGAGGGGGCGAATACGTCGCGCCAGGCGCGCGTGTTCAACGACGGCAAGATTACGGCGCACCACGCCATGATCCCCACGACCGAGCCGGCCGATCTCGGCCGGATGTCCGACACGGAGCGGCTGATCTATCGGATGATCCGGACACGCTATCTGGCGCAGTTCTATCCCGATCACGAATACGACCGCACTGTCCTTGCGCTCGACATGGGCGGCGCGGCGTTTCGCGCCACCGGCAATGGGGTCGTCGTTGCCGGCTGGAAGGCTGTCACAGGCCATGCCGGCGCCGATGAGGCGGATCAAGCCGGCAATGCGCGTCTGCCGATAGTGCGCGAGGGCGACCGCTGCCCGGTCCAGGGCGCGGCGGTTCAGGCCAAACAGACCCAGCCACCGGCGCACTACACCGAAGGCACATTGCTTGCGGCCATGAAAAATGTCGCCTCGCTGGTGACGGACGAACGGCTCAAAAAGATCCTCAAGGACACCGCCGGCCTGGGCACCGAAGCCACACGTGCCGGCATCATATCCACGCTGATCGAGCGCCGGTTTCTGGCCCAAAAGAAAAAGAAACTGGTCGCGACCGACGGCGGCCGGGCCTTGATCGACATGCTCCCGCGGGCCATCACGAACCCGGACACCACGGCGGTATGGGAACAGGCCCTGGATGAAATCAGTGCTGGGCGCATGACGCTCGATGATTTTGTCACGCGGCAAACGCAGTGGATACACAAGGCGGTCAGCCAAGTGCAGCAGCATGGTTTGAATGTGCCGCAAGGCATCGCAACCGGGCCGCAGAAGCAATGTCCCGAGTGCGACAAGCCCATGCGCAAACGCAAGAGCCGGCACGGGGCGTTCTGGGGTTGCACCGGCTATCCGGACTGCAGGGCCACCGTCCAGATCGGCGGCGGCAAGAAAGGCCGCCAGAAGAAACAGGCGACGTGACCCGCCGCCTTGGTGTTCCGGGACCGGGAATCCGAGCGGGCAATCAACAATTCAGCGCGAACCGCGCTGAATTTTCTGTTGTTCCCGCCCTGATCCTGCGCCAGTTTGAGCGCGAATCCTTGGCGGAACGAATCATCATGCACCGGTCACAATTGACGAGTCCGCGCACACCGACCGTACTCGCGGGTCTGACCGCGCTGCTGCTGGTGTTGGGCGGCTGCGCCAGCACACAGGCGCACGCGCCGGCTCATCAGGCGTCAACCGGCGCACCGGCCACGCCGGATCTCTACGCTTTGCCCTCGGACGTTCCCACGGCCAATGTCGTGCGCACCGGCCGTTATCAGCTGGTCCCGCTGGCCCCGACCTCCGGTCAGCGGGATCTGCTGCGCCAGGCCGTGTCCATCGATCTCCCCCAATCGATGCATCTCACGGTCCGCGACGGCCTGGAACATGCGCTGAGGGATTCCGGGCTGCGTCTATGCCCCCGCCAGGCGCAGACCGGCTTCTTCTCGTCCCCGTTGCCGGCCGTGCACCGCGAGCTCGGGCCGACAACGCTATCCGACGCCCTGCAGGTGCTCGCCGGCCCGGCCTGGCGCCTGCACGTCGACTTCGCCGATCGCACGGTGTGCTTTAGCCGCCGCGCACAGCCGGCGGTCGCGGTGACGCGCACGCCGTACCCGACCCGCGACCGCGGCCCCGTGTCGGCGCGAGAGTGATCGCGTCGCGCCCGACAACGGCGACCGTTTCGTTCCCATACACGAGGCCCTGACCATGCGATACCGCACCCTTCCGATCGCCCTGATAATCGCGGCCTCGCTGACGCCGGTCGCCGGCTGCAGCGATAACGACGGGTCCGCCAACGATCAAAGTCAGGGCACAGACCTCGCGGCCGAGCAGAGCGCGGATTCGTCAGGCCAGACGTCAGACAACGGCTCGCAAGACAGTTCGCCGATTCCAGTCAATGATCCGAACAAGACCGCCGACACGGCGAGCACATCACCCCAATCGAAACCCGCGCCGCCGGCGCCGGACCGGGTCCAGCAACTGGCCCAGCAGATCGCCAGCATCAAGCAGGCCAATCAGAAGCGCCTGGATCAACAGGCCCAGCGCATCGATGCGCTCGAGCAACAGGTCGCCGCGCTGACCAAGCGCCTGCGCCAACGGCCGCAGCCGACATCGGCACACGCGAAGCCGGACCAGCAAAAGACCAACCCTGCCAAGACGCAGGCGCCGGATGCGGTATTCCCGCAATCGAGCGACAGCGCCGCGTCACGGGAATCCAAATCGGACGCGGGTCAGTCCGCCGATGCAAGTAACAACGACGAATCGGCCGACGACAGCGACGGCGAACCTGCTTCGTCTGATTCCCCGCCGGCATCAGGCCACGTCACCGGCCCGAATATTGTGGCGCACTGCCCGGCCCACGGCGACGCAGCCGATCAATTCGATGTGTTCTTTCAGGCCGCGACCGACGACGCGCTGGGCGCCGCCGCCGATCAGGTCCAATCGGCCGGGCTGTCGGATTGGTTCGCCCGCGCAAGCATCGGTCGGCTCTATGTGGGTCGTTACGGCAATTGTCCGCTGGCCGCACGTCGTCGCGCCGACGTGCATGAGCGCACCGGCCTGGCACTGAATATCCGGGCAGTCACTCCGCATCACGCGAGCACGTCCCAGAGCACGGATCACAGCCCCGCGCACGACTACGGCGCGGCCGACAACGCCGCTGCGTCGATCCGACGCGCGGCCACTGAACCGGTCCAACCGGTCGTGACCAACGCGCCGTTCGAGGTTGTCGGCGTCGAGCTCCGCGGCACACATCACTTTCTAGGCGTTGCGCCGCACGGCGTCTCTCGTTTGAGTGGCGTGACGTGGCTGTCGCCCGGCAATGCCTATGGCACCTGGACACTGCGCGCCATCCGCACCGATGCCGGGACCGCCACCTTTGCGCATGGCGGTCGCACGGTCGCTGTTGCCCTGCCGCGGCGAGGTTAAGCCATGCATCGACACCAGATACGCCGCGTCATACTGGGCATCGGGATCGCCGCGACAGTGAGCCTGCCCGCCGCCGCACAGAACCAGACGACCATGCTCAAGCGGGCCGAGACCACCGATCAGGCCACCCAATCATGCCCGACGCGCGAGACCGCGATTGCCAAGCAGCGGGCCAAGCAGTGGGATCTATCGGTCAACGAATGGGAGCGCTACAAGACGCTGCTCCAGGGCATCGACGGCTATCGCTCCGACAAGCTGGATCCGTTGACAGAGCTCGGGATCCGGGCACGTTCGAGCGCCGAACGGCGGCGTTACGCGCGCAAGCTCGCACGTCTCGAGCATGACCGCGCGCAGCGGATCATGGCCTTTCAAAAGACCTATGACCAGGTCTTTTCGCAGCTGTATCCCCAGCAAACGCCGGTCAACGCGGATGGTATGACGCAAGCGCTCATGTCGGGCTCGCAGGCCGCCGCCAAGCTCGGTCTCGACAGTGGCACGCGCAAGGCCGTGTTCGTGCGTTTGCATGACTGCAGCGCCTGTCGGGCGCAGGTCAAGCAGCTGGCCGCGGCCGATACGCCGATGGACATCTTCGTCATCGATGCCGATTCCGACGACGCCATCCGGTCCTGGGCGATGGCCGTCGGCCTGGATCCCAAGCGCGTGCGCGGCGGCACAATTACGCTCAACCACGCGCCGAGCGCCGTGGCCCAGCAGCTGGCCGGCGAGCCACTGCCACGCGTGGTCAATCGCTGATCGCATGCGGGCCCGACTGCTCATCTGGCTGGCCTGCGGCGTCGCCCCGATGGCGATCGCCGCCGGGCACACAGTGCCGGCGGCGTACACCAACGCCGCGCACGCCCATCAGGTACCGCCGGTGATGCTCTATGCCCTGTCGCTGACCGAATCGGCTACCACGTTGTCGTTCGGTCGCCGGCCCTGGCCCTGGACGCTCAACATCGCCGGGACCGGCAAGCGCTATGCCACCCGTAGCGCGGCATGCCGAGCACTGACGAGCGCACTCACGCACACGACAATCGTCGACGTCGGCCTCAGCCAGCTCAACGTGCATTGGCAACAGGAGCTATTCGGCACCGGCGGCCGTTTCGCCGATCCCTGCGCGGCGCTCAATCCCTACGCCAATCTGGATGCCGCGGCGGCGATTCTGTATCGCTGTCATCAGCGGATGGGCGGCAGTTGGATCGCCGCGGCCGGCTGTTATCACCGCCCCGCCGGCGGCGCACCGGCCGCACGCTATCGCCGGCGCTTCCGCAAACAGCTGGCCGCGATCGGTGATGGCATCACCACGCCCCGATCCGATGGCCACAGTGTGGCCATCCGCGCCCGATCGCCAGCGCCGTCCACGGTCAACGACACGTGGCCGGCTCATGCCGCACGAGTGACCTGGATCAATCCCACGCACGACACCCGGCGCATCCATGGGCTTGACTAGCCGAACGCTGCCATGGGTCTTGATCGCGAGCGTGGCGCCCTTGGCGTCGGCTCAGGCCGGGCTCACCGTGGTCGGCGACCACGGCGGACAATCGGCGCGTCCTTACTATGCCCCGATCGCCGGGGCCGGCGTCGATGAACAACACGCCTACAGCGCGCGCGCCGAAGCCATGAGCCGCGGCCCCGTCAAAGAGGCGGATCTATTGCCGGTCCAATCGAATCGACTCACGCCCGGCTCGGTAACCGTCCGCAAGCTCACGCTCCCGGCCGGGATGACGCCGTTTTTTATTATCGGCGCCGACCGGATGTCGTTGCGCTGGATCAAACAGCGCGGCGCCCGCCTGCGTGATCTGCACGCCGTGGGCCTCGTGGTCAACGTCGGGTCCGCCGCTCAATTGACGCAGTTGCGCGCGGTCGGCGGCGGCCTGGTGATGCGACCCGTGGCTGGCAACGACATCGCCCGGCGGCTGGATCTGGCCCATTACCCCGTGCTCATCACACCCAAAGGCGTTCAGCAATGAGCCCACACGCGAGACAACCCATCGATCTGTACAGCGTTTATCACCATGACGCCGAGGCGTCGACACGGTTTCTCGGCGACGTTGTCGACATCGTCGACCGCGTCAATCAAACGCTGGGTTATGAGGGCCTGCCATCGGCCGCGCTGCAATGTGAGACCGCCGATCTGTATGGCCTGCAGCGGCTCGCCCTGCTCTATGCCGAAACCGCGCTCGACAAGAGCGACTGGATCACCCTGCATCGTTATGTCGCCCAACTGGCGGTGGCCGACGGCGCCCAGAGTCCATGGCCATGGCAGGCCATGGATCTGATGGATTTCGCGCTATCCGACTACCTGGCGGATCATCCCGCTGCCGGCGATCCGCTGTTGCACGAGATCGTCGCTGTTACCCGTCAGGGCGCGGCTGACGCGATCCATGACGTGTATCGGCGCTCTCGTTGCAATCTCTATGACGCGATCCGCAGCGACCGGGTACAGGACGGGACGCTGGATGATCTGTGTGAGACGGTCATCGCCGGCCGGCCCGATCGAGCCACCGAGACCCCAGCGGCGACCTGATGGCCTCCTCGCACCCCATCGAAGCCAATCTCCGGCCGGCGGTCGAGATCTATACGGCCTATGCCTGCGGTCTCTGTGCGTTCCTGTGCGTGGTCTCGCCCTGGATGCTGGCGCTGGCCCCGAGTGTGGGCTATGGCATGGCCAGCGGCTTCGTGGTCTTCGGCGGCCATCGATTCATCCAGGCCTGGCGGGTCGTGCGCTATCGGCGCGGTATGCGCCGTCTGCCGCGTTTCGCGGTGTCATCCCGCCAGATCCCGGTAAGCAAGCGTTATCTGTGGATCGGCCGGGGATTTGAGTGGCAGGTTCAGCACACCCGCCGTCTTTATGAGTCCCAACAGCCGGAAGCACAACAGTTTCTACGCCCGAGTCGGATGTATCGCACGGCCCGCGCCCTCGAGGCGCCGCTCGAGCGCCGGCATCTGACCTGGTTCGTAGATGCGCTGCGCGCCGATACGATCTTCAATCCCGTCCGCCCGCTGCCACCCGTGGGTGGGAATCCGGTCTTACACGCCGTCGAACCCAACGAGACCGACATTTACATGCCGCTGGCCGATCGCGGCGGGCATACCCTGGTCCAAGGTACGACCGGTGTCGGCAAGACCCGGCTTGCAGAAGTCTTTGTGACCCAGGACATCCGCCGCCAGATCCACGGCGGCGAAGTCGTGATCGTCATCGACCCCAAGGGCGATGCCGATCTGATGAAGCGGATGTATGTCGAGGCCCAGCGCGCCGGGCGGCTCGACGCATTCCGCGTGTTCCATCTCGGCTATCCCGAAGTTTCGGCCCGTTACAATGCCGTCGGCCGCTTCGGCCGGATCTCGGAAGTCGCCACGCGCCTGTCCGGTCAGTTGTCCGGCGAAGGCAACAGCGCGGCATTCCGCGAGTTCGCCTGGCGCTTCGTGAATATCGTCGCCCGTGCCCGGCACGCGCTCGGGTACCGGCCCACCTATGAACAGATTCTGGCCGACGTGGTGGCGATCGACGAGCTCATGATCGAGTACGGCAAGCATGCCCTGCCTGCGGTCGACGAAACAGCCTGGCAACAGATCATCGAGATCGAAGGCGGGCTCAACGAAAAGAAAGTCCCCCGCAACATGCAGGGCCGGGATTATCGCGTGGTCGCGATCGAGATCTATCTGCAGCGCAACAAGGTCGCCGATCCGGTGCTCGCCGGTCTCAGATCCGCGGTGCGCTACGACAAGACCTACTTTGACAAGATTGTGGCCTCGCTGTTGCCGCTGTTGGAAAAACTGACCACCGGCAAGACCGCCGAGCTCCTGTCGCCGGACTACAACGACATCGACGACGAACGCCCGATCTTCGACTGGCGCCAGGTCATCCGCCAGCGCGGCGTCGTCTATGTCGGGCTGGATGCCTTGAGTGATTTCGAGGTCGCCCAGGCGGTGGGCAATTCCATGTTCGCGGACCTGGTCTCGGTGGCCGGTGACATCTACAAGCGCGGTGTCGACGATGGTCTGCCCGGCGCCGACCCCAATACCAAGCCGACGATCAATCTGCACTGCGATGAGTTCAACGAGCTCATCGGCGACGAGTTCATTCCGCTCATGAACAAAGGCCGTGGTGCCGGCATCCAGATCACCGCCTATACCCAGACCCTGTCCGACATCGAAGCAAGGCTGGGCAACGCGCCCAAGGCGCGCCAGGTTATCGGCAACTTCAACAACGTCATCATGCTGCGCGTGCGCGAGGAGACTACGGCCCAGCTGCTCACGCGTCAGCTCCATCAAGTCATGGTCAGCCAGCGAATGCTGGTCTCGATGGCGTCGGATAACTCCGATGTCGACACCGACACGGATTTCTCCTCGAGCGGGGGCGATCGCGTATCGACTCAACAAGTCCCGATGCTCGAGCCGTCCGACGTCATCAGACTGCCCAAAGGCCAGGCGTTTGCACTACTCGACGGCGGCACGCCATTCAAGATCCGGATGCCGTTGCCCAAGGCTGAGGATTCGACCGAACTACCGTCGAACCTGTCCGAGATCGCCGATCGCATGCGCGAGCGCTATCAGACCGCCGATCACTGGTGGGATGACGTCGCACCCCCGCCCATCACCATCGACAACACATCGTCTGGTGCCACCTCGACGCCGGTCTCCGAGGAGGCTACCCCCGAGGCGGCACGTCCGCCGGCACCCACGGTCAGCGCGTGGGCGGGCGACGACATCCATGACGCCGCGCTCGACATCGACGACGAGGATTGATGATGGCCACGTCCCGTGAGGCTCATCCGGCGGAAAAACGCCCGACCTGGTTCGGTTGGGCGATCGGGCTGCCCTTTCGGATCATCGCCGTGGTCGTGATTTCGATCCTGACCTCGATCGTGATCGAATGGATCGGCATCTATGGCGGCTGGTGGGCCCAGCCGGGTGCGGCCCACGCCCAGGGCGTACTCACCCACGAGCTCAGCTGGATCGATACCCAGTTCACCCGCTCGCTGATTTTCTCCCAGCCGGTCGAGATGGCCCGCGCGGTCATCACCACGGTCTATGACGTGGTGTTCGTGGCGACCGGCATCGCGTCCTGGTTCGATGCCCATTCGAGCAGTGGCGGCGTCTCGCAGACCATCGCCACCTACGGCCAGGCCGGCATCGATGTGTCGCTCGTGGTCCTGGTGCGCGTGTTCATTCTCACGCTCACCGTGCCGTTGTTCGTGATGGCCGCGGTGGTCGGCGTCGTCGACGGCCTGGTCCGGCGCGACCTGCGCAAATTCGGGGCCGGCCGCGAGTCGGCGTTCATCTATCACCATGCCAAGCGCCTGACCGGGCCGGTATTCATCCTCGGTTGGCTCATCTATCTGTCCGTGCCGTTCTCGGTCAATCCAAACACCTTTCTCGTGCCGTGCGCGGCCCTGTTCGGCCTGCTGATCTCGGTGACGACCGGCTCGTTCAAGAAATATCTCTAGGCCGGTCATGACGGCGTTTGGCGGCCCCGAAAAAATTACGACCACCGCGCACAGAATTTTTCCGCACACCGCGCGAGTGCTTTGCAAGCATGGGCTCGACGCTTTGTCATCGATATCGAACGAGGCCTTACAACGTGACTGATCGCAACCGATCCAGAATACGGCTTGCTCTGGCTGCTGCACTGACGCTCGGTGTGATGGCCCAAGCCAGTCTGTTTCAGGCCGCAAGCGCGGCCGAGCCGCGCGATCCGATCCAGCGCGCCGACATCGCGCTGATCGAAAAACAGTTGCAGCGCATTGATCGGGTCATCAATCGCCTGGCCGCACGCCAACAGCAACAAGCTGGTCGGCGCGTGATTCTCGATGTCGACCGGCTGCGCTCGGATGTGAATGACGTCCGCAACGGCCTGCGGGCCTATCTCGCCCCGCCGCGGCTGCCGCCGCGACAGCCGGCGCCGCTGTCCGGGCAATACCTGGCCCAGGATCCCGGAGCGAACCCATGAGCCCGAGCGCGGCCTTTGATAATGCCGCCGGCGGTTCGACGTCGACGATCGCGCTGATCGCGGTCGGCGTGATCGCGACCGCGGTCCTGCTCTGGGCCGGCTGGGCCCTGTTGTCGGTGTATCTGGGCTGGGCGAGAACCCGCGTGGATACGCCCATCGCACAGCGCGCCGTCGTGCGCATCGTCGCGCTGACCCTCGTGATCCTCTGGATCGCGCTTTCCAATGTCTGATCGACGGGAGATTCGCATCATGCAACGTATGACCCAATTGACAACTTTTTGCCAGCGACTCGCCTTCGCGCGAACGCTAGGTAACGCCGTAGGCCACGCCCGACGGCGCCTGTCGCTTGTGTTTCTGGCCATGGCGACCCTGCCCCAGGTCGCGCTCGCCGATCTGCCCAGCATCGAGCAACCGAGTAACGGCGGCGGGGGCGGCAGCCTCTACGACAATATCCAGGGCTATCTCGCCGACGCCGCGGTCCTGCTCGGTCTGATTCTGACCACGGCGGGTTTTTTGGTCGTCGCCGGCAGTGCACTCGGCAAGTTCCGGGAGGCCACCAAGCGCGGTGAATGGGGCGAGTTCATTACGGTCGTCGTCGTGGGCGTGGTGCTGGTCGTGATCCTGATCTGGCTCGCCAACAAGGCGGCCGACATCCTCGCGTAAGACAGGTTTTTCATGGCCGAGCCCCATACCATCGCGTTCGTGCCGACCCGGCTCAACAAGGCCCCGATCGTCTTTCGCGGCATGACGGGCCGCGAGGTCGGCCTGGTGTCGATCGGCGGTCTTTTGGCCGGCATCCCGCTGGGCCTGATCGGCTGGTGGACGATCGGCATGATCGCGATGTTGCCGACCGTGATGTTTGGGTTCTCCGGCATCGCAGTCTGGTTTGGTGGCGCCATGATGCGCCGGCTGCGCCGCGGCCGGCCCGAGTCCTGGCTGTATCGCCGTCTGCAGTGGATCGCGGCCCAGCGCGGCTTCAACAGCGCCGGTTTGATTATCCGGACCGCGACCTATCGGGCCCGCCGCGATCGCAGTTTTCATACCGGAGCGCCCCTGTGAGCAAGTTTCGCCACGGCAACGTCTCCCGCGACGCGCATATCAATTCGCTGCGCGTGATCATCGCGGTGCTGGCGATCCTTTTGTGCGGTGCGGGCTACGGCTGGTATCAGGCCCCGCAGGATCTGACCATCCACAATCCGCCGGATCTGCGCTCAGGCTCGACCCGTAAGTGGTGGCAAGTCCCACCCTCCACGGTCTATGCGTTCGGTCTGTATATCTGGCAACAGATCAATCACTGGCCCAAGGACGGCAAGGTCGATTACAAGGCCAATCTGCAACGCTACCGCGCCTATTTGACGCCCGGCTGCCGGACCCAGCTGGCCCGCAACTACAAACGGCGCGTGCATCGCGACGAGCTCGATGACCGCGTGCGCACGTTGTCCGAGATCCCCGGCCACGGCTACCAGCCGGACGACGTCACGATTCTCGATCGTGATCACTGGGTGATCTCGCTCAACGCCGAGATCAACGAATACCTGCGCGGCACGCCGGTCCGCGATCTGTATATCCGTTATTACCTGCGGGTCGTGCGCGCCGACGTCGATCCGGAAACCAATCCCTTCGGCCTGCGACTGGATTGCTTTGCCAAGCCGGCGGTGCGCCTGACCTGGCCGCACAAGACACCGGATTCCGAGACCACCGACATCAGCCCGGCCGAGGCCGGTACCG
>MDTG01423350.1_pt1 | contig 35431 bp, 35 predicted proteins | sample 811421 | NCBI WGS metagenome assembly MDTG01 (sample SAMN05326645, study PRJNA326480) | marine metagenome | isolation source: seawater | place: Pacific Ocean: South East | collected 2011
GGAAGCGCAGTAATGCGTGCAGCTGACCAGTACTAATAGCTCAATTGGCTTGATTTATGCACTGAAAAAAATTTTTTAAAAAAGTATGTAAAATTCATAAAAACATTTATTAATTAGATTTATCTTTATTTGTTTTCAAACTTTAATCTTTTATGAAAAAAAAAATCCTAGTTGATATGTCTGCAACTTTAATTCATCATGGACATATAAGACTATTAAAAAAGGCCTCAAAATATGGAGATGTAATTGTTGGCCTATCATCTGATAAGGATATAATAAAATACAAAGGATATACACCTGAATTAAGCTATAAGTTTAGAAAAGAAATTTTATTATCTGTTAAATATGTAAAAAAAGTAATTTGTACAAATTACCATGTTACAGAAAAAGACATTTCTAAAAATAAAATAAATTTACTAATTCACGGAAGTGATTTCTCAAATCATCTAACTAAAACAAAATTTATAAAATTTAAAAGAACACGTGGAATTAGTTCAACAAAATTAAGAATTAAAGCTTCCAATATATTAAATAATAAATCTAGTTAAATTAAACAATAATTTCTTTTAATGCCCTCAAAATGAATCAGAAATATATAGAGTGTATATTTATATAGAAATTGACAGAAACATTAGCAAAGGAGAAAAAAACTTTTCTTAAAAATGTCACAATTTTTTTTTTAATTAACTTATAAAAATACTCAAGTTTTATCTTAAGGTACACTTGTATTTGAGTAAAGATTTCTAAAATTATTAAATCCAATTAATTATTTTAAATTAATCATATTTTTAACATTTGCCAGCTTAAAAAACCAAAAATCTGTGAAATTCTCTCATTCAACAATTTACCTTTCTATATCTTAGCAAATTTTAAAAATAATAATGTTTTAAAAACTTTGTAATTTCATATATTTTATTTTGATAAGATAATTTATTGGTAATATATTTATTTATTAATGTTAGTAATGTAAAAATTAATTAAAAATTTACAAAAAAAAAGCAAGAAAAATGAAAACATCATACTTAGCTCTAACATTAGATGTACTGCATCATGGCCATATCAACTTAATACAAAAAGCATCAAAGAATTGTAAATTAATCGTTGGTTTATTAACCAATGAAGCAGTTATTAAAGAAAAAAGAATACCAGTATTAGATTTTAAAAGTAGAAAAAAAATATTAGAAAACATAAAAGGTGTTTATAAAGTTATTCCACAAAATGAGTGGGATTATTCAAAAAATATTAAGTATCTGAAGCCTGATTTTTTTTTTCATGGAGATGATTGGAATTTAACAAAAGATAATTTCCTTAAAAAAAATGCGCTCAAGGCATTAAAATCATATGGAGGCAAGTTAGTTGAAATAAAGCATACTAAAAATGTAAGTTCGACAGAAATTTTAAAGGAGTATCAAAAATACTTGACTAATTTTAACTCACGTATCTCATCTCTAAAAAAACTTATTAAATCAAAAAAAATAGTTAGAATAATTGAAACGCACAGTCCAGTTTCTGCAATAATGGCCGAGAATGTTAATCTTATAACAAAAAAAGAAATAAAAGAATTTGATGGTTTTTGGTCAAGTTCTCTTACAGACTCTGCATTTCTAGGGAAACCAGATAATGAAATATTAAATATTTCTGAGAGATTAAGTAAGATTAGACAAATATTTGATGTTACTACCAAACCTTTAATAATGGATATTGATACAGGAGGGAAAATAGAGCATCTAAAAAACCATTTATCAATGGCTGAGAATTTGGGTATTTCAGCGGTGATTATGGAAGATAAAAAAGGATTAAAAAAAAATTCATTGTTTGGAACAGAAGTTAAGCAAGAACAAGAAAATCCAAAATTATTTGGAGACAAAATCCGATCAATACATCAATTAAAAAAAAATAAAGATTTTTTAATCATCGCAAGAATTGAAAGTTTTATTTTAAATAAACCCGTCAGAGATGCATTAATTAGGTCAAGCATTTACTTAAAAAATGGTGCAGACGGAATAATGATACATGATAAAGACAAATCTCCTAAAAAAATTTTAGAATTTGCTAAACAATTTAGAAAAAAAAATAAAAGCGCTCCTCTAGTCTCAGTCCCTTCATCCTATAATTCAATTCATGAAAAAGAACTCATTAAAGCAGGATTCAATATTGTTATATATGCGAACCACATGTTTAGAGCATCTTATCCAGCAATGCTAAATGTTGCAAAATCAATTCTCAAACATGGAAGAAGTAAAGAAGCAGATAGAAATATGATGTCAATAAAAAAAATTTTAAATTTAATTCCAGGAACAAGGTAAAGTGATTGATCCAAATAAATTTATTAAATACTTCAAGAAAAAAAAAATTAATCTTATAACTGGCGTTCCAGATAGTCTTTTAAAAAATCTAGATAATTCTCTAAATAAAATTTACAAACAAAAACATATAATCTCAACAAATGAGGGATCTGCTATAGCACTCGCAACAGGCAGTTATTTAGCAACCAAAAAACTATCTTTAGTTTATATGCAAAACTCTGGTTTGGGTAATGCGATTAATCCTTTAAATTCAATAGTAGATAAACAAGTTTATGGTATTCCATTAATTTTGTTAATCGGATGGAGGGGTGAGATTATAAAAAATAAAACTATTAGAGATGAACCTCAGCATAAGAAACAAGGCCTTACTACATTATCACAATTAAAAACTTTAAATATTCCTTACATAATTATCTCTAAAAATACAAAAAGTTATAAAAAAAACATAGATAATTTGATTAAAAAAACTATTAAATCCAAACATCCAGTTGCGATTGTTGTTAGAAAAAATACTTTTTCTAAAAAAAAAATATCTATTAATCAAAAAAAAATTATAGAAAATTTTAGAGAAAATTTTATAGAAGTAATTTTAAAAAATCTTGATAAAAAATTTATTGTTGTATCAACTACTGGTATGATTAGTAGAGAAGCTTATGAAATTAAAAAAAAACTTAAACTAGAAAATCTAAACTTATTTATTGTTGTAGGAGGCATGGGTCATGCCAATCAAATCGCAGCAGGAATCGCAAGACAAAAAAAAAATAAAATCATACTATGTTTGGATGGAGATGGATCTGTTTTAATGCATCTAGGATCTTTGGCGTTGAATTCAAAACTTGCAAACTTTAAACACATAATACTTAATAATTTTTCACATGACTCAGTTGGAGGACAACCCACAGTATCAAAAAATTTAGATTTTGAGTTACTATCTAAAGGTATTGGTTTTAAAAATTTTCAACTAATTAAAAATAATTTAAGCCAATTAGATATAAAAAACTTTCTTAAAAAAAAAGGATCCTCTTTAATGGTAATAAATTGTAAAAAAGGGTATAGAGCTAATTTGAGCCGACCTAAAGAAAGCTTAGAGAATTTAAAAAAAAGTTTTATGAAAAACATTTAATTATTATGAAATATAAAAATATAGAAACATTAATTAGAGACAAAAATAAAAAAAAAATCTTCACAGCTGGTCCTGCTAGTCTCCTAGCTGAAAATTTGATCGGTATATCACCTTCTTTTGGTAGAGGAGATTTTGAATATGAAAAAATAGAAAAAATTGTAATGGATAAGTTAAAATCAATGAGTGGTCATAAAAATTTAGTTAGAATGCAAGGTTCAGGCTCCCTTGCCATTGAAGTAATGGTTTATAATTTTATTCATGGAAAGGTTTTAGTAATAAATACTGGATATTATTCTGATAGAATTATTCAAATTTTAAAAAACTTTAAAAATACATATAAAAAAATTAAGATAAATTCAGTTCATTGGACTAAATTTGCAGCAACAAATATTAAATATGATTGGGTAATTGCATGCCCAACTGAAACCAGTTGTGGTTTAAAAATTGAAATTCCAGAGTTATATAATTTTTCAAAAAAAATAGGAGCAAAGTTAATGTTAGATGCTACAGCGTCATTTGGCTTAGAAGATCATCATAATTTAGCAGATGTTATATCTTTTAGTTCCTGTAAAGGGTTATTCGGATTGACTGGTGCAAGTTTTATATCATTTAATACAGCTCCAAGAAATATAATTAAATCTTTTTATTTGAATATCAAAAATCATGAAAATAAAAAAATGACAGGTCCATACCATACAATTGGCTCTTTGTATAATGTGCTCTTGAATCACTCTCATTTTAAGGAAAGTGTTAAAATAAATAAGAATAAGTTTTTGAAAAAAATGAGTAAATATTTGACTCTACCATTAAAAAACCAACCACTTTTGTGTACACATGTAAATGTGAAAATAACCAAAAAAAATAAAAATGTAATACTTTACTCACCACGTAACAATTTAAGTGGTAGTGTTGTGTGTCATTTAGGTGAAGCACATTTAGGCAATAAAGCTAAAGGAGATATATTAAAATATTTATCTTATGTATGAAATTAATTCATATTCTATTTTTTATTTCAATATTTGCTACTGATGCTTATGCATACCTTGATCCTGTATCAGGTAGTTTTTTATTTAATACTCTATTAACTATTTTTTTTCTAGTTATTAACTTCGTTAATAAAATATTTATAAAAATCTTGGGACATTTTTTTTTGTTATCAAAAAATTTAAAGAGTAACTACGATTATGTATTTCACATAGAAACTATCTCTTATTTTTATTGTATGTATGAAATTATAAATAATATTAACAACAAAAATATATTAATCATTTGTCCTCCAGAAATAAAAAAAAAGCTTTCAAAAAAAATATTTCAATCAAACTCTATTTCAATATTTGAAAATAAAAATCTTTATTTTCAAATTTCTATTTTACAAACAATTTCCTCAGATGAGTGTTTTTCATCTACTGTAGGTTTAAATTTTAGTTATTTTTATAAAAGCAAAAATATAAAAAAATGGAGTTACATTGATCATTCTACTATGGATATACATGATTATCCTTTGTTATCATTTGATCATTATGATTGTATTTATTTGCCTAATAAAAAAAAAGTTCAAAATTTAAGGAAGATTTTTAATTTAAGAGGTATTAAACGAGAGATAAAAATTACATCTTTATTTTATTTGAAAAATCAAGATCGTGAAAAATTTAAATTTAAAAAATGTTTACTTATAACAACAAATTGGGGGGAAGGAAGTCTGATTTATCATTTAAACGATTTATTTTTTAAAATTATAAAACAAATACAAGTAAATAATAAATTGATGGTAATTTTGAGGCCGCACCCGCAATCATTCAAAAGTGATAAAAAAAAATTAAATCTTACTTTTAAAAAATTTAAAAAATATCAAATAAAATATTCTGTTTCAAAAGATGGAAACAATAAGCGTATACTTCAAAGTGCAAAAATGCTAATTTCAGAAATTTCAGGAGTCATATTTGATTATCATCATTATAATAAATATCCTAAAACTTTAATTTTTAATACTAGAGACAAAAAAAAAATATTAAATGAAAATCTTTTATTAAAAAATACAAGAGCTTTTGATTTAAAAATTTTTAAATCGAAAAAAATGATTTATTCTAATTACAAAACTTTTTTGGAAAATCTTAAAAAAGAAGGTTTCTCTAATAGTAAAATTAATACACAAAAATTATTTTTAAATACTAAAATGGATAAGTTATTTTTTAAGAGTCTATGATAGATATCAAAACAATAATTCAAATATCAAATATTTTTCTTATATCTCTAGCATACTACCCTTTAAATTTTATTTTCGGTTATAATTATGTCTATACTTTCAAAGGTTCAAAATATTATAAACAATTTAAATTAATTGATGAGTCAAAATCTAATATTATTAATAAAAAAAATTATTTTAAATCTTTAAATAAATTATACAACATACCAATTGAAATTGATTTAATTATATCTCTTATTAAGCTTGTTTCTATATTACTTATTTTAATTAATTCAGCGTTTGTATGGAAAAACTTTATTTTACCTGAGGGTTCGTTTGTATATGTATTTGTTATTATTTGTTTAAATTTATTTTTTTTTAATTATTTCACATTAAACAAAGTTTCAAATATCAAGTTAAAAATTTTTTTTAGTTTAGTTTTACTTTTTATATTAATAAACTATAACCAAACTCATTTTTTGATTTACATATTCCTTATGACCGTAGTTCATCCAAATATTTTTAAAATAAAATGGTAAAAAAATTTAACAATAATCAAACAATACTGAGTTATTTCATTTCATTAAATTTAATTTTTTTTTTATTCTTTTTATTTAATCCACTTAATTTATTAATCACTAATATTTCTAATAATTTATTTAATATTTTTTTTTTTACAGCTATTAAATTATTTATTTTTATTGTTAATTGTAAATTTTATTTATTATATTTTTTATAAAAAAAAATTTATTTTTATTCTCAAGTTCTCAGCATTTTGTTCAATATATTTGTCTTGTTTATCAATAATCTATAATTACCTATATCCGAAACCATCAATTTTTTTTGATGATAGTCCTGCATCAAAAAATCTTTATTTAATTGAAAATGAACTTTTAATAATTTTTGTTGATTTAATAATTATTTTAACTTCTTTTATAATCTTATATAATTTTTTTTTTTAAAGAAAAAGTTAAAAAAAATATTTTTAAGATTATTTGGGTTTATGTCTTTTTGTTTTTATTTACATTCTTTAATATCTTTAATTCTTACCAAAATAACAAAGGAGAGCATCATCATAATTTAATATTAAATAGCCAAAAAAAAAATTTAATTAAATTTTCAAAGAATGAAAATAAAATTTTGATTATCCTAGATGGTTTATCTCAAAATATTTTAAAACAAATTCTTAAACAAAATAACGATATAAAAAGTGATCTGTCTGATTTTATAATTTTTGAAAATTCAATAACAACTCATCCTGGTACTTGGGGTTCATTAATGGAAATACTATATGGCTATAGAGGATTATTTCATCCAAAAAATATTAATATAAAAAAAAAAGAACAAATAAAATTAGCAAATGATAAGTTTTTTAAATCCAATAGCTTTAATAGATATATAATTAATCGTAATGAAAATTTAATCTTTAATTTAGCTAGGTCATTTACAGTATCAATTTATCTGTCATTACCTAGATACATTTCCTCATTTTCTTTTGATTTCATAAATTTGAAATCTTTTGATAATTTTTATAATAATTTTTCAAAAATAAATGTGCTTAATTATTTTTATTTAAAATTACACGATCATAAAACAGATTTAATAGACTCATATTCAATGTTAAACAATTTAAATAACAATATTGTTTTAGATGAAAATTTAAATTTTAGTTTTACTCAAATTTATTCAATTTTTCCCCACCCACCCGTTCATTTTGATCAAAATTGCCAATATTTTGGATTAAGAGAAAATAATTTAGAAAGTTATTATGACATGTCTCTATGTTCATTAAATTCAATAATAAATTTTTTTGATAAATTAAAAGAGTTAAAAATTTATGATGAAACAGAAATAATTATTACTTCGGATCATGGATGGCCAAAATATAAAAGGGAAACAAAACAAGATTATTTATTAAATGATTTATATAAAAAAAAGAATTATCTAAGTTTTCAATCGAGATTTAGTTCTTATTTATTAGAAACAATATTTCTTTATAAAAAACCGAAAAGTGATCAAAATATTAAAATGAATCAATTAATTAAATTTAAAACACTTCCAGTTCAACTTAGTATGAATATTTTATGTGATAATGCTAAAAATTTTAAATGTCCAATTAAGCAACTAAAAAACATTGATCATAAAAATGAAATAGAAATATTTATTTTAGATTACAAACAATTTAAAAAAGGTATTAATAGCGTTCATAACTATGCTATTGTTAAAGATGATTATAAAAATATTGATAATTGGAAAATTATTAAATAAAAATAATTTAATGACAAGATATAATGCATTTTAAAATGAACTATAAAAAATTTTTTTAAATGAGAGCAGTAATTTTAGCTGGAGGTATAGGCTCCAGATTATCTGAGGAAACTACTTTTAAACCAAAACCGTTGGTAGAAATTGGTGGAAAACCAATCATTTGGCATATAATGAAAATTTACTCTAGTTATGGAATTAATGAGTTTATTATTTGCTGTGGCTACAAAGGCTTTATGATTAAAGAATATTTTATGAATTATTCAAAAATCAATTCTGATGTAGAAGTGGATTTAAGAAATGGAAATATAAAAGTTTTAAAAAAACAATCTGAAAAATGGAAAATTAAGTTGATCGATACTGGCCTTAAAACTATGACTGGAGGTAGAATTAAAAGGTTGGCAAGGATAATTAAACCTAATGAAACTTTTTGTCTAACTTATGGGGATGGTTTAGCAGATATAAATATAAAAAAACTAATTAAATTTCATAAAAAAAATAAAAAGTTAGCAACAATATCTGCTGTTTATCCTGATGGTAGATTTGGAGCACTTAAAGTAAAAGACTCACTAGTAAAAGAATTTCAAGAGAAGCCGAGAGGTGATGGTAATTTAATTAATGGTGGTTTTTTTGTTTTAAATTCTAAAGTTTTAAAATTTATAAAAGATGATGATACAATTTGGGAACAGGCTCCACTTCAAGAATTAGCAAAAATTAATCAATTATCCGCTTATAATCATAAAGGGTTTTGGCAACCGATGGATAGTTTGAGGGATAAAAACTTACTCGAAAATTTAGTCCTCCAAAAAAAAGCACCATGGATAAAGTGGTGATGAGATGAATAAATTTTGGAAAAATAAAAAAGTTTTAATAACAGGAAACACAGGTTTTAAAGGCAGTTGGTTGAGTTTATTGTTGCTTAACTTGGGGGCTAGTGTAAAAGGTTATTCACTAAAGTGCAATTATGAACCAAACATATATAAGCTTTATCAATTAGAAGAAAAGTTTGAAACAGTTAATGGAAATATATTAAATTTAAACAAATTTAAAGAAATATTAATTAGTTTTAAGCCGGATATAATTTTTCATCTTGCCGCACAACCACTTGTTAAAAAATCTTATAATAATCCATACTTAACTTTTAAGACAAATATTTTAGGAACTATCAATATTTATGAATGTATAAAACAAATTAAAAATAATATTAAAGTAGTAATAAATGTTACCTCAGACAAAGTTTACAGAAATGAAGAGAAAAAAATAAAATTTAAAGAAAAAGACTATTTAGGAGGATTTGATCCGTATAGTTGTAGTAAAAGTTGCGCAGATCTTATAGAGCAGTCATATAGAAAATCATTTTTAGTTGAAAATAACATTAATTCGTCAACAGTAAGAGCTGGAAATGTTATTGGGGGTGGTGATTGGTCAAAAGATAGATTAATACCTGATTTAATTAGATCCGTTAAAAATGATAAAGATTTAATAATAAGATATCCTCATGCAATACGACCCTGGCAACATGTTTTAGATCCAACCTATGGTTATATAAAACTAGCTGAGAAAATGTACTACAATAGAAATTATTCATCTGAATGGAATTTTGGTCCAGAGGTTAATCAAGTTTGTTCAGTAGAAGATTTAATAAATCGTTTTTTAATTTTTTTCAAAAAAAGAAAAATTGTTAAAAAAAAAAGAGCTATTCACTTAGAGGCAATAAGTTTACAATTAGATATTCAAAAAGTTAAAAAAAAATTAAGATGGAAGCCAAAGTGGGATTTAAAAAAAACAATTATTGAAACTGCGAATTGGTATAAGGAATATCTGGATGGAGGAGACATTAAGAAAATCACAGATGAACAAATTAAAAATTTTTTAAAAATTAGCAAATAATTTAAAATGAAAATTTTTTTAACAGGTGGAACAGGTTTTATTGGTTCAAATCTGATTAATGAACTTACAAATAATAACCATAAAGTTATTTCAACAATAAATAAAAGAAAAAAAACAGCAGTGAAATTGACTCAAAAACCTATCTGGATCCAAAAACCTTTGAATAAACTTAAACCAGAAAATTTTAAAAAAATAGACGTATTAATTCATTTAGCTTCTCATAAAATTTATCCACCTTATGATAGCTTGGATAAGTATTTATATTGGAATGTTTATGCACCATTAATAATGGCCAAAAATGCCTGTAAAGCAGGAGTAAAAAAATTTATTATAATTGGCTCATGTTTCGAATATGGAAAAACTTCAAATCAAATAAAGTATTTAAAACCTAATTCAAAATTGTGCCCTATTGATAATTATTCTTTTTCAAAATCTGTGGCCTCATTAATGTTTGAGAAATTTTCACAAAATGAAAAGTTAATAAAAATAAAAATTTTAAGATTATTTCATACCTTTGGAGAAGGAGAACATAAATCACGTTTTTATCCCTCATTGATTAAAGCTGCAATGTTAAATAAAAATTTTTCAATGACTAATGGTAATCAATTAAGAGATTTTTTGCATATAAACACTGCCACAAAAAAAATTAAAAATGAATTAAATTTTAAGGACATGGATAAAAAAAAATTTATTATTAAAAATATTTATAGTGGAAACTATTTTACTTTAAAAAATTTTGCAAAATATGTTTGGAAAGAAAAAAAAGCAAAAGGTAAATTAATTTTTAATAAAAAAAAAAAGATCTAATGATCTAGATAGAATAATTCCTCATGGAAGTAAGTATATAAAATTTAATGAAATTAATTTTAAAATATAAAAATTTAAATTTTATATCTAGCATTTTTATTGTTTTGATGTTTCAATTAATTTTTGAATTGTATATTTACAACAAGTCCTTAAAAAATAAATTTCTTTTTGGAGATTTTTTTCTTTATAATATTGAAGCCAACGATTTATATATTCCTTTAATTTTATCTATAATCTCAATAATTTTACAATTTTTGATATTATATTTATATTTAACTTTTAGTAAAAAAAATCAAAATTATCCAGTAGGAACAAATTACTATATTATACTATTATTTTTTATCTATTTTTTAATTTTTGTTTCTACTGAGATGGGATTTACATCTTCAAAAAAATCGTACTTTGGTATTTTAATATCTATATTACCACCAACTTTTTTAATAATTTTTTTATCAATTAAAGATTGGAATTTTAAATTTTTGATTTGTCTTATTTTATTTACATTGATGTATTATATTAATGGAATACTTATTGGATTATTTACTGTCCTGTGGATAATTTTTTTCAAATTAAAATTAGATATTAAAAAATTTTTTTTGTTATTATTTTTTTTTCCACTATCATTAATAATAATTAATCAAGTCATAGATTATAAATTTAAAAAAAGAGGGGGAGATTACGCTTTAAATCAATTTAATATAGAGAATCATCTAATTTCAAGGTTTGCTATTAATCAGAATTTAACTTACATCAACTTACATAAAACCCAAATTAGTTTATTCTGTAAAAACAATTATCTAAATCAATATCAAACTGCTATTTATCAAATTATACCAAAAAAAATATTTAATTTAGGTAGTCCAAAAACTATAAATAATTGTGTATTAGATTTCTATCTCAATAGTGAGTCATTAAATTCATCGATAAAAACCTCATTTGTAGGTAATGTTATTTTGATATCAGAAAAGAATAATAAAAATGCATTATTCTATATCTTGTTTGTAATCATATTATTATTAATTAATGCATTGCTAATTAACACACTCTTGGGAAAAAAAGGATATGTATATCTTTTTTATCTAATGTTTATTTTTTTTATGGATGGTTCGATTGGACTTTTATCTCATTCAATTTTTTTTCTCTCAATAGTAGTATTATATTTTAGTTTAATGAAGCCATTTTACATCTATTCGAATGACTGATCTTATTTTTTTAGAATTTCAATTTAGTAAGTTTGGAGCAATGATTAATGATCAATTAAATATAAAAAAAGGTTTAACAAAAAAATTTAATTGTGAATTTAGAAATTATTCAAATCCAAATATTTTGTCTGTAATCAATATTTTGCAAAAATTAGCTAAACAAAATAAGAAAATTATTTTCTTATCTTCTAAATTATGGAAGATGTTTATAATATCTATTCTTTTTAGAAAAAACAATTTTGGATTTGTATATCACTTTATTCCACATAAGCGTTTTTTGTTACATAAAATATTAATATATTTTATGAAAAAAAATATTGTATTTGCTTCACATTCAAAAACTTTATGTCAGGTTATGAAAAAAAAGTTTAATATTAAAAAAGTTTATTTTGTTCCAAGTTTTATGATAAGTCTTAACAAAAAAACTAAAAAATTAAAAAAAAATTACATTTTTTTACCAAGAATTTCAAATAAAAAAAACGTAAAATTCGATATAAATAAAATTTTTGATCTATTTGAAAAAAAAAAAATTGATATCACAAAAATATATTCCCAAGTTCATTATGATAAAAAAAAATTAACATCTAAGCAAAAAAAAAAACTAATTATTATCAAACCTAACTTAAATAAAAAAAGCTACGATGAAATGTTAAAAAAAGTTCATTATATTTTTTATTTCTGGGACAGAGAGCATGAAATTAGATGTTCAGGTTCTATATTATCAGCGATATCTAATCATATTTTTTTTATAACTAATAATAATTTGATTAACAAGCAGTATGGATTAAATAAGACATTAGTTACAAATTATTTAGCAAAATATAAAATAGCAGATGTTTCTGATAGATTTAAAAATTTTTTTAAATACTATCCCGATTCTAGTAAATATGGTAGTTATTGGTCTGATTTTATTAAAAATATTTAATGAGAATATTTTATAGTTTTTCAATTTTTTTGTTTCATATTTTCTTTAGATTATTGCCTTTTAATATATTAAGAATAAACCTTTTAAGAATATTGGGAGCAAAAATCGGAAAGCGAAATTTTTTTACAAGAAATTGTAGATTTGAATTCCCTTGGAGACTAGAAATTGGAAATAATTGTTATTTTACAGACACATTTCTTGATTGTAGGGGGGGTACGATTAAAATTGGTGATAATTGTGATATCTCATATAATTCAATCTTATTTACTCTAAGTCATGATATTAAAAGCCAAAACTTTAAGATAAAAAAAGGAAATATTATTATAAAAAATCGTGTATGGATATGTGCAAGATCTATAGTTCTGCCTAATACAATATTAAGCGAAGGATCAGTACTATCAACAAATTCAATTTTTAAAGGTAAGATGAAAAAAAATTCACTTTATATAGGTAACATTGCAAAAAAAGTTTCAGATTTACCAAATCACAGGTCTAAAACTGTTAGAAATTTTTAGTACAATTTTAATTGTAATAATTTGTAATTAGTGTAGGCAAATAAAATTATGAAAGTTTTAGTATTTGGAGCAAGTGGTTTCATAGGAAGTTATGTACTTGAAAATGAATTAAAATTAGGAAATAAAGTAAAAGGTACTCACTATAAGCCAACCATTGATTACTATGACTACAAAGATTTCATACCTAACTTAGTTAGATGTAATATAAATAGTTTTAAAGATGTTTATTCTTTAATAAAAAGATATAAACCTCAATTAATATATCATCTTGCTGCACAGAGTTTTCCCACTAAATCTATGATAGACCCTTATTACACACTGCAAACAAATATCATTGGTACCACAAACATTTTTGAAGCTATTAAAAAAGCAAAAATTAAAACGAAGTTAGTAATTGCGTGCTCAAGTGCTCAATATGGTTATGTAGATCAAGCAAATATACCAGTTCTTGAAAATCATACTTTTAAACCATTACATCCGTACGGAATTAGCAAAGTATGCACAGAAATGTTGGCTTATCATTATTTCATAAATTACAATATACCTTCAGTCTTAGCTAGAATTTTTAACACAACTGGCCCAAGAAAAAGAGGTGACGTGTGTGCAGATTTTACTTTTAGAGCTGTAAAATCTATATCTCAAAAAAACAAACAAATTAAAGTTGGTAATTTGAATAATTTAAGAGCTATATGTGATGTTAGGGATACAGCTAATGCTTTATCATTATTAATCAGAAAGGGTAAACCTGGAGAAGCATACAATATTAGTTCAGTAAAAACAGTAAAAGTTAAAGAAATACTGAAGATAATTAATAATAATTTAACTAAACCAATAAAATGGAAAAAAGATTACAAATTATTTAGGAAACATGATGAAAAAATAATTTATGGAAATTCAAAAAAACTTAAATTACATACGGGTTGGAAACAAAATATTTCAATTAATCAAACAATTTTAGATATGATGGAGTATTGGAAAATGAGAATGAATGCAAAAAGTAAGATCTAGATCACCATTAAGGTTAGGTTTAGCAGGCGGGGGAACAGATCTTAAAAATTATACAAACAAGTTTACTGGTAGAGTTTTAAATGCTACAATAAATCTTTATGCTCATGTAACACTTGATCCATCAGAGTCTGTAAAAAAACAAATAGTTTTTGAAGCAAAAGATATAAATATTAACCAAAAAATAAAAATATCTAACTTAAATAAAATAAAAACAAAATTACCATTACATTTAGAAACTTATAAATATATTATTTCTAAATATAATAATAATAGACACATAAGCCATAAACTAACAACCTATGTAGATGTACCTTTTGGTTCTGGGCTAGGTTCTTCATCAACTTTAGTAGTGTCAATGATTAAAGCTTATACATCTTTCTTAAAAATAAAATTGAATAAACATCAAATTGCAAAAGATGCATTTATTATTGAAAGAGAAATTTGTAGATTTGATGGCGGTAAACAAGATCAATATGCTGCAGCTTTTGGTGGAATAAATATTTTTGAATTTAAACAAAATACTGTTAAAGTTAAATCACTGAATTTAAAACAAAAAATTGTTCAAGAGTTTGAAGAATCAACTATATTATATTATTTAGGTTACTCAAGAAAAACTAATAAAATAATTGCAGATCAAAATATGAAAACTCTCAAAAGCAAAACTACTTTAAACGCGATGCACTCAATGAAAAGAGAGTCATATGAATTTGAAAGTAATTTAAAAAAAGGAAATTTTAATAGTTTATTTAAAAGCTTTGAAAGAGGATGGCGACATAAAGTTAAAACATCGAAATATATTTCAAGTAACAAAATTAGTAGTATCTTTAACTATGCAAAAAAAAATGGAGCAGAAGCAGGAAAAATATCTGGTGCTGGTGGTGGAGGATTTATGATATTTTTTACAAAACCAGAAAATTCAGCAAAATTAAAAAAAAAACTCAATGAGTATGGAGGATATGTAATTAATTGTAGTTTTACTTTTGAAGGATCACAATCATGGAAAATATAATAAATTTAATTGAAGACTCAAAGTCTGTAATTGAGAAGATGTTGTTGGATAAAAAGTTGTTATCATCTATTAATGAAGCTTCAAAATTATGTGTTTCTAAAATTAATAAAAAAAACAAAATATTAATTGCTGGAAATGGTGGCAGCGCAGCTGACTCACAACATATTGCTGCAGAATTGGTCAGCAAATTTAATAAAAAAAGAAAAGCATATAGCGCAATCGCACTAACAACTGATAGTTCAATATTAACATCAATATCTAACGATTTTGATTATAAACATGTTTTTTCAAGACAAATCGAGGCTATTGGAAATAAAAATGATATCTTTTTAGCTTACAGTACTTCTGGAAATTCAAATAATATTGTTAATGCACTTAAGTTTTCAAAAAAAATGGGATTAAAAAACATAGGTTTAACAGGGTTAAATAAAGGAAAGATGAACAAATATTGTGATGTTTTAATTGAAATCCCATCAAAATTAACGCCAAGAATTCAAGAAGGTCATTTATTGGTTGGTCATATTTTATGTGAAATAATCGAAAATAATATCTCATGAAATAATAATGATTGGTATATTAATCTTAGCTGGTGGTAGAGGGTCTAGATTAGGTTCAATAACAAAAGATATTCCAAAGCCAATGATTAGTATTAAAAAAAAAATTTTTTTAGAGTATTTGTTTGATTTTTTAATCAAAAATAACTTTAAAAATGTATTCGTAAGTGTTGGTTACAAAAAGGAAATTATTAAAGATTATTTTAAAGATAAATATAAATCTTTAAATATTAAGTATATCGCTGAAACTAAACCTCTAGGAACAGGTGGTGCAATATATCACTCATTAAAATTTATTAATAACAAAAAAATTTTAATTATTAATGGAGATACATTTTTTAATTTTAATTTGAAAACATTTATTAAAAAAAATATAAAATCAAAAAACTCGATCATAGTTTGTAGAAAATCTATACTTTCGAAAAGATATGGAAATATAGAAATTGATCAAAATAATTTCATAAATTCGTTTATAGAGAAAAAAAAAATAAATAAAAAATCAATTATAAATGGTGGATATTATTTTTTCAAACGCTCTGACTTACTTAAAATAAAATATTATTTTTCATTTGAGAAATTTTTACAAGAAAATTTTAAAAAAATTCACATAAAATGTTTCTTGTCTTCAGCGAAATTCATCGATATTGGAATAAAAAAAGATTTAATAAGATCAAGTAAAATTATTAAATAAGTCTTATGAAAATTTTATTTTTAAATGGAATTAATTTAAATAATGGAGGATCTTCAAGTAATTCATTTAAATTTTGGATAGAGTCGCTAAAAAAAATTCATTCAGTGAATATATTAGAGAGTGTTCCTAAAAAATCAAATTATAATATTTTAAATAAAATTTATCTCTTTTTTTTATTTTTACCGGGTAGTTTATTGAGGTTATTCCCTTCTTTATTAAATGAATATTTGATCAAAATATCCTTACAACACTACTTTCAAATAAAAAAAAAATTTAATCTTTACGATAAAGTAATTATTAGTCATCATTCAGTATTTTACTTAGTTTTTTTTTTTAAAAATCTCAATCTTATTGTGCATGACTTAATATATGTAAAATCAATTAATAATAAAAATATTAGAGTGTATTCAAAGTTTATATTGTGGTTTGAAATAAAGTTTTTAAAAAAAGCAGATAAAATTTTTGTACAAAGTTACTATGAATACAGAATACTTAAATATATTCTAAAAAAAACAAATCAGGTTGAGTTAATATCAATCCAGAATTTTAATTTAGCTAATGAATTTACATATAAAACTAAACTAAAAAAAAATTTTGCAATGATATCTAATTGGAGAAGATATATTAATTTGATTAGTTTACGTGATTTTGTAAATAAAAATAAAAATTCAAGAGAGACGATAAATATATATGGTTACACAAATTTTTTTTCAAAAATATTTTTTTATTTTATGATTAAATATAAAAAAAAAAAAATAAAATTGAACTTTAAGGGAAGTTTTAACGATTACAAAGATATAGATGAAGATTTTATGATTGCTGCAAATGATTATGGAGCAGGAATTAAACTAAAAGTAGTAGAGGCGGTAGCTAACAATAAATTGATTATATCTACAAAAAAATCACTTCAAGGAATTCCATTTGATATGCGAGAATTACCAATAATACCTATAAATACACAAATCAAAGAGTTTAATTTTGATAATTATAAAAATTTATCATCTATAGAAATCAATGAATATAAAAATCTTTTCCTACTAAAACACGATAGACATTTTAAAAATATTGTAGATGTTGTCTAAGAAAAAAATAAAAGCAATTTTCCTTGATAGAGACGGAGTTATAAACGAAGATACAGGATATGTTTCTAATTTAAGTGAAGTCAGATTTTTAAGAGGAGTATTTAAGGCAATAAAAGATTTGAATAAAGCATCTTTTTTTTTTGTAATAATTACTAATCAAGCAGGTATTGCAAAAAAAAAAATTAAATATCAAGATTATCTAGAAATAGAAAACTATATTGAAACGAAAATTAAAAGATATACTCCTAATGTTGTCACATATTTTTGCCCTCATCACAAAGATGCAAAAATCAAAAGCTTTAGAAAAAATTGTTTTTTCAGAAAACCAAAACCAGGAATGATACTACATGCTGCAAAAAAATATAATATTGATCTCAAAAAAAGTTTTCTAATTGGGGATAAATTAACAGATATCGAAGCAGGAAAAAGAGCTGGTGTTAAAAATAATTTTCTTATATCAATTCATAGTAACAAAAAAAATTTTAAAAATTTAATACAGGTCTCAAAATATATCCTAAAAAAAAAATGAAAAAAAAATTTTTGATTTTTGGTGTTTCGGGAATGCTGGGACATAATCTATTTACAAATTTTTGTTTACAAAAAAAATTTGAAGTATTTGGAACATGCAGAAATTACAGGAAAAAAAAAATATTCAATAATTTTGAAAAAAAAAAAATATTTTTTTTACAGAGTATCTTTGAGTCAAAAAAAATAGAAATGTTAATAAAAAAGACTCAACCAGATATTGTTATAAATTGTATAGGAGTTATAAAACAATCTAAAAAGATACAAAATCTTTCAGAAGCTACATATATAAACTCAGTTTTTCCACATTTGCTGTCTTCTTATGCTTACTTATATAAATTCAAATTAATTCATTTTAGTACAGATTGTGTTTTTGACGGAAAAAGAGGATCATATACAGAAAAACATACTCCAAATTCAATTGATTTTTATGGTGTAAGTAAAACACTAGGTGAATTAGATAATAAGTTTTCTATTACTATTAGAACATCAATTGTAGGAAGAGAAAAGTTTAATAAAAAAAGTTTATTTGAATGGTTTTTAAAACAAAATAAATCTGTAAAAGGTTATAGTAAAGCAATATTTTCTGGCTTGCCAACTCAGGAAATCTCAAACTTTTTAATAGATTTAATTAAAAATGATAAATTACAAAAATTGAGTGGAATTTTAAATCTTGCATCAAAACCAATTAATAAATATGAACTTCTTAATTTGTTTAAAACTAAATTATCAAAAAAAATAATTATATATAAAAATTCAACAGTTAGGATTAATAGATCTTTAAATCCAGATAAATTAAAAAAGTTAATAAAATATAAACCCAAGAATTGGAAAGAACTGATTAATATAATATAAACAAATAATGTTTGAAAAAAAAACAATTCTAATTACAGGAGGAACAGGCTCATTTGGGAACGCTTTTCTTAAATCAATAAATCTAAATAAATTAAAAGAGGTAAGAATTTTCAGTAGAGATGAAAAAAAACAAGATGATTTAAGAAAAAAAATGAACTCAAAAAAAATAAAATTTATAATAGGTGATATTAGAGACAACTTAAGTGTAAACAATGCGGTAAAGGGTGTAAATTTTATATTTCACGCAGCAGCATTAAAACAAGTTCCAACTTGTGAATTTTTTCCAATGGAGGCAGTTAAAACAAACATACTTGGAGCTGAAAATATTACTAATTCTGCAATTTATAATAATGTAGAAAAAATTGTTATGTTGAGTACCGATAAAGCAGTTTATCCAATAAATGCCATGGGTTTAACAAAATCGATTATGGAAAAAATTATGTTATCAAAAGCACGACAGTCTAAAAAAACGATTTTATGTTGCACTCGGTATGGAAATGTCATGGGTTCAAGGGGTTCCGTGATACCATTGTTTATTGATCAGATTAAACAAAACAAATCACTAACAGTAACAAATCCTAAAATGACTAGATTTTTGATGTCTTTAGAGGACTCTGTTGATCTTGTAAAATTTGCATTCAAAAATGCTAATAGAGGAGATATATTTGTTCAAAAATCACCATCAGCAACAATAGAAACTATTGCAAAAAGTATTCAGAATATTTTTAATTCTAAAAAAAAAATTAAAATTATAGGTACCAGACATGGAGAAAAACTATATGAGAGCTTGGTATCTAAAGAAGAAATGACAAAAGCAATCTCATATAATAAATTTTATAAAATACCTAATGATAACCGTGATTTAAATTATGATAACTATTTTTTTGAAGGAAAAATAAAAAAATTAGATAATGAGTACAATTCACATAATACTGAGATTTTAAACATTAAACAAACCACTAAATTAATTAAAAAAACATTTAATTTATAAATGAAAAAAAAATTTAATTTTTTGATAGTTTTAGGAACAAGGCCCGAAATAATAAAACTCTCATCATTGATTAACTTAATACAAATGAACTGTAATCTAGAAATAATTCATACAGGGCAAAATTTTGATAAAAATTTAAAAAATATTTTCTTCAAAGATTTAGAAATCAAGCACAAGATTAATTACTTTAATATTAAAGCTGACTCATCAAGCCAATTTATTGCAAGATCAATAAGTAAATTAGACAATTTTTTACAAAAAAAAAAAAATACTGATGGCATAATATTTCTCGGCGATACAAATTCGTGCTTATCAGTAATAGCTGCAAAAAAAAGAAATATTCCTATATTTCATTTGGAAGCTGGAAATAGATGTTTTGAGCAAAGAGTTCCAGAGGAAATAAATAGAAAATTATTAGATCATATTTCTGATATTAATTTTGTATATTCTGATATTGCTAGAGAATATCTTATCTCAGAAAACCTAGACCCTAGAACAATTATTAAAGTCGGAAGTCCAATGAAGGAGATATATCTTAAACAAAAGCGTAAAATAGATGAGTCAAAAATCTTAAAAAATTTAAAATTAAATAAAAGAAATTATATTGTTTTTAGTTCACATAGAGAAGAAAATGTTGATACAAAAGAAACACTTGATGAAATCATCAAAATAATAAATTCTCTTTCAACATCATTTAATTTACCAGTCATAGTTTCTTTGCACCCAAGAACAAAGAAACAATTAAAAAATATAAAAATAAAAAACAATAAAATAATTTTTCACGAGCCTTTTAGCTTTTCTCAATATTCAAATTTATGCTTAAACTCTTCATTGGTTGTCTCTGACAGTGGTACACTTACAGAGGAAGCGTCAATTCTTAATTTTAGAGCTATAAATTTAAGAGAAGAGCATGAAAGACCCGAAGGTTCAGAGGAGGGATCCGTAATAATGAGTGGTATAAATGCTGATAATGTATTGAAGATTGCCAATTATTTACTGGATAAAAAAAATTTTGAACAAAGCAATCTTAAAATAATTAAAGATTATGATGCAACTAATTTTTCAGAAAAAGTCTTAAGAAATATTTTAGGCAGTATTAGATTTGTAAATAAAAGATTAAAAAAGAAAATTTGAAAAAAATAATCATTTTAACTGATGCTGTCAAAGACTCAAAAAGTTCTGCAATATTGTTATTAAATGTTTTAACCAAAAGATTATCTAAAAAATTTGAGATAAACTTTGTTAAAATCGCCACTAATCAAAAAGAAGTTTATATAAAAAAAAAAAATAGAAATCTTATAAATCATGATATTAAATTTTTTAAATTTAGAGATAAACCTTACATTGTAAGATTAATTGCTGAAATATTGTTGCCATTTTGGCTATTGAGTATTTTCATATTAAATAATAGACGTGACAAAAATGAATTGATAATATTTTACTCACCATCAATTTTTTTGAGTATTTTTGTTTATTTTTATAAAATAATTTATAAATCAAGATCTTTTTTAATTCTAAGAGATCATTTTCCTGAGTGGGCTATTAACCTTAATTTAATCAAAAATAAGTTTATAATTTCTATTTTAAAAAAAATTGAAGATTTTCAATTCAGACATTCAGATATTATTGGTATTCAATCAAAAAATAATTTTAAATTTATAGATAGTAAGTATAAAAAAAAAACTATTGTTTTTAGAAATTGGATTGAAGTTAAAAAAAATAAAGGAGTTAAGAAAAGAAAAAACAAAAAAATTAAAATACTTTATGCTGGAAATGTTGGGCCTGCACAAGACATAAACTTAATTGAATTTATAATAAAAAAAAACTTACCCTTTATGCCTAAATTATATTTTTATGGTAGAGGTAGATTTTATGATAGATTAAAAAAATTAAAATTAACAAAAAATTTAAAAAATATTTTTATACGAAATGAAATTTCTGAAACCTTATTATTAAAAAAGATACGTAGATATGATGCAGGTTTGTTAATATTAAATGCTAAACACAAAACAACAAATATTCCTGGAAAATTTCTTACTTATATCAAATATGATTTACCAATTTTTGCATATCTAAATAAAAATAATGAATTAATTGAATTAATAAATAAGAATAAAATTGGATTTGCAATATCAACTTATAATAAAACAAACATAGAAAAAAGTTTTATACATTTTTTAAAAAATTTGAATAATTATAAAAAACAAAATTTTTTAAAAGTAAAAAAAGAGTTCAATGTAAATAATAACTTAAAAATTATTAATAATTTTATTTTTAACAATCTCAAAAATAATAAAATGTAATAAAAAAACAATAAAAAATGATACTCCAGAAATCATACCTCCAAAATTTTTGTAAATTGTCAAACCTAAAAAAACAAAATAATAATTAAGGATTACCAGAAGTAAATTTACTTTATAATCACTTTTAAGTTTAACTTTCATTATATGATGAAAGTGATTATTGTCTGCAGCAAAAGGTGATTTATTATCATAAACTCTTATAATTATTAATCTTAACATATCCATAATAGGCATCGCAATTATCCAAGGTATTAGTCCTGTTGGCAAATTTATTTGAAAGTTTTCAATATCTTGTTCTGATGATAAAATTAAAATTATACCAAGAAATAAACCTAAAAATAAACTACCAGAGTCACCCAAAAAAATTTTATTTTTAAAAATAATTTTAAAATTTGCTAAAAGAAATAAAAATAATAAAAAAATAAGAATTAGAAAGATTTGTAATATTTCTTTTTGAATATATAAATTTAAATATAAACTTAAAATAATAATATTTGAAACTGAAAGAATGACAGATGTAGTGCAAATCCCATCTAAGCCGTCAATAAAATTGAAAGCATTAATTATTGTAAGTAAACAAAAAAATGTGAAAATATAAGATAATTTACCAAGCTCTATTTTATATCCTCCTGAATCACCTATAAAACTTATATAAAAATCCAAGAAATAAATTGCAAATATCAATATTAAAGACTGCACAACAAGTTTTATCAATGCATTAATATCTAGCAAATCATCCAATATGCCCAAAAAAATAAACAGCATGAAAAAAAAATAATATTTCTCTAAAATATTAATTTTTAAAAGATAAAGAGATAAAACAAGACTAAAAAAAACTATTGTTCCTCCTGATAGTGCTATTTTTCCTGTATGTTTTTTTCTATTGTTTGGAATATCAACAATGTTTAATTTTTTTGCTATTTTTGTGAACAAAAAGTTAGCAGATATAAATATCAGTGCAACAACTGGAATATAGGGAATTAAATCTTCCATTTACTTTTGTAAAAAATATCTTTTTTTGAAAAAAATACAAAAAAGAACTAGTGCAACGGAAAATAAAAAACTATAAAAAATAAAAAAATATACTCTTTGATTTATTTTTTCTTTTTTTGTTTTAGAGAAAATTAATTCAGATTGTTCCAATTCTTTTTGAATACGGATTAATTTAGATAAAGTACTAAAAATATCGTATGAATTTTTAAGAGAATTGTGATTACTAATATTTATTTTTTTTTCCATCACTTCGATTTGATTAATTATTGAGTTAGTAAAATTTAATTCATTTGAAATTCCTTTTTTAAAAATATTTTGAATTGATTTTTTTTTTATCCAAATATTATCTTTTAAATGATATATGACTCCAAAGGTGATTAATTTTTTTGAATAAGCTCTTGGGTGATATCTTAAATCATCAAAAGACTGAAGTTTTTCATATATAAATTTATTAATTCTTTCTATAGTTTTTTCATCTGAAATATTAGTAATACTAACTTCAGTAAAATATTTAAATTTATTATTTGTTATTAAAAAGTAATTTAACGAATTCAAAATAATAAAAATTATTGTAACTTGAAAAATAAATTTTTTATTTAGGTTTTTGATTATAAATTTAAAAATTTTTTTGTCATTTATGCTAATATCGCTCATAAATATATTGAAATACATCTAAATATACCTAAAAACAAGTTTAATGAGTTCTGTTTATAAAAATAAATGCCAAGTTTGTAAATCTGTAACAAAGAAAATATTTTCCTTGGGCAACTTACCCCCTGTAAATGATTATAATTCGATGAAAAATCTAAGTGAACTGAATTATTTTAATACCGATATTCTCTTTTGTAAAAAGTGTTGTTTACTACAAATTGGTTCAATAGTTGATAAGGAAATATTATTTCCTAAATCTTATCCTTATACTTCAAGTACAACAAAAGTTCTTAGAGAAAATTTTAAAGATTTATCAGAAAAGGTTTTTAAAAAAAGAATATTAAACTCTAAAAATGATTTAACTCTTGACATAGGGTCAAATGATGGAAACTTGTTAAGTAATTTTAAGGGTAAATGTAGAGTTTTAGGTGTCACTCCAGAGAATATAGGAAAACTAGCTATTAAGAGAGGTATACCTACAATATTAGATTATTTTAATTTAAAAACAAAAAATAAAATCTTGAAAAAACACGGTAAATGTAACTTAATAACAGCAACTAATGTATTTGCACACATTGATGAACCAAACGAAATTTTAAAAAACATTTCCAAACTATTAAAAAAAGATGGTGTTTTTATAAATGAGTCTCATTATTTAATTGATCTACTAAAAACAAATCAATACGACACAATATATCACGAGCACTTAAGATATTATTCACTTACAAGCTTATATTTTTTTCTTAAAAAAAATAAATTTAATATATTTGATTGTGAAAGAATACCGACACATGGTGGATCTATAAGAGTATATGCATCAAAAAGTAAAAAATTTAAAGTAAGTAAAAATGTAATTAAAATTTTAAAAGAAGAAAAAAAATATTTAAAACAAAAATATTTGAAAAAATTTCAATCACAAATATTAAGATCTAAATTATCTCTCTACAAAATTATCGCAAAGATAAATGAAAAAAATGGAAAGATTTGTGGTGTCAGTGCACCGTCAAGAGCCTCTACCTTAATAAATTATGTTGGTCTTGACGAAAGTTTAATACCTTATATTTTCGAAATTAAAGGGTCCTATAAGATTGGTAATTATATGCCTGGAACCAAAATTGAGATTATTTCAGAGGAAAAAATAAAAAAGATAAATCCAGATTATCTACTGATATTTTCATGGCATATAAAAGAGGATTTAAAAAAAGTTTTTAAAAAAAAAGGTTTTAAAGGAAAATTTATTATTCCACTACCTCAGCCAAAAATAGAGGCTTAATTTTTTCATCATTTTTTATAAAATCTTCAAGTCCTTTTTTTAGGTTTACTGTTGGTTTATAGCCAACTTTAAATATTTTATTTAAATTTGGTTTTCTTCTAAGTACACTTCCATTCCTAAGTTTAGCTTTTTTTATTATTATATTTTTTTTACATAATTGAGAAATTTGTTTAATTACCTCAATTATCTGCATTTCTTTATTATTCCCAATATTATATATATCAAATCCAGATAATTTTTTTTTGATTAATTTTTCAATTGCTACTAAAAAATCATCTATATGACAGAAAGATCTCGTCTCTTTTCCACTTCCCTCAATTTTAATTTTATTATTTTTAGACTTTAAAATTTTAAGAAAAATCTCCGGAATAACATGATCATAACCCATATTTGCTCCATAAACATTATGAGGTCTTATAACAACGCAACTTTCAACAATATCGCTAATTAAAAATCTTGCTGCTAAATCTTGACAAATTTTGCCACCTCCATAAGAATTTCTGTTATTATTGATATTTTTTATAATCATCTCGGAGTTTTCTGGTGTAGGTATCTTTTTAGGCGTGCCATAAACTTCCCCAGATGATGCAATGATTACTTTTTTTTTGAAACCAACTTCTTTAATGACATCATATAAATTTAATATACCTCTAAAGCTAGTTTCAAAAACATCTTTTGGTCTGTTATAAAAATTTCTTGTTCCATTTATTGCTGCTAAATGAATGATTATGTCAACTTTAGAAACAATTTTTAAAAGAATTTTTTTATTAAAAATTGATCCCTTGAATGAATAATTATTATTTTGTCTAGAATTATTATCAAGCCTATAGATCGTGTAACCTTTCTTTGTCAAATATTTATCAAGTGATCTTCCTATAAAACCGCTTGACCCTGTGATTAAAATTTTTTTATTTGAATTATCAATCATTCCAAATATCTACTTTATTATTATTGTGAATTCCTTTTGACAATATTAAAAACTTTTTATGTGGTGTGGCTAAAATAAAAAAATCTTTTTTTTGATTAAATTGTATTTTATTTGATACTTTAGGATGCTTTACATAGGGGTCAAAGATTATAATCTTATTTTGACAAACCCTTTTTAGGTTTTTTAAAATTTTAAATGAGAGCGAACTTCTATAATCATCACAATCTGCTTTAAATGCTGCACCTAAAATGAGTATTTTTTTATTTTTGCATTTTTTAAGCGTTTTCTGAATTATATAATCTACAATCTTTTCATTCATTTCTAAAGAAGCATTTCCTACTGAAAAATTTCCTGGAAAAAAGGCAGAAAGTTGCTGAGTATCTTTATAAAGACATGGACCCGCAGCAAGTCCTGCACCAGGTATTTCTTTTGCTCTCGGATAATTGTTTTTCATTAAACTTAATATTTTTGAAAATGAAACTTTATAATTTTCGCTAATCAAATACATTTGATTTGAAATTGCAAAAGTTGAGTATCTCCAAAAATTATTAAATAATTTAATTAACTCTGCTTCAGTAGTTTTTGATTGAATGAAAGATGGTGCAAAATAAAATATAGTTTTTAAGTCATCTAAAACTTTTTTGTTCTTTGATGTAGTACTTATTATTTGAGGTATTTGAAATAATTCTGTAAATGACTTCCCTTGAACAATTCTTTCTGGACAATAGCAAACATTAATATTATTTAATTCTTTACTTATTTTATTAGTTAAACCAGGGGTAACAGTACTTCTTAAAATAAGAAGACCATTCTTTTTTAATTTTTTTTTGGAATTGAAACAAATATTTATCAGTTCATCAGAAATAGGATTAGACCATTCATCTACTGGAGTACCCATTGTAATTATGATTGCATCAAAATAACTTTTACTTTTTGAGATAGATGAACTAAAAATTAGGTTCTTTTTTACAATTTTGTCATTTAAAAAATGTTCGATACCAGGGTCTTTAAATGGAGAAAGTCCTTTTTTAATAAGTTCTTTATTTTTTGAAGGATCAATTATTTCTACATTAAATTTTTTAGCTAAAACAAGTGATAGAGGTAGTCCAACATGGCCACAGCCGCCAACTATTCCTATTTTTTTATTTGTTTTAAACACATGAGCGTTTTAGATTGATTTAAAAATATTTCAATATAAAACATTTTAATTTGAATGATTAACTTATTAATTATAGGGTCAAATGGTCAATTAGGTTCAGAATTAAAAAAAAAAAAATATTTAAACAAATTTAAAAAAATAACTCCATCTAAAAAAGATCTTGATTTAAATAATTTAAAACAAATTCAAAATTTTTTTAAAAAAAATAAGATAGACGTTATAATTAATTGTGCTGCGATAGCAGATATGAATTATTGTGAAAAATTTCCTAAAATAGCTATTAAAAATAATATTAACGGCATATTTAATTTAATGAGTGTTTTAAAGAAATATAAAATATATCTTATTCATATATCTTCAGATGCAGTCTATCCCTCTACTAAGGGAAATTATTCTGAGAAATCATCTTTAGAACCCTATAATGTTTATGGATGGACGAAACTTGCTGCAGAATATTTATCAAGAATGAATACCAATACATTGGTTATCAGAACAAGATTCTTTAATTGTAAAAAAATTCAATTTAAGACTGCCCCAAATAAAATTTTTTCTTCATCTATTAAAATTGAAAAATTATGTGTCGTAATTGAAAAGTTGATAAATAAAAAATTAATTGGAATAATTAATGTTGGTGAAAAAAAAATATCCAATTATAGTTTATACAAAAAGTATAGTAAAATTAAGCTTGATAATTCTTTATCATTTACAAAAAAATTAAATTTTAAATATCCTGTGAATGCGTCTTTAAATTGTTTAAAATTGAAAAAAATAATTAATGAAAATTGATATTATAATACCTGCACATAATGAAAATGAAAATCTTCTAAAATTATTTGAAAAATTTTCTAGTATTGAAATTATCAATAACTTTAAATTTTATATTTGTTATGATGACGAAAATGATTTATGTGTTAATAATATCGATTTATTTAAGAAGAAAATAAATTCTAATAGTATTTATCTGATTAAAAATGACTCAGTTGGTGTTTTGAATGCAATTAAAGCAGGATTTAAAAAGTCAAATTCAGAGTATGTTATTGTCTATCCTGCAGACGATTTTTCAAATATTTTGTTAATTGAAAAAATTTATCAAAAATGCGAAGAAAATTATGATATTATAATTGCAAGTAGATTTATAAAAGGTGGTAAACTAATTGGTTGCCCAATTGTAAAAAAATTTTTACTTTTATCAGTTGCATATTCTTTAAGATATATTTTTAGATTTCCTTTTTCAGATCCAACCAATGGATTTAGATGTTTTTCTAGGAAAGTAATTAATTCAATACCAATTGAAACTGAAGAGGGCTTTGCTTTTTCTTTTGAGCTACTTATTAAAGCATACTTAAAAGGTTTCAATATAGTTGAGCTACCGTCAGTTTGGATTGAAAGACAAATTGGAATGAGTAACTTTAAGATAATTAAGTGGGCACCACAATATTTAAAATGGTATTTTAGAGCACTATTTCATTTTATAAAATAAATGGAGGAATTAATTCAAATTTGTAGTTTTTTACAATCCTCTGTAGATGATAATTATAAAAGGTGTGAATATTTTTTATCAAATTTCAATAAAGACTTAAAATATCTTAAGGAATTATTTTCGTTATTTAATTTTTCACTTATTTGCTTATTTAATTTTGTAGGTTATTTTTTTTATAAAAAAAATTACAAGCATATAAGCAAAACAAATTTTTTTTTGATAATAAATTTTTTTTGTTATTTTTTTCTAATAATAAATAATTATCATATCAATTTACCATGGTCAGATGACCTACATGTATTAGAAAACGTTTTAATAAATGAAAATAAATATCAAGGATTGTTCAAAGATTTAAATGGACACTTAATTTTTTTTTATAATATTTTATTATATTTAAATAATGTTTTTTTTGATTTAAAATATTTTATCTTTTCTTATTTTTCATTTTTTTTATATTTATTTGTATTTTTTTTATTCAAACAATTGTATGAAGAAACAGTTGATAGTTCCCAAAGAAATATTTTTTTTTATTTAATACTTTTAAATGGAAAGTTTTTTGTAATTTTTTTTCAGACAGTAAATACTGTCTGGCTAATTTCATTACTTTTAATAATCCTACTTATTCTAGATAAAAATTTTAAAAACGAAAATTACTTTCAATCAAAAAAAAATTTTTTTTTAACAATATCAGGTATTTTAAATTTTGGTTTAGGCCTAGTAATTCCTTTATATGTGATGTTTTTATCTTTAATCAAAAAAAAAATTAATCTTAATTTTTTAATTTCATTAATTTTATTAGGAATTTTTTTTTATTATACAAAAAATCTCCAATTAGAAGATGAAAATCAAAATTTAATTTTTGTTATTTCTAATATAAATAAAATATTAATTACATTTTTTGTCTTGTTGGGAAATATATTTGTGCCTTGGATTTCAAAATCTTATTATTTTTCAGGATTAATTGGTTTTTTTCAATTTATTTATGTTTTAATTTATTTAATTAATTTTAAAAAAAAAGATTTTCATAATTTTTGCAGAATAAATTCTTTGTTGCTAATATCACTAGTAGGATGTGCATTAATAGCAATATCAAGAGCAGACCCATACAATGCAATCTCTCCCAGATACTTTATAATATCTTTAATGTTTCAATGTGGATTTTTATTTATAATTCAGCAAGTGAAATATGACAGAATTAATTTTTATATAAAAAAAATTTTATATTTATTAATTGTGATTAGTTTAATTGTTTCTCATATTACACCTTTTTTAGGTATTCATTTTGTACTTCAAAAATATGCGAAAGAAAAAATAGTTGTTGATTGTTTTGAAAAAAATAGAGCAAGTGAGTGTATAATATTAGCAAAGAATATCCTAACAATTCAAAATAAAAATGAAAATATTAAAGATTTTAAAATCAAATTGAATTATCTTAAACAAAAACAGTTAATTAATTGGACGGATTAGCTGAAAAAAATATAGTTTTTTTAAATCATCTTTTAAAATTAATTTCATATCAAAATCATTATATAAATTTTTTAGCATATCTAAACTATGATTATGTCTTGGGTAAATGTCATCAGACAAATCAAAGAGAACATATTTGGGCTTGTAGATTTCATATGATTTTAATAAATTTTTTTTATTATAAGTCATTGTGCCAATATCATTCACAATATTTCTTTTAGTTGCACACCATAAATCAGAGGGAGTAAAAGAATAAAAAATAACATCGTTTTTTTTTGTAATTTTCTGAATCTTGCTTCCAAATTCATAAAAATATTTTACATTTCGATTTTCAAATGGATTATAAAATTTTATTTGAATACAGTTAATTAAAATCAAAAACCCCACAATAAAAACTACATTTTTATTTGATAAAGAAATTTTTTTTTTAAAAAGCATATTAAAAATATTTATCAAAGAATTGCCTATTAATATTGACAAAATCGGTAAAAAAATTATTGAATATCTATATTGGAAATCTTTTCTTAGATATAATGTGTATGCAAGGTAAAGTAAGATCATTAACAATATTAAGATTGATAGCTTTTTCTTCTCAATATTTGAAAAAGAAAAGAAAGTAATTATTATAAAAATTAACGTATTAAACGGTAAATTAATTAACCATGGTAGAGTGCCTTCTGAAAATTTTTTAAAATTGAAAATAATATTTTGAAAAAAAGCCCAAAAATACTCAACATTTATAATGTCAAAAAATTCAATCGGCTTTGGTTTTTCGATTTGATTAATTATATCAAGCCATCCTCCATCTGAAAAAATACTTAAAGATAACATTGAGTACCTAAATTCACCCAAATGAAGATAGGTTACTATCCCCCAAGATATATAAAAAAATAAAAAAGGTAACAAAATAAATAAAATATTTTTATTTTTTAATTCTTTTTCAAAAAAAAGAAATATAACACAACAAATTACTAACGCTTGCCAACCGCCTACGCTTATTGAGCAAAAACCTAATACACACCCTAGAACTAAAAAATTTTTTTTTTTATTAAATAAAGATATTAAAAATAATTGAATTAGAAGCATTGAAAAATTCACTGTCATAAAAATTATCGAATGCTGTATATGAAAAATATTAAAAGCAACTATTATTGCACAAAAAATTCCTAGATTTTCATTTCTCAGTTTTTTACCTAAATAATATGAAAGAAAAATATTTAAGAAAGATATTAATAAATTAAACAGTTGAACGAAGAAATAATTCTTAGAAAATAATAAAAAAATTGATGAGATAAGATAAAATCCTGGTAAATATAAATCTGCAAACACAGGAAACTGATCAAATAAATTCCAATAAGAATAAATAAAATTAACAGAAAAACCCTTACCCGAAGCTAAATTGTAAGCTATGTTATAATGATAACAAACATCTCCACCTAAACTAGGTAAAAATTTATTTTCAATATTAAATAAAAAATATACTATTCTTACTATTGTTGCTCCTAATAATATTATGTAAAAGTTTTTGAGTTTATTATTTTTTTGCATTATCATCGACTAGCATTATAAATAATATTATGAAAAAAATATCTATAATAATTCCAATTTTTAATGAAGAAGATGCAATAAGGATAACTTTAGAAAGATTGAATAAAGTATTAATTGAAGAGTCAAAAAATTATATTTTTGAAATTTTGTTGCTAGATAACTGTTCTACAGATAATTCATACGCAACAGCTCTTGAATTACAAAAATCTTATAAAAATATGACGGTTATTAAACAGTCAAGAAATTTTGGATATCAAGCAAACATTCTTGCCGGATATGAGAATGCTACTGGAGATGCAGTGGTTCAGTTAGATGCAGATGGAGAGGATGATCCTATTTTAATTTCTAAATTTTTAAGAAAATGGGAAGAGGGATACGATGTAGTTTATGGAATTAGAAAAAAAAGATATGAGAATTATTTTATTTCATTTATTAGAAAGATTTTTTATAGGTTCATTAATTTTGTATCAGATATTGATTTACCTATAGACGCTGGAGATTTTAGGCTGTTAGATAGAAAAATAGTAAATAATTTAGACAAATTTAAAGAAACAAGTTTATATATAAGAGGAATAGTAAGTTACATTGGATTTAAACAATGTGGAATTGAATATGATCGTAATAAAAGAAATTCTGGAAGTGGCAAAATATCTCTACTTAACTATTTTAAAATCGCCACAAAAGGTATTGTATCATTTTCTACATTCCCACTATATTTTATATTCATACTTGGTTTATTAGTTTTTGGTGTATCGATTATTTTAATTATATCGTATATCCTACTTTTCTATCTCAATATTGTTACAGAACCAGGTTTTACAACATTGGTGTTATTTATTTTATGTTTTTTTGGAATGATAATATTTTCAATAGGAATAATAGCGATATATATTGGTATGATTCTTGACGAAATTAAAGCAAGACCTAGATATTTGATCGATAGAAAAAAAAATACCTAATCTATTTTATTTCATCCAATAGTTTTTTAGGCCATTTCCAAAAATTATACAAACTTTGCACTATAAAGTGCACTAAAAGCATTATCATTAGATTTGGGTATAAAAATCCAATTATTGATTGAAATAATAATATAAATATTCCAGCTATTAACGAAGGCCAAAGCCATGATATTTCGTATTTATAAGTTAAATATCCCTCAAAGAAGAATCTATTAATTTCAAAAATATTTATGATGCAATAAAAAATAATTATTTCGATGCTAAGTAAAGTTACTGAGTCAAAGTATGAAAACTTGATAAGATATGATAAAACTAAAACACCAAAAACATATGATAACAAGTATATTAATAAAGAATTTCGTATTGTTCTTAAAATAAACATCTTAACTTTCATTTTTTTTACTATATGTCTCAAAAATACAGGAAAATCAGAGTTGTAAATTACATAGGCTAAGCCACTCGCAGCACCTGCAATTTGTTGAAGTATTGCAAATGATGCTCCAATTTTAAAACCTAAAAAAAAATTGACCACATATAAGTTCGATCGGATTATTAAAAAAGTACCCAAGTTAACAACACCTAACCTTAGCGATGGTATAATTATTTCTTTTAATATTAAAAATTTTTCACTAAATTTTAATTTATACTTGATTATATTTATTTTTTTATATTCTAAAAAAATATAAAAATTTTTAATAAAGATAGAAAATAAATAGCTAAATGTAAAACAAAATAAGTTTTGATTAAAAAATAACAAAAATAAAATTAAAAATATAAGTTGACTGAATCTTTGAATAAAAATTGATAAATAGGTTTTTTCTACTTTTTCTGTAGCTTTTAATACACATGTTTTATAGATATAAATAAAATCTAAAGAAATTGAAAAAATAATTATTGAGGAGTTAATTAAATAAAAAATATAATCATTTTCGTTAAAATCCAAGCTATTGAAATAGATAAAAACAAATAAACTTAATATAACACAAACTAAAAATGAAATTATTAAATTAATTAATCTACATGATGAAATAGCAATAAAAAGATTTTTTGATTTTCTATTTTCTAATTCGTACTTTATTCTTATCGTAAAAATATGACTAAAACCGATATCAAATATTACACCTATAAAATATAAACCTGTTAAAATATACCAGATAGCTAACGACTCATAGTCTAGTACAATAATACTAATTGGAAGAATTAAAAAAATTGATAGTGATGAAAATCCCTGTAGTAAAATACTTTGAAATTTAGTTTTATCAATTTTTTTCATTTTATATTTGAATGTAACTTAAATTATATTTATTAAATAAATATGAGTTTTTTAAATAATAAAATAGAAAATATTAGTTGCTGTTTAATAGTACTTTTACCTTTTACATTAATCACAGGTCCATTATTAGCAGATTTATCAATTTCAATCATAGCTATAATATGTTTATTTTATTTATTTTCAAAAAAAAAATTTGAATATTACAAAAGCAATTTTTTTATAATATTCATTTTTTTTTTTATTTATATAGTTTTAAATAGTCTTTTAAATAATACGAATTTTGATTCTCTAAAAATTTCTTTTTTTTATTTTAGATTTGGATTGTTTATCATGTTTTTTTGGTATCTACTTGACCAAAAAAAAGATTTAATTCATTATTTATATTACTCTTTAAAAATAGTTTTAATTATATTAATAGTTGATGGCTATACACAAATTTTATTTGAAAGAAATTTATTTAATCAAGAAATTATCACAGAGGGTAGAATAAGCAGTTTATTTGGGGATGAACTTATACTTGGATCATTTATAGCTAGATTTTTGCCAATCTTAATCGCCTTATATGCTATTAAGGAAAAAAGTAAATTAGAAAACTATATAATAATTTTAGTTTTTATATTTTCTGAGGCATTAGTTTTTTTTTCAGGCGAACGAACAGCTTTCTTTTTAATAAATCTCTCAGCTTTGTACGTATTAATTTTTTCAGTAAATTTAAAAAGAATTAGATTTATTGCAATTTTTTTTTCTGCAATAGTTATACTGTCGATTAGTATTTTTCATCCTCAAGCAAAGGAAAGAATTATAGATAAAACTTTAAATCAAACGGGCCTATTAAATGAAAATAGCGAAAAATATATTTTTTCTGAACAACATACTCACCATTATCTTTCGGCCTGGAAGATGTTTGAGAAAAATAAATTTTTTGGAGTTGGAGTAAAAAATTTTAGAAAATTTTGTGATAAGGATGAGTATTATGTATCAGTTATATCCTGCAGCACCCATCCTCACAATACTTATTTACAACTACTATCAGAAATAGGAATTATTGGTTTCTCTTTTTTGTTATTTATGACTTTTGTCTTTATTAAATACACCTTTAAAAACTTAAAATTAATTATCTTTAAAAAAAAACATTTATTTAATGATTTAAACGTATGTATACTCTCAGTAGTTTTAATGACACTTTGGCCAATTGCACCTTCTGGAAATTTTTTTAATAATTGGATAACTATTACAGTTTGCTATCCGCTAGCAATTCTTGTTTGGGGCTTAAATAAACAAAAATTTGACCAATTTTCGTACCAAAAAAAATTAAAAAAATTTATTAAAAAAGTTTACTTTCTAGAAAAATAAATGTAATAGATTATCGCCTGGTGATTATTGCGAAAGTGTAATACCCGATCCCATTCCGAACTCGGCAGTCAAGCCTTTCTGCGCCAATGGTACTTTGTCTTAAGACATGGAAGA
>MDTG01205025.1_pt1 | contig 35418 bp, 26 predicted proteins | sample 811421 | NCBI WGS metagenome assembly MDTG01 (sample SAMN05326645, study PRJNA326480) | marine metagenome | isolation source: seawater | place: Pacific Ocean: South East | collected 2011
CACCGAGAGCGCCTCGCCGCGCACGTCCACGCCCTCCCAGAAGCTGGCCGCACCCAAAAGCAGGCTGCCGGGCCGGGCGCGGAATTCCTCCAGGAGCACGTCGCGCGGCGCATCTTCCTGGATCAGCAGGCGAAAGTCGGTATTGGCGCGCAGCCAGCCGGCGGCCCGGTTCAATGCTCTATGGGACGTAAACAGCAGGAACGCCTGGCCGCGGCTGGCCTGGAGCAGCGGCCGGACCGCCTCCAGCAGTTTCTCGGTGTGCAGCGGGTCGCTGGGCTCCGGCAGTCCGGCCGGCAGCCACATGCGCGTCTGCCTGACGTAGTCGAACGGGCTGGGAATCAGCTCGGTCGCCGGCGACTTCAGCCCGAGCCGCTTCGTGAAGTGATCGAAGTTGCCGTTCACCGCCAGCGTCGCCGAGGTCATGATCCAGGTCGAGGGCAACTCGGCACGCAATTTCGAAAACGGTTCCGCGATATCAAGCGGGGTCAGCGTCAGCGACAGCCGTCCGCGCCGGCAGGTGAACCAGCGCACGCCCTGGTCGCTTTCGCCGGCCAGCAGCGTGGCCAGCGTGTCGGACAGCGCCACGGCGCGGTCGTGGCAGGCGGCCATCTCGCGCGTCTGCGACTGGAGCGCGTCGGTTGCCTCGGCCAGCCCGCCCAGCGCTTCGGCCAGCGCCTCGAGCTCGGCGGTGACCGGGGCCAGCCGGCGCCAGTCGCCGCGTTCGGGCAGGTTGTGGGCGCGGCTTCCGAGCTGAGCCAGGCGCTCCTTGACGTTCTCGACCGGCTCGCGCAAAAGCTGCAGGCTGCCGCTGGCCTCGGCGGTCGCGGCCAGCGTGTCGCGGGCAAGCTCGGCCACCTGCCAGGCACTGACGCTGCGCGAGAAGAACCGCGTCGCCACGTCGGGGATCTGGTGGGCTTCATCGACAATGATCGCATCGGCCCCGGGCAACACCTCGCCGAAGCCGGTCTGCTTGAGCGCCAGGTCGGCGAACAGGAGATGATGATTGACCACCACCACGTCGGCGTCCTGGGCGCGCCGGCGCGCCTTGAGCACCGGGCAGTCGTTGATGCGGGGGCAATCGGAGCCCAGGCAGTTGTCGACGGTCGAGGTCACCAGCGGCCAGATACGCGCACGTTCGGGAATCTCGGCCAGCTCGCGGATTTCGCCGGTCGTGGTGTGCCGCGCCCAGCGCCTGACGGCCTCGAGATGCTGTCCGGTCTCGTCGTCCAGCGGGCCCGGCCCGTCCTCGGCCTTGTCCATGCGCTGGGGGCACAGGTAGTTGGCCCGCCCCTTGAGCAGGGCAACGGATTTCTCGACCCCGACCGCCTTGAGCGCCAGCGGCAGGTCGCGCTGGAACAACTGGTCCTGCAGGTTGAGCGTGCCGGTGGAAATGATCACCTTGTTCGTACCGGCCAGCGCCGGCAGCAGGTAGGCCAGCGTCTTTCCGGTACCGGTCGCGGCCTCTGCGACCAGGTCGGTTCCGCTCGCCAGGCACTCGGCGATCCGGTTGGCGAGCTTGAGCTGGCCGGGCCGCGGCTGGAAATCGTCCAGCAGATCGGCCAGCCGACTGTCGGATTCGAATTGACTCGCCAGGCTGTCCAAGACGCCGGTGCTCAGAACCTTTCGGGCGGGGCGACGCGACAACCGGCCAGCCGGTCGCGGGCCCTGCGCGCCTCTTCCCAGGCGGCGGCGCGCTCGTGGACCACGATCAGCGTCCTGAGGCTGCGCTGGCAGATCTCGCCGACCTGCGGGCCGAGCTCGAACGACCTTTGCGCGTAGCTGGCGGCCTGGTCGAGCCGGCCCCGCGCCAGCTGCAGTTCGGCCATCTGCTGGAGTATGGCCGGATCGCGGCCGTCGATCCTGAGCGCCCGCTCGAGCAGCATCTCGGCGCGCTCGAGATCGCCGGCCTGTTCGACCTGTGCGGCCTCCCGGCCCAGCGCGACCACGGCCGCGTTGCGTACGCCGAACACCTGCAGTTCCTCGCCGGAGCCCGCCGACGGCGCGCGCACCCGCTCTTCGACGACACGGTCCTCGCCGGGCCCGGGCATCGGCGGGCGCGGCGCGGCGCAGGCGGCGAGCATCAGCACGACTGCGACGACGGCTGTATTGGATACGATTCGTTTCATTTCACGCATCAGGCAATGGTAATGGGAAAGGGGTTGGCGGTGGCATCGCATGCCGATGGCTTTGACCTCGATTTTGCGACATCGACTTGCTAAAGCCGTTTCGCAACGTGATTAGTGCACCGTGCCCGGGTGTGGGCGGCTTTTTCCTTAATTCAACTTCAACTTCAAAAGCCGTTTCGCCCCGCGCTGCGCGCTTGCGGGCGAGTTACTTTTTTCGGTTGCAAAAAAAGTAACCAAAAATGCGCTTTACAGGCGGCAGCTGTTCAAGGTGCGGGTCGGAGCGGACGGGGGTTAGGTGTGTGGCATCGGGCTTTGTTTCGAGATCTTCTTGCCCGTGCGGAGTGGTCTCTCGGCTTGCGGGTGACGAATGGATTCCGGCTTCGATGGTTATCGGAGCGGGCTCGCCTCGATTGTGCGGGTAACGGTCTGTCGGGGGATGCTGAAGTGGGTTCCAAATTGGGGTGGTGAGGGCTGGCGGTGGCCTGCTTGCGGGCGGTGTTCTTGCCCGGTGGCGGGCATGGCGTCGCTTCGCGAAATGTCTCGTAGGAGTGGTCTACAGGCCGCGACGAGAAGCAGAAAGCCTCCGGGAGCGGGCCTGTCAGAAATTCTGTGTGTGAGGCGGTGGTCAATCTGTAGCCCTGGTAAAGCGATCGCCGTACATGATGGCGAATTGGGTCATGGCCTCACGCCATCTGAGGACTGATCGTACCTCCTTGGCGAGCACGTTGCGCAGCGCCAGCCACAGCAGCTTGGTTGCGGCCTCGTCACTGGGAAAGTGCCCCCGGGTCTTGACGATCTTGCGCAGCTGCATATGCAGGCTCTCGATCGCGTTGGTCGTGTAGATCACCCGGCGCACGGCCGGCGGGAAGGCAAAAAACGGGATCACATGCGACCAGGCCCGCTCCCAGCTCTGGGCGATGGTCGGGTATTTCGCCCCCCAAGGGCCTGCAGCAAAGGCCTCCAAAGCCGCCTAGGCAGCCTCCGCGCTCGCTGCGGTATAGATCGGGCGCAAGGCTGTAGCGACCGCCTTGCGGTCCTTCCAGCTCGCGTAGTGCAGGCTGTTCCTGATCAGATGGACGATGCAGGTCTGGACGGTCGTGCGGGGGAAGGTCACCTCGATGGCCTCGGCCAGGCCCTTGAGCCCATCTACGACGGCGATCAGGATGTCGTTGACCCCGCGGGTCTTGAGGTCATTGAACACTTTGAGCCAGAACTTGGCGCCTTCGGTCTGCTCGATCCAGATGCCGAGCACGTCGCGCGTGCCGTCTGGCAGCACCCCCAGGGCCAGGTAGACCGCCTTGTTGCGCACGACCGCATCCTCGCGGATCTTGACCCGCAAGGCATCGAAGAAGATCACCGGATACATCGGCTCCAGGGGCCGCGACTGCCAGGCGCTGACCTCGGCCATGACCGCGTCGGTGACCGTGCTGATGAAGTCCGGTGAGACCTCGGTGCCATACTGCTCGGCCAGAAAAGCGCGAATCTCGCGCACCGACATGCCGCGCGCATACATCGCGATGATCTTGTCATCAAAACCGGTATAGCGGCGCTGGTGCTTCGGGATGAGGATCGGCGCGTAGCTGCCGTCCCGATCCCGGGGCACCTCGATACGGACCGGCCCATCGTCGGTCAGGACGGTCTTGACGCTGCTGCCGTTGCGCTGGTTGTCCTGCCCTGGCGGCTTTGTCTGGCCCGCACGATAGCCCAGATGATGGGAAAGCTCCGCGCCCATGGCACGCTCGATCAGGGCCTTCTTGAACGAAAGGCACAGCGACTGAATCTCCTCAGCGCTCATCGGTCCCTTGACCATCTGGTCCATCAGTTCAGGCGGAATCCCCAACTCGGGCAAATCGCCGTTCCGATCTGTCTTGTTGCTTTTGCTTGGCATATCAACTCCTTCGTGTCGTCATGATATGCCCCACACACAAAAATCCGGACACTACCCCAGGCGCCGACGGGTCTACCCCGATCGCGGCCTGGAGACCACTCCTACACGACACTTCCAGCATCGTCACCATGCCCGCCACCGGACAAGAACACTGCCCGCAACCAGGCCACCACCAGCCCTCACCGCCCCACACTGGAACCCACTTCAGCATCCCCGACAGACCAGTACCAGCACAATCTAGGCGACCCCGCTCCGATAACCATCGAAGCCGGAATCCCGTCGTCACCCGCAAGTCGAGAGACCACTCCGCACGGGCAAAAAGATCTCGAAACAAAACCCGATGCCACACACCTAACCCCCAGAACGCTCCGACGAGCACCGTGAACAGCTGCCGCCTGTGAAGCGCATTTTTGGTTACTTTTTTTGCAACCGAAAAAAGTCACTCGCCCGCAAGCGCGAAGCGCGGGGCGAAACGGGGTTGAAGTTGAATTCAGAAGTTAGAAGTTGAATCAAGGAAAAAGCCACCCACACCCGGCCAAGGTGCCCTCATCACCGCATGGCGAAAAGGCCCTGCATGCAAAGCGCCGCCGCACGCGGCAAGAGCACAAACCCGCCTGGCAAGGCAAAAACAACGCTTGATTCACGCCCCATTCGAGACCATGTAATCCGGTATCCACTCGAATAACGGGAAAACCTCGATGAAAATCCTGATCGTCCTCACATCGCACGACAAGCTGGGCCACACCGGCGAGAAGACCGGCTTCTGGCTGGAAGAATTCGCCGCGCCCTATTACGCGTTCATCGACGCCGGCGCCGACGTGACGCTTGCCTCGCCCAGGGGAGGACAGCCACCGCTGGACCCGACCAGCGATGAAGAGGATCATCAGACCGACTCGACCCGCCGGTTCAAGGCCGACGAGAAGGCGCGGAAAGCGCTTGCGAACACGCACAGGCTGTCGGAGATGAACCCCGACCATTTCGATGCTGTGTTCTACCCGGGCGGACACGGGCCGCTGTGGGACCTGAGCGGCGACAAGGCCTCGATCGACCTGATACGGACGATGCTGGAATCCGGCAAGCCGGTTGGCGCGGTCTGCCATGCGCCCGCGGTGCTGACCGAGGTCAAGGGCACCAATGGCGGCTATGTGGTTTCGGGCAAGCGCGTGACCGGCTTCACCAACACCGAGGAACAAGCGGTCGGGCTCACCGATGTCGTGCCGTTCCTGGTCGAATCCCGTCTCCAGCAGCGCGGCGGCCAGTTTCGCCGCGGCGACGACTTTGCGTCGCACGTGGAAGTCGACGGCCTGCTCGTCACCGGACAGAATCCTGCCTCGTCGGCCCCGGCGGCCGAGGCGATGATCAGGATGCTGGAAGAAAAAGGCCGAGAATGACCTGTATTGCCAGGCGTAGACGCCCGGCGCGCGATCTTCGGCCAGTGGTCCCGGATGCGCGCTGCGCGCTTGTCCGGGCTATGAAATCCGGTGCCGGAGAACGCTCGAGAAGCCGAGTGCAGTAGGCTCTCAAGCGTCCTCGAGCAAATATCGGGCGGCCTGGCGGTACCTCGCCATCGTCTGCTCGATGATCTCGGGCGGGATGGTCGGGCCCGGGGGTTTCTTGTCCCAGTCCAGGGTTTCGAGGTAGTCGCGAACGAACTGCTTGTCGAAGCTGGGCGGGCTGATGCCGAGTTGCCACTGGTCTTCGGGCCAGAAGCGCGACGAGTCGGGGGTGAGCACTTCGTCGATCAGGTAGAGGTGGCCCTCGTCGTCGACGCCGAATTCGAACTTGGTGTCGGCGATGATGATGCCGCGTTCGCGGGCGTAGGCGCCGGCGCGAAGGTAGATGGCGAGGCTGACGTCGCGCACTCGGATGGCAAGCTCGGGTCCGATCAGTTCCTGCATCCTGTTGAAATCGATGTTCTGGTCGTGATCGCCGGTCTGCTCCTTGGTCGACGGCGTGAAGATCGGTTCCGGCAGGCGCGCGGCCTGCTTGAGGCCCTTGGGCAGCTTGACGCCCGAAATCGCCCCGTCGGCCTGGTAATCCTTCCAGCCCGAGCCCGCCAGGTAGCCGCGAACGATCGCCTCTATGGGCAGTGGCTTGAGCGCGCGCACCAGCATCGAGCGCGGCTCGAGTCGTGCGGCAAGCCCGCTGTCGCCCAGGATCTCGCCCAGGTCGCCTTCGATCAGGTGGTTGCGGATCAGGTCGTCGAACTGGGTAAACCAGAAGCGCGAGATGCGCGTCAGCATTTCGCCCTTGCCCGGAATAGGGTCCGGCAGGATGACGTCGAACGCGCTGAGGCGGTCGGACGCGACGATCAGCAGGCGGTCGTCGTCGACGCGGTAGATGTCGCGCACCTTGCCCTGGTGGATACGCGGTAGCGGCGGGACGGGATAATCGGTCACGGCAGCCTGTAAAATGTGAAGTCGAATGAATTATACGGTGCCCGATGGTGCCACACATCGCGCTGCCGCCCCCCGAAAAACAGGAATACTCGAATGCAACAGCCGCTGGTGATCGCCCCGTCCATTCTCTCCGCCGATTTCGCCCGACTGGGTCAGGACGTCGAAAAAGTGCTGGATGCCGGCGCCGACTGGGTGCATTTCGACGTGATGGACAACCACTACGTGCCCAACCTGACGATCGGGCCCATGGTGTGCAAGGCGCTGCGCGACTTCGGCATCACCGCACCCATCGACGTGCACCTGATGGTCAAACCGGTCGATCGCATCATCCCCGACTTTGCGGCCGCCGGCGCCAGCGTGATCAGCTTTCACCCCGAGGCCAGCGAACACGTGGACCGCACGCTCGGCCTGATCCGCGAGCAGGGCTGCAAGGCCGGGCTGGTGTTCAACCCGGCCACCTCTCTGGACGCGCTGGAATGGGTGATCGACAAGGTCGACCTGGTGCTGATCATGTCGGTCAACCCGGGATTCGGCGGCCAGAAGTTCATCCCGGTCGCGCTGGACAAGCTCAGGCGCGCCCGCCGGATGATCGACGAATCCGGACGCGATATCCGGCTGGAAATCGACGGTGGAGTGAAACCCGGGAATTCACGCGAAGTGATCGCCGCGGGCGCCGACACGCTGGTCGCCGGCTCGGCGATATTCGGCGCCGACGACTATGCCGAGGTCATTTCCCGGATGCGGGCGTCGGGGTCGGTCTGATCCGGGCCTTCCGCAAATAGGGGGATCTCAAAGCGGGGCACGAAGACCACGAAGAAGGCACGAAGGACACGAAGAACGGCCCTGATGGGTGATTTTTGGTAGCCCGGGCAAGCGAAGCGCAGACGGGATAACTCTGACCGAACCCGCTGTCCCGGATGCGCGCTTCGCGCTTATCCGGGCTACAAAACCTTTCGACTTTCGATGTTCCGTAAACCGTAAACCGTAAACCGTAAACCGTTTCTTACTGAATGTACCCCAGCGACCTGAGCTGTTCGATGGCCTCGTCGTCGAGTTCGGCGCGTTCGCTGGACGTGTTGCCCTCTCGATAGTCCTGCATCAGGTCGGCCAGCCAGATGCGCAGCGACTCGTGCAGTTCGTCGAGTTCGATCGGCTGGATGTCCTGGCCCCAGGTTTCGTCGATCCGGTAAAGACGCTGTTGGCCGTCGGACTCGACGTACTTGTAGTTGTCGAAGAACGCGGCGAGCGCCTCGTCGTCGAAATGCTCGGGGCGGAACTCGGTCTGGGAAGAACGCTGCTCCACCTCCGAAATATAGACGCTGGGCGTTTCAGTCTCGCCCAGCGCGAGCAGGTTGCGGCCCGGGAGGCTGTCGGCGTCCAGTCCGGCCAGGCCGAGAACGGTGGGTGCGACGTCGATCAGACCGACGGTTTCGGTCACCTGCCTGGCCTCACCCGGTCGGCGGAAATCGCGGATGATGATGGGCACCTGCAGCACGGTCTGCTCCAGTGTCGGACCGTGACCGAAGTAGTCGTTTTCGCCCAGGCCCTGACCGTGGTCGGCGAGGTAGATCACGACGGAATTCTCGAGCAGCCCCTGATCGCGCAACGCCTCGATGAAGCGCCCGGCGCGACGGTCGGCCTCGGCCGCTTCCCCGACAAAAAGCGCACGCAGCGCGGCCAGCTCGTCGGGCCGGCCGGCCAGCAGGTCCTGCGACTCGTTGTACAGGGTCTCTACGCTGATGCCGTCAACCAGGGGCCCGTCGTAGCCGTCGGGCATCGGTGGTGTGTAATCGGTCGGCAGGTGCGGGGAGTGCACGTCGTAGAAATGCAGCAGCATGAACAGCGGCGTGTCACCATCCTGCTCGCCGATCCAGTCCAGCGCCATGTCCAGGGTCTCGGCGTCGTCCCGCTTGAATTCGCGCCCGTCTTCGGCGCGGTCGCTGGCGAAGTCGAAGCCCCGATCCAGCCCGGCAATGAAGTTCATGGCCCCGAGGCTGAGGATGGATGCACTGTTGTAGCCGATTGCGTCCAGCTTCTCGACGATGGCCGGAACGTCTTCGGCGAGGCGATGCACGTTGGCCCGCACCCCGTGATGCCTGGGCATCAGGCCGGTCAGCATGGTCGCGTGCACCGGGATGGTGATGCCCATGGGCGTCACGGCGCGGGTGAACAGGATGCCGTCGGCGGCAAGCGCCGAGGCGGTCGGCGTTTCGACGCTGGTTTCGCCGTAGGGGACGAGCGCATCGGCCCGCAACGTATCGATACTGATGACGAAGATATGCGGCGGACGCGACTCGCCGCCGCAGCCTGGCAGCACGAGCAGCAACCCGAGGCTTATCGCAGCCATTGTCGCGTTACGCAGGGTCTTGCACAGGGCGTCGCATTTGCAAATCATGATGTACTCGAAATAGGGTCGACAATATCGGGCCGGCGTTCCCGAGGCCGCGCGGCAGGCGGTGCGGGCGCTCGACTCGTCGGATTGCATGCTTCGACTGCAATTTCCTCGATTGTATCCGCGGGCGGTTGCCTGCGCGCGGGCAAGGGTCGTTCCGCTACAATTGCCGCTTGCCCCGCAAAGCCCGTGAGATTCCTTGGATCGCGAACAATTCCTGCAATACAGGACCGAAGGCTACAACCGGATTCCGGTGTCGCGCTCGGTGGCTGCAGATCTCGATACGCCGCTGTCGGTCTACCTGAAGCTGGCTGACGGACCCAACGCGTTCCTGCTGGAGTCGGTCGAGGGCGGCGAGAACTGGGGCCGCTATTCGATGATTGGTCTGCCCTGTCGACGTGCCTATCGCGCCAACGGCCACCGTTTCGAGATTCTCGACCACGGCCGGGTGATCGAAACCCGCGAAGACGTCGATCCCCTGGACGAGATCGAGCGGATCCAGGCGTCGATTCGAACCCCCGAGGTTCCGGGCCTGCCCAAGTTCTGCGGCGGGCTGGTGGGCTATTTCGGGTACGAGACCGTGGGCCTGATCGAACCGCGACTGGCTTTTTCGGGGGATTTTTCGAGCAAGCCCGACGCGCTGGGCGTGCCGGAAATCCTGCTGCTGGAAGTCGACGAGCTGGCCGTTTTCGACAATCTCAGCGGTCGCCTGTACCTGATCGTTCACGCCGACGCGTCTTCCGAATCGGGTCTCGAGGACGCCGAGCGACGGCTGGACCAGCTCTCTCATCGGCTGCGCTCGGGTTCGCCGGGTTATCCGCCGGCGATCGAATTGCCGATTCCCGACGAGGAAGATTTCGATTACGGTTTCCGCCGGGCCGACTTCGAGCAGGCCGTGGCGAAGATCCGCGAGTACATCCTGGCCGGCGACACCATGCAGGTAGTGCTGAGCCAGCGCATGAGCGTGGATCTGGCGGCCAGGCCGCTGGACGTCTACCGCGCGCTCCGCGCGCTGAACCCGTCGCCGTACATGTACTTCTTCGATTTCCAGGATGACCGGCGCAGTTTCCAGGTCGTCGGATCGTCTCCGGAGGTGCTGGTGCGGGTCGACGACGGCCAGGCGCTGGTCAGGCCGATCGCGGGGACGCGACCGCGCGGCTCATGCGACGCCGAGGACCGCGAACTGGCCCAGGAACTGCTGTCCGATCCCAAGGAGCGTGCCGAGCACCTGATGCTGATCGACCTCGGCCGCAACGATATCGGCCGGATCGCGAAGATCGGCACCGTGGAACTGACCGACCGGATGGTCATCGAGCGCTATTCGCACGTGATGCACATCGTCAGCCAGGTGCGAGGCGAGATCGAGGCCGGCATGAGCGTGGTCGACGTGCTGCGGGCCACGTTCCCGGCCGGTACGCTTTCCGGGGCCCCGAAGGTGCGCGCGATGGAGATCATCGCCGAGCTCGAGCCGGTCAAGCGCGGCATTTACGCCGGCGCGGTGGGCTGGATGAACTGGCACGGCGATGCAGACTTCGCGATCGCGATTCGGTCGGCGCTGGTCGCCGACGGACGAATTCACCTGCAGGCGGGCGCCGGGATCGTGGCCGATTCCGATCCGGCGCGCGAGTGGGAGGAAACCATGAACAAGGGCAGGGCGCTCATCCGGGCGATTGCCGAGGCAAGCCGGGGGATACGATGAACGTCCTGATGATCGACAACTACGACTCTTTCACCTACAACCTCGTCCAGTACCTGGGCGAACTGGGTGCGCAGGTCAACACGATTCGCAACGACGCGATCGACGTGGCCGGCATTCGAGAACTGAAACCCGACGCCATAGTGCTGTCGCCGGGGCCCTGCACGCCGAACGAGGCCGGCGTCTGCCTCGACGTGGTCGCGCAGCTGGGCGGCAAGCTTCCGATTCTCGGCGTCTGCCTTGGGCACCAGGCGATTGGCCAGGCGCTGGGCGGCAAGGTGGTGCGCGCCAGGAACGTCATGCACGGCAAGACCTCGATGATGCATCACAACGATCAGGGCATCTTCAACGGCCTCGACAATCCCTTCGAAGCCACGCGCTACCATTCACTGGTCGTGGACAGGGACAGCCTGCCCGACAGCCTCGTCGAAACGGCCTGGACAGCATTCGACGAGGATCCCGAGAGGAGAGACGAGATCATGGGCTTCCGCCACCGCGAATGGCCGCTGGAAGGCGTTCAGTTCCATCCCGAGTCCATCCTCACGCGCCACGGGCACGATCTGCTGCGCAATTTTCTGGCGATGGTTCAGTGATTCGTAAAAGCGGGCCGCGGATGAGCGCAGATGGACGCCGATGAAATAAAAAGCGTGTAACCACGAAGGACACAAAGAGCACGAAGGTGGGAAAAAACCTCCCACCACTTGATGCCGGAAGCCGGCCGAGTCTCCATGATTATCAAGCGTTTCCGCTTGTCCGGCTTTTCCTTCGTGCTCTTCGTGTCCTTCGTGGTTCGTGCTTCTAAAGGTTTTTTCTCTCAAGTCAATATCCGCGGAGCTCGGCGTAACCTTCGGTTTCAAAGAACAGGTTTTTAGATGACTACAGCCATACAACACGCAATCAGGCAGGTCGCGGTCGGGAAGGATGTGCCGTCGGCCCTGATGCAGGACGCGATGCGCCAGGTGATGGCCGGGGAGGCCACGTCGGCGCAGATTGCCGGCCTGCTGGTCGGGCTGGCCGCCAAGGGCGAGACCGTCGAGGAAATCGTCGGCGCCGCGCGCGTGATGCGTGAGCTCGCCAGCGGCGTCTCCGGCTTGCCCGGACCGCTGACCGACATCGTGGGCACCGGCGGCGACGGAGCTTCGCTGTTCAACGTCTCCACCGCCTCGGCGTTCGTCGCCGCCGTCGGCGGTGCCGTGATCGCCAAGCACGGCAACCGTTCGGTGTCCAGCAAATCCGGCGCTGCCGATGTGCTCGAGGCCGCCGGGGTCAAGATCGAACTTTCGTCGGACCAGGTTCGCGAAGGCGTGGCCCGCCTCGGGGTGGGTTTCCTGTTTGCCCCCATGCATCACAGCGCCATGCGCCACGCGATCGCGCCGCGCAGGGAACTGGGCGTGCGCACGCTGTTCAACCTTCTCGGCCCCCTGACCAATCCGGCCGGCGCCACGCGCCAGGTGCTGGGCGTGTTCGACCGGCGCTGGCTGGTGCCGCTGGCCGAGGCGCTGGGCGAACTGGGCAGCGAGCACGTGCTGGTCATCCATTCGGCCGACGGCCTGGACGAGTTTTCCATCGCCGCGCCCACCGACGTCGCGGAACTGCGCGCCGGGCGGGTCACCGAGTGGCGCTTCGACCCGGCCGACGTCGGGGTTTCGGGGTCGCTGGATTCGCTCAAGGTCGCCGACGCCGCCGGCAGCCTGGCGCTCATCCGCGGTGCGCTGGGCGGCGAGCCGGGGCCGGCGGCCGACATCATCGCGCTCAACGCCGGCGCGGCACTCTACGTGTCCGGACAGGCTGAGTCGATGGATCTCGGCATCGCCAGGGCGCGCGGCATTCTGAACGACGGGGCGGCGCTCGAGCTGCTCGAGTCCTACGCCGCCTGGAGCCGGCAGGCATGAGCACGCCTTCGATTCTGGAGAAAATCGTGGCGACCAAGCGCGGGGAAGTCGAAGCGCGTCGCGCCGGGAAAACGCGGGCGGCGCTGGAACTCGACATCGCCGGGCTGGACAAACCGCGCGATTTCCATGCCGCGTTGCGAGAGCGAGCGGCGGCCGGGCGCCCGGCGGTCATCGCCGAGTTCAAGCGCGCCTCGCCCTCGGCCGGCTGGATTCGCCGGCACGCCGATGCGGCCGAGGTCGCGCGCGCTTATGCTGCGGGCGGTGCGGCGTGCATGTCGGTGCTGACCGACGTCGAGTATTTTCGCGGCCGCGACGAGGATCTCATCACCGCGCGCTCTGCCTGCGAACTGCCGGTGATCCGCAAGGATTTCGTCATCGACGAGTACCAGGTTTTCGAAACCCGCGCGCTGGGTGCCGATGCGATGCTGCTGATCGTGGCCGCGCTCGACGATGCCCGATTGCGCGATTTCTCGGCGCTGGGCCGCGAGCTGGGGCTTTCGGTGCTGGTCGAAGTGCACGACCGCACCGAGCTCGACCGTGCGCTGGCCGTGCCCGGCAACCTGCTGGGCATCAACAATCGCGACCTGCACCGCTTCGTCACGCGCCTGGAGACCAGCGAGGAACTGGCCGGCCTGGTGCCCGATGACCGGGTGGTGGTGGCCGAAAGCGGCATCCACGACCGCGCCGACATCCAGCGCCTGCAGGCCGTCGGCATCCACGCCTTCCTGATCGGCGAAGCGCTGATGAAGGGCGACGACCCCGCCGCCGCGCTGCGGATCCTGATGGGGGTCGCCCCAAACTGAAAACCGGCGGCAATCCGTGTAATCTGTGAAGAGCTTTTTCCGAAGAGACCCATGTCCGAACTGAGCAACGAATACCGCGAGCTGGTCGCCCGTCTGCGGGCCACTTTCGATTCCGGCCGCACCCGGCCGCTGAAGTGGCGCCGGGCCCAACTGGACGCGATGCAGCGCATGCTGTCGGAGAACGAGCCGGCAATCGCGAAAGCGCTGCACGACGACCTGGCCAAGCCGGCCCAGGAAGTGGTGCTGGGCGAGACGTCGCTGGTCTACAGCGAGATTCGCCACGCCAGGTCGCGAATCGAGCGCTGGTCGCGCCGGCGGCCGGTGCCCACGCCGCCCGTGGCGCAGCCGGGCCGGAGCTTCATCCAGCCCGAGCCGCTGGGCGTGGCGCTGATCATCGGCGCCTGGAACTACCCCATTCAGCTTGTACTTGCGCCGCTGATTCCTGCGATCGCGGCCGGCAATTGCGCGGTGCTCAAGCCGTCCGAGGTCACGCCCAATGCCTCCGGGGTGCTGGCCGAGCTGGTGCCGAAGTATCTCGACCGCGACGCCTTTGCGGTGGTCGAGGGCGCCGTGCCGGAAACCACCGCGCTGCTGGAGCAGAAATGGGACCACATCTTCTATACCGGCGGTGCCGCCGTCGGCAGAATAGTGATGAAGGCGGCGGCCGAGCACCTGACGCCGGTGACGCTGGAACTGGGCGGAAAAAGCCCGGCGATCATCGACCGCGGCGCCGATCTGAAGTCGGCGGCGCGGCGGCTGGCCTGGGGCACGACGCTGAATGCCGGCCAGACCTGCATCGCACCGGACTACGTGCTTGTTTCCCCCGAACAGAAGGGTGAGCTGATCGAGGCGCTGCGCGCGCAGTTCCGGGCCATGCTGGGACCGGATCCGCTGGCCAGCGACGATTACACGGCGGTCGTCAACGAAAAGCACTTCGAGCGGCTCTCGGCGCTGCTTCGCCAGGGTCGCGCGGTGATCGGCGGCCAGGCCGAGACGGCCACGCGCAAGATCGCACCGACGGTACTGACCGACGTCGAGCTGGATTCCGACCTGATGCGCGACGAGATCTTCGGGCCGATCCTGCCGATCGTCGAGACGCGCGACCTGGACAGCGCGATCGAGTTCGTCAGGCGCGGCGACAAGCCGCTGTCGGCCTACCTGTTCACGAAGTCGTCTGCCTCGGAGAAGAAATTTCTGCGCGAGCTCGCCTGCGGCAGCGTCTGCATCAACGACGTGATGATGTTCATGTCGGTGCCGGAGCTGCCCTTCGGCGGCGTGGGCAACAGCGGCATGGGGCAGTACCACGGCCAGGCCGGGTTCGAGCGATTCAGCCACTTGAAATCGGTGATCAAGCGGGGGCGCTTTCCCGAAGTCACTATCCGCTTCGCGCCCTACAGCAGCCTGAAGACCCGGCTGCTGAAGTGGTTTGCGTAACCGGTCCTTCATCCGTATCGATCAGAATCAAGAACCAGCCAGTTGGAGTCGTTTCATGTCCTACCTGCCGAATACCGGCCGCGTCGTCGTCTTTGTTTTCCTGGTCGCGCTCAATTCGCTGGGCGCGTCGCTCGTACGCGCCGAGTGCGTGGCGGACCCGACCGGCAACGGTGCCATCTTCTACCATCCCGACGGCACCTCCATGGGCCACTGGGACGCGGCCCGCATCCTGTATTACGGTCCGGATGGATCGTTGAACTGGGACCGCCTGCCGCAGATGGCGGCTTACCGCGGCCACCTGACCGATAGCCTGTCGAGTTCGTCGAACGGCGGCGCCACGACGCACGCCACCGGAACGCGGGCCTGGAAGGGGTCGTTCGGGCTCGATGACCAGGGCCGCGAGATGATCTCGGCCAACGGCACCACCAATACCATCATGGAGGACGCCGTGGCATGCGGCCTCGGCACGGCCCTGGTGCAGACCGGTTCCCTGGTCGAACCGGGTACCGCGGTTTTCGTCGCCGATGCCGAAAATCGCTACGCCGACGTCGAGGAGATTGCGCTGGAGGTGGTGGAGTCCGGGGTCGATATCCTGCTCGGCGCCGGTGAGGAGTTGTTGCTGCCCAAGGGCGTGCAAGGTCGTTTCGGCGCGGGCATGCGCAGCGACGGGCGCAACCTGATCGAAGAAGCCAGGGCACGCGGCTATGCCGTGGTGTACACGCGCGAGGAGATGCAGGCGTTGCCCGCGGAGGTCCAGAAGGTCCTGGGCGTGTTCAACATCGAAGACACGTTCCACGATCGTCCGGAAGAGGAACTGCGCGAGGCCGGGCTGCCGAATTATCTCGAGAGCGCCCCGACGGTTGCCGAGATGACCGAGTTCGCGCTCGCGCGCATCGGCGGAAATCCGAACGGCTTCCTGGCCGTGATCGAGGAAGAGGGCACCGACAATTTCTGCAACAAGATGAACGCTTCGGGCTGTCTCGAGGCCTTCAAGCGGGCCGACGACGGCTTCGTTCCGATCCTCGATTTCATCGACGCCAACCCGAAGACATTCGTGGTTACCGCCAGCGACAGCAGCGCCGGGGGCATCCAGGTCAGCGACCTGGCTTCTGCCGACAAGCCGGTGCCGGCAACCGAGCCCAAGTCCGGCGCGGCGCTGGACGGTGTAGACGGGACCGGAACCATGCCGTTCGTCTCGGCGCCCGACAGCAACGGCAGGACCTTCCCGTTCGCGATCGTCTGGGCCACTGGCGACGACATCGGCTCCGGCGTGGTCGCCCGCGGCGCCGGCCTCAACGCCGAGCTGCTGGTGCCGGCTACCGGCGTGGCGAATACCGATATCTACCGGATGCTCTATTTCACGCTGTTCGGTCGGATGATCCCGAAGGGCGATACACTCGACTGAGCCGCGGTCGGTCCGAAAGACCCGCGAACCAGCAATCCAGCAACCCAGCAAACGAGCGAACCCGCCAACCATGTCCATCCCTCGCTTTCATCTTGCCCTCCCGGTCACCGACATTGTCGAGACCCGTGTGTTCTACGAAGAGCTGCTGGGTTGTTCGCCCGGCCGCGAGTCCAGCCGATGGGTCGACCTGGACTTTTTCGGTCATCAGCTGGTGCTGCACCTGGTCGAGCCGGAGGATCATCCTGCCGCGGCGACGAATGCAGTCGACGGCCACGATGTGCCGGCCGGGCATTTCGGGCCCATCCTCGAGTGGGACGACTGGGAGGCGCTTGCCGACAGGCTCAGGCGCGCCGGGATGGCGTTCGTGATCGAACCCTACCTGCGCTTCGAGGGCAAGGCCGGCGAGCAGGGCACCTTCTTCATCCGGGACCCCAGCGGCAACCACCTGGAGTTCAAGACCTTCCGCGATATCGACATGCTGTTTGCCACCGACCTCGATCGAGAGACCTGACGGCGAATCGAAAAGCGGGGCACGAAGGGCGCCAAGGGCAAGAAAGCAAGGCCGCGAATCCGGAGACTCGCCTGCTCTGGACGACAATGGTTGATAATGCCGTTGTCGACCCTTGTTTTTCCTTCGTGCCCTTCGTGGTTGACGCTTTTTGCGATGGATCCTGGCCCTGCCGCTCCCGCATCGCGGCAGGATGCCGCTCCCACGACACCAGCCAACCAGTCAACCAACCGACCAGCCAAAACATATGTCACTTGTCTCCCTGATCGACCTCGAATTCTCCATCGGCGGCCCGCTCCTGCTCGACGGCGTGAACTTCAATATCGAGGCCGGCGAGCGCGTGGCGCTGATCGGTCGCAACGGCGCCGGCAAGTCGACGTTGCTCAAGCTTGTCGACCGGACCATTACCCCCGACGGCGGGGAGGTGCGCTATCAGTCGGGTGTCCGGGTCGCGCGGGTGGCCCAGGAAGTGCCCGAAGGCGTTACCGGCACCGTGTTCGACGTGATCGCGCATGGACTCGGCGAACTGGGCGCGCTGATTCGCGAATACCACGCTGCAGCCGAAGGGGTGTTCGACGCCGACCGGATGGGGGCCCTGCAGGAGCGTATCGAGGCGGCCGGCGGATGGGATGCCGACAGGTTGATCGAAACCGTGATCGAGCGCCTGGCGCTGGACGCGGACGCCGAGTTCTCCCGTCTTTCGGGCGGCCTCAAGCGCCGGGTGCTGTTGGGCCAGGCGCTGGTCACGCACCCGGAAGTGCTGCTGCTCGACGAGCCCACCAACCACCTCGACATAGACTCCATCGAGTGGCTGGAGCAGTTCCTGATCGACTACGGCGGCGCGATCGTGTTCATCACCCACGACCGCCGCTTTCTGCGTCGCCTGGCCACGCGCATCGTCGAGATCGATCGAGGACAGCTGACCTCGTGGCCGGGCGACTGGGACAATTACCTGAGGAGACGGGAAGAGCGACTACACGCCGAGGAACTGGAAAACAAGCATTTCGACCGCAGGCTGGCCGAGGAAGAGGTCTGGATTCGCCAGGGCATCAAGGCTCGCCGAACCCGCAACGAGGGCCGCGTGCGGGCGCTGGAAGCGATGCGCCGCGAGCGCGCCCAGCGGCGTGAGCAGGCCGGCCAGGTGCGCATGGTGGTCAGCGATGCCGGCCAATCCGGAAAAAAGGTCATCGAGGCCGAGGACGTCTCGTTCAGCTACGACGGCGAGCCCATCGTGCGAGATTTCTCGACCACGATCTTCCGCGGCGACCGGATCGGCCTGATCGGTCCCAATGGAAGCGGCAAGTCGACGCTGCTGAAGCTGCTGCTGGGCCAGCTGGAACCGGATTCGGGCCAGATCAAGCAGGGCACGCGGCTGGAAGTGGTTTATTTCGACCAGCATCGCTCTGTGCTCCGCGACGACTGGACGGCGGCCGAGAACGTCGCCGAGGGACGCGACTTCGTCACTATCGCCGGCAAGCAGAAGCACGTGATCGGCTACATGGCCGACTTCCTGTTCACGCCCGAGCGCGCGCGTGCCCCCATCGCCAAGTTCTCCGGCGGCGAGCGCAACCGGCTGCTGCTGGCCAAGCTGTTCGCCAAGCCTTCGAACCTGCTGGTCATGGACGAGCCGACCAACGATCTCGATGCCGAGACGCTGGAACTGCTCGAATCGTTGCTTGCCGACTACCCGGGGACGCTGCTGCTGGTCAGCCACGATCGCGATTTCCTCGACAATGTGATTACCGCGTCGTTCGTCATGGAAGGCAACGGCCGGGTGGGCGAGTATGTGGGCGGCTACAGCGACTGGAAACGCCAGGCGCAGCAGGCGGAGGCGCGCAGCGACAGGGCGAAGCAGGAAAAGAACAAGACGGAGGCCGCATCCGGGCCTGAAAAGCCGCGCACCGACAAGCCGAAGAAGCTCAGCTACAAGCTGGCGCGAGAGCTGGAGCAACTGCCGGCGAAGGTCGAGGCGCTGGAATCGCGCATGGCCGGACTGAGCGCGCGCTTGAACGACCCGGCGTTCTACCGCCGCGAGTCGCCCGAGGAAATCGAGCGGGTCAATGCCGAGGTCGCCTCGACGCAGGCGGAGATCGACGCGGCATACGCCCGCTGGGACGAACTGGAAAGCAGCGCCTGAAAGCCGGCTATTCGGCTCCCATCCCGAGCAGCAGTGCGACGCCGGCGACATAGAGCGCCAGCAGCACCACGCTTTCGACGCCGACCCCGGCCGGTCCCTCTTTTTCGCGCCGGATCAGGCCAAGCAGCAGCACCGCCGACATCAGCAGCGTCAGCGCGGCCCAGAACGCTACCGACTCCGGCATTGCGTGGTAGATCGACCCTTCGCGGTAAGCGATGTCGGATGCGGCGGTGAACAGCGTGTCGAACGCGTTTCCGCCGATGATTCCGCCGACCGCCAGCGTCAGCGCGCCGCGCCGGACGGCCGCAACCGAGGTCACCAGTTCCGGCAGCGACGTGGCGGTGGCGGTAAACAGCACGCCGACGGCGCTGAAGCTGAGCCAGGTGGCCTGGGCGATATTGGAAGCCGCGTACTCCATGGTGTAGCCGGCCGCGCCCAGCGCCAGCATCAGCAGCGCGAACCGGATGGCCAGCGGCGCCAGGGCCGGCACCTTGTCGAGATCCTCCGGTTCGTCTTCGCGCGTCTCCGTCGTCCGCCTGGGCCACCACATCGGCTGGTCATGAGCGGTTCTGATCATGCGCAGCCCATAGCCGTAGACGCCGAGCATGATCGGGGTGATCGGATGGATGCCCCACAGCGTGATGTCGGGCAGCGTCGGTGCGATCAGGATCAGCGCCAGCAGCGCGATCAGCAGCCCGCTCTGCATCAGGTTTTCGGCCGAGGCTGCGGCATGCTCCAGGTTGGCCCTGCGGTAGGCGAAGTCGGCAATTGCCAATGCGGCAAACTGGAACGCGATGCCGCCAAGCGCGTTGCCAAGGGCCAGGTCGGCGTTGTCGTTCCAGGCCGCGACGACCGAAAGCACCGACCCGCCAAGAGACGTCGACGCGCCCAGCAGGACGGCGCCGGCCAGCGCCTCGCCGATGCCGGTGCGATCCGCGAGCTGGTCGACCACGCCGGTAATCCGTGTGCCGAATACGCCTATCGCCACGGTACAGGCAATGAATACCAGAATGCTCGTGGAAAGCGTCCAGCTGGCCGCGTCCATCATGCTGCCTCCGAGGGCCGTGGTATTTGAAGGTTTGTCTACGATACCGGGAACCGGGCGCCGATCGCGCGGAATTTCGATCTTCCCCAAGGTCCAATGGTGTCAGCGGGTGCTTTCTGCTGCAATCGAATTCGATTCAGGTAATGCGTGCCCCGAAATGATTCGAATTCTTCTGACGCTTGGGCTGCTCGTGACCACGGTCGCCGCAGCCGAACTACCGCTTGTCGAAAAGCGGACCTACGAGACCCGGGACTTCAGGACCCTGGGCGGCGAGGTCATTCCCCGGGTGCGCGTGGGCTGGGAGGCCTATGGTGAACTCGACGAGGACCGGTCCAACGTTGTCCTCGTGACCCATCACTTTTCCGGCACCTCGCATGCCGCCGGGCGGTACTCGCCCGACGATCCCGAGCCTGGCTACTGGGACGCGATCATCGGGCCGGGCAAGGCCATCGATACCAATCGTTTCTACGTGATAGCCAGCGATACCCTGGTCAACGCCAACGTTCACGACGAGCACGTGGTCACGACCGGGCCGGCGAGCATCGACCCTCGAACCGGGCAACGCTACGGGCTGGATTTTCCGGTCGTGACCATTCGCGACTTCGTCGAGGTTCAGGCGGGTCTGCTGGATTCCCTGGGGATCGAAAGCCTGCACGCCGTCATCGGCGCGTCCATGGGTTCGCTGCAGGCGCTGGAATGGGCCGTCGCGTACCCGGATCGCGTCGAGCGCATGGTCTCGGTGATCGGCGCCGGCAGGATGCGGCCCTGGGAAATTGCCGTGCTGGAGAGCTGGGCCTGGCCGATCCGGCTGGACCCGAACTGGAACGGCGGCGACTATTACGACGGTATCGCCCCGCTGGACGGCCTCACCGCCAGCATGGCCATGGTCACCCAGCAGGCGCTGCACCCGGATTTCTTTTCGGCCAGTTTTCCCGACCATGCGAACGTCTCGCAGGGTGTGCTCGAATCGGTGACCAACGGGTTCGAGGTCACCGACTGGCTATGGCGGCGGGCGCGTGAAAGAGCGCGCTTGATGGATGCCAACCACGTGCTCTACCTGGTACGCGCCAGCCAGGCGTTCGTGGCCGGGCATGCCAATGACATGACGGGCGCGCTGAAAAATGTGCAGGCAAGATCGCTCTTCCTGCCGGCCGCCGGCGATCTGCTCTTGCGTCCGGAGCTCGCGCGACAGGCCCGGCGCGCGCTGGCGTCGCACGGCAAACCGGCGGCGCTGCACGAGATCGAAGGCAACATGGGCCACCTCGACGGACTGACCGCAATTCAGGACCAGGCCGCACGCCTGGCGAGATTCCTGGAGGCCGATCGATAAACGCTGTCGGTGCGTCCAGGTGTGAAGCCTCGCCAGGTTCCCCGGTCAGCGCGTGACCGGCATCAGCGTCAGTTCGACCCGCCGGTTCTGGTTACGGCCTACGGTCGTGTTGTTGGTGGCAACCGGGTACTGTTCACCGTAGCCGTAGGATTCGACGCGCACCGGCGCCACACCCTGGTTGACGATGTAGCGGGCGACCGTCTCGGCGCGGCGCTTCGACAACTCGTGGTTGTATTCGGCGCTCCCGGTCGAATCGGTATGGCCGTCGACGATCAGCACGGTCTGGTCGAACTCCTGGACGACCAGCGCGACCGAGTCCAGAACCTCGAAGAACTGCGGCTTCAGGCCGGCCGAATCGATATCGAAGGTGACGTCGCCGGGCATGTTCAGAATGATTTCATCGCCGCGCCGGGTCACGCTGACGCCGGTGCCGCGGAGCTGCTCGCGCAGCGCTGCTTCCTGGCGATCCATGTAGTTGCCGACCGCTGCGCCGGCCAGCGCGCCCACGCCGGCGCCGATGGCCGCGCGCTTGAGCCGGTCGCCGCCGGAAACCGCGCCGATCACGGCGCCGATGCCGGCACCGATGCCCGCCCCGGCGCCGGTGCGCGAGGTGCGCGGCTCACCGGTCCATGGATCGGTGCTCGTGGCGCAGGCGGACAAAAGCGCTGCCAGCATCAGGGCGAGGGATGTTCTTGCTGCGATTCCTGTTCGTTGGTTCATGACGGACCTCCGTTGGGCCTTCGAGCTCGAATTTCGCCCGTTGGATGATGATCTGCAACAGGCGCTGAATGCGACCTGAATCGGTTGTGCTCAGGCGACCAGGTCCTGATAGTCGGGGTGGCGCTTGATCCAGGCGGCAACGTAAGGGCAGCGTGGGACCACTTTCCAGCCCTGTTGACGACTGTAGTCGAGTGCGTGTCGGGTGATGGCGCCGGCGATGCCGCGCCCTTCGGCCGGGGGTGGCACGTAGACGCGATTCATGGAAATCACACCGTCGTCCAGCGCGTAGTCGAGCACGCACTGGTGTCCATCGACCGTGGTCTCGAAGCGGTTGTCATCGCTGTTGTGCCGAATATCGTAGCTCATTGACACGGCTCCTATCTCAGGTAGCGGGTGCGGATGGTCGCCGGAATGTCGTTCAGCCCGCGAAGCACCGGACCCGCGTCGTCGGTTTCCACGTCCATGACCACGTAGCCCACGTCGGGCATGGTCTGCAGGTACTGGCCCGCGATGTTGATGCCGGCCTCCGAGAATACGTTGTTGATCGCCTGCAGCACGCCCGGTTCGTTCTTGTGAATATGCATTATGCGCCGCGCCGTGGCGTGATCGGGCAGGGTCACCTCGGGAAAGTTGACCGCCCCGGCGGTCGAACCGTTGTCGGAATAAAGGGCCAGCTTGGTCGCAACGTCGATCGCGATGTTCTGCTGGGCCTCGAAGGTCGACCCGCCGATGTGCGGGGTCAGCAGCACGTTGTCGAATTCGCGCAGCTCCGAGATGAATTCCTCGTCCTTCGACGCCGGTTCCGACGGGAACACGTCGATCGCGGCGCCGCCGAGCTTGCCGCTCTCGATCGCGCTGGCAAGCGCAGGTATCGAGACGACCTTGCCTCTCGATGCGTTGATCAGGTGCGCGCCGTCCTTCATGCGCGCGATCTGCGCGGCGTCGATCATGCCGCGGGTGTCTTCGGTATCGGGGACGTGAAGCGAGACCACGTCGGACTTGCCCAGCACTTCGTTCATGCTGTCGGCCGGCTCGGCATTGCCCAGTGGCAGCTTGCGGACGATGTCGTAGTAGACCACGCGCATGCCCAGGCCTTCGGCGAGAATCCCGAGCTGAGAACCGATGTGCCCGTAGCCGATGATGCCCAGCGTCTTCCCGCGCACCTCGAACGATCCCCTGGCCGTCTTCTGCCAGCTGCCCCGGTGCGCCGCGGCGTTCTTGGCTGGAATGCCGCGCATCAGCATCACGATTTCGGCCAGCACCAGTTCGGCCACCGATCGGGTGTTAGCATAAGGGGCGTTGAATACCGGTATGCCGAGATGCCGGGCGGCGGCCAGATCGACCTGGTCGGTGCCGATGCAGAAGCACCCGACCGCGGTCAGCTTTCCGGCCTTTTCGAGCATCGATGCGGTCAGCCGGGTGCGCGAGCGTATTCCGAGAAAGTGGCAGTCGCCGATCTTTTCGGCAAGCTGGTCCTGCGGCAACGCCGAAGGCACGCTTTCGACCTGGTTGTAGCCGGCTTTGCGAAAGCTCTCGACGGCGCTGTCCTGGATGCCTTCGAGAAGAAGAATCTTGATTTTTTCCTTGGCGAGCGAATAATTTCGCTGGTTCATGGGTTGTTGATTCTTTATTGGGAGTCTTAATGATAGTCGAGCCTGAGCCGGCGGTATTCAACAGCTGATTCGAAATTGATGGAGAGCAATGAGCGATTTTCCCGACATTGAAAGACTCACCGACGATGAATCGCTGGCGCATTACGGCCGCGACTGGACCCGGTTCTGGACGCCCGCGCCGCAAGCCGTCGTTTTCCCGCGTTCCACCGACGACGTGGCGAATCTGGTCGGCTGGGCGCGTTCCGAGAAGGCCGCGCTGGTGCCGTCGGGTGGCCGCACTGGGCTTTCCGGCGGTGCGGTCGCGCCCGGGGGAGAGGTGGTCGTGTCGTTCGACAAGATGCGCGCGATCAAGGGGCTGGATGAGGTCGAACCCTCGATCACGGTAGAGGCCGGCGCCACGATAGGCGAGGTCCAGCGCCACGCTGCCGACAACGACCTGTATTACCCGGTCGACTGGGCCGCGGCCGAATCGTCGCAGGCCGGCGGGTCGGTGGCAACCAACGCCGGCGGCATACGCGTTCTGCGCTACGGCATGACGCGCGACTGGGTCCGGGGACTGACCGTGGTGACCGGCACCGGAGAGGTGCTCGAACTCAACCGCGGGTTGGTCAAGAACAACGCCGGGCTGGACCTGCGCCACCTGATGGTCGGCAGCGAAGGTACGCTGGGAATGATCACCGAGGTGACCTTCGGCCTGATCGATCCGCCGCCGCAGCGCTCGGTGCTGCTGCTGGCCTTTGCGGGCCTCGATGCCATCATGCCGGCGTTCCGGGCGCTGCGCGCAGGTCTGGACCTGTCGGCATTCGAGTTCTTCGACGCCGCCAGCACCGAGTTCGTCGCGAATGGATCCGGAACGCAGTTTCCCCTGGAAACACAGGCGCCGTTCTTTGCCGTGGTCGAATTCGACGATCCGGACGCCGCCCGCCAGGAAGCGGCGCTGGAAGTCTTCGAGAAGCTGGCCGAGGACGGCCACGTGGTCGACGGGCTGATCAGCCAGAGCCAGGCCCAGGCCGAAGAGCTCTGGCACTGGCGCGAGGCGATAAGCGAGGCGATCGCGCCGTCGACGCCCTACAAGAACGATCTTTCGGTGCGGATCTCCGCGGTGCCCGAATTCCTCTCGGCGCTGGACGCACTGGTCGGCGAGCGCTATCCGGACTTTCGGGTGGTCTGGTTCGGCCACATCGGCGACGGCAACCTGCACATGAACGTGCTCAAGCCGGATGACTGGTCGATCGAGGACTTCCGCCGGGCTTGCGACAGGCTCAGCCCGGAGGTCTTCGAACTGGTCGGCCGATACCGGGGCAGCCTTTCGGCCGAGCACGGCGTGGGGCTGCTCAAGCGCGATTATCTGCACCTGATCAAGTCGGCCGGGGAAATCGAATTGATGCGTGCCGTCAAGCGGGCGTTCGATCCCGACGGCGTGCTCAATCCCGGCAAGCTGTTCAAGGAATGAAGGCGCCCATTCGCGCCGCGCGGCTACAATTCGCGTTTTGCCGAAGAACTCGCCCATGAACCGTTGCATCCGCCCGGCGCTGCTGATCTGCGGCGCGGCGCTCTGTCTCGCGACAGGCGCCGCGGCCGATATGATGGCCGAGGCCTCGATTCCCGACCCGGTGCGGGCCTGGGAAGCGCGGGATCTCTCGCCGCTGGAAGACTGGCTGGCGTCGGCAACCGCCGAGGGTAACGCGGATGACGAAACCGAGGGCGCCGGGGACGTGCCCCTGCTGCGTGCGCAGGCCTGGCTGGCCAGGCGCGAAGGCAAGGGAGAGCGGGCGCTGGCGCTGATCGATCGCGCAATCGAAGTCGCGCCGGACCGGCCCGATCTGCGGGTGGACCGGGCCGCGTTCCGTTCCGACCGGATCGACGATTCGGGCCCGTTCAAGTCGCTGCGGATCGCGAGGGATGTGCGCCGGGACCTGGAACACGCGCTGACGGTGGCGCCCGAGCACGCAGACGCGCTGGCGGCACTGGCCGCGTTTCATCTGCGTGCGCCGGGCATTGCGGGCGGCGACCGGGACGCGGCTGCCGCGCTGCTGGCGCGGCTGGGCGAACTTGCCCCGTCGCGTCGGACCTTCCGGGAAGCGATCGAGCTGGCCGAAGCCGAACGCCTGGCCGAAGCGGTCGACCGGATCGCCCTGGCCCTTTCGCAGTCCGATAGGGCCAGGCCGAGCTGGCGGGTTCGGATGGGCGATTGGCTGCACCGGCTGGGTCGCAACCAGGATGCGCTCGAGGCTTACCGACAAGCGCTCCTGGAAGCCCCGCGGCATGCCGGGGCGATGTACGCGCTCGGTCGGGTCTCGGCCGAATCCGGCCTGGCCGCCGCTGCCGGCATCGACGCATTGCAGCGATTTCTTGGGCAGCCGCGATGGCCGCAGGACCCCGAACCCAAGCTTGCCTGGTGGCAACTGGGTCGAATCCATGCCGGTGCCGGCTGCGCCGAAGAGGCGGAGGCGGCATTTCGCCGCGCCATGGCGCTGGATCCTGACTGGCACGCGCCCGGTCGGTCGCTGGAGCGCCTGGGCAAGGCCGAAAGCCGAGATTGCACCCCGGCGACCTGAAAGGTGCAAGTGCCGGCTAGCCCGCTTCGGGGGGCGCCTCGAGCACCATGATCAAGAGCTTGGCCTGCGCGACCAGCCGGTCGCGTTCGTCGACGATCCTGATTTGCCACAAGTGCGTCGAGCGACCGAGGTGGGCAGCTTCGGCGCGCGCCCTGATCTGCCCGCTGCTGACGCTTCGCACGTGATTGACGGCCAGGTCCAGCCCCACCGGCCGGCGGCCCGTGCCGCTCAGCGCCAGCCCGGAGGCGGCGCTCGCGACGCTCTCGGCCAGGGTCGCGGTCGCGCCGCCGTGCAGGATTCCCATCGGCTGATGATGGCGGGAATCGACCGGCATGACGGCCTCCAGGAATCCCTCGCCGGCGTCGGTATAGCGAATATCCAGTGTCTCCATCAGCGTACCCGGCAAGAGGCCGTTGACGACTGCAAGCGCGCGTTCCTTGTCCATGCTGCCCTCGACTATTGGCATATCAATTGCATATTGATTCTATAAGCAGGCCGCAGCCGATAGAGCTGCCCTTGGAAATCGATGCCGCTCCAGGCGAACCCGCCGTCGAACAGTATGCCCGAATCCTTCGAATATTCCGTCCGCGCGAGTTACCGATTGCTGGATCGGGACTGGATCGACGGGCTTGAGCTCCGTACCGAGCCGAGCCCGTCCCGGCTCCGGGCGGCATGCTTGTTGATCTACGCCGGCCTGCTGCTCTCGCTGGGCGCCGCTCTCACGTCCTCTCCCGCCGCAGCAAGCGCGAGCAACTACCTGGTCGCTCAGAACTGGGGGGTGGCCGATGGCCTGGAGCAGCATACGGTCCAGGCGATTGCCCGCGATTCGCGGGGCTTCGTCTGGGTTGGAACGCTGGACGGCTTGAGTCGCTTCGACGGCAGGCGCTTTCGAAATTTCCGGTTGATGGATTACCCGGAGATGGGCACCAATCGAATCGCCGCGCTCGCCGCCACGCCGGACGGCGCGCTGTGGATAGGCACAGAGAGTCGCGGCGTCGTCCGATATCGTGACGGGGCGTTTCAGGCGGTGCCGATTTGCGGCCAAAGGTGTCGGGTTCTGACGTTTTCTCACGACCCGGGTGGCAGGCTCTGGCTGCTTTCGCCGCGGCAGATCCTGCGATTCGATCCGGAAACGCTGCAGGTCGATGTTCGGCTCGAGCTGGAGCAGGAATCCGAGCAACCGAACGGTCTCTACGTGCTGGACGACGGAAGGCTGGTTTATTTCAGCGGCGACACGGTGTTCGTCAGGCAGCCGGAGGAACCGGCGGCCGAGCCAATGCGCATCCGGGCGCCGGGAAGAGTGGTCGGGGTTGCTTCGGTCGAGGGACGATTGCTGGTTGCAACTGCGGCGTCGCTCCTGCAATGGGATGGATATCGGCTGGTGCCAAGCGAGCTCGAGCCCGATGACGTGTCTTCGACAGCGCAACGCATCGTGGGATTCTGGCCGGGGCAGGCCAACCAGGTGATCATGCAGCTCGGCGACGGCAGCATCCACTGGCGCGCCGGGCACTTTTCTCGGAGGGTCGAAATGGGACCCCGGCCCAGGCTGCTTTCGATCATGACCGACGACGACGGGGCGCTGTGGCTGGGGAGTCGCTTCGAAGGAATTTTCCGGGTATCGCCGGCGCGAATGTTTCGTGCCGCCGGCTACCGCAACGCCGAACTCGGGTCGGTGCTGCCGATCATCGATCATCCCGATCAGGGCGTGCTGGTGGGACGACTCTGCGGCGGCGTCGAGCACGTACTGGACGACGGCCGCAGTCGACCGCTTTTCGAACCGGAGGCCGGGCCGACGGCCTGCACCTGGACGATGCTCGCGGAGCCGGGCGGCGGCGTGCTGATCGCAAGCGCAAGCGGCCGGATTCGTCGCTGGACGAACGCCGGCACCATCGACATCGAGCCCGGGTCCGACGACGGCGGACACCTGGGTGCGAATTTCCTGTTTCGCGACCGCTCGGGCACGACCTGGCTGGGGGCCGACAACGGGCTCTTTCGCATCGAGGACGGACGGATCGGTCCGGCAGTCAATGAAGTCGAAGCGTCGCCGTTGCTGGCGGCCGTCGACGCCCCCAACGATGGTCTGCTGATCGGCACCGACCAGGGCCTTGCACGGTTCGAATCATCGGAGTACCGGGCGATCAGGACAGGCGAGTGGATCGACGGGCTCTCGGTTCGATCGATTTTTCGACAGGACGATCGTACGCTCTGGTTCGGTACCTACGGCGGCGGCCTCTGGCGCTTGAAGGACGGCCGCTGGTTCCAGGTCGGACCGGACCGCGGGTTGGCCGAGGACGTGGTCTCGTGCATGTTGTCCGGACCGTCCGGTCGACTCTGGATGAGCGGCAACCATGGAGTTTCGCTGGCATCCCTGGCGGATCTCAATGCGCTGGCCGACGGCAGCATCGAACGGGTCAATGCCTGGTCGCTGACCGACGTCGACGGGATGCCGGCGTCGGAAACCAACGGCGGCGGCCAGCCGGCCTGTCACCGCGATCGGCGGGGTTGGTTCTGGTTTCCCACGGTACGCGGCCCGGTCGCCTTCGATCCGGCCTCCATCAGCCGTTTCGAACCCGCGGGGCGGCTGTTCATCGAATCCGTGAGCGTTGCAGGCCAACGCCTGGAGCCCAACGAACGGGTGGTCGAGCTGCCGACCGATGCCCGCGACCTGGAGATTCGCTACAGCGCGCCTCAGTTCGAGAATGCGCAGCGGCTGCGCTTCAGGTACAGGCTTGCCGGTGCCGACGAACAGTGGATCGAGGCCGATGGCAGCCAGATCGCCCGGTACCCGGTGGTCCCGGTGGGGCGCTACCGCTTCGAAGTCCAGCTGGGGGTGGACGACGGGCGCTGGCTGAACTCGATGCGTTCGATGGAACTGGTGGTACCCGAGCCGGGCTTTCAGATCAGGCCGCGCCAGCTGATCCTGGTCATTGCCGCCCTGCTGGTCGTGCTGCTTGTTTTCCGCTGGCGAATTTCGGAGCTGCGCCAGCGCGACGTCGAGCTCAATCGCATCATCGACGAGCGAACGCACGAACTCAAGAAAATGAATTCACGCCTGGACGAGCTTTCGCGTACCGACGAGTTGACCGGAATAGCGAATCACCGGCGCTTGCGCTTCTACATGGGCGAGCAGTGGCGCGCGTGCCGCGCGGCCGGGCTGCCCTTGACTGCAATCATCATCGACGTCGATAAATTCAAGGATTTCAACGACAGTCACGGGCACCAGGTTGGTGACAGCTTCCTGCGTGCGATGGCGCAGTCCCTGGCGCGCCTGGTTGCCGCAGAGGGCGGACTGCTGGCGCGTTACGGCGGGGAAGAATTCATAGCGGTGTTGCCGCGCCGCACGCTCTCGGAAGGCCGGGATATCGCCGAGTCGCTGCGGCAAGCGGTGATCTCGCTGGAGTTCAGACAGGGCAGCGACTCGAACGGCTTCGTCACCGCCAGCTTCGGCGTGGCATCGGTAATGCCCGACAAGGACGCCACGCCCGAGGACCTGGTGCGCCGGGCAGACCAGGCGATGTACCAGGCCAAGCGCGGCGGGCGCGATCGGGTATGCGTCGACCGGGCATCGCCGACCCGCGCCTGACCGGCAGCGCGGGTCAGCCTGCCTCGTCGCCGGACCTGCCGTTCTGCTCGATCAGCTGCTGCTGCACCTGGGGCGGCACAGCCTCGTAGTGTGACAATTCGACGATGAAGCGCCCCTCGCCGCCGGTCATGCTCTTGAGCTCGGTGGGAAAATCGCTGATTGCCGAAAGCGGTATCGCCGCGGTGATCTGCGTCGACCCGCCCTTGATGCTGTCCGTGCCCTGGATGCGTGCGCGCTTGGATGCCAGCAGGCCGGTCACGTCGCCCATGAACGAATCGGCCACCGTGACTTCCAGGTTGACGATAGGCTCGAGAATCTGCGGGCCGGCCTGGGCGATCGCCTCCAGCAGCGCCTTGCGTCCTGCGATAACGAACGCGATTTCCTTGGAGTCGACGCTGTGATGCTTGCCGTCGTAGACCGTGACCTCTAGGTCCTGTAGCGGGAAACCTGCGACGGCACCCTCCTGGAGTACCTGCCTGACGCCTTTTTCCACGGCCGGGATCAGGCTGGTGGGAATGACCCCGCCGACGACCTCGCTCTTGAAGTTGAATCCTTCCCCGCGGCCCAGTGGCTTGACCCGGAGAAATACTTCGCCGAACTGGCCGGCGCCGCCGGTCTGCTTCTTGTGTCGAAAGTGGCCTTCGGCCGGGCGGGTGATGGTCTCGCGATAGGCGATGCGCGGCGGCCGTGTCTCGACCTCCACGCCGAACCGCTGCTGCATGCGTTCGAGCAACACGCGCAGGTGCATTTCGCCGAGACCGCGGATGACCGTCTCGTTGAGTTCCTGGTTGTGCTCGACCTTGAAGCACGGGTCTTCCTGGGCGATCTTCTCCAGCGTGCTGGCCAGCTTCTGCTCCTGGCCGTGGGTTTTCGGTTCGATCGCCAGGCCGAACATGGGCTGGGGGAAGTCGATGGGCTTGAGATAGTAATGATCCTCGTCGTGGTTGTCGTGGAGGATCGCGTCGTAGTGAATTTCATCGACCTTGCCCAGGGCGCAGATATCGCCGGGAAGTCCCTGGTCGGTTTCCACGTGATCGCCGCCCTGCATTCGGTACAGGTGCGCCACCTTGATCGGCTTGCGAGCATCGCCGACGTAGAGCTGCATGCCGGGCTTGATCGTGCCCTGGAAGATGCGGAAGATCGCCAGCTTCCCGGCGTAGGGATCGTTGACTATCTTGAAGACGTGCGCCAGTACGTGGGCGTCGGGGTCGGGCAGCGCGGTGACTTTCTCGTCCTCGCTGCCAGCGCGGAAGCGCGGCGGATTGCCTTCTTCCGGACTCGGCAGAAGCTTTTCGATGAATCGAAGCAGTTCACCACAGCCCGCGCCGGTGCTCGCCGAAGTGAAGCAGATCGGCACCAGGTGGCCTTCCCGCAGGGCCTTTTCGAACGCATCGTGCAGCTCGTCGGCCGAGATCTTTTCACCGTCCAGGTACTTGGCCATCAGATCTTCGTCGACCTCGACGACCTGGTCCAGGATCTCGGAATGGGCATCGGCAAGCGAAAAGATGTCGGTTTCGCCGTCGTCGTGGAAAAAGCAGTCGCGAACGGTCGTGAAGTTCTCGGCCGGCAGGTTCACCGGCAGGCATTCCGGGCCGAACTCTTCGCGAATCTCGCGCACCAGGGCTTCCAGGTCGACATCGTCTGCGTCGATCCGGTTGATGATGATCATGCGGCATAGCCGGCGCTGGCGTGCGCGGCGCATCAGGCGTCGGGTCGACATCTCTATCCCGGCGGCGGCATTGACGACGATGGCGGCCGTCTCCACGGCGCTCATGGCCGAGAGGCTCTGGCCGCGAAAATCGGGGTCGCCGGCCGTGTCGATCAACTGGACCCGGCACTTTCCGGCGTCGAAATGCATGACCGCGCTGTCCAGCGAATGCTGGTATTGCTTCTCCAGCGGGTCGAAATCGGCCATGGTGTCGCCGCGCTCCAGGGTGCCGGGCTCACCCTTGACGCCCGCCCTGGTCAGCAGTTGTTCCGAAAGCAGCGTCTTTCCGCTCCCGGCGTGACCCAGCAGGGCGATGTTGCGCAGTCTTGCGATTTCCGGTGTGGACATGGGTGGTACCCCTCGGCATTCGATTTGTTCTCGTTCGATTCTGACATCCTAATCCAGTTCGTAATTTGCGACAACGCAAGGCGCGCCGTTCAGTGCCGATTCAGCGCCGCCGGTCTAAGCTGCAAGCCAGGATCAAATGACTGCGGCGCTGCCGAAGGAGAAACCAGGATGAAGACTGCACTCAAGGGATTGTTGGCCAGCGGTTTGTTCGTTTCCGGCGCGGCGATGGCGCAGCCTGCGGCCGTGCACTACGTCTACGCGCCGGTTGTCGGTTACGAGCCGATCTACGTGACCGAGCAGGTGCCGGTCGAGCGCGAGGTCTGCTGGCAGGAGCGCGGCTATCGCCAGGCGCGCGGCAATTCGGCCACCGGCACCATCGCCGGGGCGATCATCGGCGGCGTGATCGGCAACCAGTTCGGCGGCGGGTCCGGCAAGAAAGCGATGACGGCCGCCGGCGCGGCGCTTGGTGCTTCTATCGGGCACGACGCCTCGAAGCAGCAGCGCCGCCACGGTCGTCCGGTCAGCTACCAGCGCTGCGAGATCCAGGTCGATTACGAGCCGCGCAGCTACACGTCGGGCTACAACGTCCGCTACGAGTACAACGGCGAAGTCTTCGAGACCCGCACGCGCTCCGAACCCGGCGACGTGATCCGGCTGGAAGTCTCGGCCAGGCCCGTAGGATAGGAAAGAACGGGATTCAGGATTCAGGATTCAGGAGATAGTGTCGGCAAGTCGGATTTGCTGTCTCCTGTCTCCTGTCTCCTATCTTCGCCGCCTCATGCACCCCGAATACGCCGTCGGCTGCGAGCCGGCGATGAACGGAATCGCACGGGCGCCGGTGCAGCTTTCGTCGGCCAGCATCGGCTCGGGCCAGTCGATCCAGAACCATTCGATGCCGCTCGGCCACTGCCTGCTCTCGGCTTCCTGAGGCAGATCGTCGAACATTCTTGCCCAGATCGGCAGTGCCGATGCCGCACCGCTGATGCCGGCAGGAGAATTGTCGTCGCGTCCCACCCATACGATCCCCAGCCATTGCTGGGTATAGCCGGCAAACCACGCGTCGCGTCGATCGCTGGTAGTGCCGGTCTTGCCGCGTATGGTCGCCGCGCGCGCCGCAGGACGCTTCAGTCGCCAGCTCAGGCTGGCGCCGGTCCCGGTGGTGGCCGCCTGCTCCAGCGCGAAATCCAGCAGCGCCAGCGCGTCGCGTTCCTGGATCGGCCTGAGACGCATCGGGTACCTGGCGATCGCTTTGCCGTCGCTGTCGACGACGTCGGTGATCGCCCTCAACGGCGTGGAATATCCGCCGCTGGCGATCGGCTGGTAAAGCTGGGCGACCTGCAACGGAGACAGGTCTACCGCGCCGAGGAACGCTGCCGGATGGCGTGCCGAACCGGGTGCGACGCCCAGTTGTTCGAGCAGGCGGAACAGCGGTTGCACGCCCACCTGCAGCCCGACCCTGACGGTGGCCTGGTTGTAGGAGTTCGCCAGCGCTTCCAGCAGTGCCACCGTGCCGTGGCTGGTCTGATCGTAGTTGCGCGGGCGCCAGTCCTCGCGGCCGCGCTGCGGCACGCTCAGCGGTTCGTCGTCGACCGGCGTCACCAGGGTGAATCGGGCCGGATCGGCCAGCGCCAGCAGGTAGAGGAAAGGCTTGATCACCGATCCCACCGGGCGACGTGCGTCCAGGGCGCGGTTGAAGCCGACTCTTTGATAGTTGCGGTCGCCGACCAGCGCCCGGATTTCGCCGGAGTCTGGCTGGGCAAGCACGATCGCGCCCTGCAGGTTGCCGCCGGCTTCGTCGATTTCGGCCAGTCCGTCGGCCAGGGCGCGCTCGGCGCGCTGCTGGGCCAGCGGGCTGAGCGTGGTATGGATGCGCAAGCCTTTCTCGCGCAGGTCGGAATCGCGGTAATCGGCCTTGAGCTGGCGGCGCACCAGGTCCATGAACGCCGGGTGAGGACGGCTTCGGGCCAGGTCGCCGACGCTGGCGCCGAGCGGTCGCGCCAGTGCGCTCTCGTATTCGGCGCGATCGATCAGCCCGGTTTCCCGGAACATCCCGAGCACCAGGTCGCGGCGGGCCCGGGCGCGTTCCGGGTTGCGCACCGGGTTGTACCAGGATGCCCCCCTGACCATACCGATCAGCAGCGCGATCTGGTCGGTGGAGAGAGACGAGACAGGCAGGCCGAAGTAGTATTCGGCGGCGCGGCCGAATCCATGGATGGCCTGGTTGCCGCGCTGGCCGAGATAGACGTCGTTGAGGTATGCCTCGAGAATTTCCGCCTTGTCGAAGCGCGCTTCCAGGCTGATCGCCATGATCGCCTCGTTGAATTTGCGCAGGAGGTTCCGGTCGGCGGTCAGAAAAAGGTTCTTGACCAGCTGCTGGGTGATGGTACTGCCGCCCTGGACCACGTCTCCGGACCTGAAATTGCTGATCAGGGCGCGAAGGATCGCCTTGGGATCGATGCCGTGGTGGTAGCGAAACTGCCGGTCTTCGACCGCCTGGATGCCGGCGACCAGCAAAGTCGGAAATTCCGCGATGGGCACCAGGGTTCGATCCCGCTCGTCGAACGGCAGCAGGCTGCCGAGTTCGGCGGCCGGCAGTCGCACAAGGTCCACTCGCCCGCCCCGGGGATCGCGTAGCGCGGCGACGCGGTCATCGCTGATCTCGACCGCGACGGTTCGGGCCGGCTGGACGCCGTCGGCGAACTCGAGATCCGGCAGCGCCAGCGTGAAGCGACCGCCGTTGCGGGTGAATCTGCCGGGGAGCAGGGGCTGCGTCGGGCGCATGCCGGCGGCTTCCAGTTCGAGTTCCAGCGCTGCCACGGACAGCGGTCGCCCCGGATACAGCTCCAGCGCCCGGGCGTAGACGCGTCCGGCCTGTTTCCATTGACGCTCGACGAAGCGCTCCGACGCGTGTCGGTCCAGGTACCAGATCCAGGGTCCGAAGCAGCCCAGCAGCAACGCCGCGACGAACGGCAGCATGATCCGGATCACGAATCGCTTTCCCGGCTTCGCGGATTTGACGCCGTGCCCCCGGCCGCGCCGCTTGCCGGCCTTCGCTGGGCTCATGTGCCGGTGCTCTCGTTCAGGTGCAAAGGACGTTCCGATCGCGGATAATGAGCGGCTGCTTATTGCCGGGTTCAGTCATCATGACCCTCGATTATAGATTCCGGCTGGTCGGACGGGTTGGCTCGTCTGCCGGGGCGCCTTTCGACAACCCGGGCAGGGCGCTGCGCCGCCTCGTCGACCGGAAACGTGCTGTCCGCCGGCTCGGTCGGAGGTTTTCCGGATGAGCGAAAACCGAATGCGCGATCTGCCGCTGGTCACCGTGCTCTGGATGCCCCGCTCGGGTGCCGTCGCGGCCGAACGCGTTGGAGAAATGTCGTCGTCCTGCCCGGGGCCGGTCGTCGCAATCGGTCCGGATTCGGTGGGGTCGGAAAGCTACCGCGACGAGGCCGGGGTACTCGCCCGCATCGCGAACGACCATCCCGGTCGCGACATGCTCTTGCTGCGCGGGGACCTCGAACTGCCCGCTCGATTCTTCGAACGCATCGAGGGATCGAGGACGCTGCTGTCGCCCGACACCGCGGTGGTGTTTGCCGGCAATTACGATCGCCGGGTGGATCCGCTGGTCGGATTCGACACCGGCGACATGGACCTGGACGCCGCCGCCTGGTGGGCCGGAGAGCGCCGGGCGCAGCTGATCGAATCGCCGCCCTCGGGCTGCCTCCTGATCGCGGCCGGCGCGGCCTCCGGCAAGCCGGGCTCGCCCGGGCCCGGAAGAGCGCTGCTGGTCGATGATCTCTATGTGCTGGATCCGCGTCGCTCCGGCCCGACGG
>MDTG01149253.1_pt1 | contig 35398 bp, 39 predicted proteins | sample 811421 | NCBI WGS metagenome assembly MDTG01 (sample SAMN05326645, study PRJNA326480) | marine metagenome | isolation source: seawater | place: Pacific Ocean: South East | collected 2011
CATATTAATACCCCGGTGAGATTCATTAGGCATTGTGACGGTGTCGGCGGTTTCTTGCTGTATTTGTAATGCAAGAAGCGGGCAAGCTGCTGTTCCCCCCTTGGGGAACTTCAGGCACAAAGTATCGTGTGTCGCGTGAGGGAGTGAGCGAACATGTATTCCATCAGAACGATCGGGGCCATTGTTGTCGCTATGGGAATGGCTCTCGGAGCCTCCGCCCAGGAAACAAAGGCTGAAGAGCAGAAATCCGGCGATGCGATTTCAAAATCCGCTGCCGTGTACGCCACCTACCAGTCTGAAGTGACGGATGTAAAAACGAAACCGCTCGGCTCTGCCAGCGATATCGACCACGCCCTGAACTCGCTCGGCGGACACAATCCGGACCAGCTTTCCCAGGGCTGGATTTCCTATTCCGCGCTCATCGCCTCGCAGGACCCTGAGTATCGCGCCGCCGTGCGTGATATCGCAGATTTCTACGGCCGCGAGGCCATGATGAACGGCCTGGCCAACGACGTGCGTTACGCCCGTACGCTGAATGGTGGTGACACGGCCGTCAGCGCGGCACTTGCCGCGACTGAAGCCGACAGCCGCCGCCTGACCAGTGCGGCCGCCTTCGTCAAGGAACAGGCCTATTCGCTGCAGGCATCCGGCTGGGCAAAGGCCAAGATCGGCAATTCAGGTGCCAAGGCCACAGCGCTCGACCGGATCCAGAAGGCCGGCATTCCGGCCAGCCAGCCGCTGGTCAACGCCTTCAGCGCGGCAGACATCGATGGCGTGCTGGTCCAGGCTGGCTCCCCCGGCGCCCCGTCGCTTTGGGACAATGTCTCCGGCGCCGCCAGCGCGGTCCGTTTCCCGGCCGCGATGACCTCCGGCCTCAAGCTCAACCGCAAGCGCGTGAAATATGGCAAGGAGCCGATCGCCGACCAGATCGCCACGCTCGCCGCTTTCCGCGTCATGGGCGCTGAGGCCGCGACCCCGGCCCAGATGTCCAGCGCCATGTCCGAACGCGAAACCCGCGGCTGCATGAACATGGCCAACCTGAACCTGCAACAGTGCGTTGCCGCTGCAAACCAGCAGTACGAAGTACCTTTCTGTATCGGAGAGCATGCGCTCGCCGATGTCGGCAAGTGCATCGGCGGGGTCTACCAGTAAGCCCCTCCATCTCTCAACCTTCACCCCCGGGGCCCATGGCCGCCGGGGGTTTTCTTTTGTGGCCGGATGCCCCATGTCAGCGCGCATGAGCATTGCCGAAACCGCCGCCGAAATCCGTGAAGACTTCTCCTGGCTCGAAGACTGGGAGGCGCGCTTCGCCCACATCATCGATCTGGGCAAGGCAAACCCGCCGCTGGAAGCCCACGAGCGGACCGAAGAGACCCGGGTGCGCGGCTGTGCCAGCCAGGTCTGGCTGGTCACGGGCTGGGAAGACGGCAAGCTGGTCCTGCGCGCAGAGTCAGACGCGATGATCGTGTCCGGCCTGATCGCCCTGCTGATCCAGCTCTATACCGGCGCGACAAAGGAAGAGATCCTGTCCTTCGATGCCAGGGCCTTCCTGGACGAGATTGGCGTCAGCGGCGCCCTGACGGCGCAGCGCTCCAATGGCCTCGCTTCCATGCTGGCGCGCATTCAGGATGATGCCAAAGCCCTGCCCACCGCCTGACCCGGCGCGAGCAGTCCATACACCTCTGCCAGCCGCACCAGCACACTCTGCGCGTCCGCCACGCCCTGACCGGTCACATGCCGGAAGGCCGACAGGGTGAGCCGGTCCAGGACCAGCATTTCCGCAGCTTCAGCCGCGTTTGCACCAAGCTCTTTTTCTACCGCCTCAAGCCGGCCCAGCGCCGCGAGCTGCAGGCGCGGATCATCCGCGCGCCGGAAGCCCGGAGCGGCCGCCAGATGATAATCCGCGCCGAACCGGCTGGCCGCTGCGCGTAGCCGGGTCTCTTCCGCACAACGTCTTGCGGCCAGGTCCAGCAAGCTTTCCGGGGCATTGCCGTCCAGCGGGTCTGATACCGCGAGTGGCTGCAAACGCACAGGCGGTGCATCGCCTGTCTGCACCAGCCTATCTGGATCGCCGCGATAGGAGACCAGCAGCTGCTGCCCTTTCAGACGCGCCACGATATGCGGCGGCACCCGGCCGTAGCGGCGGCTACGCTCATCCGCTCTCTGATGAAGCCGGAAGGCTGCTCCATCCCGCACGATCAGGCCGCCCGCGCGCAGGAGTCGCCGGGTCCGCCAGCCGGACAGGGGGCGCTCCGGCTTAGCCGGCATGGGCAATCCGCAAGTCTTCCGACGGGGCCTCCCCCAGCACAGCAACGCTGGAAAGCCCGACAGACAACTGCTCCAGCCAGATGTCGAAATCCGGGTCGTCGCGCAGGTCCTCGATCACCTGACAGGCATAGGACACAGTCGACCTGTCCCGCGTGAAGGCCCGTGCGACCCGGCTGAGGCTCATGCCCAGACTCGCGCGCAGCAGGTACATCGCCACCTGCCGGGCACGGGACTCTGCCGGAGACCCCCGCCCGCCGCTGAGCACATCTTCCGCCTTCAGCCCAAGCGCATAGGCCGTCAGGGCGCCGGCAAGATAGGCGCGGTCTTCATCTTTCCTGGGGTCGAAATCCGGCAAGTTATCCTCCTGCTGTCTGGAACAGGCAGAAGACTACCCGAGATCAGGCAGTGTAGGATAACTTTCCTATCCGTGCAATGCAGCGCCCGGCGCCACAGGGGATTCAGGCGGCGTGAAGGTTCGATTTCTGGTGGATAGCGGCCCCACCCGGCGGCGTCAGCAGGCGGCGGCTGGCCAGTTCCTCGTCATGGCACAGGACCTGGTTGATCCGGCCATCTGCCCCGGCCAGCGGCAGGCGTAGCCAGGCGTGCAACCGGTTGCCGGTCTCGATCACGCCGCCGACCGGTGTCCCACGGTCAATTGCAGCGGACAGGCCAAGCGCAAACGTCTCCGCCGCGGTGCCTGCCACGTCCTCCACCCGGCGGCCACGGGCCTCGAATCCCAGCAGGTCGCGCAGGCGGGACCCGGCGATTCGGAAGCGCCCTGCCCCCGATTCGTCGAACTCGACGATGGAAATACTGGCCAGCATGGACCGCAGGTGTCCCGGGTCGATCGATTCGCGGCGTGGCACGCCATCCGATTCGCCGAGCCGGCACCAATAGTCGATGAGGCTGCGCTGGACAGCCGTTACGCCTCTGAAAACATTCTGTTTGGTCATCTTCAGCCACCCCCGTGGTGATTCGATAGAATCACCTATCGCGCGAGTTGCCGGTCCGAATCAAGAGTCTTTGTGATGTTTTGTTAACCAAGATTACCGGAATATTTCGTTTCGCTTCCGGAACAACAAGTATTCGTGCCTGAGTTCTTTTACTTGTCTGCCTTGCCGAGGCCCATCTTCTTGGCGAGTTTTGAACGCTGGCGGGAATAGCCGGGTGCGACCATCGGATAATCCGCCGGCAGGTCCCATTTCGCGCGGTAATCCTCCGGGGACATGTCGTAGGACGTGCGCAGATGGCGCTTCAGCGATTTGAACTTCTTGCCGTCTTCCAGGCAGATCAGGAAATTGTCGGAAACCGATTTCCCAACAGGGACGGCAGGTTTGGGCTGTGGAACCGCCGGCTCCCCCTCGGCGACAGATGTCAGCGACTGGTGGACCAGGCGGATCAGGTCCGGCAGCTCATCCGGCGCAACCGTATTGTTGCCGACATAGGCCGCAACGATCTTGCTGGCGTGTTCGACCAGCTCCGGCCGGCCCTGCGCATCTGACTTTGCTTCTGACACCTGAGCGGTTCCCGATACATGAATGGACCGCCCCGCATCTACTGCGGGGCCGGTAAACGTGAAATCCCGAAAATGCAGACGCGCCCCCGCCGCTTTGGCGGGAGACGCATCCCGTGTCTGTCATTCAGGCAGACTGTCAGCCAACCGCCATGAAGGACAAGAGCAACACGACCCCCAGCAGGGCCGCTGTCCAGATGGTCATCGCCCCATTGAGCGCGCCGCCCCGGGCCAGTTCGCCCCGCGGACTGAACGCCGCCTCGATCCAGTTGTAGGCCCGGCCGGTCACGCGGAAGAAGGCGGCCGTCATCGCCGGGCCTGCCTTGCCCCAGACCGTACCGGCCCACTTCACGAGACCATAGCCAACCTTGCGATACGTCCAGTCGCTGTCGAGGATGACGCCACGCTTCTCCGGCGGGTACACGTGGAAGCGCTTCAGCAGCACGAAGGCAAAGATCGCGAAGATCAGCAGTTGGAACTGCGTGATGATGTGATCGAACGAGAACAGGTGGTGATGGGAATAACCCATCGCCTCCTCTCTGTAAGGCAGCAGGCCGTAGAGCCATTCATGGCCGAAGCCCGGGAACAGCGCCGGCAGGCCAAGGAAGATGCAGAGGAACGCCGCAATGCCCATGGCCAGCAGCATGTTGAACGGGGCTTCCTTCACGCGCAGGCCGCTGTCATGGCCGAAGAAGGCGTAATACGGGATCTTGATGCCCGAGTGTTCCAGCACACCGGCCGAAGCAAACATGAGCATCAGGAAGATCACGGCATAGCCCGCCGTCGCCACTTCGGAAATGATCATCGACTTGGTGACAAAGGCCGAGAACAGCGGGAAGGCCGAGATCGACATCGCACCAATGATACAGAACACCGTCGTCCACGGCATCGACCGGTGCAGGCCGCCGAGCTGGCTCGCCTTCACTGTACCGGTCCGGTAGAGCACGGCGCCCATCGACATCATCAGGAGGCCTTTAAAGAAGATGTCCGCAAAGGCGTGGGCCGCGACGCCATTGATGGCCAGCGGTGTCCCGATACCGACGCCGCACACCATAAAGCCGACCTGGTTGTTGATCGAATAGGACAGCACGCGGCGCAGATCGTTCTCGATCACTGCGAAGAAAACCGGGAAGACGGTCATCGTGGCGCCGATCCAGACAAGGTGCTCCTGCCCCGGGAACATGCGGGCCAGCGCATAGACGGCCAGCTTGGTCGTGTAGACCGACAGGACCACGGAGCCGACAACCGTCGCCTTCGGATACGCATCCTGCAGCCAGTTGTGCAGCAGCGGGAACGCCGCCTTGATGCCGAAGGCAATGAAGATGAACAGCACGCCCGGATCGGAAAGGTCCGTAAAGGCCTCCAGCGACAGGTCTCCACGCGACTTCAGCACATAGGCGAGACCGTTCAGCAGCAGCACGCCCGACAGGACCTGCACGCCAAGGTACCGCATCGCAGCGAAGTAGGCCGCCCGGGTCTGTGCCCGCAGGATCAGGAAGACGGAGCTGATCGCCGTCAGTTCCCAGAACACGAACAGGGTCATCAGGTCGCCTGCCAGCGTCGCCGCCACAGCGGCCCCGGCATAGAACAGCGCCGCCCCGTCCTGAATCCGGTCGTCGGAATGCAGGGCGTAGATGCCGTTCAGCACCGCGGCGATCAGGAAGGCCAGGCTGAAGATGAAATTGAGGGCATCGACGCGGTAAAGTACCATTTTCAGGCCCAGCACCTGCGTCGTCACCAGATCCGTGTTCTGCGGTGCGAGCACCAGCAGCAGCAGCGCCAGCAGCGGCGCGGCGATGGTCACCACCTGGCGCACGCTGCGCATGGTTATGAACAGGCTTGCGACACCTGCGATGATCAGCACCCATCCGGGATTGAGACCTGCCAGCATGGACGGCATCACGCGTCTCCCTCGGAAGAATGGTGCGGCGCCGGCAGATCATCTGCCATCGGCGCGTCCGGATCGATGCCTTCGGGCGGGCCGCCCGCATCGCCATAATAGTTTTCGTCCCGGCGCAGCAGGTGGCCGAGCGGCCAGCCCATGATCACCGCGAAAGCGAAGCAGACAAAGCCCCAGACGCCGTAGAAGCCGGCATAGTTGGCGAAGTTCAGATACTCGTGCCGCTCGTGAAAGAAGTCGACGGAAATGACGATCAGCGACAGCGCCATCAACACGTAGAAGATGATATTGCCGATGCCCTTGCGGTGCGTCCAGCCGAACAGGATCTGCGACAGCGGATGGATACCGTCTTCCGACGGCGTGTTCAGGTTGTGCACCGACTCTGCGGCACGTTTCACGAAGCGGCCGGAATCATCACGGCCATTATCGGTCGGGTCGCTCATGGCTGGCCTCCATCCGCGATGTACTCGACGCGGTCACCCACTGTCGGGGCAAGGAAATCGGAAAGTGGGCCGACGGCGAAGAACAGGATGATACACAGGGTGGCGGTGATCAATGGTGCCACCACGGTGGGCATCGGCGCCCCGCCCGGTCGTTTGAACGGCTTCGGCTCCTTGGTGCCGGGCGGTGGCAACAGGGCCAGCAGCGGGATCGGCAACAGGTAGGCGATGTTCAGCAGCGAGGATACGATCAGCACCAGCGACAGGTAGACATTGCCGTGGTCGATGGCGCCCTGCATCAGTTCGTACTTCGGCCAGGCCCCTGCGAAAGGCGGCAGACCAATGATCGACAGGGAGCCAATCATGAAGGCGATGAAGACCAGCGGCATCTTGCGGCCGAGACCGCGCATGTCGGAGATATTGGTCAGGCCCGTCGCCACATAGATGGCGCCCGCACACATGAAGAGGGTCATCTTGCCTGCGGCGTGCGCGGCGATCTGCAGGCTGCCGCCCAGCCAGCCGGCCGGGTCAGCCAGCATCGCGCCGGCCACCACATAAGACAGCTGCGCGATGGTCGAATAAGCGAGCCGCGCTTTGAGATTGTCCTTCGTCATGGCGATCAGTGATCCGACCACCATGGTGAAACAGGCCACCCACAGGACGAATTCGCGCGCCGGCGTCGCCTCCAGCAAGTCTGTCCCGAAGATGAAGATGGCGATCTTCATGATCGTGAACACACCAGCCTTCACAACCGCCACAGCGTGCAACAGTGCGGACACCGGCGTCGGCGCAACCATGGCGTTCGGCAGCCAGAAGTGAACCGGCATCAGGGCCGCCTTGCCCACCCCGAAGGCGAACAGGATCAGCAGCGCGCTGGCGACAGCCGGGCTGATGTCCACGCCCGCCAGCAGGCCGCCGGGAACGAAATCGAGGTTCTGCCCGGCGAGCACCCAGGTCCACATCACGGCAGGCAACAGCAGGCCGATCGAGGTGCCCATCAGGGTCAGCAGGTAGATGCGTCCGCCGCGCCGGGCCGCCGCATCGCCCTTGTGGGTAACCAGCGGGAAGGTCGACAGCGTCAGCACTTCGTAGAAGACGAACAGCGTGAACAGGTTGGCCGACATGGCGACGCCCAGGGCGCCGAAAATGGCGATGGCGAAACAGATGTAGAAACGCGTCTGGTTCCGCTCGCGGTTCCCACGCATGTAGCCGACGGAATAGAACGAGTTCACGATCCAAAGGCCGCTGGCAACGAGCGCGAACAACATGCCCAGCGGTTCCAGCTTGAAGGCGAGACTGAGGCCAGGCGCGGCCTGGCCAAGGTTCAGTTCCGGTCGCTCACCGCCCGCCACATGCATGGCCAGCAGGATGATCACCACGAACAGCACGCCGGCGCCGGTGAAGGTCACCCCTTCCCGCAGGTTCGGCGACCAGCCCATCACGGCAATACCAGCCGCAATCAGCAGCGGCAGGACGAGCGCAGCGAGGATCAGGGTCTCAGGGCTCATCGGAACGCCTCCACACCGAAGGCCGCGGCGGCCGCGTCACGCGCGAGGCCGAGCGGGAAATCCGCCGCAATGCCGAAATACAGATTGGCCAGCGCCAGGACCCAGAGCGGAATGAGCAGCAGAACCGGCGCCTCCTTGCGGGCCTTGCGCGGATTGACCGGCGGCTGGAAGAACACCGCTTCCAGAACGCGGCCCATATAGATCACCGCCAGGAAAGACGAGAAGACGACGAGGCCGACCGCCCACCACAGGCCCTGGTCGAACAGGGCGAAGCCGAGCTGGAGCTTGGACTGGAAACCCGCGGTCAGCGGCACGCCGATCAGCGACAGCGCAGCAATGGCAAATGCGGTCATGGTCCATGGGGCGGACCGTCCTAGTCCGGCAAAGTCGCGTATGGTCGTGCCCTGGTAGGTCAGAACCACACCGGCGACCGCCATGAACAGCGCGCCTTTCATCATGGCGTGATTGATCAGGTGGAACAGACCGGCCGACAGGCCCGCCGTCGTCCCGATGGACACGCCGAGGATCATGTACCCCACCTGCGCAACCGAGGAATAAGCAAGGATCCGCCGGACATCCGACTGGAACACCGCCTGGAAACTGCAGACCACCATGGCCGCAATGCCCAGCGGCATGAGGATCGCGCTGAAGGCGGAGATCTCGAAGCCATAGTCAGGACGGAAGACGGTGAACAGGAACCGGATCAGCGCGTACAGCGCCACTTTGGTCGCTGTCGCCGACAGGAACATCGTCACGAAGCTGGGGCTGTAGGAATAAGCGTTCGGCAGCCACTGATGCAGCGGCCACATCGCCGCCTTGAGGCCGAGACCGACGAGGATGAACGCAAAGCCCGCCTGCACGCTGCGATGGCCTGCCAGTTCCGGCAGCTGCGTGGAGATGTCGTACATGTTCAGCGTACCGGTCGCGGCATACAGGAAGCCGATCCCAATGATGTAGAAGCTGGCGCCGATCGTACCCATGATCAGGTAGTTGAACGCGGCCGGCAGCGCCCGGCGGTCCCGGCCTGAGCCGAGCGCGACGAGCACATAGGTGGAGATCGAGGAAATCTCGAGGAAGACGAACAGGTTGAACGCGTCGCCCGTGATCGCCACACCGTTGAGGCCGGCGAAGCAGACGAGGAAGGCCGAATAGAACAGCGCCCGTTTCTGCCTGGGAATTTCCGCAACAACCGTCGGCCAGGAGAACACCGACGCCAGCAAGCCGATCGTCGTGACGATCAGCAGGATCATCGCGTTCAGCGCATCGACCCGCAGCTCGATGCCGAGCGGTACGGACCAGCTGCCGATCTCGTATGAAACGACACCGATCGGCGAGGTCTGCACAAGGCCCAGCAGGATCAGGGAGAACAGGAAGCTGATGCCGGTGGCCACTATGGAAATCAGCCAGGCGATCCGCCCGGTCGGCACCAGCGCCAGCACAGGCGCCAGGAACAGGGGCACCATGACCAGCAGCGGCGCGGCATGCGTCAGCGCCCAGGCCGGCGCAGCATTCAGGATTGCGTCGATCATGCGGTCGCCTCGCTCACGGCTTTCTCCGCCTCGGCATGCTGTGCCAGCGCGGTTTCGAGGTCGATTTCGTTCACTTCGTCATTCTCGATCGAGCCATAGGCTTCGCGGATCCTCACGACGAGGGCGAGGCCAACCGACAGGGTCGCCACACCGACGACGATGGCTGTCAGCATCAGGACGTGCGGAAGCGGGTTGGAATAGGTATTGGCGAGATGCGCAACCCGGTCGGCATGCTCCCCGCCTGCGGCCAGAACGGCATCGAGCGCCGCGTGGCTGCCTTCGGCTTCCGGCCCATGTCCGCCGCCATGATGTTCAATGGCATCCTCGCCGAAGAGGATCGGCGCAGTGCCGCCGGAGACTTTGCCGAGTGTCACATAGAACAGGCAGATCGTCGTCTGGAACAGGCCGAGGCCGACCATCCGCTTGATCAGGTTCTGGGACGCAAAAGTGATGTAGAGGCCGATCATCATCAGGACGATGACAACCCAGTAGTTTGCGCGTTCGAGCAGGAATTCCAGCATGGCTTACCAGTCCTCGTCGCGGATTTCGGCCACACGGCCGGCAAAGGCGTAGAAGATCGTCAGCATCGCGCCGGACACACCGCACAGCACGCCCAGTTCAATAAACAGGATGCCGATATGCTGGCCGTGATGTTCCCCTGCCGGTTCGTGGAAGAGGGCTTGGTATTCAAGGTAATTCCCGCCCTGCAGCATCGCCCAGAAACCAACGCCGGCATAGATCATCACCCCGATGGCTGCCAGCGACCGGGTAAAGCCGGGCGGAACGGCACGCATGGCGGCCGGAACGCCAAACACCAGGGCATAGAGAATGATCGCGACGGCGATGATGACGCCGGCCTGAAAGCCGCCGCCCGGACCAAAGTCGCCGTGGAACTGCACATAGAACGCGAACATGGTGATCACGGGGATCAGCATCTTCGCGATGACGCGCAGGATGACGTGATGATCGGTGTTCATGAAGGATCCTCGTCACGGGCGGCAGCGCCCTTTTTCGAGCTGCGGTCGCCTGACCGGCCTTCGTTGCGGATACGTTCGGCCAACGAGCGCTCGCCGAACCCAAGCAGCAGCGCGACAGCCAGGCCTGCCGTGAACACAACCGTCGTCTCGCCCAGCGTATCGAAACCACGATAGCTGCCGAGCACGGGGGTCACGACGTTCGGAATACCCGTGTCGAACCATGCCACCTGAAGATAGGTAAGCCCGACGCCTGCATTGGCCGGCGAGGAGGCATCACCCAGCGCCGGAAGGTCGACCGTTGCGTAGATCAGTGCAGCGCCAGTGGCGAGGCAGACCAGCATTGGCCCAAGGCGGAAGAAGAACTTCTCTGGCTTGGCCGTGCGGGAGGTCAGCAACATGGCGCCCAGCAGCACGACGGTCGACATGCCTGCACCGACGGCTGCTTCGGTAAAGGCGACATCGACCGCATCAACCGCTACATACCAGGCCGCCGAAACGAGCGAGTAAATTCCCGACAGCATCACGATGGCGAACAGGCTGCGCATCCGGGCGATGGCGACGCCCGTCGCAAACAGGATGGCGAGCAGGAAAATATTGACGAGGACGATGCCGAAATCGCCGTTGAACATCGAATGCATCAGGCGTCCCCCCCTTCCGCTTCAGACGTACCGACCCGGCCGATAATCGGCTGGACACCCGCGGTATGGGCCGCATTGGCCAGCGCGTGAGACGCGGTCGGACTCGTCAGAAAGATGAAGACGCAGACTGCGAACAGTTTGGAAATGACCAGCCAGCCCGGCGAAATCAGCATCATGCCGATCAGCACAAGCCCCGCACCCGACGTGTCAGTGATCGAAGCGGCATGGAGGCGCGTGTAGATATCAGGGAAGCGCAGCACGCCGACAGTGCCGATAAGGCACAGGATGGCGCCGCCGAAGCACATCAGCGCGCCCAGCGGGAAGCGGACAATCTCCCAGTATCCCAGAATGTCAGAGAAGATCTCAGCCATCGGCATTGCCTCCCTGCCCGCGGCGCACCAACGGCACCTGGAAAGACCGGTAACGGAAGAATTTCAGGATCGCGATCGTCGAAACGAAATTGATCAGCGCATATGTGATGGCAATGTCGAGAAATTCCGGGCGGTCCATCACAAAGCCCAGCAGGCCAAGCGCCAGCACGGTCTTCGTCCCGAACGAGTTTACCGCAAGGATGCGGTCATAAAGCGTCGGCCCGATAAAGGCGCGCAGCAGCAGCAGCGCCATACCGAACAGAATCGCAATCAACGCAGCGGCGATCATGCGGCAGCCCCCTTTCCATCAATGGCGCGGGCGGAGCGCTGGTCCATTTCAACGAAGGCTTCCGGCTGGGAGTCCTGCTCGTAGAGACCATGCACCAGCAGTTTGTCGCCTTCGATCTCCACCGTGACAGTGCCGGGCGTCAGCGTGATCGAATTGGCGAATGTCACCTTGGCGAGGTCCGACTTGCAGACCGTTTTGACCTTCACAAGCGCCGGTGCGATGTCGAGATCGGCTTTCACACAGGCGCGGATGACGCTGATGTTCGCTTTGACGATCTCCTTGGCGAGCCAGGGAAAATACAGAAGGAAACCGACCAGCCGCACATAGGGCGAGCCTTCACGGTCAATAATATCCAGCCGGTAGGCGAGGATACATGTGATGATGAGCGAGATGCCGCCCAATGAGAGTATCAATGGCGTGTTATGGCCGGACATTCCGAGCCAGAACGCCGCCAAAGCCACTACCAGCCCTAGGAAATACGCCACGCGCAACCCTCTCCCGATCGCCCTTAACAGGGATTGGGACTAAAGCGCTTAAGGGGATTTGAAAAGCCCGTTACCGACGCTTTTGCAGTTTTGAACGGTTATCTTCCAAAAACCAGACGCGCTGTACGTTGTGCAGTTGAGAACTCTGCTTCTTCATTCGCAGGCATCGGCAGCGCCGCCCCGCTTTGAACCGCTCCGGGCGAATAGGCAGACGACAGGGCCCAGTTCCAGTAACGGAGGATCGTCTGCGCCTTGGCAACACTCAGAATCTCATAAACATCAGAGACATGCTGGAACTGCGGGTGGATAACCCCTTCTTCCAGTTCGAGCGGTTTTTTCAGCGCCACCCAGAGAACAGGCAGGAAATCGCGCTTCACGCCGGTCGCCTTGCACAGCACGGCCAGCGCCTCTCCGCCCTCATCGCCCAAAATCTTGGCAGCCGTGACAGGTTTGACACCGGACAGGTAGCCGATCTCCTGTTCGGTCTGGGCATCCATACCATTAAGCGCCGCTGCATTGATGGCACTTTCCAGGCTGTCAAAGGGGCTGCGCTCCAGCGCCGCGCGGTTTCGCTGGCGGCGTTCGATCAGCTGGATGGCCTTGCGTGCAACCGGGTCTGCCCATTGCTCATCCGCCATCATTTCAAAGACATCCTTGCAGGAGTCGATGATTTCGAGCCGGTCAGATGCGTAGCGCTGCAGAATACGTTTCCGGGTCGGGCCATCGGCCCACCAGAACAGGGTCAGCGCGTGGGACGGGATCGTTTCAAGCCGGTCCGCAATCAGAGGACACAAGGCCGGAAGGTCACGCGACCGGCGCACCAGCCTGTCGACCGCCTGTTCCGGCAGTTCGGCGCCATTATTCAGCACGAGTTCCTTCAGCACATGATCTTCGCCGGCTTCAGCGAGATGATGGCTCACCGGCCCCGGCACGAATTTGCGCTTGGCGATCGCCAGCCGGTGTTCCGCTGTCCCGGTCATCGCTATATCGAGCAGGTCGCACGCATCAAACGCTTCGTTGTGTTCCAGCAACGGCGCCGCGATCGCGTAGGGACATTGCGCCAAATACCGCAACAGGCGGCGCGGCGCTTCCTTGCTCTGGGCCAGGCGCCGGGCACACAGCTCACGGTCTTCCTGGTCAGCGTGAAACAGCATGTCGAGCAGGATGTCGGCCGCCATATGGCGATCCTGCTGGGTCAGACGGCCTCCGGAAGGCATCGAAACAATATCCACCAGCCGCCGGAACAGCGTGTTCCGGGCGCGCCCGATGCGTGGCTTTTCGGCCTGTTCCATCGATTCCATGTCGAAGTCGTATCCGTTGAACCGTCAAAGGGTCGCAGGAAACAGTTAACGAGGGGTGGAATGTCTGCGGCTCCGCTAACCGCGGATACGGCCCGGATGCACCACCATGACCAGCAGGCTGGCGACAAGCATCAGGATCGACAGCATGAACAGCTGCCCGCCATCTGTGGCTGTACTTGCAGGATCCAGTGAAACCGGGATGTTCCGGCCGAGCCAGGGAGACAGGTGAAACCCGATCGCTGCCCCGCAGACCAGCGCCGACAGCGCTGCCCCGAACCGCCGCGAAAATGGCAGAAGCAGGAAGAAGGCCGCCACAAGTTCAATGATCGCAATCACAAACCGGCCAGCCGGCTCGAACAGCGACACGCCCGACCGCTCGGCAATGGTCTGGAACACAATATTCTGACCCGGCGCATCGAACAGTTTCACAGATCCTTCCGGCGGATCCGGCAATGGCGCGATGGTGGACTGGATGAACATGGCGACCAGGAACAGCGCGAGCGCCCAGCTGATGAGATGTCTGAATATACGCATGGTCCACCCTGAAAACCTGCAGGTCCATTAACGCTACCGGTCGGCGCGCCCTAGCGCAACTGGTTGAAACCCGACCTTTCTGTGGCGAAGCGGGCTTTCCTTGTCCGCCCGGCCTACCTAATGTCCCGCTTCACGCGGGAGGCGGAATGGAAGAACCGGTCGAATCCATTGCCGATGAGATCACCGAAGAGGCGGCAGGCGATGTCACCTCTCCGGTCAGCGGTGTCAGCGAAGCGCTGACAGCGGGTGCCTCGCTATTGTCCACGGCCACACACTGGCGGGCCCGCCGGGTCCGCCGCGTGGTCAAGATCGAATTGCCGGCCTACCTTCTGGTCCAGTGCAGCTGGTTCATGGCGTTCGGCCTGCAGATGGTGCTGTTCCCCTACCTGATCACAGACTCCAACCACCTCCATCGGGATGGCCTGGCGCTTGGCCTCGCCAACATGGCGCTGTCCGGCCCGTCGGTGATTTTCCTTCTTCTGGGCGGCGTTGTCGCTGAACGGGCAGACGGCAAGCGGCTGCTGATCCTGCTGCATCTGCTGGCGGCGGCCCCTGCGCTCGCGCTGGCTGCCTTCGTCTGGAAGGGCACGCTCACCTACCCCGCCATGATCGCCTATGGCCTGACCATCGGCACGGTCGGAGCCTTCATGATGCCGGCCCGCGACTCCATCGTGAATGAAGTGGTCGAGCGCCGCGCCCGGGTGGGGTCCGGCGTCACGCTCCAGCTTGGCGTCACCCTCGCCACAATGGCCCAGTTCGTTGCCCAGATCGGCGGCCTGATTATCGGCGGATATGCAGACAAGATGACGAAAATGCCGGACTGGATGGGCGGTTTCGGCATCGGCCCGATCCCGGCCGAAAAGCTGCTCCTGATTCAGGGCTGTGTCCTCTCCCTCGGCGCGATCTTCGCCCTCTGGCTCGGCAAGGGCCGCCAGCTGCTCTCAAGCGGCCGCGGCGTGAAAAGCGCGCTGGCCGATATTGCTGACGGCTTCCACGCCGTCCGCTCCGACGGAAAACTCTGGGCGATGACAGCCCTGATGTTCGGTGTCGGCATTTTCGTGATCGGCGCCTTCCTCGTCGTGCTGCCGATCGTCAACCGGGATGTCTACGGCTTCGGGCCGGACGGCATCCGCGACATGTTTGTCACCTTCTGGATGGGCGCGTTTGTCTCTTCCGTCGTGCTGTCCATTTTCAAACGCATCAAGCGCCAAGGCCGCCTGCTGCTGATCGCGCAGTTCCTGGCGTCCGTCAGCATCCTCCTGATGATGTGGCCGATCCCGCACTGGGGCTTCCTCACCATTGTGTTCGTCTGGGGCCTCGCCGCCGGTATTTCCATCGCGATGAGCCGGTCCATCGTCCAGGACGCCGCCCCGAAGGAAAAGCTCGCCCGGGTCCTGTCGATCTACCAGTTGGGCTTCATGGCGGGGGCCCCGTTCGGTGCCTTCCTGATGGGCGCGCTGGTGGACCTGTTTGGCCCGCAGAAGATCGCCATCGTGCCCGCAGGCGGCATGATCATCCTGATCATCTGGATGGTTTTCTTCACGCCGGTCTGGAACATGAAAGGCTCCGCCTGGCTCGCGCACCGCGGAGAGGCCTGAAAAGCGCCGTCATTGCCGGGCTGACAATTGGCCTGAAGCCAATTAACCCGTGCAGTCATGTCATCCCAGCCACGCGCCACTGTCCATCTGACGCATATCGTCGCCAACTGGCGCACGCTGGCAGCGCTTCACCCGAAAGCGAACACGTCGGCTGTCGTGAAAGCAAATGCCTACGGCCTCGGCGCTGACCGCGTCTCGGCAGCGCTTGCATCTGCCGGATGCGATACTTTCTTCGTCGCCTATCCGGAGGAAGGCGCCGTCGTGCGCAAGGCGGTCGGACCGGCTCCCTCGATCTTCGTCCTGAACGGCCCGGCCCCGGCCTCGATGCACCTTTTCCATACGCACAGTCTGATCGCAGTCCTGAACAGCCCGGCCCAGACCCGCCTGTGGAGCGATGCGGGCAGTCTGCCCTGCGCGCTGCACTTCGATACCGGCATAAATCGTCTCGGCCTGCCCGCCAGCATGCTGGAAACCGAAGGCGAGGCGCTGCGTGGCCTGAACCCGGTCCTGATCATGAGCCATCTGGCCTGCGCCGATGAGCCGGACCATGCGCTGAACGCTGTCCAGCTGGCGGCATTCCGCAAGATTGCCGAAGCGTTTCCCGGCGTCCCGGCCAGCCTGGCCAATTCGGCGGGCTGTTATCTCGGCCGTGATTACGGCTTTCAGGTCACGCGCCCGGGCATCGCGCTTTATGGCGGCTCCATCCCGCCTGCACGCATACAGCTTCAGCATGCCGTGACGCTGGATGCGGAAATTCTGAGCGTCTTCCCTGTAAAGGCGGGCGAAACCGTAGGCTATGGCGCCACATACACCGCGCCGCAGGATATGATTCTGGCGACCATCGGACTTGGTTATGCGGACGGCGTGCTGCGTTCAGCGTCCAATTGCTTTATCGGGTGGCTGGATGGCGTGCCCTGCCCGGTAACGGGAAGGGTATCGATGGATCTCATCACGATTGATGTGTCAAAGGCACAGCAGTCAGCAAAAGCAGGCGAACGCGTTGAATTCCTCGGCGCGAATGCCAAACTCGAAGACCAGGCCGCGCGGGCAAATACGCTCGGCTACGAATTGCTTACAGGACTCGGGACCCGTGTCGAACGCCTCTACCCGTAAACGCGGGATACCCAATCCGCTGGCCTGGATCGGCGCAGCAGCACTCGGTCTCTTCGGGGAGATCGGCCGGCTCACCGTGTTCTCCGCCCGCGTGAAAGCGGCCGCGTTCACGCCGCGCTGGTATTTCGGCCAGATCTGGAAGCAGATCGTCCAGATCGGGTTTTACTCCCTGCCGGTTGTGGGCCTGTCCGCCATCTTCATCGGCGCGGCCCTCGCCCTCAATATCTATCAGGGCGGCAGCCGGTTCGGCGCTGAGCAATTCGTGCCGAACATCGTGGTCCTCGGCATTACGCGCGAACTTGGTGCGACCATCACCGCCCTCATGCTGGCCGGACGGGTCTCTGCCGGGATTTCCGCCGAGATCGGCGCCATGCGCGTGACAGAGCAGATCGACGCGCTGGAATCCCTGTCCGCCTCTCCCTACCGCTATCTCTATGCCCCGCGCTTCATCGCGGCGATTGTCGCCCTGCCGATGCTGGTGCTTGTGGCAGACATTATCGGCGTCATGGGCGGCTGGGCCGTCTCGGTGTTCGGGCTCGGCTTCGACTCGACGGTATACCTGCGCAACACGCTGGATTTCGTCACGCGAAACGACGTGCTGACAGGCCTGATCAAAGCCGTCGTATTCGGCGCGGTGATCGCCCTGATGGGCTGCTACCAGGGCGACAAATCCAAGGCTGGCGCCACGGGCGTCGGCCGGGCCGCCACGCTGTCCATGGTTGGCGCCGCAGTCCTGGTGCTGGCCAGCAACTACATCATGTCGACCCTCTTCGTGGAGTTTGGTCTGTGACGACACCCATTCTCAGCCTGCAGAATGTCGAAAAGCGTTTCGGCAAGAACCATGTTCTCCGCGGCGTGACGCTGGATGTTGCGCCCGGCGAAAGCCTCGTCGTGATTGGCGGGTCCGGTTCCGGCAAATCGGTGATGCTGAAAAATGCCCTCGGCCTGATGACACCGGACTCCGGCCAGATCCTGTTCAACGGCGAAGACGTCACGCAGTCACGCAGCAAGACCCGCGACCGGATGCGTGAACGCGTTGGCATGCTGTTCCAGTCCGGCGCCCTGTTCGACTCCCTGACTGTCTGGGAGAATGTCGCTTTCCGGCTTGTGAACTCCGGCATCGTCAAACGGTCCAAGGCGAAGGATCGCGCCATTGAGACCCTGAGCAAGGTGCGCCTTGGCTCAGATGTTGCCGACCTTTACCCGGCAGAGATTTCCGGCGGGATGCAGAAGCGCGTCTCGCTCGCCCGCTCCATCATCTCGAAGCCCGACCTGATCTTTTTCGATGAGCCGACAACGGGTCTCGACCCGATTACGGCGGATGCGATCAACGATCTCATCATCGAACAGGTGCGCGGGCTTGGCGCCGCGACCGTGACCATCACGCACGACATGTCCTCGGCCCGCAAGATTGCCGACGAAGTGGCCATGCTGTTCGAAGGCAAGATCATCTGGCGCGGCAAGGCATCGGAAGTGGACAATAGCGGCAATCCCTATGTCGACCAGTTCGTCCACGGACGGGCTGACGGGCCAATCCAGCCCGCACTGTAGGTCCGGCTAGTCCACCTTCACCAGGGGACAGGCGATCCAGTGCGCCTGCTCGTTGTCGACGCTGGTGACAAAGTCGCCGCAGGTTTCACGGTCTGCCACCAGACCCAGCTCATCCCGCAGACGCGAGAAGATGACCGGCAAGGCATCGATGCCCTCGTCCGAGCCGACATCCACCATGACAGCTACAAATGGGCCGTCGGAGGCATCGATCCGCTGTCGGACCATCTGTTTCAGCACCCGTTCCGCCCCATCGGCCCAGCCTTGCGTCTGGGTGAACATGAAAGTGGCCGACTCCGGAAGGTAAGCAGCCAGGAAGGAAGACGGATAAGGGCCGGTGAAGATCACGTCGGCATTTTCGAAGTCAACAGATGCCGGCGCCTCGACCTGTATGTATGGCCCCCACAAATCAGGGAGGGGAACTCGGCGCAACGACACCACGTTCGCCGCGATCAGGCAGACGGCAAGCATGCCGCCAAACCAGCCGAGCGCGCGCCGCGTCTCTCCGAGGGCTGGCCAGACGAGCAGGAGCGATGCCGCAAACACAAGCGGGCTGATCATCCAGACCGACATGGCATAGCGGCCAACCATGAACAGGGGGAACCAGACGACCAGTGTGGCCAGGCCTCCGGCGCATACCGTCATCACGGCGCGCGGCGGCATCTGCGCTCCGTGCCCCTTCGCCTGGTAAGCGCGGTGTGCCACCCAGCCGAGGATCAGGAGCGCAATGTAGAAAAAGGCGATCGGCAAGTCCTGCATCCAGGTCGTTCCGAACTCATTGTACGGACGTGAGGCTGCGTTGACCGGATAGAAAAGGACATCCCAGATGCTTTGTGCCGGAGTGCGTTCGTCGCGGAAATTTTCCAGAGGGCCGAAGGGGGATTTGAACACACCATTGGCCATCGGGAACACCGGATTGCCGACCACGGTCCAGAGTTTCCACATCCACCAGCCGCCTGTCAGCAGGATACCTGCCAGACCCGCGACACCCGCAGCGGCGACGGCCTCCAGCCGTGTGCGCACACCGGGCACGGCAACAAGGATCGCAGCGGCGATGCCAGCGGCATGGATCACAGAAGTCAGCTTCAGCCCGACGGACAGCCCCACCAGAAAGGCTGCCACACCTGCCCGCTTCCAGCCCGGCGGCGCGCCATCTTTCGGCACCAGAACAAGCAAGGCGAGAATGAAAAGCCCGGCGCTCCAATGGTCCACACGGATGCTCGCGGTCACCGTCAGCATGGCGTAGTTGAAGAAGCCTGCCAGGGCGAGCAGCAGCGCGCTGACCCGGTTGTCATGACCGACAGACGCCAGAACCCGGCGGCAAAGCAGATAGAGCGGGATCAGGATCGCGGCCTGCAAGGAGCCCAGAAGAAAACTCACGACCGCAGCCGGAAACGTCTCGATCAGCGCCTGAGCAATCATGTGGCTGACCGGATTGAAGTAGGTGTGCATGCCCGACGGGGCGAGATCGCGCTCCAGCCGTCCGTTCAGCGCCGACCAGCCGTCCTGAATATGATAGTGCAACACATCGAAGCCAACCTCGATCGGCGTGACCACGCAGAACAGCGCCCAGCCGAAAACCCACGCCAGCGCCCAGCGCAGCGCCCAACGGTCCAGCGATGTCTCTAACATTGCCATTCAAAGGCCCCCCGGTCGCCCATCCACCCATAAGCCGCAAGCGCCAAGGAAGCGTAAACTATGCGGCTTGCCCGGCTGGCATATAGTCGTCAAAAGGCCAGCATGGACGATAAGAAGCTCTCGAAACGCCTGAGCCTGATCCTCCGGCACCAGCCGGAAAAGGCCGGTCTTGTGCTCGGTGATGGTGGTTGGGTCGGCGTTGACGCCCTTCTGGCTGGCCTTGAATCGATTGGCTGGGGCATGTCTGTGGAAGATCTGCACCGCATTGTCGAAACCAATGACAAGAAACGGTTCTCCCTCTCGGAAGATCAACAGATGATCCGGGCCGCGCAGGGCCATTCGGTGGAGATTGTGAACGATCTTGAGCCGGTCACGCCGCCGGAATTCCTGTTCCACGGCACGGCGACGCGTTTCCTTGATGCAATCCTTGAGGATGGGCTGAAGGCCATGTCCCGCCAGCACGTCCACCTCTCTGCCGATCGGGAGACCGCCACGAAGGTCGGGCAGCGGCATGGCCGGCCGGTCGTTCTCACCGTGGCGGCAGGCCGGATGCATGCGGATGGCCAGACTTTCTTCCAGGCGGACAATGGCGTCTGGCTGACGGCGCACGTTCCGGCTGCCTACCTGTCGCAGCCATCAGATCCCTGAACTGGCTGAGGCCCAAAATCCGGCGCATTCCCTGCCGAAACTGCCTCTTCCGCATGTCCGCGAAGCCCGTTAGGTCAATGTGATGGCCAAAACCGCTACCACCGCCTTTGTCTGCCAGTCCTGTGGCGAAGTGCACTCCAAATGGAGCGGCAAGTGTAATGGCTGCGGGGAATGGAACACGCTGGTGGAAGAAGTCACCGGCGGCGTTCCCGGCGGTCTTGCTGCGCCGAAGAGGGGCACAAAACGCTCCAGCAAGGTGGAGTTCGTTGCGCTGAATGACACAGCCGAGGCGCCTGCCCGCATTGTCATGGGAGTGGACGAACTGGACCGGGTGTTCGGCGGCGGCATTGTGCCCTCCTCCGCGACGCTGATCGGCGGGGATCCCGGCATCGGCAAATCGACGCTATTGCTGCAGGTTGCCGCGCGGCTGGCCCGCAACGGGCTGAAGACGGTCTATGTCTCCGGCGAGGAAGCCGCGCCCCAAATCCAGGACCGCGCCAAGCGCCTCAAAGTGGCGGAAAGCCCTGTGCAGCTCGCGACGGAAACGGACTTACGCAAGATCATAAGCGCCCTAAAGGCTGCTGAACCGGACTTTGTCGTGATCGACTCGATCCAGACGCTCTGGTCAGACAGCCTGGAAGCCGCCCCGGGTTCTGTCGCCCAGGTCCGGGCCTGCGCGCAGGAGCTGACCCGCTGGGCCAAGAAGTCCGGCGCGGCACTCGTCCTCGTCGGCCATGTCACCAAGGAAGGCACCATCGCCGGCCCGCGCGTGGTGGAGCATATGGTGGACGCCGTCTTCTATTTCGAAGGCGAGCGCGGCCACCAGTTCCGCATCCTGCGCGCCGTGAAGAACCGGTTCGGCCCGACCGACGAGATCGGCATTTTCGAGATGCACCAGTACGGCCTCGCCCCGGCGAAGGAACCGTCAGCCCTGTTCCTCAGCGCCGATGGCGAAAGCGAAGGCGGCGCGGCGGTGTTTGCGGCTATGGAAGGCTCCCGCCCTGTGCTGGCCGAGGTCCAGGCCCTAGTCGCCAAGAGCGCCTATGGCACGCCGCGGCGCAGCGTCGTCGGCTGGGATTCCGGGCGCCTCGCCATGTTGCTGGCCGTGCTGGAAGCGCGTTGCGGCATCACGCTGGCGGGGATGGACGTCTATCTCTCCGTCGCCGGAGGTTACAAAATCATGGAGCCTGCCGGCGACCTCTCCGCCGCCGCGGCCCTGCTCACATCGCTCTCGGCCAATCCCGCGCCGGAACGCAGCGTCTTCTTCGGCGAAGTCGCCCTGTCTGGCGCCGTGCGCCCGGTCAGCCGGATGGAACAGCGGCTGAAGGAAGCCGAGCGTCTCGGTTTTGAACGGGCTTTTGTCCCGGAAGGCGCACCGACCGCAGTGGATGGCTTGACCGTGACGCCGATTAAACGGCTTATCGACCTTGTGGAGTTGCTTGCCCCGGACGCACTGAATGCTTGAGTCCATTACAGCTTTCGACGGAATCGCGCTGGCGGTTGTTGTGATCTCAGGGATCATGGGATTTGCCCGTGGATTTCTCAGGGAACTGGCGACGCTCGGCGCCTTTATCGGCGCGCTGGCCGCTGCCTATTACGCCCGCGTCTTTTTCCATGATGACCTGTCTGCCCTTCTGCCGCCGAATCTGGCGCCCTGGACGGCGGATGTGATTCTGCTGATCGTTGCCTTCATCATCGTTTATGTGCTGATCGCATGGCTTGGGCAGCGACTTTCGAAAAATATCCATGGCGCCGAAGGCATTGGCATGTTCGATCATGTGGCCGGCGCGGTGTTCGGCGTGCTGCGCGGCTTCGTAGCCCTTGTTTTCTTTGTAGTCCTTCTTGGTCTGGTGCTCGAACAGAACCGGATTCCGAACTTCATTCAGAACGGAATGACCTATCCTCCGCTGCGCGATCTGGCCGATTTCGTGAACGTCGAGGCGGCCAAGGTGGGAAAAGAGGTGCAAGCCCCCCTTTCCTCGGAGGAGGAAAACGGGCAATAGGCCCCTGTCGCAAGTCTGTCATTCAGGAGCGCCTGTCGTATGGTCCATTTTGATCACGATGACGACAAGCCCCGCGAAGAGTGTGGCGTCTTTGGTATCTTCGGAAACCACGAGGCAAGCCTGCTCACCGCTCTCGGCCTTCACGCCCTTCAGCACCGGGGACAGGAAGCCTGCGGTATCACCTCATTTGACGGCAAGCGTTTCCCATCCGAACGCCATATGGGCATGGTGGGCGAACATTTCGGCGGCGACCTTCGCGCGCGCCTGCCTGGCCACGCCGCGATCGGCCACAACCGCTATTCCACGCAGGGCCGGCCGATGCTTCGCAACATCCAGCCGATCTTTGCGGATCTCGCCGGCGGCGGCTTCGCCGTGGCCCACAATGGCAACCTGACCAATGCCCGCAAGCTGCGCCACGATCTGGTGCGCGATGGGGCCATCTTCCAGTCGACCATGGACACCGAGGTGATCCTTCACCTCGTTGCCCGGTCCAGCCGTCCGCGTTTCCTGGAGCGCCTCATCGACGCCCTTCAGAAAATCGAAGGCGGGTATGCCCTCGTCGGCCTGACCGGCAAGAAGCTGATCGGCGCGCGTGACCCGGTGGGCTTGCGCCCGCTGGTTCTCGGCCGCCTTGGCGATGCCTATGTGCTGGCGTCTGAAACCTGCGCCCTCGACATCATCGGCGCCGAATTCGTGCGCGAAGTCGAGAATGGCGAGATCGTCGTCATTTCCGACAAGGGCATCGAATCCCATCGCTTTACACAGGCCCGCCCGGCGAGCCCCTGCATCTTCGAATATGTCTACTTTGCGCGCCCTGACAGTATTGTTCAGGGCCGCTCTGTTTATGAGGTCCGCCGCCGCATGGGCCATGAACTGGCCGCAGAAACCATGGCGGACGCGGATGTCGTCGTGCCGGTGCCGGATTCCGGCGTGCCTGCCGCGCTCGGCTTCTCCGAGCAGTCGGGCATCCCCTTCCAGATGGGCATCATCCGGAACCACTATGTGGGCCGGACCTTCATCCAGCCGACGCAGGTCGGCCGGCAGAGCGCAATTTCCAAGAAGCACAGCCCGAACAAGGCGGTGCTGGAAGGCAAGCGCGTCGTGCTGGTGGACGACTCCATCGTGCGCGGCAACACGTCGAAGAAGATCGTCCAGATGGTGAAGGATGCCGGCGCGAAGGAAGTGCACTTCCGCTCCGCCAGCCCGCCCATCGTGAACCCGGATTTCTACGGTATCGACATGGCCGCAAAATCCGAACTGTTCGCCGCCATCCACACGCATGAGGAAATGGTGCGTGAGCTGAAGGTGGACTCGCTCGGCTTCCTCTCGGTTCCGGGGCTCTACAAGGCCATCGGCGAGCCTGTGCGCAACAATATGATGCCGCAATTCGCAGACCATTGCTTTACCGGTGAATACCCGACCCCGCTGGTCGACTATGAGAGCGACGAGAGCGACAAGGAGCGTCAGCTCTCCCTGCTGGACGACGCGTAAGGCCTGCGCTAGACGCGCGGCATGACCCAGCCTCGTCTCATCCTCGTCACCGGCGCCTCCCGCGGCATCGGCCGGTCTGCAGCCCTTCACCTCGCAAAACAGGGTGACGTGGTCATCGCCGTTGCCCGTTCGAAACTTGCCCTCGAAAAGCTGGACGACGAGATCCGCGCCGCCGGCAGCGAAGCCGTGCTGGTGCCGATGGACCTGAAGGACACCAAGGGGATCGAAACGCTCGGCAAGGTGATCGGCGAACAGTTCGGCCGCCTTGACGGCTTTATCGCAAATGCGGGCATCCTCGGCTCTCTGGGGCCGCTGGAAACCTGCGGGCCTCGCAGTTTCGACGAAGTGATCGCGGTGAACCTGACCGCCAATTTTCACCTGATCCGCGCCCTCGGCCCGTGGCTGCACAAATCAGATGCCCCGCGCACCGTGTTCGTCACCTCCGGCGTTGCGCGCCACCCCCGCGCCTTCTGGGGCCCCTACCAGGCTGCAAAGGCCGGGCTGGAAGCCATGGTGCTCGGCTGGGCCGACGAGCAGGAAAACTTCCCGCTGCGCGCCAACCTGTTTAATCCCGGCGGCACGCGCACCGACATGCGCGCTCAGGCCATGCCCGGCGAAGACCCGATGACCCTTCCGTCTTCGGATGATGTCGCGGCAGAACTGGTGAAACTCGTCAACAAGGACGAGACACGCACCGGACAACTGATCAACTATCGCGATATCGCTGCTGGCCGTTAATGGCGGGGGCTCCTACCGTCCGGTCCGCAACCCGCGAAGACCTGCTGCTCCTGAAGGACTTCGAACAGGGCATCATCACGGCTGAGCGGCCCTATGATCACACGCTGAAGCCCGACCCGATCAGCTATTACGACATCGGTGAACTGATCGATTCCGACGATGCAGAAGTAGCGGTCGTGGAACTGGATGGTGAAATCGTTGCGTCTGGCTATGCCCACAAGCAACGCTCGAAGCATTACATCCAGCATGAGTGGCACGCCTTCCTGGGCTTTATGTTCGTTCGCCCGGAGTATCGCGGGCGGGGCCTCAACAAGGTGCTGATCGACCATCTCACTGGCTGGGCGAAGGCGAATGGCCTCAGCGAAATCCGCCTCACCGTCTATTCAACGAACGAACCTGCGATCCGCGCCTATGAGAAAGCGGGTTTTGCACCCTACATCACTGAGATGCGCCTGAATCTGGACGAGTAGCTTTGCGGCAAATTTCTTCCTCGCGCACCGCTTCCCAGCGCTTGCGCAGATGCGCGACACGTTCGGGAAACCGCGCATCCAGCATCTCGACCTGTTTCACCCGGTCTGTGCGGAAATGACGAAAGCCATCGCGCAACTCGCACCAGGCGCACATCATGCGGATATGATCCGCATAGACGATCAGGAAAGGCCAGACGGTGCGGCGAGTAATGTTTCCCGCTTCATCGGCATAGCCGAGATCCAGCTTCTTCTGTGTCCGGATGGCCTCACGCACCAGCGCCACATCGAAGGAATCCTCCGGCCGCTTCCGGAAGCTGACCGGAACGAGCCCTGAATCCATGATGACGGGCTGAAGCTCGAGCGGCACGGCGGTCGACAGCTTCGCGATCAGGTCTTCCGCCCCGCGCACCAGGCGCGCATCGCCGCGCGCCGCCACCCAGCGTGCGCCCAGCACGGCGGCCTCCAGTTCATCCGTCGTCAGCATGAGCGGCGGCATGTCATACCGGGCGTCCAGCACATAGCCCGTGCCCGCCTCGCCGCGGATCGGCACGCGCTGTGCGATCAGTTCGGCCATGTCGCGGTAAAGCGTGCGCAGGCTGGTCTCCAGCTCCTCCGCCAATTCCCGCCCGGTCACCGGACGGTTCTTCCGCCGCAGGATCTGGATGATCTGAAAAAGTCTTTCGGTCCGTCTCATGAAATGGAGCCTACTGCCACGCTGCTGACACCATGCTGTCAGCAGCCCTTCGCTATCAAGCCCTCATCGCAACCCGAACCAGGAGAAAGACGATGATCACGTTCTACGGATGGGGGCCCATGTTCGGCTGCCCCTCGCCCAGCCCCTTTGTCATGAAATCCGACATCCAGCTGCAGATGCTGGGCGTCGATTTCACTCGCGCCATCGCGGATCTCGACGCAGTGCCAAAGCACAAGGCGCCTTATGTCATCGATGACGGCCAGCTGATCGAGGACAGCAACTTCATCCGCCATCACTATGAAGCCAAGCTCGGCAAAGGCCTCTATGACGGCATGAGGGGCAAGGACATCGCCCTCAGCTGGGCGCTGGAGCGTATGGCCGAAGGCCAGTTGGCGAAGATCATGGCCTATGAGCGCTGGATGAAGGACGACAATTTCAACAAGGGGCCAGCGCAGTTCTTTTCGGATGTTCCGGAGCCTGCCCGTCCGGCCGTGCTGAAGGAAGTTCGCGAAGGCGTCGCTGCAACGACGATGGGCGAAGGCACGGGCCGCTTCACCGAAGCCGAGCGTATGCAACTGGCAGGCTGGGACATCAGCACGATCTCCATGCAGCTCGGCGAGCAGGACTATCTGCTGGGCGACGCACCCACCTGCGCCGATGCCGCCGTGTCAGCTGTGCTGATCTCATGCGCCACGGAGTTCTTCGACACACCGCTGACGGGACTTATCCGCAAGCACGCCAACCTGCCCGCCTATATCGACAGGATGAAAGCGCGCTACTTCGATCATGTGACGTGGCCGGAATGGCCGATGCCGGAACCCGTCCCGGCCTGATCCCTTGAAGCGGCGGGCGGGCCAAGACTGCCCGCCGTTTTCCTACAGCCGGAAGTGCTTCGACAGTTTCAGGCCCTGGCCCTGATAGTTGGAGCCCTTCCCGCCATAAAGCGCGGCGGGCTTGGCGAGCATCGGTTCATAGATCAGCTTCGCCACCGGCTGGCCGTGTTCCAGAATGAAGGGCACATCGCGCGAACGCACCTCCAGCACGGCGCGGCTTCCGCCGGTATTGGTGCCAAACCCCGGATCGAAGAAACCGGCATAGTGCGCGCGGAACTCCCCCAGCTCCGGTGCGATGGGGGCCATTTCTGCGGCCTCGTTCGGCGCCACTTTCACCGTCTCGCGGGAGACGAGGATATAGAACTCTTCCGGGTTCAGCACGATCCGCCCATCGCGCGGATAGACCGGCTCCCAGAACTGGGCCGCGTCATGCGCGCCGATCCCGCGCAAATCCACGACGCCGGAATGGTGTTTCGCCCGGTACCCGGCCGGCTGGCCTGCTGGCGGTTCCAGGTCGATCGAGACGACTTTTTCTTTCAACGCGTCCGGCCGCTTCTTCTTGAAGCGGATTTGCGCAAGGCGGTCGCCGGGGCGCACCATGATCGGGAAGGTCCGCGGCGACACTTCGAGGTAGAGCGGGCCGGAATAACCGGTCGGCACTTCGTCGAAGGCGCGGGAGCGATTCGTCACCAGACGTGTGAACACATCGATCCGGCCGGTCGAGCTCTTGGGGTTCGCCCGCGCGGCAATACCGGCCGGCAGGCGGAGGTGTTCCTGAAGGGGCACGAGGTAGACACACCCCGTTTCCAGCACCGCGCCCTCCTGGGTCAGGTCGATCCGGTGCAGGTGAATGCCCGGCTCCTGCAGCATCTCGGCGACGGTGCGATCCTTGCCGGGCAGGAAGCTCGCCCGCAGGCGGTAGGCGTCCTCGGCGAGACGCAGATCCAGGCTGGCTGGCTGCACCTGCCCCTCGTCCAGCGGCGTGTCTGTGCGGATGGCGCCGGAAGCCACCAGCGCCTCGATTTCCCGGTCGGGAAGAACACCTGTATCCTGTGCCATCTCTTGCACCCCTCGCCCTCTCAGGCATAAGGGCGAAACACGGAAACACAAGGAATAAGCTGCCATGGCAGACGCATCGGGCGGAGACGCCAAAAAAGGCTGGAAACCTGCCACCAAAGCGGTGCGCGGCGGCCTCATGCGCTCCGAACATGGAGAGATCGCCGAAGCGCTCTACCTGACGTCCGGTTATGCCTATGACAGCGCCGAACAGGCGATGCGCCGCATGGCAGGGGAAGAACCGGGCTTCGTCTATTCCCGCTATGGCAGCCCGACCTGCGAGATGCTGCAGCAGCGCCTCGCCCTGATCGAAGGCGCCGAGACCTGCCGTGTCACCGGGTCCGGCATGGGCGCGATTTCGTCAGCCATCATGGCTCCGCTGAAAACGGGCGACCGGGTTGTGGCCGCCAAAGCCCTGTTCGGCTCCTGCCGCTGGATCATCGCCAATCAGATGCCGAAATATGGCATTGAAACCGTCTTCGTGGACGGCGCCGACATGGAGGCCTGGGAACGCGAGATCGCCAAGGGCTGCCAGCTGGTGCTGATCGAAAGCCCGGCGAACCCGCTGCTGGACGGTGTCGACATTGCTGCCGTCTCAGCCCTTTGCCGCAAGGCCGGCGCCTTGCTGGTGGTCGACAATGTCTTCGCCACGCCGATCCTGCAAAAGCCGCTGGAGCTTGGCGCCGACGTCGTCGTCTATTCCGCAACCAAGCATATGGATGGCCAGGGCCGTGTCATGGCCGGGGCGATCCTCTGCGACGAAGCCCGGATGACCGAGATCTACGATCCGTGGCTACGCCATATGGGCCCGGCGGCCTCGCCGTTTAATGCCTGGGTTGTGCTCAAGGGCCTCGAAACCCTGAAGCTGCGCGTCGAAGAGCAAAGCCGCAGTGCCGCGCGCCTCGCCGACGCCATCGCCGACCATCCCGCCATCGCCGCCGTGCGCTATCCGCACCGCAAGGACCACCCGCATTATGAGGTCCACAAGAAGCAGATGCGCATGGGCGGCACGATGATGGCGCTTTCCGTGAAGGGCGGACAGAAAGCGGCGTTCCGTTTCCTCAATGCGCTGGAACTGGTCGATATCTGCAACAATCTCGGCGACACCAAATCGCTGGCCTGCCACCCGTCGACCACGACGCACCGTGCCCTCAGCGATGAAGAGCAGGCGACGATGGGGCTGGACCGCTCATGGATCCGTTTCTCGGTCGGTCTGGAAGATGCCGACGACCTTGAAGCGGACCTGATTCAGGCTCTTAACAAGGCGTAAACAAACAACGGGCAATTTCATCGAATGGCTCGAAGGTCGCCCCCACCCCAGTATGAACACGTCACCGACGGTGTGCGCATCCGCGTGCGCCCGAAATTCATGTATGACGAGTCAGAACCGGCAGCCGGCCGCTTCATGTGGTCCTACACGGTCGACGTGGAAAATGAGAGCGAGCGCACCTGGACAATCATCCGGCGGCACTGGGAAATCATCGATGCGATGGGCCGCCTGCAGGAAGTCGACGGCGAAGGCGTGATCGGCCAGACGCCGACCCTCGGCCCCGGCGAAAGGTTCAGCTACACATCCGGTGCGCCACTGTCCGCCCCGTCGGGCATGATGCGCGGCACCTATGACCTTGTCGATGATGAAGGCGGCGAACTGGTCGCCCTGATCCCCGCCTTCTCGCTCGACAGCCCCTACGATACGTCGAGGCCGATCTGAGGCCTTAGCCTTCCAGCTCTTTCTTGATGGCGTTCCGGACGCCCTGCTCGTCTGCGCCCTCGATGGCCGTGTCACCGACATAGAAGCCCGGCGTGCCGCTGAGGTTCAGGGCGTGGCCAAGACGCTGCATGTCGTCCAGCTGTTTCTTGAGGGCGACCGACTGCATGTCGGCGCGCATCTTGCGGACGTCGACGCCGACCTCCTTGGCCAGCTCGTCGATCTTCTTCTCGGTCAGCTCGTCGTTCGACTTCAGGTTCATCAGCGCGACGTGCATGTCGTAATACTTGTCCTGCTTGCCGGCTGCGAGCGCCGCCAGGGCCGCTGTTTCGCTGATGCCGCCAAAGATCGGATATTCCTTGAAGACGACGCGGACCTTGTTGTCATACTTCTCCGGCAGTTCCTGCACAAAAGGCATGGAACGCTTGCAGTAGCCGCAGCGATAATCGAAGAATTCGACCACAGTCACCGGGGCATCTGCCGGACCGATAAAGTGATCCGTATCAAGACTGTAAAGCTGGTCCTTGTTCTGGCTGATCGCTTCCTGGGCCTCTTTTGCGGCATTGGCACGGTCGCGGGCATTGAGGGCGATGATCGCTTCCTCGATCACTTCGGGATGCGTCACAATATATTCGTGAATAATCGTCTCAAGCTCGGCGCGTTCCATCGTGACCGGTGCCTTGTTGCCTTCGGCACAGGCTGGGGTCATGGCAACCATGGCGACAGCGGCGGTCGCAAGCAGGGGGCGGATCATATCTATACCTTTCCAGGCCCGTTTAGGGCTGTTTCGTTTCGGCGTGACTATACTGGTGCGGGCATGCCCGTCCATTGGACCTAACAGAAAGTTGAAGGGATTCAGTGCTCACCGACTGTAATTGAGAACTGATTCACGCCCCGCCGGGACACACGCTCATAAAAGTCGCGATTGTCCGGATTGCTGGGGTCCGTGATCAGCAGGATGTCGTCAGCCCTGCGGTAGTTCACCGTATTACGTTCCAGCTGTTCGCGGGCGCGGTGGGCGAAGATGTTGGCGCGCTGCAGGTCTCCCACAGCATAGGCCGACTCTGCCGTTGCCAGCTGGGCTTCGGCCCGGCGGCCCTGTTTCTCCAGCGTGATGGCCAGCTGCTGCCAGGCGAAGGCATTGTTGGGTTCGGCAATCAGTGCATCGCGCAAGGCCGTCTCTGCCTCCTCGATGTCGCCCGGCTCGGCCCGCGCGTTCAGCGAGCGCGCATAATTGATCAGCAGAAGCGGCTGGCCTGGCTTCAGCTCAAGCGACTTGCGGTGCGGCTCCACCGACTCCGCGGCCCGGCCGCCTTCGAACAGGATCTGGCCCTTGAGCTCCCAGAAATACGGATTGTCCGGCTCGTCCACCAGAAGCGAATCGATGTCGTCCAGCGCCACCTGCATGTCGGACGCCTGCATGGCCGCGATCGACCGGGCATAGCGCGCGGGCTCGCTCTGGTCGGTGTCGGGATACTCCCGGCGCACCTTGCCGGGCGTGTCGAGGAAGCCGATCAGCTTGGCGCGCATCATTTCATACTGGTATTGCTCCCGCTCCGTGGGCGGAACGTCCCGCGTGGGAGACTCGTCTGCCAGCATCCGCACATTGCGGATCCGGTCAGAGGCCAGCGGGTGGGAACGGAAATACGGGTAACGCCGCGCCTGCGAGATCACTTCCTGCGCGCGGAACTTCTCGAAGAACTCCACGATGCCTTCCGGCGACTCGCCAAGCTGGGTGAGATAGGACACCGCCGCCGTATCGGCCATCGACTCCTCGGAGCGGGTGTGAACATAGAAATTGAGCGCGGCGAACTGTTGGGAAGAGCCGATCAGCGCGGCACCGGCCCCGCCCTCCCCGGCCGCGATCGCCAGGATGCCAAGGCCGATGGAGATCAGCGCCGGGCGGGAGGCCACCCCCGCCGCACGGGCACGGGTGACTGTATGGCCGCAGGCGATGTGGCACGTCTCGTGCGCCAGAACGCCCTTGATCTGTAGCGGAGAGTCCGCCGCGATAATCAGGCCGGTATGGATGTGGATATTCTGGCCATTGGCCACAAAGGCGTTCAGCGACGGGTCGTTGATGATGTAGAGACCGACATCGCTCGGTTCCAACCCCGCCACTTCGAGGATCGGATCGGTCCATTCGCGGAGGGTTTCCTCGATCTCCGCATCCCGGATCAGGCCCTGCGCAGAGGCAGAAGCCGCAACAACCACCGAGGCGGCTGCCATTGCGATATATCGCAGGAAATTACGGGCCATGCGGGTCCTGTCTCCGTTTTCCGCCTATTCCCCTGAATCTACGGGTCTCAGCCTGTAAATGCGAGGGGGAAGCTACAGAATAACAGAAATGTCAGGCTCAAGCTGAGGGGAAGATGAACGAAAGCGCCGGATCGAGCCGGATTCCGGTCTCTTCGCCGGCTTTCGGCGCCTGATGACGCGGCACCAGTGCCACGAGACGGTGCCCGCTCACGTCCAGGACCAGACGCGTCATCGCGCCTGTTACCTGGCTGGCCAACACCTTTGCGCGCACACCGGAGGCCGGATCGAGTGAGATTCCTTCCGGGCGTACGACCAGTTCCGTTCCCTCTGCCGCCTCGGCCAGACCGGGCGGAACATCCGCCGCAGCCATCCGGTTTACCGGGCCAAGCGAGGCCGCCACATCGGCGCTGACCGGGTTCATGTACACTTCGGCCGCCGGGCCTTCCTGCCGGATCCTGCCACCGCGCATGATCGCGACATGATCCGCCGCTTCCAGCGCTTCCATTGGATCGTGCGTCACCAGCAGTGCGGGAATATCTGCCGCCCGTACCGCTTCCAGCGCCTCGTCGCGCACACTGGCGCGCAAGGCCGGGTCGAGGCCCGAGAACGGTTCGTCCATCAGGATCGCCGCGGGCTTCGGCGCCAGCGCTCTTGCGATAGCGACGCGCTGTTGCTCCCCGCCCGACAATTCATGCGGATAGGCATCCGCCCGTTGTGTGAGGCCAAGGCGCCCCAGCCAGGCGAGGGCTTCGGCCTGCGCCGCTTCCTTGCCGAGCGGCTTCAGACCGAACTGCACGTTCTGCAGCGCGGTCAGATGCGGAAACAGCGCAAAATCCTGAAAGATCAGCCCGATCCGGCGTTTGTCTGGCGCGACTGTGGTTTTCGTTGACGACAACACCCGGCCGCCCAGCCGGATCTCACCATCATCCACCGGCTCCAGTCCTGCAAACAGGCGCAGCAGCGTGGACTTGCCCGCACCCGATCCGCCAAGCAGCGCGGTAATCGCGCCGGGCTTGAGGTCGAGCGATACGGAATCGACCACGCGCACGCCGTGATAGGCACGGCTCACCCCGATGGCAGACAGGCTATCACTCATGCGTGTGCTCACCGGGCCGCGAATGGGACAGGCGCCAGGACAGCAGGATCACCGGGATCAGGCCCGCAGCGGTGATCAACAAGGCCGGCAAGGCGGCGGCGGCCAGCCGTTCGTCAGATGCATAGGCATTGGCGCGCACCGCCAGCGTATCCCAGCTGAACGGACGCAGCATCAGGGTCGCCGGCAATTCCTTCAGGCATTCGACAAACAGGATGAGCGCCCCGGCACTCGCCCCGGACAGGGCAATCGGAAGGTCTACCTCCCGCGCGCGGCGCAGCGGAGACGCGCCAAGGCTTTCGGCCGCATGTCCAAGAGAGGCAGGCGCGCGCGCCAGCGCCGCCACCATCGGCTCGGCCCCGGTTGTCGTGAACCGGCTGGCATAGACCCAGGCCAATGCCAGCACCGGCACAATCCCTGTCAGCGTCAAACCCAGCCCTCCCAGAACGACCAGCGCGCCCAGCGCCAGCACAGCTCCCGGAATGGCATAGGCAGACGAGGCCGTCAGCCGCGCAAAGGCAGCGCCCGGCCCCTTGCCGCGTCCTGCCAGCGCAATCACCAGCGCCAGCACGAACCCGAAGGCTGCGCCTGCCCCGGCCAGGATCAGCGTGTTCTTCAGCGCCTCGCCGACGGGGGCGACATATTCCCGGGCTTCCAGCGCACGCCAGACAAGACGCGAAACAGGCAAAAGGAAACCGATGGAGAAACCGACCAGACAGAACAGGGCCGCGCCCCAGCCCCAGAGACCGCCGAGCTTCGTGCGGGATACCGCCCGCCAGCGGGTGGAGCTTTGCTGGCTGCCCGCCCGCCCCCGGCTCCACCGCTCGGAAAGCAACAGGCCGACAACCAGAACCAGAAGGATGACCGCAAGACGCGCCGCGGCCGCCGGTTCCCCGAAACTCTTCCAGGCGCGGACGATGCCGAAGGTCAGGGTCGGCACACCCAGATACTCCGCCGCGCCATAATCTGCCGCCGTCTCCATCAGGGCGAGCGCCAGGCCTGCAGCAATCGCGGGCCGGGCCGCCGGCAGGACGACGCTCCAGAAACTGCGCAGCGGAGACGCCCCGAGGCTGCGCGCCGCTTCCAGCGCACAGATGGACTGGGAGACGAACGCCGTGCGCGCGGTGAGATAGACATAAGGATAGAGACCGCTGGCCAGCACGAAGGCGAGCCCCGGCACCGACCGCATGGACGGGAACCAGTAGTCCCGCGCCGACCAGCCGGTCAGATCGCGAAGGGCAGACTGAAGCGGCCCGCCGACGCCCATCAGGTCACCCCAGGCATAGGCCAGCACATAGCCGGGCGCCGCCAGCGGCAGGATCAGCAGCCATTCGAAAACCGGCCGTCCCGGAAAGTCATGCATGGTCACGAGCCAGGCTGCCGGGACGGCAAAGGCGAGCATGAAGAAGGCGGCCATGGCCAGCGTGCCCAGCGTGCCGCCAAGATAGGGCACCATCAGCGTGTCGCGGATATGCTGCCACGCCTCCCCGCCGCCCATGAACACGGCGGCCAGCAGAACCGACACAACGGGCACGGCAATGATGGCACCGGCCAGCACAGCCGGCCCGTCAGCAGGCCGGAGGTTCAGGCGCTTGGGCAGGAACACCCGCGCGGGAAGGGAAAGACCGGCCAAGCGTGTCTGCCTCAGTTCCAGCCGGCCTTGTCATAGATCTCCTGCGCTTCGGACTGGTGCGTGCCCAGTTCGTCCAGCGGGAAGTCGCTGCGCTTGAAGTCCGGCAGGGCATCCAGCCCTTCCGGCAGCGATGCGCCTTCGATCATCGGGTATTCCTTGGTTTCAAGCGTCAGCCAGCCCTGGCCATCGACGCTGGCAAGCCATTCGATGAACCGGATCGCGTTCTCGCGATGCGGCGCATGGGCCGCGATACCCGCCCCGGTGACATTCTCATGCGTGCCGGTCGTGTCCTGTTCGGGGAAGCTTAGCTTCACCTTGGCAGCGGCAGCCTGCTGGCTCGGCGCGCCGGTGGCCATGCGGACATAGTAGTAATGGTTGGTGAGGGCGACCGAACACTCGCCGGCAGCGATCGACTCGATCTGGGTAATGTCCCCGCCCTGCGGCGGACGGGCGAAATTCGCGACAACGCCATCGGCCCAGGCCTGGGCGGCGTCATGCCCCATCCGGCCGATCAGCTCCCCCATCAGGGAGAGATTGTAGATATTGGTCGAGGAGCGCATGCAGACTTCGCCTTTGAAGCGCGGGTCGGCCAGGTCGCTGTAATGGGCCACCTCCTCAGGTGCGACACGTTCCGGATCATAAGCGATCACACGCACCCGTCGGGCGAGCCCGAACCAGTAGCCATCCTTCTGGCGGAAATGTTCCGGGATCTTTTCGTCCAGTACCGGATCCTGCACTGGCTGCAGCAGACCGGCTGCTTCGAAACGGTACAGCGTGCCAGCATCGGACGAAATCACGACGTCCGCCGGGCTCGCATCGCCCTCGGCTTTCATGGTTTCCAGAAGTTCCGGCGCGCCCGATTCGCGGAAGCGGACCTTGATGCCCGTCTCCTCTTCGAAGGCCTTGTACATGGCCTTGTCGGAATCATAGTGGCGCGCGGAGTAAACATTCAGGACTCCGGCATTCTGCGGCTTGTCCCCTGATTCAGCTACAGATTTGCCCGAATCCGGGGCAGGCGTGCCCGGGTTCCCGCATGAGGCGAGGAGGACGGTGGCGGCGGTGAGCCATAGGCGAATTCCGGTCATATCAGAGCCTGTTTTCTGCTTTTCAGGCCATCAAACA
>MDTG01039079.1_pt1 | contig 35383 bp, 38 predicted proteins | sample 811421 | NCBI WGS metagenome assembly MDTG01 (sample SAMN05326645, study PRJNA326480) | marine metagenome | isolation source: seawater | place: Pacific Ocean: South East | collected 2011
GGGGTTACCTGAGCGCATCATGATAATTGCTATACCTCTACCTTCAAAAGGCTCATGCCGGAAATGTATGTATTTTGCGTAATAAAGCATTTATTATCCTGATGCCATGGCCCTATAATATGAGTTTGGATGCGATAATGAAGGAATCTGAAGAGATTAAGGATTGGATCATTGACATAAGAAGGGAATTACATAGATTTCCTGAATTGATGTACGAAGAGCATCGCACTAATGCGCTTGTTCGGGAAAAATTAGATGGCCTTGGTATCGAGTATAAATTTCCAATTGCTGAAACTGGTGTCCTCGCCACAATAGGTAATGGAAATGGGCCGTGTATTGCCTTGAGGGCAGATATGGACGCATTGCCGATTCATGAAATGGCTGATGTAGATTTCAAAAGTGAAATTGACGGTAAAATGCATGCCTGTGGCCATGATTGTCACACTGCTATGTTACTTGGTGCTGCTAAGATTTTGAAAGATAAAGAAATTAATGGGACAATTAAATTTCTTTTCCAGCCGGCTGAAGAAGGAGGGGCAGGAGGTGAAAAAATGACTCAAGAAGGGGCATTGGAAAACCCTGCTGTTGAGAGAATTTTTGGATTGCATGTCTGGCCTTTCATACCAACAGGACAGGTCGGTTCGCGTGCTGGAGCGTTTTTGGCTGCTACTAGTTTCATGGATATTGAAGTGGTGGGGACTGGTGGGCATGCGGCAGCGCCGCATACTTGCGTTGATCCAGTGTTGGCTTCTTCTCGGATTATTGATTCGTTACAGAGCATTGTTTCGCGAGAAACTGATCCTTTGGAGTCTGCGGTGGTCAGCATTACTGCTGTAAATGGGGGTAATGCGCACAATGTCATTCCCGAATCTGTTGCAATAAAAGGAACTTTGCGATCGTTAACTATGGATGGTTTGGCTAATTTACAAAAGAGGGTGAATGAGATTTGCGACCTTGTTGGTCGGGCAAATGGCTGTGAGGTTAATGTTGTTTATCCGGGTAATGATTACCCTCCAACATTCAACGATCCTGAAACTTGGGAGTTCGCAAAGGGAGTGGCTGAAAGTATGATTGGGGAAGAGAACGTTAACGAGTTAGAGCCTGTGATGGGAGGGGAAGATTTTGCTTACTATACTCAAAAAACAAATGGTTGCTTTGTTGTAATAGGCGTTGGTAATCCTGAAAAAGGTTGTATTTACAGTGTTCATCATCCCAAATTTAAGGTGGATGAGGATGCTTTGCCCCTAGGTACGGCGTTACATGTATCATTCGCACTCGAGTCTTTACTAAACTAGCTAAATCAATTCTTTAAGTTGTATTACTGCATAACTTACAGGATTCATGGTGGCGTTTTCGGGAGTAATGAAAGGGTAAGTCCGCCAGCAGATAATATGGCGGACGTTTTGGTACTTGACACGTCGGCCCTGATTGCATGGCCGATCTCGGAAATTTCTGGCTCGCTAATCGTCTCTGCACAGGAGTCCGAATTACGGAGGATATCTCCAGACAGGGGGGCTATCCTGGAATCCATGGGAGCAATCATGATTGATCCTGATGAAATTAGCCTAGACGTAGCCACGAATGCGGCGATAGAAACTGGAGATATGTCCGGCCTTTCTAAGGTGGATCTCTCGTTAGTTGCTCTTGCTTATGAAAAATCGGCAATATTAGTCACTGATGACTACAGAATGCAGAATGTGTCATCCACTATTGGAATTGAGTGGCGGCCCATAGGGGAAACGGGAATTACACAGGCATGGATTTGGGAATTGCGATGTTTGGGGTGTAAAATCGTGCAACCAGCTCCAAAGTCACCGAATCTGAGACGTTCCGACTTCGGAGAGTGCCCAGAGTGTGGCTCTGAATTGAAATTGAAGAGGGCCTGATTACTCACTCTCAGAGGCGACTTCTTCTGTCATTCCACCTCTGTCCATATCGTCCTCTGCAGAGGAATGAGAAGAAGTTTCCATGATTCCTTGCTGGAACTCACCTTTGGCCCGACCTACATTCCTAGCAAGTTTGGGAATCTTATCTGCTCCAAAAACTAGTATTCCGAAAATCACGATGATTATTGCCTCTGGAGCTCCCAATGCCATGTCTACCGTACCTCTGGAGAGGGATTACTCGGTTGAATGCTTCGGAGATAAATTCCCTAGCCGCCGGAAACAGGCGGAAGGAATGCTACTTCTGATGAGTCTGGAAGGGGTTTGTGCATATCTGCATCAATCTCTCCGTCAATAGCTACCCTCAACCCAGTATCCAACAAATCGCTGAGTTCGAACCTCTCGGCCAATTGTGAAGCCGAGGTACCCGCATCCAATGACACTGTAATCTTCCTCTGACCCATTCTTTCTGCCAATGGACCGAAGAAAAGCATACTGACCTTGATTGCGGGCCCACCAGGATGGTAGTGCTCGCCCATGTGAACCGGCTGCCTAACTAGGGAATCAAGTCATCGCTTCAAAACTATAGTAAATTAAGATAGAGACATTGCGGATGTCATGGGTAGGGTGAGTGCTGTCGTATTCGACTGTGATGGCGTTCTGACTGACAATGGTTCTTCGTGGCAGAATATCCATAGGAAATTTGGCACTGATACGGCGGATGATGGATCTCACAAAAAAACCCTGGAGCTGTTTCTCGAGGGAGGAATTACGGAAGAGGAATTCGTTGAGCATGACATCAGGCTATGGAAGAGCGTGAAGCCAGAAATCCATAGGGACGACATAATGAGGTGCTACAGCGGAATAGGCCTAATGGAAGGAGCTAGGGATGTTGTTGAAGAGCTTCATAGAAGGGGCGTATATGTTGCAATAGTCTCATCCGGAGTCGATCTATTCGTTGGGGCAATTGCAAATATGCTGAAAGTCGACGATTGGGCCGCAAATGGTTTCGAATGGGACGAGAGGGGATTCCTAGAGAAGGGGCTTCCAACTAGGGTTTACTCCCATGACAAAGGGCTGATGGTAGAGAAGCTTGCAAGGATAAATGAATTCGATACGAGAGAAATTGTTTCCATCGGGGACTCCAGTACCGATCTCTCCATGATGATAGGGGACTCGTCTTTCATTGGTTTCAATCCGGCCCGAGAAAGGGCTTTGAACGCCTTCCAAAAAGGAGGGGTTCCAATAGTGGAAAGTAAAGACCTTAGGGATGTATGGCCCCATATTTTTGTCGGAGAGAAATTCCCCGAATGATTATGCGAATGGAACAGAGGCCGTCGCAAAGGTGTGCAGGTTAACTACAGTCAGAATGCATGGCTTTGGTTGGAAACCCAGCATCCTCTGGAAATCAGTCTGATTCTGCCATGTCGAGCTATGGACCATAGTGGTCCCTTTGTATCCTCCAACAAAGTGACCATGGACGTGGCCAGTGACGAAGATATCTGGAACCGTGGAAATTACCAGGTTATCTTCTGGCTCAGGTGAAAGTGGGGTTTTACCCCCCCACGAAGGGGCTAGGTGCCTTCTCTCCAGCATCGCTTGCATTGCCTTCTCGGGCTCAGAGTACGATACCGACCTCAAGGTTGCGACAAAATCGTCAATGCTCTTCCCATGGTAAGAGAGAACCCTGACGCCATTTAGGCTGAAGTCACAAGGATTCCCTACAAAGGTAGTATCAGAGTAGTCTTGTTGCACTTCTGGATCCAATGCTGGTTGTGGCTCTGCGGGCCTTACAGCGTCGTGATTGCCGGGCAGTATTATGACATCCACCCAATCAGGTATGTCCTCCAGAAGTCTGGCCAGCTCACCATACTGCTGGAATAGGTCCTTTATGGCCAGATGCCTGTCCTGTCCCGGATAGATTCCGACACCATCAACCCCGTCCCCACTCAGGACGAAATACTTGATAGTTCGAGCTAGTGGGTCCGTCTTGAACCACTTAATCATCTTCTCCCACTGAGGACCAAGGAATGTCATGCTACCGACGTGCATATCGGAAAGGAAAGCGGCTGATACCGCCCTATCCTCACCCGCACTATTCTTTGTATGCCTGCCCAATGGGGGCAGGTGGATATCCTGAACGAAGAAGATTGGGTCCCTTTCACCAATTAGGAAGGAGCCACTTACACCGATGACATCGTCATTCATGAGTCCGTCAAGAGCAGGATGAACTTCCGATGCATCGGAGGGGGGCTTCACCAGGCACGAGATCTGACTGGATTCGTCTTCAATAACGAACATCAGATTTTTGTTTTTGGTCCAACGCATGTCGCTAGCCAGGCCCACCATGGTGATTTCATAGTCCTTAGTTGAGTGCCTCTGCCTATTCCTCCATGCTTCGGATGTAGATATCGGCCTCCTGGGCAGAACATTGGAGCTGACCATCATGCTCCTTATTGTTCTCAGCCGATCGGTAAAGCACGCTTTCATATCCGACATTTTTCCCTCTGTTACAGAATGCCCGGTAATGTCGAAGTGGACTTCTATTTCCGCATCCACGTCCCTTGCCTGCATAGGGAACTCAGCCAAGTCATAGTGGGCTAATCCGTGTGGCCTTGGAGAAGGGGCTAGTTCCAGGGAACTAGAAGGTGCGACTACTCGGCCATGTGAGGAATGGCTATTCGGGTCCGGTAAAGTGGCTTGCTCGGTTCTAGATGTCACATTGGTAGAGCCTTTTGACTCGATGGCGGGAACTAGGGTTAGGAGCTCTTCAACGGACCTAGCATCAAGCATCCTCAATCCCGAAGAGCGGGCTGCTTCGATTAATGGCTGTATATCGGGAATTTGCTGAATACTATCCTTTGCCGACGCCAGGACAAGAATGCCAGCGGAAGCGAGTATTCGCTGCCTCTCGGACCAGTCGTCCTCAGCCATGATATCGATAAGCAGCCGGGACGCTCATGATGATATCGATGAAAAAGTGGAAAATAAAGCAAATGCTACTCATCCCAATCAGCCAATGAGGCAAGATCTACCTTGCCTATCTCCTCAGCCACTGTTTTTGAGTAGTCCTCGACATTCCAGTCTAGGCTGCCTTCCCATTCCTCGGATGAAGGGTCCAGCTGAGAGGTGTCCAAAACCGCCTCAGAAGAGCCCTCATTCATCGCACGTTCAACGATGGCCTCATTCTCCTTCACCCTATCTAGAGCCTCCAAAGATAGTCTAAGTGCGAATGAAACGAAAGACCTCTTGTTGTCCAATCTATCATTATCCCCGAAATCCATCCTCCTGGAAAGGAAGTAGTCCCCTGCCATAACGGCGACATGGACTCTGCCGACCTCTTTCTCGGCGGTTGCGCCGCCCGGCCCAGCTATCCCCGTAATTGCAATCGAAACGTCGGAACCAGACTGATACTTGGCCCCACGGGCCATCTGGATTGCTACCTCGTGGGAAACAGCACCTGCATCTCCCTCGTCAAAGGCGGATTTTTCCACGCCTAGCTCACGCATCTTCGATTCGTTAGAATAAGTCACCCAGCCTTGATTGAACCATGCTGAAGCACCGGAAATATCTGTGATAATTGATGCGAGCAGCCCCCCTGTGCAAGACTCCGCGACGGAAATAGTCCATTCCCTCTTGCGAAGCCTCCTTGCGACGCGAGAGGCTAGACCAGCGGTCTCTTCGACCACGACCTTCCGCCACCCCACCACTTCTTGACGTTTTCAGTAGCGAGAAATATCCAAAATTATGGAAAATCTCATTCCTCAGAGATGAAAAATTGGTGGGTCCGGCAGGAATTGAACCTGCGATCTTCGCTTTGTAAGAGCAACGTCATAACCCCTAGACCACGGACCCCGTTATGCCCGGGGGGGCGTTGTGTTCAAATGGCCTGCGGCTCAACAGCCCCCTGAGGAGTGAGCGTTGACGGACATATCCGACCTACTTGAACGGCTAATTAATGCTGGAATTCCCATGAATTCAGAGATTTTTGGTGCTATGTCCGAGGTTGATCCTTCTAATTTCACCGAACACTCGCTAGAGAGTTTCTGGCATGACAGTCCTGTCCCCTTCATGGTAACAGAATCCGGGAATGCCAAGACGATTTCTGCTCCACACATGGTAGTAACTTTGCTACACCATCTCGAGATTTCAGAGAGTGCAAATATCATCATTATTGGTTCGAAGGGGGGCTATATAGCGTCTCTAATTGATTGGATTAGTGGACCTGGTGGGACTGTGACTGTCATTGAGCCAAATGAGGAGGTGCGTAGTCATACAATTGAGTGTCTCGAAAGGGTTGGTTCGAACGGCATAATCAGAGTCCTCAGTCCAGAGTCAATGGAGGATCCAGCATGGAAAAGGGAGGTTAACAGGGTTCTAATTACGGGCGCAGTGAGAGAAATTCCTCAATATCTGGATTTACTCATCGAAGAAGGCGGTTTCATTCTCGGACCGTTTGGTGGACACCTGAATCAGAGGCTGCTCAAAAGAGAGTGGCAGGGCGGAGTTTGGATGGATACGGATCTAGGCGGCGTTGTATTCGGACCTGTTGACATTGGCGATTCTGATAAGAATCCATTTGAACCAAAATTACTTGCCGAGCACCTAGAAGATATTGTAGAAATGATTGGTGGTGCGACAGGTACTGACAATGAGGCGATGGCCAGGTTAGAAGGGTTGATTGACTCTCTAAGGGGCCTTCCCGAGGGGATACCGGAGATTGGTGAAGACTCGACGGAAGAGGAGATTCTTGAGCATCCGGTAATTGAGCTTCTGATGTCTGAAATGGAGTGGATGGGGGCATTATGGCCCGTGATTGGGGAGCTGTTCAGCTTCGATATTGCCAATCCAGGTGCACCGGGGGGCGATGGAAGTGACATGCTTGGTGGGCATGAAGACCTTGTTCCGTAGCACGATCTTTCCGAAGAAGTGATGTTACTGTGGCCTCCGCAAGGTACATGGAACCTGCGCATCCATTATTGCGACCCGAGGATTTGATCGTCCTTGAGGGGCTGAGGAGTAAGGGGCAGGCATGGATAGTGGGAGGCTGGGTAAGAGAGTCTATTTCTGGGAAAAAGGATACTGACGTAGACATTGCAACCACTCTACATCCAGATGAAGTGCAGGGCATTTTTCCGAGATCCCTCATGGTTGGTGCGAAATACGGTACTGTTTGCGTGAGACTGGAAGAGGAAGTCGCGGGAAATCAAATATGGGAGGTTACCACGCTCAGGAGCGATGGGTCATATGGCGACGGCAGAAGGCCGGATGATGTCCAGTTCGGGACCAATATAGAGGATGATCTTTCCAGAAGAGATTTTACAATTAATGCGATGGCACTTGAACATCCCTATGGTCGTGATTCCCTAATTGACCCATTCAATGGAAGGGAAGACCTTCTGAAGGGAATCCTAACATCGGTGGGGGACCCTAGGGAAAGAATCTCGGAGGATGGATTGAGGATACTTAGGGCCTTCAGATTCATGGACGGAGGAGATGAGGGAGTACGTGAGATAGATGGCCCTCTATCCGATGCGATATCTTCTAGCCTAGAGATGCTAGACATGGTTTCGAATGAGAGGATATGTTCAGAATTATCGATTATCCTCTCAGGAAACAGGGTTAATGAGATAGTTGCCAAAATGGAGGACTTGGGGGTTTTGGAACATATCTCGGGATCATTGCTGAGAAAATCTGGATTTAACCTATGTAACGATCTAGAGGTTAATCTGGCACTTCTATGCTGGGAGTTTGATGGTGACGGGAGTCAATTAAGGGCAGTTCTGCGTCAGGAGTTGATGCTCAGTAACTCGGTACTGGATGAAGTCTCTTTCTTACATGATTGCAGGAATGAAATGATGGAAACGGGCGAGGGGTACCTCAGGAGGTTCGCGGCCGCACTTCCGGAACGGCGAAAATCTAGGGTTCTCGAATACTTAGGGGCACTGGGGCGAGATGTCTCGGCCTTCTCGGAGGCTCTGAAAATTATTGGCGCTCCAAGAGCGGGACTCTCGCCGCTAGTGAATGGACATGACCTTTCTCGGGAAACGGGACTTCCACCGGGCCCACGTCTCGGTATGCTGAAGGGCTGGTTGTACCGACGGCAAGTGGAAGATGACCTCGTCACGTTCGATGAGGTAATCCGACTACTAGAAGAAATTGACTGGGATGATTCTGATCCGGAGGAATGGAAGAAGATGGAGTGGCCCTAGGGCAGCTCATTCAACATCTCTATGTACTCGTCCTTATTCAAGAACTGGTCTTCATCGAAATCACTCGATTGCGTCTTGACAATGATGCACCAGCCATCCCCATATGCATCCTCGTTGAGCAGATCCGGGTTATCTTCTACGTGTCCATTCAACTCTGAGATCATACAGGGGAAAGGGGCATTGATTAGGATTCTGTCGAACTCACCGTCATACTTCGTAGTTACAGTGATCATTAGATCGTCAACTCCGACTTGATCCCCGTCAGGGGACACGACAGTGGATTCTTCGACCTCATCATCCTCCGAAAGTCCTGCATCGCCCCCTATCTCGTACTCTCCCTCGTCCCTTGGCCTCGCTAGTACTGTCTGCATTACTTCTCCATACTCGGCCATTAGAAATTCGCTTATTCCAATCTTGATGCTTGTAGTTCCGTCATCCTTGTCTTCATCGAGAACCTGGAGCCATAAATGCTCCAAGGTATACAGTCGGTCGTGGGCTATGCTGAACTCCGAGTAGTCGCCATCTGCCATGTGGTTCGTCCGGCCGCCGACCGAAATCGGTTTTCAACTATTCGCTTGATGAATTACAGAATATTCGCCACGAGAGATTAACAATGCACGGCCTTTCGCAGTGTCGGAGATGCCTATGGATTTCGCTGAGAATGAAGAGCAGAGCATGATTCGAGATATGGTCAGAGGGTTTGCAGAGGATGTTCTTTCACCATCGACCTTGGAGAGGGACAAGGAACAGAGGGCTCCTCTTGATGAGTGGGCCACATTCTGTGAATACGGCCTTCAGGGAATTACAATTCCTGAGGAATATGGGGGTAGCCCCGTAGACGATATCACCGAGGCAATAATCGTGGAAGAGCTCGCCAGGGTAGACCCCTCATTCTCAGTGATGTACTGCGTGCATGTCGGACTGTGCTCGAAAACCATAGCCCTGCATGGAAATGAGGCACAAAAGAAGGAGTACCTAAGTAGGCTTGCCAAAGATGAAATTGGTGCATATTCATTGTCAGAGGCTGGAGCGGGAACAGATGCTGCAGCAATGAGTTGTAAGGCTAAGATAAGTGAGGATGGGACCCATTATGTCCTCAATGGTGAGAAGATGTGGGTTACAAATGGAAGTAGTGCTGACATATACGTTCTTTTTGCCAAGGATGTGGATCATCCAGACTTTGGGACTAAGAAGCACGGAGGGACAACCGCATTCATAGTTGAGAAGTCATTTGAGGGTTTTTCTGTCGGCAAGAAAGAGGATAAGCTTGGCATAAGGTCATCAGACACGTGTTCTCTTCTCCTTGAAGACTGCAAGGTCCCCATCGAGAACGTATTGAAGGGATCTGGCAAGGGGTTCCCGATAGCAATGAATGCCTTGGATAATTCAAGAATTGGGATTGCCGCACAGGCATTAGGAATTTCCCAGGGGGCTTATGAGTCAGCCCTAAACTATGCCCATGAGAGGGAGGCTTTCGGAAAACCCATTGCACACCACCAGAGCATTGGAAACTACCTAGCAGAAATGGCGACAAGGATTGATGCTTCCAGAATGATGGTGTACAGGGCGGCGTGGGCCAAGATGAGGCATTATGAAGAGGGCGCGCCAAGGCACACGAAAGAAGCCAGTATGGCCAAGCTTTTCGCTGGAGATACGGCGATGTGGGTAACTGAAAGGGCGGTCCAAGTACTCGGGGGGTACGGATACACTACAGACTTCCCTGTTGAGCGTTTCTTCAGGGATGCAAAGATCACACAAATCTATGAAGGAACTCAAGAGGTTCAGAGAATTGTGATCAGTCGGTCAATCAGGCCTGAGTAATTACTCGAACCACGAGTATCTGCGCTGACCTTCGAGATCGCCTTCAGCGCCTATGCCGACTAGAGCAAACTCGCCATTTGGTGGCAAGACGGATTCCTTTCTGCTACCGCGGTGAAGTGACTCATACTCAGATTTGTCAATGGCGTGACGTTGCGAGAGTCTCTCGAATAGTTGGAACCTCGCGGTCACTTCTCTCCAATTAGGTTGGACTACACCCTCGAAAACCTTGGCCTTTGCTCCGGAGCCATAGCCACAAAGGCCCACTCTCTCGCCACTCATATCGACTTCATCCAAGAAGTCACTTTCCATAGTTGACATGAGGGCTAGGAAAATCGATCCGGTGTACTGATTGCCGATTAGGCTTGATGCCCTCTGAGTTTTTTCGATCCTCATTTCCGCGAATTGCTTGAATTGCTCCGTCTTTGAAATGAGTCTTCTGTACTGATCGTTCGCCTTCTCGAATTCTTCCAGGCCCTCTGGAGAATCTGAGAAATCCTCGGGGAATGGCTCAGGACCGATCTCCTCTTCGATATTTTTCCACAATGGGAGATTCCTCCTATCGTGTCTGAAAACATCCGGGAACATTCTCTTTCCTTGGAAAGCATATGGCAAGTGGACAATTATCCTCATCCATTGCTCGGTAAGGATTTCATCATTTTCCGGACTATACCTGCCATCCCTAACTGCCTTCTCCCTGAAATCAATGAACGCAGTTTTTACTGATTCAGAATAGCACCTATTCGAAAACTGTCCATCGAAAACTGGCATGTCCTTGTGGATCATCAACTTTTCATTCTCAAAAATCAATTCATCCTTCTTGCTGGACGAAGGCAGGACCTTCAGTATCTTATCAACAAGGCCATCCTTGACCTTCTCTCCGCTTTCGACGGCTAGATCTAGAACGTTCTCGATGATAGACCTAGTATCGACCTCCCTGCGTGGCTTGAAGAAATCATGTACTGGCATGGTGGAAACACCCCAAATGTCCGGAATTGTCAGAAGTCTCGGATTATGCCTGATCAGTATTGCCCCTCCACCTGCTCCTTGGGTATACTCTCCACTTGAGCCTAGATCATACTTGGCATTATCAGCGAAAACCACTATTCCGATTCGATCTTCCTCGATGCCACCCCGTGCAACCCAATCTAGCGTATTATGCATCGCATCTACTGCCCCGATACATGCGAAAGTCAGGTCTACGACATCACAATTCCTGAAGCATTCCGAGCCGAACTCGGGAGAATATTTCTGCTCAAGCATATCCATGATGTATGTAGCAGTTGGCTTGGCACCGTCTAGGGCCGACTCTGTGCCCAGGTAAATTCTGCCTATCGAGCTTGGATCTATCCCATTTCTGTCGATCAGTCTTGAAGCGGCATTCGCGCCCATTGTTGCGGTATCCTCGTGAAAATCCGGTATTGCCATTGCCGAAAGGCCGAGTCCTTTGTTCAATTTACTGAAATCAGCGCCTCTGAACTCGGCAAAGTCCCTCATATCGAAATAAAGGCGTGGAAAGTAGATCGCGATGTCGTCAATACCTACCTCTGACATAGTTTCCCTCGCTCCCTCCCGACGACGAGAGGTTATGATACCTGCCCCAGAGAAATTTGGAGGGAGTCAATATTTCAATGGCCTACTGAGAGCCAGTGATGGAATTAATTGCTGACATGAGCTCCGTTCTGGTAGAGAAATGTTCTGAAACGGGGGACAGTACTTCGGCGAGTCCCTCGGCTACTGCCATTTTCGCATCTAGGGGGTGAACTGTTCCATCGGACACAGCCTTTGTGAAAGACTCCAAGTCGCTGTACTCAGATGGTTCGCCGTATTTTGGGTTGGGTGTAACATTCACCTTGCCGAGCCTCGGCAAAATGATGTATTCGACCATCTCAAATACTGCAGACGAAGAATTTCCGACTTCCAAGAATGCTTTCTTCATCTTCTTCCTCAAAGAATCTAGATCATCATGCATCAAGATTGCATTATTTGGATCGGACTTTGACATTTTGTGGTCAAATGAGTCCATTCTTCCCCCGGACCCCTTGAGGCCCGAGAGCATTGGCGTGTGGATGCATGTGGCCTTGGTCCAACCGTTTCGATCGGCCACCTCCCTCATGTACATGTGAGCCTTCCTTTGGTCCATCCCTCCAAATGCAATATCCACTTTTAATTCGAAAATATCGGCCGCCTGAAGAGCGGGGTAGTAGAAGGCCGAGAGATCGTGATCAGAGGAGTCTTCGGACCTCCCCATTATGCTGAATGTTCTCCTGACCCTTGATAGGCTCATATTCTTGGAGCATCTCAAGACCCTCTCCCAATATTTTCCTGAGTCCATGACCTCTGATGCTCGGATGAATCTGATCTGTCCAGGCCCTTCTCCCTCTGAGGGGTTTCCCAGCAGGGTTCTGAAGACCTCTTCCATGTAGTCTGCGGCAAGTGATATCTTGTCCATGTCCCTGTCGAACTTGTCATTTACCCACGCGTGCCAATCTGCTAGAAGAATAATCACATTGACATCCGAATCTAGTAGGTTTCGAATGGTGTCAGAGAGGATGATCCAGCCGAGATGCGCCTTCCCACTAGGCTCTAATCCGATGTATGCCACAAGTTGGCCGTCTCCTGAATGTGAAGGGGCGCCCGATAAGACAGAGGCAACATGCTCCACGCCCACAACCTCCTCGCAACCGGAAAACATTGATTGAATGACATCTGGGGAACCCTTTTCCGAATTGGTTGGGGTGTCCCTTTCATCCATCGTATCACCTAATTGAACAACTTGTTTAGCTTCTCAGCGCGCCCAGCCGCTTTCGTATTATCGTTCGACTCCAGGGCGTGCTCAATCTCTGCTATAATTGACTCTGCCTCTGAAATCTTATCCTGTGGCAGCGAATCTGCCATCTCGATGTAATGCCGAGTAGCGCTGATTGCCGACTTGGCCTTGGATGCCTTCTTGGCCCATTCTTTCGCCTTGTCTCCCCTCTGCTTCGAATTATACCCAGTAGCATCGTCGAGGAATGATGTCCACCTCTTCCTTGCGTCCATCGCGGATTTGACCTCTTCCGGGTCATCGAAATTTGGAGGCACATTTGTGACATCGATCAAAAGAGCACTTCCTTCGTAACTCCCGCTGATGGAAGTCATGATGCCATGAGAGCCTAGAAATGAATTATCACCAGTACTCTCCACTTGCTCAAAATACCTTTCCGCTAGGGCAGAAAGTCCACCCTCACCACTCACTTGTTTGATTAGTCCCCGCCTGACGTCGAATCGCTCCATGGGTTTGCGCCGGGTGAACCACTCTTCAAATCTGCCTTGACTTAGATGCCCGAAGTCGTCGGTCGAACGGGCTAAACCATTGTTACGTGTCGGAGGGTTGTGGCAAGAGCGTCGTCTTTGGCATTGGTATTGCTATCTGCAACAATATTCTCGACTGTTCCGGTGTATGCCGAGTCAGCCGTAGTGCTTGATGAAATGGATAGTCTGTCTTCTGCTGATTTGGGACTAAATGGAGCGACTCTCGATCCCTCTGGAAGTTGGGTGCTTGCATTCGGCGAAGAGTCGGTGATGAAAATGATCAATGCGGCAGATCCCTCGATACAGGTACCAATGCCGGTAATTGGGGAGACTGTTCTCAATGATGCTGACTACCACCCGGGCGGCCTTACTGCACTGATAGTGGGGGAAGGCGGGGTGGCCCTTAGGTACTCGGCTGAGGATCACTCGGTTACTGATGCAGGAGGCCATGATGAGTTCGGCGAATCCACTCTGACCGCTGTCGCTTGGAACCAAGGAGGATCATGGGCTTATGTGGGCTCTGACGATGGTACGATCTGGAGGATGAGAGCTTCTGCAGATGGAGGAGCCGAGGTGCATGTCTTGGAGGGACTTGGTACAGGTAGCGAGATTACGGAAATCGAGTGTCACGGGGAGATTCTCCTTTGTGTAGTCGGAACAACCTATGACGGAATTGCGATTATCGATAGGGATCACACTGTGCACTGGGTGGGAGGGGGCATATACCCCTGGAATGGATTAGTCTGCCCGAATACAGTGGATGTCTGCGTATTTACCTCTGGGGATGCCATAGGTATGGCCAATCTAGATGCGGCTAATCCTTCATCCTCGACAGTTAGTATTAGTGAAATTTCGGGCACTGGAGGAGTATTTACGGGCATAGGGGATCAATACGAAGATAGGTCGATAATCCTCCTGACACCATTTTCACTAGTTGAGCACGATGCAGGACTCAATGCATCATTCCCCTGGCTGGAAAACTCAGATGTGATTGAGTTTGACTCCACAGTCTCGGGAGAGAGGATAGTTGCAACTTGGGCCACTGACAGGGACAGTGGTTGGATCTTAACGGACAGGGGAACAATACTGAGTTTCCATCCACCTTCTGAAGATTCTTGGATTGGCGGATTAATGGGATTGGTAATCATGGTTGTTTTCCCGCTGGTCATCTTTGGGGTGGTCCTGAGTATATTGATGTCGATGTCTCCACGCCTTAGCCACTGGGTCACTATGAAGATTGGCTCAGAAGAGGAAAAGGAGTTCTCCAAGAGGGATTCTAGACGGAGAAGAAGAGTCAGGAAATAAGGCACTTCCAATGCCATACCTTGATGAGGTAACTGCGTTCGCAATGACATGAGAACATGCCGTACGACGCCCTAGACTTCTACGATGTCGACTCGTTGTTGACGGAGGAGGAAAGGATGGTCCGAGACATGGTCAGGGACTTCGTCGATAACGAAGTCTTGCCCAAGATCGAACAGGCCTGCAGAGAGGAGAAGTTTCCCGATGAGTGGAGAGTTGAATTGGGGAAAATGGGGGTGCTTGGTGCGCCCCTGAAGGGGTATGGTTGCCCCGGCCTTTCATACACTGCCTATGGGGTGATATGCAGAGAGCTGGAGAGGGGCGATAGTGGACTACGATCGTTCGCATCAGTACAGGGCTCCCTTGCGATGTATCCGATTTGGGATTTTGGATCTGAGGAGCAAAAAAATCACTATCTTCCGAAGATGGCTAGCGGGGAGTGGATAGGATGCTTTGGCTTGACCGAGCCAGACTATGGGTCGGATCCAGGCGGCATGATCACGAGGGCCGAGGATATGGGAGATCACTATCTATTGAATGGAGCAAAGATGTGGATTACGAACGGTACGATTGCCGAAGTTGCAGTTGTATGGGCCAAGCTTGATGGGGTCATTAGAGGATTCATCGTTGAGAAAGGGGACGAAGGTTTCACAGCTCCTGAAATGAAGGGGAAGCATTCACTGAAGGCTTCGGTCACTAGTGAGTTAGTTTTCCAGGACTGCAAAATACCCAAGGATCGGATATTGCCTGGTGTGAAAGGCCTCAGGGGACCGTTTTCTTGCCTAAACAATGCTAGATATGGAATCTCATGGGGCGCTATTGGGTCTGCACAAGCCTGTTTCGACTCCGCCAAGGAATATGCAATGAGCAGGATTCAATTTGAGTACCCAATCGCATCGTACCAATTAGTTCAGAACAAACTCTCATGGATGCTCAGGGAGATTACGAAGGCCCAACTTCTGGCCTACCACCTTTCGCAAAAGAAAGATGCGGGCACATGGATTCCTGAACATATCTCTTTAGCCAAGATGAATAATGTCGATATCGCTCTCGAGATTGCACGCGTAGCCAGGGATATTCACGGTGCCAATGGGATTCTAGACGAGTATCCAGTGATGAGGCATATGGCCAATCTAGAGTCGGTGAAGACCTATGAGGGCACTCACGATATCCACAATCTCATACTTGGTAGACACATCACCGGTATCCAAGCATTTACCCGTAGTCTGGAATAGTTGATGGCGATATTCAAATTGCTACGGGTGAATCTTGATAGAGGGGGCGCCAGTCGTAGGCCCGCAGGGATATCATGACAATAGCAGTTCTACTAAAACAGGTTCCAGATACAACTGCAAAGATTACTGTGTCGGGAGGCAGGGTGGATGAGTCAGCTGTTGGCAAGTGGTCAATGAGCCCATACGACGAATATGCTCTTGAGTACGCCCTCCAGCTGAAAGAATCCGGGGGAGGCGATCTAGTTGCGATCACTTGTGGCCCGGCAAGGGCATCGAAAATGCTTACCGACGCTGCCGCAGTTGGAGCCGATTCCCTAGTCCACGTTGTTTCCGATGATTCTGGAATTGACAGCTCCAACACTCAGAGCCTGCTTGCTTCTGCCGTGCAAAGGATCGGAGCGGAAGTTGTTCTATGTGGCAAGCAGGCAGCTGACACTAACGCGGGCTCCACGGGCCCAGGTGTTGCTAGTATCCTGGGTTTCACGTGCGTTGGAATGGTCTCAGAGGTTTCCGCCGAGGGAGGTGGTTTCGTAGCAATGAGGACAAGTCCGTCGGGCAACGAGAAGGTGTCGGTTTCCAAACCATGCCTATTCACCTTCGACAAGGCGGCGACTGAGATGAGGCGGCCTAATGTCAGGGGCATTATGATGGCAAAGAAGAAGGCTGTCGAGACGCTGACCCCTGCTGACCTTGGTGTAACAATCGATAGCCCCAGAGTCACCCTAGAATCGCACTCTGCACCTGCCGAGAAACCGCCTGGGCAGAAATTCGAAGGTGCAGAATCCGTCCCAACTGTGGTTTCCAAATTGAGGGACGAGGCCAATGTCATATGAGGTGGAAAAATGGAAGTAACGATAATTGCTGAAACTACTGGAGATGCGCTTCACCCTGTAACTGCACAATTGGTCGGTGCAGCTTGTTCCATGGGAGGGGCGCCCACCGTAATTTGCCCCGGGGGAATAGGTACGTCCGAGGCGTCAACCATTAGCGGGGTTGTTAAGGTAATTTCTGCCGAAGGCGATTGCTTTGGAACGTTCGACAGCGGTGCATGGGCCGATGCACTTTCTCCGCTCTGCGAAGGGGTTGTAATGACGTCTTCATCAGCACACGGAAGAGAGGTTCTTGCCCAGATTGCAGCAATTAGAGATATTCCGATAGTTCAAGATGCGACGGGTCTCGAAAGTGGGATCAAGGTCACTAGGCCGATCTACTCCGGGAAGGCCATCGAGACCTCCGTAGTTTCTCCTCCATGCGCTATATCAATCAGACAAAATGCATTTGAGTCGCCTGGTTCCGATGGCAGTTCCGATATTTCAACAGTGAACAATTCCTCCGATATTGGCGTAGCCGTGAAGGAGGCTCTTGCCAAGGCAAGTGAGAGGCTTGATGTCGGCGAAGCTGATATCATTATCTCGGGAGGAAGGGGGATGGGGGATCCATCCAACTTCTCCCATCTGTACGAAATAGCTGATATCGTCGGTGCTGCAGTGGGGGCCAGTAGGGCCGCAGTGGATACGTGGGACGAAATTCCACATGACATGCAAGTTGGGCAAACGGGGAAGACCGTGAATCCGAGTCTGTACATAGCAGTGGGGATCAGCGGTGCGATTCAGCACTTAGCCGGGATGCGTTCTAGCAAGTACATTGTAGCAATCAACAAGGATGCTGACGCCCCCATATTTGGCGTGGCCGACTATGGGATAGTCTCTACTTGGGAGGAGGCACTTCCCTCTCTCAAGGAAGAGTTCGGGAAATTGTAGTTACCTAACTTGAATCGTTATGCTAGCACTTGACTTCGCCCCGCCGTCATCGATTACAAGCAATGAGAAGTTGTGAACTCCCCTTGATATTCTTACTCTCAATTGAGGGGTTTCTCCGATTTCCTTGCCATCCCTGTCCAGCCACAGCCAATTCGAGATATTGCCGTCGGGATCGTATGACCTTGAACCATCCAATAGTATCGTCGCCTTCCCATCCTCATCCGAGTTGACGGTTCTGTCATCTCCTGCATCTGCTACAGGAGGAATGTTGAGGGATTTCGCCGACTCAATCAAGTCAGACAATGCGTCCGCCTCTACGGGAACGTCATCGAGAGAAATCTCAATCTCCTCATTCAGAGTCTCCATGAGGCCCTCTCCGTGATTGGAAGAATCCTGCCTTCTAGACACGATATCCAATTCATCCTCTGTGAGTCCACCAGAGAATTCCGCACTACTGGGATTTACTCCATACTCCATGAAATCCGAGTTCTTCTCGACTATTGGGGGGGATTCTGGATTGATTAATTGGATTGGCGATGGGCCCCTTGACTTCTTGTCGTCGCCGAAAATTGCAACTAATCCGTTTCCGAGGGCCATTACGCCCTCCACAATGCCGTGATTCTCGAATTGCCACACTAATTCGCCATCTGATGAAATTCTTGATGTCTCGAACCAATAAGAGACAAGAAACGTATTGTCCCACTTTGTAATGTCGCTAATCTTGTAATCCATCTGGGAAATCTTCCGATAGCCTTCGACGCCGATAGTCAAATGGATCAATTCGCCATTGAAGCATCCAACCGCCACCCCATCATCAGTAATACAGAAAGAAGTCGGCTTTGATGGCATCTCGGAGGAATTGATCATTCCATCGATGGGGCTCCAGCACTCCAACCTATTTTCCGGACGGTCGTCTACTGTCATTCCGAGCGAGTTTCTCCCAACTAGCAATATCCCATCGGCCCTGAATTGGATGCATGAGATAGTTTCAACGTCATCGTCCGCAGGAAGTGACTCATGTAAAATCCGAAGTTCCTCATCGAGAATAATGAGTCTTCCGTCGATTAATCCCAGACCAATCAATAGTCCGTTTTCAGAAATTTCGATTATGTCAACTGCCCCGATATGCCTGCTATCCAGGATCTCTCCCGTCGATGAGACGTGTAGAATATTCCCAGAGCCGTCGACAGCGAAAACGCCGCTATTTGATCGATGAATTGATTCACAGCCCGAGTCCAGCATGAGATCCCACTCGATTTCCCCCTTGGAAAAAAGCCCCTTCTTACCGGATGCAGCGATAAGTCCGTCATCTGTTGTAACTAAGCCAACTACCGGACCTTCTATTGAGATATCTTGCAGAAATTCTCCTGATGAGTCGACATAGGATATCCTCCCTGATTCGAAGCCGATACACATTATTGAGTCTCTAGTTACACACCAGCTACTCGGATATTCGTCGATTTGAACCGATATGACTGGCTCGATTGTGGGCTGCACGTTTGTCGTGAAAGAGATACACGTCTTCATGTTGGCGAATCAATGATCATACCTGCGCCTTGTTTTTCACAGAGTCGTTCCTGAGACTCTCTATCCTTTCTAGATACTCTTCTGTGATGCCCCCTGTAACATAGACCCCGTCGAAACAGGAACAGTCGAAATTGGCAGGACCTTCTGAGTCGTCTCCGAGACATGCCTTGACCAAATCTTGCAGGTCTTGATAGACAAGCCGATCCGCACCTATGGCCTCACATATCTCACTCACAGAACGACCATGTGCGACATACTCCGATTTGGCTGGCATATCTATTCCATACACATTTGGGTGAACTATGGGGGGAGAGCATGATGCGAAGTAAACCTTTGTCGCGCCAGCCTCTCTTGCCATGCTGACAATTCTCCTGGATGTATTCCCCCTGACAATACTGTCATCCACGATGAGTACTGTTTTTCCGAGGAATTCCCCCTCGATCGTGTTTAGCTTCTTCCTCACGGAGTCCTTTCTGATTGTCTGTCCGGGCATGATGAAGGTCCTTCCAATATACCTATTCTTGACGAACCCCTCCCTGTATGGGACTCCAAGTTCCCTAGCCAAATCAAGTGCTGCTATCCTCCCACTATCCGGCACAGGGATCACAGCATCTATCCCATGATTGGGAAGTTCGGAAGATATTTTCCTCGCTAAAGTGGCGCCCATCCTCAGTCTCGAAGAGTGGACTGAGATGCCATCCATCACTGAGTCTGGCCTGGCGAAATATACATGCTCGAAAATACATGGGTGATGGTCAACTTTGTCGGAGCAGACCTTTCGGGACAGCTCCCCATTCATCCTAATAATCACAGCTTCCCCCGGAGAGACATCTCCATCGTGGTTGAATCCTAAGGCCTTACAGACCACGCTCTCTGAAGCAACCACTCTCTCGGTAAATCCGTCCACGATATTACTTCCAATGCAAAGGGGCCTGATTCCGTTCGGGTCCCTGAAAGCAACAATTCCCCAGCCCGTAATCATCGTGACCACACTATAGCTGCCCTCGGCCCTCAGGTGAACCCTCTCAACTGCTCTGAATATGTCATCATCCGCCAGTGACTCTAACCCGCCTGGATTCCCATTCAATGATCTCTGAATCTCAGCGGCGAACAGATTTAGCAGAGCTTCGGAGTCTGAACTTGTATTGATTCTCCTGTGGTCATACTCCAATAGACTGGAAATTATATCTTGGGTATTGTTGAGATTGCCATTATGTGCGAGGCTGACTCCAAATGGGGTGTTGGTGTAGAACGGCTGTGCCTCGGAGACCGAGCTGGAGCCGGCAGTTGGGTATCTGACGTGACCTATGCCCATAGATCCGAGTAGCGCCTCTGAGTGTTTTGAGCGGAAAACATCACGAACTAATCCATTCGCCCTGCGATGACAGATATTTTTTGAGTCGCTTGTCACTATACCCGCTGCGTCTTGTCCCCTGTGCTGCAAGACAAGGAGGCCGTCATACAGGGAGGGGGCCACCTGGGATTGAGGGTGACCAATGATTCCGACGATCCCGCACATCGTCTACCGAATGGTGCTCTGGCACTAGGGACTTAGCACTTTCCGGAGTGCGGCTCACTTGCTGCCCATGGTTCTGTTGCGCTTGCTCCACCTGTACTTCCTCATCTTGGAAGTCTGGCCGTACCCGCAACTTGAGCAAATCGACTTTGTCTTGTGGAATGAGTGCTTGCCGCATCTCCGGCATCTGATGTGGGTGGACTTCTGCCTCTTACCCATGCTTGGAGTACCCTTGGACAACCTAATCACCCCTTGAGACAGCGCGGCGACCGACCCGGGTGTTATCAGCGTTCCCCCAAGGATGCCCTTATCGCTAAAGACGGCAAAGGAATATTTGCTGACCGAATTAGTGGTTTCTCTGTATTGAAATTCTGGCCATTAACAGCGTAAGTATTGCGTAGATTACTGGAGAAGCTGCGAACAAGCCGGTGATTGCCAAGGAAGTTGATTGCCTCATGGAATCAAGTGCTGTCAGCCCCTCTGGACCGGCCTTCATGGAAATATACAATCCGAGGCTTAGTACCAGTAGTGATGAGATGACCAGAGGGAGCGGTCTATGGTAGGGGTGATGGGCGGAAAATATGTTGATTAGAACAAGCAGTGAACCGAGCATCAGGGCCCCTGAGATAGTCAGAAGAATTTCGACCATCTACTGTTCCCCCCTGTTTCCCAGATTCCTGGATAGTACGGTAGTAACATACGTTTTCTCACTTTCAGAAAGGGGTTCTACCGTCTCATCGCTCAATGGCCTAGACTCTACGAATCTAACTGCAATGATATGGACTACAAAGACGAATAGCAGGCCAATTATTGTGACTAGAGTAGAGGTGATGTCGTGAGTGAATGGTTCTGAATAATTGATCATGATGTACCATGAGATTGCCACGATTGACCAACCGGAGAACAATAGTACTGGCTTGGTCACATTGTAGATTGGGGCTCCTTTGAATAATGCGTAGCAGCCGACAATTCCGGGAATCGTCCAATACAGCGTATGATTGAGCGTCTCTGAGGCCGTAATCTCATTATCTACGAGTCCTTCTGGTGCGAAAAAGGCTAGACCTAGTCCGAAAAGGGCTAGTGGGTATCCGATTTTTGATCTAGAGAATGCCGGGCCCATCCTGCCCATTGAGAAACCGCAAACAATCATGAAAAGGCCGATCCACCACTGCAGCCACCACCCGGACATAGTGCTGCGAGGGCGGGTTGATTCAAGTTGTTTTTTCTTGAAAGGGCGCTCATCAGCGGGTATGCTGACACGCATTGGGCTCGATAGACTTCATAAACGGGTCATCGGTGGCCCGCTTCGCTACACTGCATAGAGGTGCAAATTATGGTCAAGATGCCGAGGAAGGTAATGCGATACAGCCCCTCTGCTGGTAAGCACACTGAACACACGGTGGAACGCGTCAAGAAGAGGCGTGCAAGCGAGCTGAAGTGGGGCCAGAGGAGATTCAGGAAGGTTACATCGGGTTACAGGGGTTTCCCTAGGCCAAAGCCTTCCGGCGATAAGCCGACCAAGAGAGTTAACCTAGTCTACAGGTGTACCGAAACTGGAAAGGCTCATTCACCCAGAGGGAAAAGATCGCGTAAGTTCGAACTAGTGGACAAGTGAGGAGAGATAATGGCTGGAAGATTCTTGAAAGTTAGTTGCCGTGACTGCGGTGCAGAAAGCAAGATTTTCGAGAGAGCCTCAACGGCGATATCGTGCTCAGTATGTGGCGCGACTCTAGCTAGGCCTCTTGGAGGAAAGGCTGACCTTTCGGGCAGCACCATAGTGGAAGTCCTCGAGTGAAGGGGGCATTGAACTGTGGCAGTAGACGAAGATGGTGATTGGCCCGAGGAAGGGGACCTTCTAATTTGCACAGTCAAGGACATTAAGCAGAATGGGGCATACCTCACCCTCGATGGATATGACGGTCAAGAGGGCTTCGTTTTCGTCGGTGAAATTGCCGCTGGGTGGGTTAAGAACATCAGGGCCCATGTCAGAGAGGGACAGAGGGTCGTAGCCAAGGTCATTCAGGTCAAGAAAGACAGGAAGAGGGTTGAGCTTTCACTCAAAAGCGTATCAGAAGAACGCCGAAGAGAGACCGTGCAGTCCTGGAAAAACGAGGAGAGGGCAAATCAGATCATGAGAGTTGCCTCGGAAAGAATTGGCTGGGATGAAGAGAAGACTTCTACTGTTTCAGGTGAAATGATAGAGGCCTTTGGGACTCTATACGGTGCACTAGAGGAGTGTGCGATAAGCGAGAATGCACTATCCGATTCCGGATTCGAAGGAGATTGGATTGGGGTTGTCACCGGACTTGCTGTGGAAAATATCGTCCCCCCGTTTGTAGAGATCAGGGGGACACTAGACATTCAAGTCTGGGGCGAAGAAGGGGTCAATGCAATCAGAGACGCCCTAATGGAGGCCGAGGCTTGTGCAGAAGGACTGGAGGAGGTCACCCTTACTTGCCACTATGATGGGGCACCACACTACCGCGTGGACATCAGGGCTCCTGACTACCAGGCGGCTGAATCGGTTTGGCAAGCAGCAACGGGAGCTGTCGAGAAGAGGATGTCTTCGGTCGATGGCTCACTATCCATAGAACGCGCTTGAAGGCGAATAACACCCGTATTGTTCATTGACCCTTCCGCGGGCAGGTCGAGTTGAGGACACATGGTTAGATCGAAATTGCAGTACTGTGCAGAGTGCGAAATATACGGACTTGGGCCGAAATGCGAGGAATGTGGATCTTCGATGACACCTCCTTCCCCCCTCAAATATTCTCCTGAGGACCCACAGGGAGCTAGACGTAGGCAAAGGCAGGATGCGGGAAGTGAGGAATGGGTGGACTCACTGCCCTCTGCCGGAAAGGGAGACTCGGAGGAAGGGAGTTGAGCAGCACCACTATCCACTGGCTTGTAGGTGATGGCCTTCCCGAGCATTCTGCCATTCTGGAAGCTGTTCCAGGAGTGGGCAATGTGGGGAAGGTACTTGTTGACTCATTGATCTCTAAGCACCCGTCTAGGACCCTTGGTTGGATACTGAATCATGACCTTCCCCCGCACTCGACACTGGACGAGAAGGGACTCCTGAGGCCACCGAGGCTCGAGATTAGCTCGGTCATGCTCCCCGATGGTAAGACCATCGTAACGATCAGTGGTGAGCTTCAGCCCATGACGCCCAGTGGGCAGCATGAGGTAGCCGAAGCAATCCTTACTATAGCCAAGGAGAGCTCTACCCCCAATGTCCTAGTGCTAGCAGGCCTCGCAACAGAAGCTGAAAGCAGGGGCATTCATGTGATATGCGCGGACGAAAAGGTTCGTTCCTCCTTGGAAGCCGATGACATCCTAGTTAGCCGTGAACAGCCGGAGTCTGGCATGATTGGAATCGCAGGGCTCCTGGTTTCTCTCTCACCCATCATCGGCGTACGTTCCATAGGATTAGTCGCCGATACGGTCGGGGCCAGCGCGGACGTACTAGCGGCAAATAGGCTCGCGTCCTGGATAGAGGAGGGTTTCGATCTGAAGCTTGACTTGGATCTGGACTCCACTGAGGAGATAGCGAGGAAGCTGCTTGAGACTTACGAGGTGGGAGGGACACTGGAAGAGGCCATGGGAGTTGAGGAAAGTGACTCCCACAGGGATTTCTATGCATGATTTGGTGATGGCATGAGAGTTCTACTTGGAAGTGGAGGGATAGGCACCGAAGAGCGAAGGAAGCTCTGCATGGATGAGATGAGCAGGGTTTTCGAGGGAGTTTCCCAGGTCCTTTTCATCCCATATGCATCTAATGATCACGATTCCTACTTGGAAGGGGCCAAGAGATTCACCTCAAGCGCGCCATTCGACTTAGTTGGGATCCATGATGCTGAAGACGAGTTAGATGCGATAAAGGAAGCTGAGGGGATCTATGTAGGAGGGGGGAATTCCTTCCTCCTGGTCAGGGACCTACACGAGAAAGGCCTAGTTGATGCCATAAGGGACAAGGTGTCGGATGGCACCCCATATGTCGGAATTAGTGCCGGGTCAAACGTGGCATGCCCGACGATGATGACCACCAATGATATGCCAGTGGTATTGCCTAGTTCCTTCCATGGCTTTGGCATCGTACCTTTCCAGATCAATCCACATTACCACCCCGGTAGTATTCTGTGGAAGGAGGGCGACGAGATCATCCATCACTTCGGAGAGACGCGTGCAAGGAGGATTGCCGAGTTCCACCAGCACAATCAGGTACCAGTTATTGGGCTATTCGAGGGATCTTTCCTAAGGTGGGATGGGACCCTGGCCACGCTAGTCGGGGGAGCAGCGGAAATCTTCTCCGTCGGAGATACGCCATTGAGGGTGGAGCACGGTGCCATTCTCGACGGCTCGCTAACCCCCAGATGAGACGACAACCAAATCTAGCCTGATGTCGTCATTGATCAGGGATGTATGAGGCACGATCGTGTCTTCGAAAACTGCCAGGACAGTTGAGGGGGGGATGTCCAAGGAGCTCAGGATTTCCGATACCGTCAAAGGGCTCTCGGATTCCACGACTAATACTTGGCCAGTGTGCATTATCTCGACCCTCATCTATTGCCGGCAGACCAGTCAGCCTTATCTTTGATTCGCAGGTGGCGAGTCTGCTGCCGAGATCGCATAGCCCGGTATTGCGGTGGATTCGAAATCCACTGTCCATTGGACGCGGGGGTTCAAATCCCTCTCTCGGCGCCATCAAAAGTCAGGTAGGTCGCTGGAAGAACGAAGTGGGACAACCCTGGTATTGGGCCCTATTCTGACCTGCGGACGACCGTTGAACTCCCCGACTTCTCCATTCAGAATGGCTATCTCGTCACCTCTGCCCATGCTCGCAGCGGTAACCGGAATGAACTGCTTGAATGCTACAGCACCTGCAATTCCGGATTTGTCCAACAGAGTTACTGACCACCTGGAAACTCCGACCCCAGTTGGAAACGCGTCGACCGACCAGATCCTCCCAACTATACTGGCTCTTGTCTCGATTTCAACAATGGGTTCAGAGTCATCTTCTTCTGCCAGGGAGATTGAGGATTTTTCGTCCAACTCGAGAATCATCTCCCCCCTCCATACTGATGGAATGGCATTCCTCACCATTACTCTGCAGTCGTTTGAAATTGACCTTGTGACACTCCTCGGAGAGCCGTATCTCGAAGGCCTTACCTTGGCCCTATCATAACCATCCAACAGCTTGAATGACAATTCTATCGATCCGTCATCCTCGAGCCTTGGCCCCCTGATTTCAGAGACCGTGCCTGTCGCATCCACCCTTGTCTTCAACGAGCCCATGTGAGTGATAGGCCATGCATGACCGAATCTCTCGATCCTGTCCTCCATGGGCAGTTCTAGGTCATGATCCCCATTCTCGCAGACACCTCTCAAATCGCATCTTACACATCTGGCCAGGGGATTCGGGTCAATAGGGGTCTTGGATGGCTTCCCTCCCTCGTCGAAGTAGCGGAGGGGAGATGGTTCTGCCGGGCATTCCTCCATTTGAGGATCGTTTGCATGTAATAGGTTGTACACATCCTTCAGGTCATCTCCGTATTGAGTTAGTTCCTCTGGAGTCGGCAGTGGCACTTCCTTGACCGAGCCAGGGCCAAGATACCAAATCCCCAGTGACTCTACTTCCTCGGCCCTGTTGTGAGTTTCCCACCAGAGCCATGCGTAAAGCCGGAGTTGCTCGATATAGCCTCCTGATCTGTCCCCCTTGCCTTTGGAAGCCTTGATGTCTATCACCGAGGGTTTGCCAGTCCACCTGTATACCAAATCATACTCACCCTGGAACCACCCTTCGGGGTGTGATGTTGTCTGTGTGAATGAGCCTGAATCGGGATCTACGAACCATGGCCGAGCCAACTCCCATGACTCGCACCATGAGACCTCAGAACCTGATTCTTGGGCACATGGATGTGGCTCCTCCCAAACTCGTGGGAAGCCATCTGGGGCTGGCCAGTTGTGCCTATGCTTACCCCGCCTCCATGATTCTGCATGAGGCCCCCCTCCTGCTCTCATGCAAGCCTCTACCTGATCAATGTGCATTCTGATCCCGTTGGCCACCATCTCCCTGCATTCCTGCTCATTGGCCCCTTCCGATGATCCGACCTTGTTCGATATTGACTCCCAATCTGCAACTGCATCGTCCCATGATGACTGGAAATGTGCATCTGCACGAGAAAGGGCCCATTCCTCGAGAGAGCCCCTGGTAGATGGCCATTCGGAGCTATCCATTGGAAGCAGCGAAGGAGCGGGCCAAAGGTCGCTGAAGTCGTAGGCAGGACGCCCGTCGTCAAGTATCGGGGATTTCAGGAGGTCTCCCGAGTTAGCAGGGACGATCGAGGGAGAGTCCCTGAGGACCTTTGAGATGCAGGACTCTGCTGCATTGCCCCTGATAATCTGAGGCGGCAGGGGACCCCTCAATCTTGGAATGTAATTGTAGTACCAGAGGCGTGGACAGGCCTGCCAAGTGACCATCTGAGAGGCTGAAAGCCTCCTGTAGGGATTCACCGAGTTGTCCCCGGGTTCGACTGACTTGACTGGCACTATGGAATAGCGGGGGACGGGGCCATATCAACCCAACGTGGTGGAAAATCAGGGCCTATGTTCATTGAGCCACACGAGAGACACCTCAGTACGATCGAAAGTGGGCGTTACCTCGATTACTGCCACAGGGGCTTCGGCGTCTTCAGATATTTCCTCGGCGACTGATATTGGCATCTCTATCCTGCCCTCATCCAAGTCATAATGGAGGAACCTAGTCGGAAGTCCGGTGAATTGGGAAATCTCCTCGACCCAAGCAGAGTGATCCTCGAACGACGAGTAAATTGCCCCGAAGACCAAGGTTGCATCCTCGCTCAATGTCTCATGCGGTGCGATAGTTGCCTCTCCCCTTCTCATGAATCTCCTCCTCATCTGGCCTGCGTCCTTGTAAACCGAGGTGCAGTACTTCAAGTGGAATCCATACGGCTCTCTGGCCTTTCCATCCAGTGGGTCTCTAGCGCCGATAGAAGCCGCCATCACCCTATCCCTGAGGGATTGTGCGAGCTCGGATGATCCCTCGGCACCAGCGGTAATCTCGGTTGACAAGTTGAATCCCCTAAGTTCCATGTTGTCGTGGTTACCCACTGTTATCTCAAGCTCGTTCAGGTTCAGGAAGCTCACATCGAAGTCCCTCAGCTCTTCCAGAATATGCATCAATTCCTCCTCCTTGTCTGGCTCGCAGGGGAGCTCGACTCCAGTCAGGATACCGGACTGTGCGCAGGATGCAATTGTTTCTTTGTACTGGTCTGCCTCCAAATCCAAGAAGTGGAAGCGGATTTCATCGAGGCCCGCATCTGCGAAATCTGCGGCCCATTCCGGACGGAATGGGATGCTGGTGTACATATGGAGGTGGAATTCTTGTCCGAACTCCTCCTTCAGGGCCCTGATTCCTTCCAAAGACCTCTCCCTCGCCATTAACGGATCTCCCCCCGTAATTCCAGCTCCAGTTGCTCGCATGGCTCGAGCCTCCTCGATTACCTCGTCGAACGACCCACAGGGCCTTTCGTTGGCGTACATGAAATCGATATCTCGTCTGGTCTCTGAGAGTGGGCAATAGTCGCACCTCCAATGGCAGTTGCCCGTTATGAAAAGTACCAGTTTGCTGCCCATCTGGCATTGTATGCAACCCTCGCAATCTGCAAGATCGGCAGTCTCTGCAACCTCTACAGTCTGAGGCAGAATGCTCATTGAAAGGCCTCCTTGGCTGACTCCAGAAGCCAGACGTGGAACCCCGGGTCTCCGGATAACTCGGGGTGGAATGTGAGAGCTACGACATTACCAGTCCTCACACCGACCACCTCGTCCCCGTGCATCGCTGAGATCTCTGCATCGTGTGATATGAATCTCGGGGCCCTGATGAAAACTCCGGGAAAGTCGCACCCCAATAGGGGGGAGTAGAGAGTGTCTTGGAATGAGTCGGACTGTCTGCCGTACGCATTGCGGTCGATTCTGGCATCGACCAGTGGGTAGCCCCCATCCTGTGGGTCCGAGAGGAGGATTGCTCCCGCACAAGTGCCCAGCACGGGCAGTGTCGGCCTATCTCTGATCCACTGGAAGAGCCCGGGAAGCAGATTCGATGCCTCGTCGAGTCCTGTCAGCCTCATAGTGGTCGACTCTCCGCCCGGTAGAACGAGTGCTTGGAGGTCGGATGATTGAAGATCGGAGAGTTTTCTGATCTCGTGAATCTCCACCATAATGCCAGAACGCGAAGACGCTGCCTCTATTGCGGCGATATGCGCGTGTCTCGCGCCCTGAAGCATGACCAAGCCGATACGGAGCACGCCCCGGCGTCTCGCCTAGTGGAGATGAACCCTGTCGTGCCCTCCGATGGGCTGAAAGACCGGGGATTGCACGTCCAAGCATGACTGGAGCGGGCAGAGTGCACAATTTCGGTGCGGGGCCAGCGGTGCTCCCACTCGAAGTGGTGTCCGAAGTAGCCGAGGCGCTTCCTAATCTATCCGACAGTGGCTTCGGGCTACTGGAAGTGTCCCATAGGAGCGAAGTCTTCCAGAGCGTAATAGACTCGGCCGAGGAAAGGGTGAGGAGGGTTCTTTCCGTGCCCGGTGACTACCATGTCCTATTCCTCCAGGGCGGTGCCTCAACCCAGTTCTACATGACCGCCCTAAATTTGCTCGGGGAGGCTGGAAAGGCGGACTTCCTAGTAACTGGCGGATGGTCCCAGAAGGCCATCAAGGAGGCCGGCAGGGTTGGTGATGTGCAATCAGCCTGGGATGGGTCGGGAGACGGATTCGTTTCTGTCCCCAGTAACGGCGACTACGTCATCAGGGACGATGCTGACTACGTCCACTACACCTCGAACAACACCCTCTTCGGAACACAGTTCCACCACCTTCCGGACAGCGGGGGTAAGCCTAGGGTGGTGGATGCAAGCTCGGACATCTGCGGAGTCCCACTGGACATCTCATCCCACGACCTCGTCTATGCAGGGGCCCAGAAGAACCTGGGGCCGAGCGGGGTCACCCTGGTGATCATCTCCCCCTGGGCAATTTCCAAGATAGGGGATGGTCTTCCCACGATGATGGACTACAGGACCCACGTGTCCAAGGGCTCCATGTTCAACACCCCCAACACATTCGGCATCTTCGTCCTGGACAGGGTAATGGCTTGGGTCGAGAGGAACGGGGGTTTGGAAGGGGCCATAGACAGGAACAGGAGGAAGGCAACGCTACTCTACGATGAGCTGGATAGGACCTCATTCTGGGCCCCTCATGCCGAAGCCGGATCGAGATCAGTCATGAACGTCACCTGGAGGCTAGCCGACCAGAGCCTGGAGCCGGCATTCCTGGAGGAGGCCGTCGCCGCTGGAATGGGCGGCCTGAAGGGCCATCGGAGCGTCGGAGGAATCAGGGCGAGCATGTACAACGGATGCACAATAGACAGCGTAGAGGCTTTGGTTTCCTTCATGAGGGGATTCGAGGCGAGACACGGGTGAGCGTTCCCATGGATACGAGGGATATTCTCGACATCCTGGACCTCACATTGCTGGACCACGATGCCTCCGAGGCCGATCTGAGAAGGATATGTGACAGGGCCAACGAGCACGGGCCCGCCGCCGTGTGCGTATTCTCCGAGCACGTTGAGCTGGTCAGGGGGATGCTGGATGACGGGATCTCCGTGGCTGCCGTGGCCGGCGGATTCCCCGTCGGGGGGGACGACGCTACGTCGATTCGCGAGTCGATAGAGGATGCAGTGAGGTCAGGGGCGGACGAGATTGACTGCGTCCTAGAGCCCCGGGACTCCGACGGCTTCCCCGGGGAGCAAGACCTGTCCCTGCTCGAGGCCATGAGGCAGGCGTCTTCAGGCCGGACGCTCAAGGTAATCATCGAGACCCCCCTTCTGGGAGAGCACGCCATCAGGGCGGTGACTCGCATGGTACTGGCAACTGGCGCTGACTTCGTGAAGAGCTGCACGGGCATGAGGGGGGGATGCAGCGATGAGGACGCACGGCTACTGTCTTTCGAGGTCAAGCGTCATTCCGTAACGATGGGAGAGGACAGGGGAGTCAAGCTATCAGGCGGAATTAGAGTCAGGGAGGACGTCGAGAGGCTGATCGAAATCGTGGATTCCAATGAGGCGGACATCTCCGGCCCGTCGAGGCTCAGGATAGGCGCATCGTCCCTACTTGACGACATTCTGAGATGAATGGTGGGCTCGGCAGGAATTGAACCTGCGATCTTCGCCATGTGAAGGCGACGTCATAACCCCTAGACCACGAGCCCCGGGTCCATGCGGGCTGAGCCCTCACGATAAGCATGATGACGCGACTGGGGCGCCATCTCCCGCCGGAATCAAAAGTCCGGCCCGATTCGGACAAACATGGCTGCGGGTCTGGACTTCGGGGTCCTCAGGGAAAGGGACACCTGGAAAGGGTTCGGCGTGGGCGTCGTTCTGTTCTGCATTATCGGGTACTCATCGCTCAGCCTTTTCGGGTTGTCCTCGTCGGCATACGGCGTAAGTGACGTAGTCGAGGTCAGCCCGGACTTCGAGGTCGAATCGATGAACAGGACCGGTATCGACGATGCCATCGCCGATGATTCGGGAATGATCAGGCTCAGCGACCTCAGGGGCAGCGTGATCGTGCTAGACTTCATGGCGGTGGATTGCGCCAACTGCCACTACGTCCAGGAGCACATCGACCAGCGCATCGAAGAATGGGGGGCTCTCGAAGGGGAGTACCCGGTCGTCGCCCTGTCCGTGGCAACTTGGTACGCGTACGAGGACTTCGACAGGATAAACTCGACCTTCGGAGACTCGGATTCTGACAAGCACATGAGTTGGCCGGTTGCGAACGGTGGGCCCGATTCCGTGATCCTCGATGACGGCACCAGGGGGGACCTGGTCGAGCACTACTTCGCACAGGCCATCCCCCTAGTCCTTGTGATAGACCACGAGGGCTATGCGGTCGCCAAGGAGAGCACTGGGACGCCACTCGATGGCTGGTCATCCTTCGATTCAGCGATCGAGAGGGCTAACGAGGGAGATGCCGAGTCACTCAGGTTCGGCATAGAGAAGCCCGACAGCTCGATGGCGGGCGTGTTCCTGATCGGGCTTTTCCTAGGGGTGCTGGTCTACTTCTCCCCCTGCGCGTTCCCCGTACTCCCGTCATACATCACCTACTACCTGAACCTCGGAATGAGGCAGGACGAGCTGATCGAGGCGGGCAAGATAACCGGTAGCATGCCGAGGCCCGTCGAGGTGGGCCTGTTCGCTGCCCTCGGGCAACTGGCGTTCTTCACGGCGGTAGGAGCGATAATCTTCGGCTTGGACGGGATCGTTGACCTCTCGGGGGCCCTGCACGACATCGCGGTGGCGATAGCATGGCTGCTGCTCATCCTGGGCGGGATGATGCTGCTCGGATGGACGTCCCACCTCTTGGCATGGGTCCAGAGGGCGCTGGACAAGTACCAGACTGACGAGTCCGACGAGAGATTCACTCCGCGCAGGAACATGTTCCTGTGGGGCATAGGGTACAGCGCCGCCTCTGTGGACTGCACGGCGGCGGCCGTGTTCCCGTTCGTAGCATGGCTCACTGTGGTCGGTGACGGCGCATTCCTCTCGGGCATGCTGGGCCTGATACTCTCCGCCACCATCCTGATGGTCACCGTGACCGCCCTCGTAGGGACTGGCAGGCAGGCCATGCTTGACTTCCTCAGGAGGTCGACAGGGGTCGTAAAGGCCACGGGCGCCTGGATGATGATGTTCGCAGGTGCGGGGCTCCTCGCCTACCTGACCCAGCCGGCACTGGTCTCGGGGATCCTCGGGTAGGTGCGAGAATGGAGATGGTGGTGCTCGCTTTCCTCGGTTGCTTCCTAGCGGCCGCGCTGACGGTGCCTGCCGGGTTCGGGCTGTCGACCATGCTGACGCCGGTTGTTCTGCTCATGATGGGGCCCCACGAGGCGGTTGCCGTCGTTGCGGTGGTCCATGGCGCCCACAACGCCGGGAAGTTCGTTGCACTGAGGGAAAGCGTCGACCTCTCCGCGTTCCGGCACTACGGGGTATGGCTGGTCGCGGGGTCAATCATGGGGGCGCTGCTTCAGAACCAGGTACCGCAGGACCCGTTGCTGGCCGTGATAGGCGTCTTCCTGGTGCTGCTGCCGATACTCACCCTCAGCGAGTCGTGGACCGGGTACAGGATTCCTGAGGCGAATGACAGGGTGGGTGGCTTCGGTTCCGGATTCATGGGGGGCCTTTCAGGGCACCAGGGCGCCCTTAGGGCGATGTTCCTGACGAGGAGGCTGAGCGACAAGATGGCGTACGCCGCCACGGCTAGCGTCCTGGCGCTTTGCGTGGACCTATCGCGGATTCCCGTCTACCTGTTCTTCAGGCCGGACGAGATTGTGGAGCACCTCCAACTGACTGCCATTTTGGTGGTAGCAGCCCTGCTTGGAGTCAGGGTTGGCAAGAGGTGGTTGGAGACAATGAAGTCGGAGTTGATCCGTAAGATTGTGATGTCGGGAATAGTTGCCAGCGGTGCTTTCTACATACTCGAGTCAGTGGCCTAAATTCTACCTAATTGAGGGGAAGAAACCTCAAAGGAATCTCTGTGAGATTGAATATTCAGTAAAATCTCGCTCATGTTTATGGAATAGGCACATATCCTCCTCAGAGACTCAGAAATACGGTCCAGGAATAGGGCTTCTGAGATTTCCATAGAACTAGATCTGAGTTCTGTCTCGAAATCCTCGAGACCCACTAAGGCTGAAGAAAGTCTCTCCTTGGCCAAGTGAATCTCGGATACCTTTCTCTTCCGAAAGTTAGAGATAAGGAGTTTAATCGATTCCTGCCACACCGGAATTGCATCCAAGGGTGTTTCTTCGATCGACAATTGACTGCTGTCCTCCCTCTCCAAAGTTAATTTGCAAAGAGCATATGAGTGATCGCCCATTCTTTCCATCGTCCTGACGACTTTTCCCAATTCCGACGCCTCCCATCTCGAAGTCCCCAAAGAGTCCTCGATACTAGCAGACTCCAATATCTGCCCTACCTGCCTCTCAAGAAGTAGCCTGATCGCGTCCACCTCCTGCTCTCTTTCATGGCAGTCCTCTAGAACTTCCTTATCTGAACCTCCAAGAACGTCTACGACATCTCTAATTTGACTCAGGATTAGGAGATACATCCTATTCAGACTTGAGTAGAGTGGCATCTCCGAAGGACTCAGTAGACTTATCATATCTATCGAGTTTTCACTTTCCGATGATATGTCGACGCCTCTTGAGGTATTGACGAATTTCCGGAATATCTTCCTCTCTGTTCGAGAGAATCCGGAGTTTGAACGTATTCTAATCACCTGAGTGCCTGCCAAATAAGCTGCTACTAGGTGATCGAACACCATGTTCTCTGGAACATCATCAAGATCTATTGCCACCTCCCTACGTCTGCTAATGGATGATGCTTCTGGAATCACTCTCAGGGTTCCCGATGGACGCCACTCTATTCGCACGTGGTCCTTGGCAGCCAAACCATGTTCTGTAACCCACTTCTTAGGCAGACTGACTATGAATGTGGAACCACCAGTCTGTTGTAATCTCCTTACCTCTGACTTAGGTGCTCCCTCATGATTCACGTACTTCCGAGGTGGAGTCTAAATAAATAGTTATAGTAGCCCTCTAGTGTAACGATATTAAGATAACTATATAGAAAATATATTTGTAAATCAATATACCTGTCATTTATCGCAAGGGGTCATGGAACCGATAATGACGCTAGTCCTGATTGTATCTTTGGTGGTTTGTGCCTACATGGCATGGAACATCGGAGCTAATGATGTTGCCAATGCAATGGGTACGTCTGTCGGGTCAAGGGCCCTTACGCTCAAGCAGGCAGTGATCATAGCCGCCATATTCGAGTTCGCAGGTGCGTTCTTCGCTGGTGACGCGGTTACGGACACCGTGCGAAAGGGCATCCTCTCTGTGGACTTCGAGACGGTCACGGAAAGCTTCGCGAACGATCTGATGTACGGGTTCATTGCGGCCATGATGGCTGCCGCGGTTTGGCTTACCGTAGCAACCAGATACGGGCTGCCCGTATCCACAACTCACAGCATAATCGGCGGTATTGTCGGTGTGGGGCTGGTTCTCGAGGTTCAGCATGACACCTCCCTGATCGACTGGGGGGTCATCCAGAAGGTCGTGATGTCATGGGTGGCTAGCCCGCTGATGGGCGCCCTCCTGGCGTTCTTCACTTTCTTCATAGTTAGGGAGACCATCCTCGAGGCCGACGACCCGATTGGGAGGTCGAGGTGGCTCGCACCGATACTGGCTATACCGACATTCTTCGTCCTAGGGCTGGCGCTCCAGTTCAAGGCCCTGAAGGGTTTCTTCTCGAGGGCGCAGTCAGAGGGGTGGATTGAGAGCAAGTACGACTGGTTGCCAGTCAAGGAGAACGGTTCCTGGAACCCGATGGACGCCAACGCCTGGTTCCCGATCAACAGCCTGATTCTTGCCAGCATTGTCGCTGTAATTGCGGCAGCGGTCCTCGGTTACGTCCTGAGGAACTACGAGTTCAAGGGAGAGGAGGACGGCTTCCACGGGGTCGAGAGGATTTTCGTCTGGCTGCAGGTCATCACCGCTGCCTACGTCGCCTTCGCCCATGGGGCTAACGACAGGTCGAACGCGATCGGGCCAATGGCCGCCGTGTACCAGGTCCTGTCTAGCGGCGGGGAATTGGCCGAGTCGGCTGAAGTTCCCGTTTGGCTGGTGCTCCTCGGGAGCGCTGGAATAGCGATTGGTGTTATGACCTGGGGATGGAGGGTCATGGACACCATAGGGAC
>MDTG01224016.1_pt1 | contig 35374 bp, 54 predicted proteins | sample 811421 | NCBI WGS metagenome assembly MDTG01 (sample SAMN05326645, study PRJNA326480) | marine metagenome | isolation source: seawater | place: Pacific Ocean: South East | collected 2011
TTTGGAATTTGATATGTCTGGTTATGTAGTAATTGATTCTGGTGCCGGTGACATATATTTGAAAGACGACGGTACAGGTTTTGGTATTTTGTCCAACTCGTCAGGAAATCTAGAGATTAAATCAGGTAACACAACTGCACTGTCGATGACAGGTGCTAACGTGGCCGCACAAGGCGACTTGTCGGTTGCAGGTTCATCAACGTTAGATGGTGTTACAATCAACGATAACACTGTAAGCACAAATGCCTCAAACGCAGATTTACAATTAGGTGCAAACGGAACAGGTGTTATAGACATTTTAACTGCAACACAGACAACCGTTGGATCAGCGGGTGGTGCCAATGCATTACCTGGACAACCAACAGGTTATATCAAGATCAAAATAGGCGGAACTTTAAGAGTTATACCGTTCTACGACCAAGCATAATCATAATAAATACTGGTGAAGGAGTAAGTTAATGTCAGCACCAGTGTGGACAACCACAGCAGGTAAATTAGGGTCTGCCGACGAGCAGGCTACATATTCGCTACAATTAGAAGCGAACACAGCCGATTCTACGGCTATCACTTACTCCGTAATTGCAGGAAGCCTACCACCAGGACTTACACTTACTTCATCAGGCTTACTGACGGGTGTTCCAGCAGAGGTTCCAAAAAGAACGTTATATACTTTCGTTATTAGGGCCACTGCTGGATCTACAGTTACAGATAGAACTTTTTCTTTAGATATCAAAGGTGCAGATGCACCAACATTCACAACATCGTCGGGTCAATTACAATTAGATGACTCAACACGTGTTGGACTATATTGGGTATTAGATGGATCCGCTGTTAGTGTTCAATTGTTAGCAACTGACACAGATACAGCCGCAGGACAAACACTTTCATATGAGATAGTGCAAGGAGAACTTCCTCCGGGAGTCACAATGGATTCCAAAGGTCAAATTACAGGTGTTGTGCAATTAACACAGGATCAAAAATATGCACCACGTGGAGGATTTGATGCTGAGATGTTTCCTGATTGGGATCCGGATCTTGTATCAGGTGAAACACAAAAAGACGGAGCCGATCCAAACAATCCAAGAAACATTTACGATTATTCTGTCACAACAAAAAGTATTTCTAAAAACTTTGAATTTAAAGTTAGGGTAACAGACGGTGCAAGTTACGCCGAACAAGTAAACAGCATATTTGTATACAGTGCAGACTATTGGAGAGTATCAAACAATCAAATCACTGTTGATCAAAGTTTGATTTCCGGCACAAAACTTTCAGTAGACTTTAGTGCAAACAGGAGACCAGTATTCAAGACTCCTTCCGATCTTGGCACATTTAGACATGATAACCAATTGGTTGTAAAAATAGATGTTGAAGATTTTGATCCACAACAGGCAGATTTAGAATATTCAATTCAATCAGGTTCTTTGCCACCAGGAGTTAGCATCAATTTAAACACTGGTGAACTTTCTGGTACATTACCAAAACAGGCCGCTGTCGAAACAGAATATAATTTTACGATACGAGCAAACAGAGTTGTGTCGACAGGAATAAATGTATTCACAGATCAAGCATACAAAATTAAAATTATTGGTGATATTGATATAGGAATTACTTTTCTATCAAATGCAACACTTGGAACAATTACTGTTGGGCAACCATGTTTACTAAATTTAGAAGCAGTGGCTTCTGAAGAAAACAGAGTGCTAACTTACAATGTATCTGAAGGTACATTGCCTCCAGGAATAACATTGTCACCACAAGGAAATTTTATAGGTACAATCAATTCAAGTGACCTTACAGATTCAACAACGGCTTATACGTTCAGTGTAACGGTAAGTGACCAATATCAATCAACTGCAAGTACAAAAGAATTTACAATTAATTTAGAAGTTCCTTATACAACTTTAGAATTTGCAAATATGTCTGGTACTTCTACATCGAGAATAGATGAAAACATTTTTTACACAGTTGCACAAGATCCAAATATTAACAATGAAAAATATATCTTCAGACCGGAAGATCCTGAATTTGGTATGAGACAAAGTATAGAAATGCTTTTACTGGCTGGATTAGAAACAAAAACATTGACGCAACTACAAAATCAAATGGAAGAAAACCACAGCACAAAAACTTTATACTTTGGTGGATTGAAAACAGCGATTGCCAAAAAGAATAATATATTACAGTATGAAGTTGTATATCTGGACATAGTAGATCCATTAGAAAATAAAGATGGTGAAGCAGTTTCAAGAGAAATACTTTTAAGAAGTGATGTTGCCAAACCTGTTTTAGGTCCTAGAGCATCCACAGTAAACACAACAACCGATGCCAATGTATATGAAGTGACCACAGACGGTGGATTATCATTTTCTACAAGTGGATCTAAAGTAAGATATGCCAATCAATTGTCAGCAGATTTAGATTTTGTGACAAGTGTGTATCCAAACGCAGTAAACAATATGCGAGACAGAATGAAAAGTTTGGGTAACAAAGAATATTCATATCTTCCATTATGGATGAGAACAACACAGGTAGGTGATAGAGCACCTTTGGGTTACGTCAAAGCAGTGCCAATTGCATATTGCAAACCAGGTTCCGGTGCCTTGGTATTAAAAAGAATCAAAGATAAAAATTTAAAGTTTGGTAATATACATTTCCAAATTGACAAATACAAAGTGTCTAACAGCAAAATTACAAGTACCTTTACTGGTGATGGTAGTACGACGTCATTTGTTGTTAATGAAATAGTACACGAAGAAGATATCAAAGTAAAAGTTGGAAATATTGTTTTTGAACACACAATAAGTGATACAGCAGATATGTCTGGAATATTACCACAACTTACAGCAGACACGCAATTGAATTCAGCGGACAGAGGAATGGAAATAAAATTAACTCACGATACAGAGAACCAACAAACAACAATAATTTTTACCACAGCACCCGCAGACGGCGTTTCAATCACAGTGGATAGAAAGGTTGCTAAATATCTAGTATTCAATAAAAAAGGAATTTTAAATGGGCAGTAAGATAGTACCAGGTAATATAGACGGAACGTATCCAATAGCGGGAAAAGACAATTCATCGCAAGGATTTAGGGATAACTTCACGGCAATTAAAACAAATTTTACAGAAGCAAGAGACGAAATTTTAGATTTACAAACAAACAAAGCCAGCACCAATGCTACGTCAGATTTTGCTGACAACATAGTCACCAGAGCACAACTGAAAGACACTAGTCAAAGTGTTTTCGCTCACGGCACAACAGGTGGTTCTATAACTTTGAACCATGCGAATGGCCACTATCAAACGATGACTACTAATGCAGGATTCGCCATAGGCTTTGCTAACTTTCCAGGCAATAATCAAGTGGGGGTTATCAGATTTGATGTTCAGTACACCAATACAACACACGCAATGACAATACCGACAGCAGTTAAAGTTGCTGACAATGTGTCAGGCGGAGATGGATCTAGTAATACAATTACAGCACCAACAACAGGAAGATATCTTTATGAGTTTGTTACTGTCGACGGTGGTACGACTGTACTGATGCACCAAGTTGGTAAAATGTATACCTAATGGTTAACAACGTGAGCAATCACGGTGGGAGAAATATGCACGACTTCAACCCATTGCAGGAAGATATCAGTAGCCTGTCAGATGAACAAATCTCAACAAGAATAAAATCACTTACTAAAAAAGCGGCAGTGGCAAGAAGAGGTCGGAATCCAAATTTATTAGCACAATTACAAAATGCTTTACTGGCATATCAAAATGCAATTCGACAAAGACGTTTAGAAGAATGGCACAAAAATAATAAGAAGGCCAGAGGTGAACCAGATATTGGTGATTTAATAAACATCGAATAGTAAGTATTGTAGATGTCAAAAAGAATTACCTGGGATACGAAATTCAAATCAATTATTGTAGTCGACAGCGAATTATTTTCGAACGAGTACAAATGTAAAATTACAATCACTCCTCATTCACAAAGTTTAAAAGAACAATCAGCATACTTTGAAAGATTAAAAAATTTATTTGATCTTGTTCTTGGTAATACTATTATTGTTTGGAGAGATGATCCTCTGTTCTCTGTTTTAAAAAAAAATACAAACAACAGATTTATTGAATTACCAAAACCTCCATATGATCAAATCATGGCGGCAGTATGTTTTTGCAAAGCAAATGCTGTATTAGATTCTAAAATTACCGTAAACAATTTGGAATTATCTAGTTGGCAAGGCGATGGAATAACATATTCAGTTGACAAAGACAGTGATGAACTAGTATTATTAGATACTGTGGATTGGTTTAGTGACAAGTACAAAAATTTCCATCCATGGTGGTTACGGGCAGACACGGCAACATATGATAAAGAACTCGACAAAGGCATATACACAGGACATTTTAGTTGGCAAAACAAAGACATTCCACTTGACAAACAGCACGACAACCATGCTAAAATATTTGAATTCAATCCAAAGGTTTTAGATGGCGGAAAAGATAAAGACAAATGAAACAGGCGATTGCATTTTTACAGAACAGAATGCAATTGAACTATTGTATCAAAATCCACAACTAGATATAAGCAAATTATTTTTTGAAGACACAGAACAATTTAATAAAAGTGTTGATAAAACAGGAATCAATTTAACAAAATTATCTCAGGTACCACAAAGACCCAAACCCGCAGATTTCGATAATGAGATGATTAATAATTGGCATATGCCCAAAAAATATTATGAATTAAATGTGTTGCAATGGCTCTTGGAAAAATGTCATTCGGATGAAGAAAGATTGAGAGTGCAACAAGAGTATTCACGATTTGAACAAAAAGGATTTATAAAAGTATTGCAATTTCTTATATACTTCATAGAAACATTAAGAGCAAATAACATTGTTTGGGGAGTTGGCAGAGGATCATCTGTGTCAAGTTTTTGCTTGTTTTTAATCGGAGTACACAAAATTAATCCAATGCTTTACAATTTAGATTACACCGAATTTTTGAGATGATAAGTAATATACATAATAATAGGAGCATATAATGGTAGCAAGACCAAGAAAAAGAATGTACAGAACCATGCAAGGCAAAATGGTTGACATTGAAAAATTAAGATCCGCTAACGAAGCCGTTAGAGCGGTTGGTAATATGAATGTCAATGCTAGAGGCGATGTGTTAACTAGATCTGGTGATGTGATGCAAACCAAAGCAGAAGTGATGAGAGAATATTATGAACAACCTAAAGGTGTTGTAAGTGATGTTCCTACTAGACCTAAACCTGCTGTGGCTCCAAGATCTGCACCGAAACCACAACCAGTTAAACAGTTTACGCCACAGCCTAAAAAGGCGGTTGGGCAAACAACTGATGCATTCAAACCAAAAGCAACAGCAAAACCTAAGACTGAAACTAAAAAAGGTATCGACGCGGCACTTGACGGATTAGAGTAAGATGAACAATGCGAACTGCGATTGTTCAATACTTCATTAATCCTTACAAATATTCAGAACCTCGGTATCATAACATATTAAGTTTACAACCACTTGTAGACTTATCAAAAAGATCATTTGAAGCATACTGCAAAAAATATAAAATAGATTTCATTAGAGTACAAAAAAGCAAACTAGGTTATAGGCATCCTGCATTTGAACGTTTCGATTTGTGGTTAGACAAAAGTTGGTGGAAAAAGTACGATCAAATATGTTATGTTGATTGTGATGTAATAGCACTGCCACACGCACCTAATATATTTGAATCCTATCCTGAGGACACGTTCAAATATTGCTATTATGAAAAATATAGAAATAGCAAACTTAAAGATTTGAGATCAAAACACAAAAAAACTTTGTTAGGAATATTCAAACCACAGACACTACGAGATAGGATTTTTCAAATAGGTGTGTTTGTTTTAACAAAAAATACAGCAAAGCAAATGTATGATTGGATAAAAGTATATAAAAAATTAGCACACACCGACACAGAAATTTTAAATTGGGCAGTGCTACAAAGCAAGGTTCCTTTTACAGAAATGGATGAGAAATTTAATTTCAAAAATGCACAATTACTAGGCAAGCCGCAAGTTTATTTTTACCATGCATGGGGAAGGAAGAAAGATCAAAACAATATAATAACCTGGCTAAATTCTCAGGGCATATTGTAATTGACATAAATTAATTTAAATGCTACTATAAAAATATGGGTATAAAAGAACTACAAAATAAAGGTTTTGGTTCACACGGTGGACAACAGTATAGAATCGAAAACGATATTACTCCATTAAAAAAGAGAGTACTCGTTTCTGATATGCACTTTGGTGAAACTAAAACAGCAGGCGGACTAATTATTCCGGACGATGACGGAACGTCCGAAGGCGTACACCCACGTTGGGCAAAAGTATATGCTGTTGGAAATCAACAAGAAGATGTAAAAGTTGGACAATGGGTAATGGTTGCTCACGGAAGATGGTCAAGAGCATTTAAAGTGGTAAAAGAAGGCAACGAATTAGAAGTAAGAATGATCGACGAAAACGATATCTTATTAGTATCAGACGAAGAACCGGCACACAATCGGAAAAAAGCCGGTTATGTAAACACAGGTGGAATGAAACAAATGACATCACTACCTGGTAACGATTAATTGACAATATCATAAAATCTGCTATAATTGTATTATGCGTATAGGTTTCTGTTGCAAATGGCTTAATGATAGTTCTGAATTTGGTGGTATGAAAGTAAACGCCAAGGACAGAGATCTTAATGGCCGTTCAACCACAATGCGTTGGTTGAGAGAACATCCAAACGATGCTGAACAAAGACAGTGGGACATAATGAACCACAACGCCGCGGCGGCAAAGAAAATGGTCGAACGTGTTGGATCCTTAGAACCTGAACGTAGAATGGTACGACTTGGATCCGAAATGTTGCAAGGCTACACAGAAAAGAATTGGATAGATTGGTGGCAAAGAAAAGAAATACAAGATCATTGTGCAAAAATATTCGCTCCGGTTGGTGAGGCCGCAAGACGTCTAGATGTAAAAGTTTCTTTCCATCCAGGTCAGTTTTGTGTGTTGTCTAGTGCTACTCCAGACATTGTTGAAAGAAGCATTTTAGAATTTGAATATCATGTGGACATGGCACGTTGGATGGGTTACGGCAAAACATGGCATGACGGTTGCAAAATTAACGTACATATTTCTGGTAGACAGGGTCCAGATGGAATTAAAAAGGCACTACCTAGATTATCGCAAGAAGCAAGGAATCTAATTACAATAGAAAATGACGAGATGGGCCACGGGTTAGAAAAAAGTTTAGAACTAGAAAAGGATCTAGCATTGGTTTTAGATATTCATCATCATTGGATACGTGACGAAGAATATATTCAATCAAACGATGATAGAGTAAAAAGAGTTATAGATAGTTGGCGTGGTGTGAGGCCTACCCTACACTATTCCTATTCCAGAGATGAACACCTAGCAGTGGCAGGATTGGGTGATAAGACTCATACTGAAATGCATGATATTAAAATGCTATTGGAACGTGGTTGCAAAAAACAAAAACTTAGAGCACATTCGGATCTGTTACCAAACAAAAAGGTAAATGATTGGGCATTGAGTTTTGGTGATGACTTTGACATTCAAACAGAAGCCAAAGGTAAAAACCTAGCCGCTGAACAATTATATAGACAGCATTTAGAAAATAATGTAATATATGCATCATGAAGCAATTTAAACTTACCGTAAATGTAGGTGACGAAGTAGAAGTTGGTAGATTTCGAAACGTTACAACAAAAATAAAAGCAATTGAAATTGACAAACACGGACAACCTGTTATAATAACAAGTAAAGGTGCAAAGAAATTATTCAGTTGTAGAATGGTAAAACTACATCCTGGCAGTAAAACACCAAAACAAATATTAATGGAAAAGAAATGAACGAATTAATTGAAAAAGTTAATATGTGGTTTGAAGATAGAAACTTGATTGCTGGTAGCACAGACAAGGATCAAATTTTAAAACTAGTACAAGAGTTAGGTGAATTAAGTGACCATGCCTGCAAAGGTGAGGATATAAAAGACGATCTTGGTGATATGCTTGTAGTGATGTTGAACATTATGAAACGTAATGATTACACTATTGAAGAATGTTTACAAATAGCATATAATGATATCAAAGATAGAAAAGGAAAAATGATAGACGGAATTTTTGTAAAGGAAGTAAATGAATAAAAAAGAAATCGAAGAAGTAGAAAAACACAACAAATATGTTATGGAACGTATGCACCCTGCGGCAATGATACCAGGATTTTTTATTGCGTTCATGGTGATTGTTGGTTGTCTGTTTAAAAATTATATGGGATGGTAAATGAAAGAACTTTGGGTAGAAAAATATAGACCGAAAACATTAAAAGAATATGTTGTGAGAGATGAAGCACAAAGAGAGCAAATATCATCTTGGATAAACAATAAAGCAATTCCACATCTTTTATTAAGTGGTGCTCCTGGTGTAGGTAAAACTACACTTGCAAAAGTTTTGTTCAATGAACTAGATGTCAGCAGTTATGACATATTAGAAATAAATGCTTCAAGAGAAAATTCTGTTGATACAGTAAGAGATAAAATTAATAATTTTGTACAAATAATGCCTTTCGGTGCATACAAATATGTACTATTAGACGAAGCCGACTATATGAGTCCAAATGGACAAGCGGCACTACGTGGTGTAATGGAGGCATATCATACATCAGCAAGATTCATATTGACTTGCAATTATCCTAACAGAGTAATTCCAGCACTCCACAGCAGATGTCAAGGCTTCCATATGGAAACAATAGATAAAACAGAGTTCACGGCAAGAACGGCTGAGATACTGATTGAAGAAAACATAGAGCAAGACATAGATACACTAGACACTTATGTCAAAGCATCATATCCTGACTTGAGAAAATGTATTAATATGATACAACAAAATTGCAGAGGTGGAAAACTTATGCCACCAGCAAAAGGTGATAGTGGACAACAAGATTACAGACTACAAATGGTTGAGTTATTCAAGCAAGGAAAAATACAAGAAGCACGTAAACTGGTATGTAGTCAAGCAAGGCCCGAAGAGTGTGAAGAAATATACAGATGGCTATATGATAATTTGGATTTAATTAGCAAAGACGAAGACGCACAAGACAAAGCAGTTCTAATAATAAAACAAGGTTTAGTAGATCATTCATTTGTTGCAGATCCAGAAATTAATTTGGCAAGTGTGATGATAAAATTAACAAGATTGTCAAAAGAGCAATAGAAAGGAGAAACAATGCAAGGAAGATTACCTAAGGTAACATTTAAAGTAAGACAAGGTGACGTAGCACCGGAAGGACCAGGATGTCCTATAGGTGGCTCATGGAAAGATATGACAACCGATGATTACTTCAAAGGCAAAAGAGTTGTGCTTTTCAGCCTACCTGGTGCGTTTACACCAACTTGTTCATCAAAACAATTACCTGGTTTCGAATACAATTACGATAAAATAAAAGGCATGGGCATAGATGAAATTTATTGCATGAGTGTTAATGACTCTTTTGTTATGAATGCTTGGGCCGAAAAAATGAATATCTGTAATGTAAAAGTAATACCAGATGGTTCCGGAAACATGACTAGATTTTTGGGTATGTTGATAGGAAAAAATCATTTAGGATTCGGAAACAGAAGTTGGAGATTCATGGCGGTCATAAACGACGGCGTGATTGAGAGATGGTGGCAAGAACCCGGCATAAACAATGACGGCGATGACGATGATCCATATATCGAATCTACTCCAGAAAAAATGATGGAGTACTTAGAAAGTAAAAATGGGTAAAAAACACGACAAGAAAAGATATTTCTGCGTCAAATACATTATCAAGGCAGATAAGAAGTTTGATGAATTTGTCGAACTATCAAAGAAAAAGATCGGGCCTGGCAAGATGTTGGAATACACAGTGGTGCTAGACCTGGTCAATAAAAAAGTATTGAAATGTGAACTGCCTGGTATACCTCTCGGTATGAGAGATAATATGCCATTTGAAAATGTCGAGAAGCACTATCGCAAATGGTATGCGGATGCCATGGATCAGTTTGTTAATTCTTAATACCGTACAAACGTAACTGTCTCATTTTCCATATTTTGTACAGTAATCTCCGTCTCCTTCTGTCTTTTTGTTTCCTTATTTTCAACCAATTTTGATTCATTAGATACAGCCTCGCTCTCTTGTCGTGTCGTCCTTGTTGTCTCTTCATTTGTATCCATAGTTTCCTTTGCCTTAAAGGTCGCATTTGTAGGCTTTTCATTAGTAGCATTTGATACCCCGTGATTGATTATGTTGGATTGTTTTTTGAATATTCGTTGTGTACGAATCATGTACAAATATTTAATTGTGTTACCAACGAGATATACTAGCCTTTAACTAGGGTAACAAATATTTCATAAATAACTGTACTATGCATGATGTACTCGATATAATAAAAAATATACAGTCTTTATACGCAGTAGGACCTACTCTTACTATTCTTAAAGATTTCGAAAGAGTTATGGACGAACTAGATGTCTATGTTTTCGAAAACTGGCAAGACGGTGAGTTATTGACCGGTCCGGTTGATCACAGACATTTTGTTGAATGTTCGTTTATGTGGCCTGCGGAAAAGATGCCAGATCCTGCAGGTGGCAAGAGATTGCTAGACAGAGGTTGTAAAGTTTCATACCAAAAAGACGAATTAATGAAACCTAGAGAAATAAAAGGACCAGAAGATTACAGACCAGGTACAGTAAAAGGAAAGATAGATGCTCATGACATATGGGTGGTTAATATCAAAATGCCAAAAGAACTTATTAGTAATTTTAAATTTGGTAAACAAGATCTAGATGTTGACCAGAACTATTCCGATGACATGGGATCAGATCTAAATATACAAGATGCGACTTAAAGAAGGATTAAAAGCCGGTGATTTAGAAGGCGTTGTTAACAGACGTTTTTCAATCGATCAATTTAAAAGTAAAATGGGCGAGGATAGAAATATCATGGTCCTTTCGTTTGTGGTTGATGGTTTGGAACCAGCAAAAGATCTTGAACGTTTTGCAGAAACAGGATACAAGGCAATACTTGATGCAGATGCTACTCCAGGAACTTTGGAAGATGGCAAACATAGAGTATTCATAGAGTTTGCTAGAACAGAACAAGTAGACAGAGAAATACATGAATTTTTAACTGACCTAGCAAAACTTACTAACGAACAAAGACCATGGGAATTCACATATCATAAAAGAACAGTTCCGTTCGAAGCATCACCAAAAAATTTAGCAGACGTACTTCCAAGAACTCCAATAGCATACACGCAAAAAATGGGTTCATTGAGAATTGGTGAAGTAAAAGACTTCTTTGACAAATTTAACATGATGGAATTCAAATTGGACAACAACATAGTGTCGATCAAAAAGAATGGCGCAAACGAACGACTGCAATTCGAATTACATCAATACGGACCTACACAAGATATTCTAAAAGAAGTAAAAGCATTCAACATCGATTCCAAAGCAATGGCTGAATGCACTTATCTAACAAAATACTTTGGACCATTTAATATTACCAAAACTACTGAAGATAGATTCGTTTTTTCAAAAGGGGCCGACTCTGTTGTGTTAAGTAAGTACAAATGGTAAGATTATCAGAAAATTTCAGTTTACAAGAATTTACAAAAAGTCAAACCGCAACAAGAAAAGGTTTAGACAACACTCCAGGTGAAGAACATCTAGCAAGTGCGAAAGAGTTATTTGCCAATGTAGTGCAAAAGGTAAGAGATAATTTTGGTGTCACAGTGATCAATTCAGGATACAGAGGACCAGCACTTAACGAAGCAGTTGGTGGTTCATCAAAATCACAACACTGCAAAGGTGAGGCAGTTGATATAGAGTGTCCAGGCACGCCAAACTATGATGTTGCTAAATGGATCCAAGACAATTTAGATTTCGATCAACTCATATTAGAATTCTACACTCCAGGTATACCGGATTCGGGTTGGGTACACGTGTCATATAAAGCAGAAGGCAATCGTAAAAGTATCTTAACCGCGATGAAAGAAAATGGAAAAACAGTATACAAACAAGGACTCATACAATAATCCTATAAACAAATTAGAGAAGCAACTGGCAGAATTTACAGGTGCTCCATATGTTGTTGCGACTGACTGTTGCACACACGCAATAGAGTTGTGTCTTAGATTAAACAAAGTAAAAAAATTAAAATCAAGTTGCTACACATATCTGTCTGTTCCTATGACAATGAAAAAATTAGGTATAGAAGTGCAATGGATTGATGAGATGTGGATAGGTGAATACAATTTTATTGGCACCAACATATGGGATAGTGCGAGATTATTGCATCCAAAAATGTACAGAAAAGGTCAATTACAATGTTTAAGTTTTGGCAACGGAAAACCTTTGGATAACAAAAGAGGTGGAGCAATCTTATGTGGCTCAGCAGAGGATTATAAACATTTAAAACAAATGTCATATGATGGAAGAGATCCTACTGTAGAAAAATGGCATACGCAAAAGAGTTTCGAGTTAGGTTTCCATTATAATATGCCATATGAACACGCAGAACAATGTAGCAAACTGTTAAATGATTACATAAAGAAAGATAATTTTCTTCCTAAGATCCATGAGTATCCAGACTGCAGGAATATAATAATAAAAGGTTAAATACGTACATAATGATATTTGCAAAGATTAAATCAATAATAACAATTATGCTGATACTTGGAGTGGCAGGTGCAGGTATGTATGTTATGAAATTAAGAGCGGACAACGCCACACTTAAAGCAAATCAACTGAAATTGGAAACGGCAGTTGAGGAGCAAAATAAAGTTTTAAAGCAACAAAAAGCCGACTTTGAAGCAATAATGGAAAGCAACAAGAAACTTAATGTTTTAATTAATACTTTCAAAAAAGATTTACAAGACCTAGACAAAAGGTTCACAAAGAAAAATAGAGACATTGGAAAACTAGCAATAGAAAGAACAAAGTCGATTGAAAGAATTGTAAATGGTGGAAGTAAAAACGCGGCAAGATGTATAGAGTTGGCATCTGGTGCCGAACACACAGAAGAAGAATTGAAAGCAACTTTGAAATCACAAATTAACCCAGAGTGCCCAGCACTAGCGAATCCAAATTATGTCGAACATCAATAAAGATAAATCTTATAGACTTGCATGGATAGTAGCAGTACCATTAATGGTGTGTATGTTATTGTCAGGATGTAGTATAGGTGGTGAGAAAAAAATTAAAATATTCTCAGTTGAACAGCCTAGAGAAAAGTTAAATTATCCAATGCCGACTCCATTGCAAATGGAAGAAATCAGATGGATAATTATTACTAGTGAAAATGCAGAAGAAGTATTTAAAAAATTAGAAGAGGCAGGCATTGATCCTGTGCTGTTTGGAATTACAGACAAAGACTTCCAAGTACTTGCTAGAAACTTTGCACAGATAAGACAAAAATTACAAGAGACAAATAATTTGTTGGAAGAGTACAAAAAGTATTACGAAACGGAGGGTGAGTAATGGAAAAATGTAAAAACTGTAAATGTGACGCACACTGTCCAGAAGTTTGTTATAATTGCAAATGTAGGGACTGTGATTGTTCGTCATGCGGAAAGGACGTATGAAAATAAGTGATAGCACATCAATATCAATGCCAATGCGTAATCTGTTATCAATTATAGGAGCAGTTGCGATCGGAGTTTGGGCATATTTTGGAGTGGTTGAAAGATTAAACAAATTAGAAACACAGTCAGTACTATTAGAAAAAGATATGACTGCCGAGGACGAAAGACTTCACAATGAAGTGACAAAAAACACAGACTTTAGAATAAGATATCCAAGGGGTGAGTTAGGACAAAGTTCACAAGACATTGAGCAATTCATGTTGATAGAGGACTTATATAAAAGTGTGGACAGAATGCAAAAGCATTTGGACGATATGGCAAACAACAAAGTAAATATTGAATTTTTAAAAGAACAAATGGAGAAGGCACAACAAGCCATCGAGAAGTTAAAAGATGCTGACCGAGAAATTGTTTATAAAAATGGGAGTGAACACTAATGATCGAATCAGTTGTAGCCTTACTAATGTTTGTTAATGGTGAAATTAAAGAACACCGTATTCAAGAAAACATGGCAAAATGCTTACGAGGTAAAAGACAAGCAGAAAGACAATACAGTGCTAGTGTGAAATATCAATGTTGGAAAGGCGAAGCCGAAACAGAGATATACATGGGCGAGAAGTCAATCAAAGCAATTATATTAAAGTAGTATGTGGACCTATAGAGCAAAAGTGATCAGAGTTGTAGACGGCGACACAGTAGACGTGGATATAGATCTTGGTTTTGGCATTTGGCAGAAAAATGAACGTGTTAGAATAATGGGTATTGATACTCCAGAGTCAAGAACAAGAGACAAAATTGAGAAGAAGTTTGGGTTGGCCAGCAAGGCAATGCTTAAAAGAGTACTAGGTAAAGACACGGTTTTGAAAACAACCATCAATAAAAAAGGTGTAGACATGAAGGGTAAGTTTGGCAGAGTACTTGGAGACTTTTTGTACAAGGGCAAACCAGTATCAAAACTTATGTGCCGAGAAGGTTTTGCGGTGCCTTACTTTGGTGGGAACAAAGCAAAACTAAAAGCAAAACACATGGCTAATAGAAAAAAATTAGTAAAAGCGGGTACTGTACAAGGAGATATTGAATAAATACGTATATTATTAATTAGAGGAAAAAATTATGGAACTTATTATATCATTAGCAATGAAATTTTGGCAGTGGACAGTATTAATCGCTGTTGTAATCATAGCCGCGATAATAAATTTTACAGACAAAAGATCAACGACAAAAATGAAATTTTACTATAAAGGAATGCCTAAGTTACAACCTGTGCCTATTCCGACAAAAGGAAAAGGTTTTTGGGGTGGTATAGTTTGTTGGCTATTAGCAACAAGGAACTGGATATTAGTAGACGATTGGAAGTATAATATCGATGGTACCGAATATGTAATACCAGCAGGTTTTCAATTTGACGGTGCAAGTATTCCTAAGTTTCTAAGAACTTTCTTCTCGCCGGTTGGTGTACTTCTAATAGGTGGACTAGTGCATGACTACGCATACAAATATAAAACACTTTTAAAGACAAATAAAAAAGATACAATGGGTGAAATAACACAAAAGAGAGCAGACGAAATATTCAGAGATATCAATGTTATTGTAAATGGCTTTTATGTTATGAACAGACTTGCATACTACTCTTTGAGAGTAGGTGGATTTGTTGCATGGAACGGTCACAGAAAAAGAAACGCAAAAATTAAAGGTGCAAAATAATGGCTGAATTAAAAGAAGACAAACTTATTGTTAAGAATAAAGAGACAATCGTTGAAAAAGCAAAAGACGATGCAGTTGAAAAAATCAAATGGGTATGGTGGTTCTTAAAAGAAGAATTACCACAATTTTTATCAAACTGGAGAACGGTACCAAGAATCATGATGGTATTGTATGGTTTGGTATTTTATAACACTATGCAATGGTTCATGGCACTTGAAAATCCAAACAACGCACAGGCAGGTTTTGTGTCTGTTGTAGTAGGTGCTGGTGCGGCCTGGTTTGGTCTTTATGTCAACGGCAAAAAGACAGACATCACCAAAAAATAATTACCACGCATTGACAGATTGCCAATCTGTTATACAATATAATAAATGAAAAATTATTATGAAATCCTGGGTGTACCGGAAGATGCTTCTTACGATCAAATAAGAAAAGCATTCAAAGAGATTGCCAAAAAAGAACATCCTGACAAGGGCGGTAATGAGGCAAAATTCAAAGAAGCCAACGAAGCCTACGACACATTAAAAGATTCACAGAAAAGACAAGAGTATGATACCATGAGAAAATATGGCGCAAACTTTGGTGGACAAGGTGAACATTTTAGTTTTAGAGCAGGTGATATGTTTGGTGATAATATATTTGAAGACTTCTTTTCAGGTTTTGGTCCATTCAGTGGTGTGCGTACTAGAACAACAAGAAGACAAAGACAGAACAAATCTATCAATGTTAGGATGGCGTTAAGTCTTAAAGAAATACTCAATAACAATGAAAAAACTATAAGTTACAGATTGCCCAGTGGAAAGGAAGAATTTGCAACAGTAAAAATTCCTGCTGGAGTACAGGACGGAGTAACATTCAAATACAAAGGACTAGGCGATGATTCGGTAACAAATTTGCCTAGAGGTGATTTAATGGTACAAGTGTCTGTGCTTGATTGTGATGGATACACAAGGCACGGCAACGATTTACACACACAAAAAACAGTGAGTTGTTTTGATGCAATAAGAGGTTGTGTAATTGAATTAAAAGAATTAAACGAAAACATTATTAAAGTAAAAGTGCCTGCAGGCACACAACACGGAACACTATTAAGTGTCACAGGAAGAGGACTACCGGTACACAAAGCATTAAATATTAGAGGAAATCTTTACATAAAAGTTATTGTATTGATTCCAAAACTTTCAAAAGAAGATTTGAAAAAAATTAAGGACTTGTAATGCAAATATTTGTTAACCCATATAAAACACTTCATGAACAAAGCACAGATTTTGATTTTAATGAGGGGTTACCTAATTACCAGGATATAGAACGTTTCGAAAAAGATATGATCAATCTTATGAAAAACTGCAACGGAATAGGTCTAGCGGCAAATCAAATTGGTATTACTAAAAGATTTTTCGCAATAGGGCATGAGTCATTTGACAAATTTAGTATTCCTGCTATAATTTATAATCCAATGGTGGTTAGAGCAAGTGAAGAAAAAACATTGGACGAAGAAGGATGTTTAAGTTTCCCAGGTTTGTTTGTGAAAGTTTTACGTCCTGAAAAAGTAACAGTAAGATGGCAAAACAAAAAAGGTGAAACACTAATGCAACATTTAGACGGTATGGAATCGAAATGCTTTCAACACGAACTAGACCATCTAGATGGTGTTACATTTGATCAGAGAGTTTCGAAGATGAAATGGGACATGGCAAAAAAGAAAGCGGAAAAATGGGTTGGAAGTTCGAAATAAAAAGGAAAGGACCGATTGATAAAAAAGATGTTAATAGACTTATTGCCGCAATACAACAAGAACTACAATGGGATGACAGAGATGTTAGAACTAGTGAAGCAATCGAAAAGGGAGAAATAGACTGGAGTGGAGATGTTAGACGCAAACGAAAATCTTGAACACATATTTGAATCTGCTGTAAAAGAAGCAGAAAAGAGAAAACACGAATACGTGACAATAGAACATATATTGTTGGCTTTAATTAAAAACCAAGATATAGGAACTATACTTCATGATTTTAAGATACCTATAGGTGAAATGATCAGAGAAGTTGAGACATATCTCGATACAAAGTGTTCTGATATTGTGTCAAAATCAGGCAAGCCGGTTGCTCCAAGAAAAACAGCATCATTAGAAAGATTAATGAATAGGGCATTTACACAGGCTCTATTCCAAGGAAGACAAGACGTAACTGCCACTGACATACTAATAAGCATATTCGCGGAGAAGAAAAGTTATGCAAGTTATTTCTTGAAAAAATTTAAAGTTGATAAACAGGATCTTATGGATCTAGTTTCAACAGAAACTATATTAGATGAGGGTATGGCGGCGTTAGGTGGCGGACAGCCAGGGCCTGAACAAAAACTACGTCCAAATCAAGCAGATAGAATATTAAAAAGTTATTGTGAAAACTTAAACCAAAAATATTTTGATAAAAAAATTGATCCAGTGATTGGTAGAGAAGAAGAAACTAATCAACTTAAACAAATATTGGCGAGAAGAAACAAAAACAATGTGCTAATTGTTGGAGATCCTGGTGTAGGTAAGACAGCAGTAGTAGAAGGTCTTGCGAGACGAATAGCAAAAAATAAAGAAGATGTACCAGAATATATTAAAGATCATATTGTATTCAGTCTTGATGTCAATGCCTTGATCGCTGGTAGTAAGTTTAGAGGAGACTTTGAAGAAAGATTAAAACTTATTGTAAATGCTTTAGATAAAAAAGGCAAAACTATATTGTTCATAGACGAAGCACATATGATTGTAGGTGCAGGCGCAACTGGACAAGGTAATAGCATGGACATGGCTAATATGATCAAACCTGCTTTACTAAATGGCAATATAAAAGTAATTGCATCAACCACTTGGGAAGAATACAGAAAATATTTTGAAAAAGATAGAGCATTGATGAGAAGATTCCAAAGACTACAAGTTGGAGAACCAACTAAAGAAACAGCAGTAAAGATATTAAAAGGTGTAAAACAATATTATGAGAAGTTTCATAGTTGCACAATTACAGATGAGGCCTGTGAGGACGCAGTTGATTACTCAAGCAAATTTATTGCAGATAAAAAATTACCTGACAAGGCAATAGACATTATTGATGTTGCCTGTGCAAGATTAAGACTTAATGGTGTTAAAGATGGTAAAATTGATCATGATGAAATTATACATGAAATATCACAACTAACAGGAATAAGCATTGAACAACTTTCACAAAAACAAACAAGCAATTTAAAAACACTTGAAGAGAAAATGAAATTACAAGTTTTTGGGCAAGACAAAGCAATTAATACTATCACTGATAAGATATTGGTTGCAAGAGCAGGACTTAAAAACTTAAACAAACCTGTTGGATCATTCCTATTTTTAGGACCAACTGGTTGCGGTAAGACTGAAACTGCAAGACAACTTGCTAAAACACTAGGTGTTGAATTGATAAGATTTGATATGTCTGAATATCAAGAAAAACATTCTATTGCGAAATTAATTGGCTCACCTCCCGGATATGTAGGATTTGAGGATTCACAAATGGGTGGTGGTATGTTTATAAACGAAATTGAGAAGAATCCACACGCAGTGGTGTTGTTTGATGAAGTAGAAAAAGCACATCGAGATGTAACAAATATGTTGTTGCAAGTTATGGATTATGGAACAGTTACAGGTTCTAATGGTAAGAAAGCAGATTGCAGAAATATTACCTTAATCCTAACATCTAATTTGGGTGCTGAAGAAATGGAAAAAGCAAGTATTGGTTTTGGTGATGCTGTAAGGACCGAGGACGATGATGCTGTAAGAAGATTCTTCCCACCAGAATTTAGAAATAGATTAGATGCAATTATCAAGTTTGATAAACTAGGCCAAGAAACAATGAAGTCAATTGTTAAGAAGTTTATACTTGAACTTAACACAATGACAATAGAAAAAAATGTTGAAGTAAATGCAAACGAACAAGCAATCGAATTTTTAGTGAAAAAAGGTTTCGATGCTAAATTGGGTGCAAGACCGTTGCAGAGAGTAATTGACGAAGATATCAAAAAACCATTATCTAAAATGATATTGTTTGGTGAATTAATAGAAGGTGGTATGGTTGATGTTGAATTAAGTGATGACGTTGTGCCTAAACTAATAGTTAAATTCCGTGCAAAAAAAGTTCTAGATAAATTCAAACCAAAAGTAGCCGATGAGAAAACATCATAATAGATTGTACTTTAACAAGTACGATCACAAAACTATCTTTAGAATGAGTTATGCAAATGCACTTTATCCTACTACGGATGAAAACTTATATAACATAGTGCAGGGCAAAAATGATGACCTTAAATTTCACAACTATGGAGGATCTGTTGTAAAGATTAATGCTCAATCAAAGGCACTGGCAAAATTTATACTTGAACACAGAAGCAAGATGCATTTTAGACTACAACAAAACAAAGCAATATTTTATTCTCAAAAAAAATTGGCAAAGTTGTTAGTTGAAAGTTTTTGGGAGGACTGGTACGGTAGCGAAACAGTTGATCCTAAATTTGCGAAGTTAGGAAAAAATACAGTTGGTTGTAAAAGACTTCCGCACGGAAAGTTCAAATATCAAATACATCTTAAAAAAGATGTGCATCAACACCTATCTAAAACCGAAAGAGAAAATCTTTGGGCATTTTTAGAAAGGAATGATACAGAATGTTTGGTATCGAACAAGTATGTATTAGATTATCTAGTAGGAAAATATCCGCATTGTTATCACGGTTATTTTTACGTAAGTGAGGAGCAGATGTTGACTCCCATCTATATGATGGCGCAAAAAGGAATAGACAAAGTCGTTAAATTTGAAAAGGTGAAAAATGGAACACATACAAAAACTAATAAATCGTAATATCTTTAAAAAAGATTCAATAGTACAGGCCGAGATTACAAAATCTTTATGGGGATCTCCTGTGATAAAAAAATCATTTTTAAAGGTCAAAAAGTTAAATCAAAATGATTGTTTATGCGAAGAATACGGTGAAGCAGACGGGAAAGCATATAAAATAAAATTTATTGATATCACCACAATAGACGGACAAGAGCCACACGAGTTGGCCGCTGTATATGGTTTGGGTCCAAAAACTGCAAGATTCAAGAGACGCAAGGCCGAATAAATAATAGCAAATGGCACAGACAAGCACAACATTATTATCAGCAAAATCGCATATTGCTGATGTGACTGGAACAGACATAAGTTTCGTTGCATCGGGCGGTGTGTATAAAATCACATCCACTACAACAAGTTTAAGTGGTTTTGCCGTTAGAGATCTTATTACTGTGACAGGAACAACAAACAATAACACAACTTTCACTGTAAAAACTGTTACAGATGCAAATGAACTTATTGTAGAAGAAATCACGACTACTGAAACTTCCGATGGTTCTACTACCACAACTTTAGATCATACAGGTTTTGTTTCGGATAAAAAACAAGGTGACGGTTATTACTCACAACCAGACGGAGTACATACTGTTGCTTATGCTGTAAACAGCACTTTAACCGGTGCCATCAAAATGCAAGGATCTTTAGCAACCACGCCAACAGAAGATGACTGGTTTGATGTTGCAGGTACAACTTTTAACACTGATCAAAGCACTACGGTTACTTCAGTTAATTTCACAGGAAATTTTGTTTGGGTACGAGCAAAAGCAACATCCGTGACAGCAGGCACTATATCTAGTATATTGCTGAATAATTAGACATATTAATACCAAAAACCTTCCATAAATCAACGGTCTTATTAAGACCAACTTTTGATTGACATATACCAAATATATGTTATTATAATAGTATGGATGATAAAGATTTAGAAAAAATCAATACTGTCGATGTGAGTGTGACTTCAGAATCCGTTGTTGCTCATGTTCATGTCCTAAGACAGAATGGATATATTGTACGGACAAAATTTACAAACTACACATACTTGGCACTATCTTTTATACTTGGTGCTTACTGCATAGCAAACTTTATACAATGAATAAATTTAGAAATATAATACTTGCCGGAACAATGTCTACAATGCTAACTGCCTGTGGTGGCGGTGGCGGTGGTGCACCGGGAGCCATTAATGATTTCATTCAAAACGATTTAAGTAATTTAAGTGGTAGTTCAACTATCATATCAAGCACTAGTTCATTATTAACAAGTTTTAATTCTACGATCGCCGCTGGTGATTTCAGTGCGTTCCAGGCCGTATTAACAGGACCAGATGCTGACGACCAAAATACTGCAAAGACTTTATTAACACAATTAGGACAAGCGGAAACACTCTGGCAACAAACAGAAGCATTAATAAATGCACAGGACGATGCAACGAAATATAAAATTTACAATAGTGATTCATACAAAGAAGCATATGCATCTCTTTTATATTTGAAGAACCACGTAAAACCTATTATACAAAAAGTTTCGGAAGGTAAGAGCATAACATTAGTTGAGTTCAACAAAGTTGCAAAACAAGACAAAGCAGATGAAATTATATTGGATGAAAAGAATTCAACTGCGAGTGAATATTCAAATACTAAAAAAATTAAAAGCCAAGACTGGGTAAAGACTAGACCAGATGATACTGTGGTTACAGTAGCGGACGGTGACGAAACAAAGGAATATACAAGTGAATGGGAGACTGTAAATGCAGGTGGCGGTAAGTTAAAAAGAACTTTCAAGACAACTACTGCACAATTACAAACAACGACGGTGACAAGATGTACTGCATACAGGACAACTTTTTTAAATGGTTCTTATTCAGATGACAAAGCAGGTTGTTCAACTGCAAGTGTCACAACAATCGCAATAGAACCAAAAGTTGAAACAGGAGAAGAATTTAAGGACGGTCCTAATCCTGTTATTACAGAAGAAATACTAGATCCTGCAATTACTAACGAAACAGAAACTAGTGCAGAATATACTGTGACAACTTATGTAGATGCTGACAGCACAACAAATGATATTACAAAAGGTACTGCCACATCAACAAATAGTAATAGAGATGAAACTACGCAGGTCAATGCAGGCGGAAATATTTGGAACTATACAACAACAAGATATGTTGATACAAAAACAATTACTCCTGTGACGACAAAAACTTACAAGAAAAGAACATACACAGATGCAATCAAAGTAGATACAAGAACAAAAACAACAACAATTACAAAAACAAAATACACATACAAAGACGGCACTAGTGAAACAATTAACGGTGCACCAGCAATAACATATTCAGATTGGACTACATCTACAAAAAGTACAAGTACCAGAGAAGAAAACATTTTACAAAGCACCGTAGAATCAGAAGAAGTAAAAACTGTTAGTGATGCAGGTACAGTAATTAAAACATGGTCAAGTAATGTTGCGTACACAGACTTGGATGAGAATTTAGGTACAAAAACTACAAACTACAATTCAAACAAAAGTTATTACGAAACTACAGAATACAATAGGGACAATGGAAAAGAAATGATTAATGCCTCTTCTGCCTATTCAAGAGGATGGACAGGTGAAGGCAGTACAGTAGGAGTAATTGATTCTTATCAAGATACTGATCACAAAGAGTTAAAAGGCAAATACAAATGGTATAATGATTATGTTAGATACGAAGACGGTACCACAGACAGCAATGGGAACGAGTTAGGCACACTGGCAAACGGCGGAAAACTTGTGACACACGGTACACAGGTTGCTGGAGTAATTGCCGCTAAAAATGACGGAGAAGGAGTACACGGTGTTGCTTTTGATTCTGAACTGGTTGGTGCCAACATTGACTATCATGGTACTGGATCAGCACATATGAGTTATGCCAGCCAGGCACTTCATGATATGGTTAAGTTAAAGTCTAAAAAAGCAGACGGTGGTGAAAATATTGACATTGTGGCAATTAACATGAGTTTCAACAAAACACATCCTACAATACATTATGGTGAAGTCAACGAGTTAGATGACGGAACCTATAGTGTTTCTAAAATTACTGACAAAATGGATCAAGGCGGTAATGCCAAGTATTGGAAAATAGCAACCGACAACGATATAATTTTAGTGAACTCTGCAGGTAACGGAATTTACAAAGATGGTGCAATGGATTATACTTTTTCATTAGATCCTGGATTATGGGCAACAGAAGTTGACGAAAACGGAGACTTGGTTTTAGGTGGAAAAATGATTTTAGCAGGATGGTGGGATGGTACTCAAGTACAGGGTAGTACTGCTGGGCACGTGTGTCTAGACATTGATACTTCTAATAACACTTGTAATGACAAATATAAGATATCAGACTTTTATGTACTAGCACCGGGTAATAATATACTTTCAACTGTGCCACAAGATGGATATGCATACAATTCGGGTTCATCATTTTCGGCACCGATGGTTACTGGTTCACTTGCTATACTGCATCAGATGTGGCCTTACATGAAAGGCGAAAATCTAGTTAAACTTGTATTGGATACTGCTGACAAAGATATCACAGGATACAATGTTAATATACACGGACAAGGTGTTCTAGATCTAGATGAAGCAACAAAACCACAGGGTGCTATCGGAATAACAACAACGGGTAGAGTAGATGGTGCGACTGTTGGTTTGAATAACACTTATTATTCAACAGGAACAGGAAACGCATTTAGTTTATCCGGAATAGAAGTAATGGTAGTAGATTCATATGACAAAAACTATTACATTGATCTTGGATCAACTATAAGTGTAAAAGACACAAGAAAAGTTTCAGATAATGATATGCAAATGAATGGTTATCATTACTTGCCACACCAAAGCACTTATGGATCTTGGAGCCAAGGTGGAAAGTATGATTTAGGATACATGAACTTTACTATGTTTTCTGGAGAAGGCGGTAATGGAGACTTTTCTACTAGCATAGGAAAAGATTTTAGTTTAACAGATAAACTTACATTTAAAACTAGTGTGGGTACAATGAGCGAACAAAATACTTGGTTGGGTAACAATTCCGACGGAGTACTGGCTGTTGGAAAGAATAACAATACTAACTTTGGACAATTAGGATTCGAATATAAAGTTGGCAACAATAACTTTATGTTTGACTTCTCACAAGGTACAACAGACATTAACACACGTGATAATAGTTTGATTACAGGATTTAGCGACATAACAACACAGTCTTACAAATTAGGTTGGGAGAAAGAACTTGAAAACAATAACACATTTGGATTATCGTTTAGTGTACCGACACACATCAAAGACGGTACTATGGAATTGACTGTTCCTAAAAGTGTAAACCTTGATGGTACTGTAAACTACGAAAGAATTGATTCTGATATGAGTGGTAATACATTTGAAAAAGATATTGGATTTTATTTCACACACAAAGCAAATGATGAGTTGGATTCTAACTTTAGTATTGCGGCAGAATACAGACAAGACATATCAGGCATAGCAGGAAATGACGGAGTTAATATAGGATTCAGTTATAAAAAGAAATTAAATTTAAATTGCGGATTCTTTATTTGGAAAAATCCAAAATGCTATAACAGTGATGGAAGTAAAAAATCATACGCATCATTGTACTCAGGACACAAAGAAACTACTACTGCTTTAGCACTACAAGACGAGAAGTAATATGCAAAAAGAAATATACAAAGAAGATTATTTTGGAACCTTGATGAGTGTTTTAGTAGACGAATCACGAAAACTACTTCCGGAATTCAATCCTACAGAAGAGACACATAAGATACAAAACGATATGTGCAAGGCAGGAAGTTGGATAGACGAGATGCCTGTTGGCACAATAGTTCAATCTGTTCCACAAGATTCTATTGTAAAATTACAGGAAAAAGTATTACCTGAATATAGAAAATTGGCGGCAAAACTTATTGACCATGTTATAAAAGAATTTGAAGCACAGGGCGGAGATCCAAAACAAATAAGAGAAAAATTTGAGAGTATGTATAAATGGACAAAATAACTATAACCTGCACAAATAACGGAAAAACAAAAGAAGCAGATGTGCTATCTAAGAATGACAAGTATGCAAAAGTTGTCATAGTAGGCACTCAAATAACAATTGAACTATTCCGAGAGGATGTAAATAAACCGTATATAGGGCATACTGCCGGATTGGAATTTTCATGGCTACCGAAAATATAAAATTTAAATTACAATTATATTCCGAATATTGGTCTCGACCGCCAATTGTAGAAATTTTTGTAAATGACCAACCAAAGTACATGAAAGAGATCACAGAAACAAAAGACAAACCCGCAGTAATAGAATTCACCACACCGTTAGAAGAAGGCCCTGCATCACTTAAGATCAAAAGAACAGGCAAGGATATTAGACAAACAGTTGTAGAGAACGGAGAGGTTGTAAAAGATCAATTAGTGTGTATCAAAGGTATAGAAATAGATGAAATAGATATAGCAAGTCTTGTATTTGAGGGTACATACACACCAGATTATCCAGAACCATGGGCAACACAACAACGTGCAAAAGGCATAACTTTACCTGTATCATTTAAGGAAGCAACTCGTTTAGGCCATAACGGAACGTGGGAATTTAAGTTTTCATCGCCCTTTTATTTGTGGCTTTTAGAAAACTTATACTAATAAATACCAGTATGAAGGCACAAGAATTTATCACAGAAGCATTCGATTCAGATGCAGTAAATGAACTAGATCTATTCATCATGAATGATGAGGATCTATATCGTAGACGTTTTATGCCTATCATCAGCAATATAAAACGTAAAATTAAGAAAAACATATACGATCACGAAAAAGCACAAAAACTTTGGATGTATCTTGTAGACGACGCGGCTAAAAAATATGTCGAAGAATTTGGTTCACCTGATCAAGACGTTAAGGATATGTTTCCGATACAAACACGTCAAAAGGTTGCCAAAGTTATTTCAGACAGAGAATTAGAAAATATTAAGCAAGGCGAATACGATGTTACTCAAGGAACTGTTTCTTAAGGAAGACGATCGCTCAACAGCAGTTTTTGCCTTTGGCCGATTTAATCCTCCAACAATAGGACACCAAAAATTAATAGAAACTGTTTTGCAAACGGCTGAAAAAGTCAACGGCAAAGCATATCTGTTTTTATCTCACAAACAAAACAATAAAACAGATCCATTATCATTTGAGGAGAAACAAGCATACATACAACAATTTTATCCAAACCTAGTTGTTGGTGATGCTACTGCAAACACAATTATAAAAGCACTACAAGTGATACAAGCACAGGGTAGAACAAGAATTGTAATGGTTGCGGGTTCAGATAGGGTAGGTGAATTTGAAAAATTATTAAATCAGTACAACGGAAAACCAGACAAACAAGGAAATGACCTTTACAAGTTTGATAATATTAAGGTGGTAAATGCTGGACAGAGAGATCCAGACGCAGAAGGTATATCAGGTGCTTCGGCATCAAAGGCCAGAGAACTTGCCGCTAAAGGACAAGAACACGAATTCAGTAAAATTATAATGGGTGGTAATAGTGGTAAAATTATATACGATAAGATTCAAGATGCACTAGGCGTACAGGTTGCAGAAAACAACAAAAAGTTGTATAATGAAAATATGACAGATGGTAAACCGGTTGTTTATCTAGACATGGACGGAGTCCTTGCAGACTTCTTTGGTGGTGTAGAAAAAATGTATGGTGTGGAACATTGGAAACAATTGACCAATGACAAAACAAAAGATCTTAAAAAAGAAGTTATTGATAGAATAACTGGCACAGACTTTTTTGCAACACTTCCTAAATTTAGTTCTGCAGACGAATTGATAAGCATGGTTAAAAAATTTACAGGTGGAAGATTTAGTATAAACACATCACCATTGAGAGGTGATCATGAAAATAGTTCAAAATACAAAAAAGTTTGGATTTCGAACAACATCGAAAAACCAGATGAAACTATTGTCACAGGACGTAAAGAATCCTATGCTAAAGACAAAGCAACAGGCACACCAAATATTTTAATAGACGATAGACCAATAAACATTCAACGTTGGCAAGGCTCGGGCGGATATGGTATTTTATATCAAGCGAATAAAGATCCATTAAGTAAAGTTAAAGAAGCACTTGACAACTATGGAAAAACAACTCAATAAACATTTCTGTATACAACCTTTCGTACACGTGACCACACGTGTTGCAGGGCAAAATAATGTTTGTTGTAATATCTCAAGACCAGAAAGCAATATAAAAAACCAATCACAAAGTGATTTCTTCAATTCTGATTATGTTGCAGATATGCGTAAAAGAATGCTCAATGGTGAAAAAATAAAAGATTGTAGCCTTTGCCATTACATGGAAAAAAATTCGGAAGAAAGTCACAGACAACAATTTAATGAATATTACCATATTGAAAATAATAGAGAATTAGAATACTATCCAAAAATAGTAAACAAATTAAAACTTGATAAACGTACAAGTCCTTTGTATGCTGAACTACACGTCAGCAACCTTTGTAATTTAAAATGCCTGACTTGTAATGAAAGAGACAGCAGTCAGTTTCATGCAGAAAACAAAATACTAGGTGTGAGTGAGGAGCCAAAAGTAGATTATACAAAATTTGTTGTGCATACTGCAAAAGCAGTTGAGGATATTCTAAAGCAAGGTGTATTGTATTTGGATATCAGAGGCGGTGAAACTTTATTAGTTCCGGAAATAAAAAAGGTCCTCAAAGATGCTGATCCAAACATAACAAAAAATGTAAATCTTAAAATACAAACTAACGGCACACTCCTGCCCGATAGAGATTGGCTTGACATTTTTAACAAGTTTCATAAGACAAAATTAAACATTAGTATTGATGCATATGGCACAGACAATGAATATGTGAGATTTCCTAGTAATTGGAACAAAATTTTATATACTTTAGAACTGTTGAAGAAAGAAAATATCAAATTCGTAATTAACACAGTGGTAAGCAACTTGAATATTATGGTTTTACACAAATTGTTGCAGTGGGTTTCGGACGAAGGATACTTGCAATACGTTTATATACTAAACCATCCATTACACTATCAACCAACAAATCTGCCCCAAAGCATATTAGATATGACAGCAAATAATTTAGAAACCGTCAAGAACCTTGAATTCAAAAATAAAAATGTAAATACGACAGTTGACAGATTAATAAAAATGTGTAAAATTAATAATACAATATATTGGAAAAGATTTTTGCAAGAAATAACTATGCGTGATAAACACAGAAAAAATTCAATTACAAATATAATTCCACAAATGAAAGAATATATCAATGCCTAAGTTCAGTGGAATAAACAGAAACTATGCGTCAGGCAATGAAGAGAAAACTCCCGAAGAAAAACAAAAAGAATTAGACAAATTAATGAAAGAATTTTTGGCTAAAGGTGGCAAGGTTGAAAAAGTAAAAGCACACAAACCTACCAAAGAACAATTAAGATCCTGGAAGATTTAATGAAAAAGATAGTACCAGAAGAACTGTATCAAGGCCTAAGACTGATATTGCCTGTGACTGTGGGCGGTATAGGACTGATGTTTGGTGCATTGAAATTCCCATATCCAACTGCAATCATAGTGATGCTTGTTAGTGTTGGATTCATGATATGGTCAAGGAAGTTTTTTGAATAATGGACATAGAAAGATTAAAAAAATTAGCAGGTGTAGATAAGCCGTCAAACGACGCTTCCATGGGAGAAAATTTGTCCTATATAGGTACTGCAAAAAGCCAATATCAAAAGAAACACAACATCAAACCCGGCACAGATGAGTGGTTTAAATTATGGTTCGCACAACCTAGACTCACAGGTGAGAACCCAATGCCAAAAAGATCTAAGTAAACACACCCATACGTTTCCGGTAAATACCTTTAAGGTATGAAATTTATTATTATAAACGGCACTTTGAAACCAAGTTCAGAATCAAATGTATCTGTGATCTGTGAGATGGTCAAGATGGGTTTTGAAAAAGTGGGCCATGAATGCGAGATAGTGAACATGGCGGAATTGAATTACAAGAACAGCACCGACGACGTGAATGATGATTTACGCCCAGTAATCCAGAAAATGATTCAACCAGAAATGGCAGGAATTATTGTTGCAACTCCTATATGGTGGGGTATGTTTAGCAGTCACGTACAGGCACTGATAGAAAGACTAGACTACATAGACTCGTGGAGTATAGACGGCAACAATTATAAGCCAATGTTTGGCAAGGTGTTTGGAAGCATTGTGTCAGGTGCAGTAGATGGATGGCAACACATTACAGGAACACTATACAGTTTTGCAAGTAACCTTGCACTCACAACGCCACCTTTATGTAACATAGAATCCGAAGCACAAGGCAGGAACGAAATTCTACAAGATTCAGAAACAATCGGTAGTGTCAAAAGTCTTGTCAACAACATGGTTGTTTGGGCAGAGGCAATGGAAAAAGGTGAGACTGCCAAGAAGGCAAGACACAAAGGCAACATTGAATAACAATGAAAATCAAAGAAGTTATAGGTGAGTACGTTAGAAAATATGTTCACCCTACCGTCAACAAGCAATTAAAAAAAATACAAAAAAGAGCAACAGGTAAAAGAAGAATGGGATATCATTCAATGATGGCATATCCTTACAGAGTTAAAAAATGAAAATAATAGAAATATTAAAAGATTTTATTATAATGCCTCAAACAATTAAACCTTTGGGGTTAATCCACAAACCAGGTGTTGGTCCAAATAACAGATTTGATTTTAAAAACAAAGGCAACAATAGAGCAAATGAAGAAGCGGCTGGAGTTGGTATAGTTACAAAGCAGAACGCAACCAAAGATGTGCCTGTTGGTGGCGAGTATATGAATATCAAGAAACTGCATCTTGGCCAAGGCAAACCAAAAAAAATGGGTGAAAATTTTGCTGATGGTAAAAGGAAAGGCAAAAGCAGGCCTGGTAGAGTAAAACGTGCAGGTGCAAGTTGCAAAGGATCTGTTACGTCTTTAAGAAGCAAGGCAAAAAAGGCATCGGGTGAACGTGCAAAAATGTATCACTGGTGTGCCAACATGAAGTCGGGTCGTAAAAAATAGCAATAATTACAAGTATGGAATACGTACTTGGCATTGGAACACGACTAGTAGAAAAATATAAAAAAAATCCTAACATACAAATTTTTATAAATGGCATACTCGAAGATGAATTTGAGTTGGCCAATCATGAAACAATAACTGCTAAAACGGAAGTAACTGAAAAATGGAACCGTGGATTGCAATTCAGCATAACAAATACAGAAACAAGAATAAGAGAAATAAGCATACCAAAAACTCTTAAATTTTACACACTAGATTCTAACAATATTAAAGAAGGAAAATTAGAAATAAAAATTGAAAACGATGATACTAATTACACAAATGGTTTCATGACCAAAAGCACATTAATACAAATGTATCCTGTATTCCTTTTACCAAAACCTTTGCTGAATGCAGATTTGTTGCAAAGGATATGGAAAGACATTTTACTTCTTGTTGATTTCAAACCAGGATTTAATCCAACTGCAATGATGCCCAGTGTAGAAAATCCAATGTTAGAATGGCCTATACCTTCTGCTATAAAATGGCAAAACAAAAATATTATAAATTTTGAACCTTTTGGGGGTTCAGGTACTATCACATACGATATCGTAAAAAAACACGGTATATATTCGCTTGTATACCCTGGTTTAAAGCCTATAGGCCTACCTGTGTTCTCGACAAACTCCCTTGCTTTCCTAACAACGATAGCGAACAAACTGCAATAAATACCTTTATATGAGAATCAACGAGATACTAATACGAAGAATAAACAACGAGGCCGCTACCGCAGGTGCCACAAGTGCCGGTAACATAGCCACAGTAGTATCTCCACATATAGCAATAGGCAGAGACAGATTTAAAAAATCATTCACAGGCAGTCCCGGAGTATCAGGGACAAAGGCACCAAAACTGCCAAAAATAGTACAGAAAAAAAATCCAAATGGCACAGTGAAAGGCGCACACGAATTGCCTGGCACTAGCATATTTGGTGGCCCAGGAATTAAAAGATGAGATACTACGAATTCAAAGCAGACGGATCTACACTTGCAGTAAGAACAATAAACAGATATGCTGACGAGGTTGGCAAGGATTCCATGGATTATGAAATGTTCAAAAAATCTGCTGAACTGTTAGACAAACAGATGCTGAAATCATTGGCACAACACATTGAAAAATCAGATACTGCTCCAAGAGAATATGTTATGAAAACTATTGCAGATCATGATCCAGAAACTTTCAAAAAAATGTACGGTGACCAAGAAGGTTATTTGTCCATAATGAAACCACAAAAAGATTTGACAGACGACGAAGTGAATGAAGGTGCATCAATGATGCCTTACTACAAAGATCCAAAAGACGCAGAAGGAAAAACTTGGACGTTTCCAGATGCTTGGTCTAAAGACGAACCATTAGACACACCTTACATGAGCAACGCAAGTATGAGAATGTTCCTTGACGCATTGGGATATGATCCAAATTTTGAAGATACCGGTCCTGTACCAGCAAAAGAATTCATAGCAAGATCAACACAATGGTTGCAAAAAAACATAGATAAACCTTCCGCAGAGATTCCAACAACAGTTGACCAAAATCCAGGCGGGCCACGTATATATTCAGGTGGCAGAGAAGAAGGACACATGAATCAACAAATCAAAGCACACAACGAACTAGCAAGAAAAATTATAGCAAAGTATCCAGAAGTTACACATTTCGGATTTAATTAATATGAAAATAAACGAACTACACAACCAACCAGTACAAGCAGACACATACGAAGCAAGTATGGCCCTCAACCAATTGCTTAAGATCGGCAAACACTCTATCAAGATTCACAACATGATTGATGACAATGCAGAGATGGAAGCATGGGTGGCTAAAAAGATCGATCTAGCAGGAGACTATGTTAAAAAGGTGCATGGCTATATTCAGGGCGAGAAGGCCGGATTGTATGATAGCAAAATGTTTGAAACATATGTTAGAGTTAAAAAAGATGCTGAAGGTGAGATATCGCAGTATGCCGGCAGACTAGGCAGAGTTGTTGATCAAGACGACGACGGTGATTATTTGGTATCTTGGGGTGACATGGAAGGTGAAGATTGGATTGAGAAAAAGAATTTAGAATTCATGCCAGACGATACATATTGGAACCCAGACGACGAGGACCATTATAAAAAAGGATCCGATGGCGAAGTAGCAACACTTGACAAAGAATTTGATGAAGACGAAGATAAAGATGTTGAAAAAGCAAAACAGATTGCCAAAGCCAAAGCAGGTGATATGACTGGAGCATCGCAAGATATTGACAAAATGAAAAAAGGATTATCAAAACATCCAGATGTTGCTGATGCATTAAAAAAAGCAAACGAAGACGCAGGCGAGGGACACATGAGCAAATCAACATTGTACCACACTGCCAAATATGCGATTGAACTGATGCAGATGATCAAAAAGGGCGATGACCTAGAAGGTTGGGTACAAAGCAAACTAAACAAGGCCGCTGATTACCTACAAGGCGTACACAACTACGAGGAATACCAAAAATTAAATCCATACAGAGAAGAACTAGACGCAAATATTTTACAAAAACACGCACAGGTGGTACAAAAAAACATAGACGAAATACTAGCACGTGAAACAAAATTAGATGACGTTGACACAAAACCCGGCATGATGAAAATACTTGCAAAGAGGGTCAACGAAGTTGAGAAAGAGATTGCAAAGAAAACAAGAGACGATGCAAACGAAGGAGATATGGAGCAAGACAAAAATAATCCTGTGGCAAAGCCATTTGTAAACAAACCAGAATGGAAAGCCTTACACGACATGGATGACAAGATTATCAAAGCATATATCAAACACAAAGAAGTAAAAGAAACAATAGAATTAGAAGAAGGTTTGAAAGATTGGGCGAAGTCTTTAGCCATGGCAGGAATATTTGTTGCTGGTTTGGCAGGAGTGGGTTCAATCAATGATGCCATAAACAACAGTGTGCCGGCAATACAGGCCATGAACAACGCATTAGAAATGGCAGAGAAGGCAGGCAACACGGATTTAGTAAAACAAATCGAAAAAGATTTAAGTGGTGCCAAATTAAGATTGGATATTGGCAAAGATTTAAATCAAGTAAAATACCTACAAGACAAATATAGTAAGTTCATGCCAACAGAAGGCTTGGCTTATGAGTCAAAACTTGCTATAATGCTTAATCAACACATTAAATAATTAAGGAGACTTACTAAATACTCATATGGCACGTAAAAAACGAACAACCGACAACTTTGCTGAACTAGTGGCTCGTTTGAATGAAATGAGCAACATAACTCCTGAACAGGAGAGAGCAGATTTAATGGAAGCGGCTAACAGTGAACCAAAATTGTTAGACGAAAAAGATGTATCTTTGGCTGATATTGCCAAATTAGCAGGTATCAAAGAGTACACAGAAGCACCAAAAGTTTCAGAAAAAGCAGAAAAACTTGTAGAATCTATCACAAAAGAAGACAACCAATCAGTAATTACAAAAGCAATCAAAGAATCAGATGCTGATACTAGCATTTCTACAAATATTAGGAAAGCAGTGAACGAAGAAAGCAAAAGACTTGATAAGATTGCCGAATTAGAACAACAACTTGCTGAATTGAAATCACAAGAAAAACAAGATGCAACAATGGATGACAAAGCATTCAGAGAAGCATTTACAAAAGAAGTTACAGAATACGTTAAAGAAGCAGAAGCACAGGATTTAGTAGAACTATACAACAAGTTCAGCAACAACGAAGTTGAAATGAACGAAGATTCTTTCATAATCAAAACACCAGAGACTAAAGAAGTTATTGCTGATGCTGAAAAAGAAGAAGCAAAAGACGAAGAAATAGTGCAAGAAAAAGAGCCGGAAGTAGCACAACCTGAAGCAGAAGTTGAAAAACCAGAAGCAGAAGAGGTTGCTGTAGAAGACGAAGGCGAAGATGTAGAAATACAGGCACCCGCAGAAGACAAATTCACTAATGACTTAGATCCGGCGGCTAAGACGGAATCTAAAGAGCCAACTCAAAAATAAATACGGTATATGAGCAATATACCTTTCAACTATAAAAAATACGTAGACGACTTAACAAAAATGAGTCAGCGAGGACACGTTGGTTCTGGTGAACAAATTGCATCTCCAAAATCAGCAGGTAGCAGAGGACTTGCAAAACTAACAGATTTTACTAACAAACCAAATGAACTAATGAAAGCAAATATGACTGAAAGTATGAGAAACATCATAGACATGATCAATGAAGAGCCAACAAACGAGGCTTCCGAAAGAGATATACTATTAAACAAAATAAGCGACTTAAAAATGTCAGTAGGAGATTCTCCAAGTGTAGATGACGATCTTAAGACTGCAATAATTTCTTCATTAGAAACAATCGAAGATGATCTTGGACTTGCTTTCGATCATGAATATCAACCGATGCCTGATGGAGACGAATTAACTTTCGAAGATGATGACGAGTTCCATGAAGCATTTGGTTATCTAGGATACCCAGAAGACGAAACAGAATTATTTGATGCAGAATATCAAGGAAGAAAAGTTCCACTTAACAAACCAATGAGAGGTGATGTAAAAAAATTCAAAGTATATGTGAAAGATCCAAAAACAGGAAACGTTAAAAAAGTTAATTTTGGACACGGCGGCTCTTCTGCAAAAAGAAAAACAATGAGAATTAGAAAGTCTAATCCTAAAGCAAGAAAAAGTTTTAGAGCACGTCATAACTGTGCAAATCCAGGACCAAAGACCAAAGCAAGATACTGGAGTTGTAGGAAGTGGTAATATGCGAGTCAACGAAGTTACAGGAATTACAGAAGAACAATTCGAGAAATTAGCAGAGAAGAAAGATGCCTGCTATCACAAAGTAAAAGCAAGATACAAAGTTTGGCCTTCGGCTTACGCCTCTGGTGCTCTAGTTCAGTGTCGTAAAAA
>MDTG01348498.1_pt1 | contig 35362 bp, 38 predicted proteins | sample 811421 | NCBI WGS metagenome assembly MDTG01 (sample SAMN05326645, study PRJNA326480) | marine metagenome | isolation source: seawater | place: Pacific Ocean: South East | collected 2011
GGCGTGATAAGAATTGAACTTATGACCTCTACGATGTCAACGTAGCGTTCTACCACTGAACTACACGCCCTTTTTAAGATCGATATACAATTATACTTCTTTAATATATTGTCAAATTGTCTAATGGAAAAACCTAAAGTGTCAATTTTGATGACAGTATACAATCATCAAATGTATATCAGATCCTCAATTAAGAGTATTTTATATCAAACTTTTAAAGATTTTGAACTTATAATAATAAATAACGGATCTGAAGATAACAGCGGTAATTTAATTAAAAAAATTAAAGATAAAAGAATTAAGTTTTACAATTTTAAAAAAAATATAGGTAGGACAAAAGCTTTAAACTATGGATTAAAAAAATGTGTTGGAAAATACATTGCTATTAATGACTCGGACGATATATCAAAAAAAAATAGAATCCGAACTCAATTTAATTTTTTGGAAAAGAACTTAGATTTTGGCTTAATTGGGTCGAATTATAATATTATAAATGAAAGCAATAAAATTGTAGAAAAAAAAATTGTAAGCTCCGAATTTAATGAATATCCAAACATAATCTTATTTAAAAATATAATTGCTCATTCCACGGTTATGTATAGAAGGAAAATTGTAAAAATAATTGGAAATTATCCTAAAAAATTTCTTTATGCACAAGATTATGCTCTTTATTTAAAAGTGATAAAAAAAAATAAAATAAAATTACTCAATAAAATTTTGGTAGATTTAAGAATAAGCCATAAAAATTCTGAAACCTTTAGATTAAAAAGATCAACCTCTATTCGACTAGAAGAAGTACGATTGATATTTTGGATAATTAAAAATATTAAACTTAATTTAATAGAAAAATTTAAAATATTTTTTAAATTATTTGAAGTTTTAATTAAAATTTTTCGATCTTTATTTAATTAATCTTTATATTTTTAATAATTTTTGACTTTTTAGTTTCATTATCAGAATGAATACCATTAATGATATTAATTAATATAGAATTATTAGTAAGAGATTTAAAAGAAAACCAGTTTCTTGGTGGTATGATAAGAGTTTCTTTTTTGGTTATCTTTTTTTTTAATAATTTTTCTTTATTATTTACAATTTTAAACTCAACTCTACCAGTCGGAACTGTAATAATACAAGTATATTTTTTATGATAATTCCAGCCTTTAATTTCATTTTTTTTGATTTCAGATAAGTAAACCTCACCAAATGATTTGAAAATTTTATCGTTTTTTTTCAAAAATTTTATAATCGAACCTTTTTTATTTTTAATAATCTTATTTTTTTTAACCTTAACTGATTTTACTGTCATGCATATACTTTTTAATTTGAGTATCTGTTGCTTCAATAGATGATATATTTTCTTGTAAAACTTTGTAATACCATTCTACAGTGATTTTAACACTTTCTTTAATATTGTATGTTGGCTTCCACTTTAATTTCTTCTTTGCTTTATCTATATTTAATTGAAGATTTTCTTGTTCATAAAAATTGTTTTTTCTAGAAACCAAATTCCCTTTACCCCAAAATTTTATTATATATTCAACAATTCTTTTGACTGACGTAAGAGATCTTGGATTTGTTCCGAAATTCCATGCTCCTGAATATTCGAATGGTTTTTTATATTGTTCTTTTGCTAGTATTAAATAACCCTTTAGGGGTTCCAAGACATGTTGCCATGGTCTATTAAAATTAGGATTTCGTAAAATAATTGTTTTGTTGGTTTTAATTGATCTTATACAGTCTGGTATTAATCTTTTTGTAGACCAGTCTCCACCGCCTATTACATTTCCAGCTCTGCCTGTGGACATGCTAAAATTTTTTCTTATTTTTAGAAAGCTCTTTCTATAAGCTCTAACCATTATTTCCGTTGCTGCTTTGGATGCGCTATATGGATCAACTCCGCCTAACACATCATTCTCTTTAAATCCTGTTGTGCTATTGTTACTTTCATAACATTTGTCTGAGGTAACGACTATTAAAGATTTTACAGATTTATTTTTTATAGAAGTCTCAACAATATTTAATGATCCTCTAAAATTAACATCGAAAGTTAGATATGGTTTTTTATAAGACTCGTAAATTAATGGTTGTGCCGCTAGGTGAAAAATAATCGAAGGGTTAAAATTATCAATAGTTTTTTTTGTATCTTTAAAATTCCTTATATCTAAAATCTTTAATTTTATTCTTTTGTGCAGTTTAAGATTATAAAATAAGTTTTTATTTCGATTAGGATTGAACCCGATGCCATAAACATTAGCTCCTAATATTTTTAGCCAATTACATAACCATGCGCCTTTGAATCCAGTAGCTCCTGTCACCAAAACTTTTTTATTCTTATAGAAATTAGAAAAATTATATTTCATATTTTACCTCATCCATTTAAGTTTATTTTCTTTGTATAATTTATTTAAATAATTTTTTTCTCTTAAGGTATCCATGCATTGCCAAAATCCCTTATGTTTAAAAGCCAAAAGTTCTTTTTTTTTTTGAAGAATTTCTAAGGGCTCCCTTTCTAACATTGTTTTATCATTTTTTATAAAATTAAATATTTTACTATTAAATACAAAAAATCCGCCATTAATCCAAGAATTGCTAGACTGGGGTTTTTCCTTAAAGCTAGTAATTAAATTATTTTTTAATTTTACTTCACCAAATCTTACAGGAGGCCTGACTACTGTCATTGTGGCTATTTTTTTATTTTTATAATGAAAATTTTTTAATTTTTTAATATTTTGATTTGAAATTCCATCACCATAGGTAAGCATGAAATTTTCGTCTGTTTGAAAAAAATTTTTTAACCGTAATAACCTTCCACCAGTTAAAGTATTTTTTCCAGTATTTATTAGGTGAATTTTAATTTTTTTTTCAAAATTATTTTTAAAATAATTTTTAATATAATACCCTTTATAGCCTAAGGCCAAAATAAATTCCCTAAAACCATGCTTGTAATATAAATTTATGATATGTTGTAAAATAGGCTTATTACCTATTTTAACCATAGGTTTGGGTTTTACAGCAGTTTCCTCTGATAATCTAGTTCCTAAACCGCCACAAAGAATTACTACTTTCATCGTCTTATTTTCATATATGTAATTACAAACTTATAATCAAATAAAATCATTATTCAATTTTAATTCTTAAGAATATTAATAAGACCTTTTGAATTCATTTTTTGAAAGTAATACTGAGCGAATCTTTTTGCTTTATTTTTTTCTATAATATTTTTTTCCACTTTTTTAAAATTACCGGATGTAAAATCTTGAAAATCTTTTAAGTTATTAATTTCTGTTTTCCAAATTTTAAGATCGAAAGTTGGGTCAATATTTATTTTTTCATTAGCATTGTAATAGAGAGGATACACTCCATCTTGAATAGCAGTAATGACAGATGTACTTCCTCTATAAATGCAATAATTTGAATTTGCAATATCTTTAAAAAAACTTGATTTCGATAAGATAATATTTTTTGGTAAATGTTTTTTATTTATATTTATCTGCTTTAATATAATTTCAAATTTTTGACTTGGATGTAAACGCCAAATGAAATTCATAAATGGATTATTTTTTGCACAGGCGATAGAAAAATAAAATAATTTTTTACATTCAGATACTATTCCCTCCGGGAGTACTAAAATATTTTTTTTTTTTAGTTTTTTAACATTTTTACTACCATTATATTTTCTTACAGATCCTAATATATAAGATGGAATATTGATTTTTTTAAATTTTTTTTGAGTGTATTTTCCAACTGTAAATATTATGTCGGGCTCAAATCTTTTTTTTAATTTTCTAAATATAGAATGTTGATGTTTACAGATTGCTGAAAAGTTATATCCAATTCTTTTTTTAATTCCTTTATCAAAGCTATTCATTAAAATAATTCTTTCCCAAGAATATCCCTCATAAGGTAAAATTATTTTATTATAAGAAAAATTTTTTGTTTTATCCTTAAAATTTTTATAAAGATTTAAATTTTTTTTGGTAGAGATATTTAGAAAATCTATTCCTATTAATAAATAAAATTTATCAAAATAAATTATACTCTTAATTAAAAATAACAAAAAAAAAGAACTTAGTATACAAATTGTTTTAAAATTACATAAAAAAGAATTATTTTTAAAATCAATAACCGAAATATTTTGGTGGTTTTTTAATAATCCTTCAACATAACCATTTGAGTATTTCGTATGATTAATTATCAGCTTATAAAAGTTTAATTTATTTTTTTTAAAATTCTGTTCTAAATCTCCATAAATATAGTCATCTTTGTTTAATTCTTTAATATTAATTAAATTAGAAATTAATAAAGTTTGAAATTTTTTTTTTTGAATATTTTTTTTTATAAAAATATTATTTAGTGATAATATTAAATCAATTATTAATTTAAAGATGTTTAACAATAATTTTTTTAATATTATTAGGTAAGATAATTTAAAAATGCTTAAATGATATGGATGGCCTTTAATAATATTTAAACTATTGTTAGCAACAAAAAAATGATTTTGAGTGTTTTTGAGAATTGAGTCACATTTTTTTTTAATTAAATTAAACTCCTTTAAAGTGATCATCTATATAAATTTTGTTATTTGAAAAATATTTTTGATATTAATTTTACTTTTACTTATTCCTATTTTGTAACCATACAATGCTAATGCAAAATCGATATTACTTCTCTTAGATGCGATGTAGTCAAATTTTGTATCACCAACATAAATACAGTTTTTTCTCTTTATATTGATTTTTTTTATTACTCTTATAATTTGATCAGGATTAGGTTTTCCACGTAATTTTTTAGACGGACACTGAATTTCATCAACTTTTATATTAAATTTTTTTATAATTTTTTTTGTTCTAGAAAATGACTTAGAAGTAACAATAGCAGTCTTAATTTTTTTATTTTTTAAATATTTAAGAGTTTTTGCTACACCTTTATATAATTTAATTTTTTTAATATTCAAAATAGATGCTCGACTAAATTCCTTTTCTATTTCTTTTGGATCTTTATGTACTTTTAATGCCTTTAATATTTTATCGAAAGGCTTGCCAATATGATTAAAATAATCTTTAAAAGATATTTTTAGCTTAAATTTTTTATTTGCAGCTTGCCAAGCAAACTTCATATTTATTTTTGAATCTATCAATACTCCATCTAGATCAAAAATTATCAATTTTTTTTTTATAGAATAATTTTTTCAATATATCTTTTTAAGTACTTATCTTTTTTTATTATTTTTTTTGCTAATCTAAGATCCTTGGTTGTATTTATTGAAAATGACTTAGTTGGTATCTCAAATGTACCAAGCTTAAAATCGTTTTCTAAAGCTCGCAAAAGTTCTATACCCTCAATTTTTTCAAGATATGAAATATTTAAATTTTTAAATTTATTTATTGCTTTTGGTTTGAATGAAATAATATCTAGATGATGAAAAAAATTTCCTTTTACTCTAAAAGGGAAAGGTGTCATAGCTCTACTAAAGTAAATAATTTTATTATGTTTTGAAAAAATTAATTTAACGGTATTTTTATCTTTAACATCAGAGCTTTTTTTGTGAGGCACTATAATATCGAAATTTTTATTTTTTTTATGAAAATTTATTAATTTTGTTAAGTTTTTTGGATCAAGTATTCCCTCATCAGCATGAACATCTATAATTAAATCAGCTTTAACTTTATGGGCTACAGATGCAATTCTTTCAGTTCCATTAAGAAATTTTTTATTGGTTAAAATAACTTCAAAATTATTTTTTTCACATAGTTTCTTAATTTTTGGACTATCTGTACAAATTATAACTCTACTAATTAATGAACATAATTTTACTCTATGTGCTGTATGTAAAATTAATGGAACACTTTCTATTTTTTTTAGGAGTTTTTCCTTAATTCTCGCTGACTTAAGCCTGGCTGGTAGTAATGCAATAACTTTCATATTTTACTTATCAGATCTCTAGCTATTAAAGACCACTTATCAGAGTCTTTAGTTATAACTTTTAGATCATATATTTTAGGTGGTAAAAAAATCTCATTTGTATCCTCAAAACGGCCAACTTTAATTGTATCTAACCAAATTATAAAGTCGGGATTGAAAATTTTTCTTGAATTTGGTGTCGGACAGACGAAGTCAGCAACTACATAAAATCCATCTTCAATAAAAGCATCAGCTAATTTTCGCATTCTATTAGCCTGTCTGACTCTTCCTTCTTTTGAAAAATCCCAATCATTGGCATTTTTTCTGACCTCATCTGCATTAAGCCATTTAGCCTTTAGTAAGGGAACTAATTTTTTTGCTAAGGTAGTCTTTCCGGCACCCGGTAATCCCATTATCAAAATTTTTTTCATTAAATTATTTTTTACAAATTAAAATATTAAAAAAATTACTTACTTCAAAATTTTACTTAAATCCCCAGGTAAAATCTTAAAAAATTCTTGATTTATCTTTTCAGTAAAAATTTCCTTCCAAACATTAATTTTTCCAGATCTAAAAGTTGAAATATTTTTATTTGTTCTAAATAATTTTTCATTTAACGGAATTTTAAGATTTTTTTTATTCCAATCCTTAATATCCCTGCTTATTTTATTTTCATCGTATTCTTGAAAATTAGTAAAATTTAAAATTGATTTTATATATGACGAGGGAGATAACTTAAAATCTTCAAACCATACTTTCAAAATATATTTACTTTCGAATTTTTTCCAATTAAGAATCCAATTGTAATAATATATTAATGGTTCTTGAAACTTTACGTTATAAATATCAAATTTTTTTGTTTTTTTTTTCAATGAATTAATAAAACCTCTTTCAAAATTTTCACCAATTAAAATTTCATGTTGCCAATGTTTTTTATCGTTTAAAATATGATAATATCGACTAACCATCATGTCGCGAATATCTCTTAGGGACACAATTATGGAAAAATTATTTTCAATTAATTCATTTACAACTTCACTTTTATATTCTAGGTGAGTTTTTATATAGGAAAGTTTTTTTGAGGGAAAATAATCTAAGTAATTACTTATATTTTTATCATTAAGCTTGTCTTTATTTGGGAATTTTCTATAAAGTGATCTGTCTATTCTAAGATATGGCAAATAATCTAAAACTTGCTCTAGTAAGGTTGTTCCCGATTTAGGCAATCCAAAAATCCACAGTTTATTTTTTTTATAAAAAAAATTTTTATATTTTTTGTCTTTTTTATAATCTTCTACGAATTCCTTAAAACTAGATACAGGGTCGTATAAAATATTTTTAAAGAAGTATTTATAATTAAAACTCATTTAATAAAGAAATTCCTCTGGATATTTTTCTTTTAAATATTCTAAGTCTCCCTCATCGATAAATTTTCCATCTCTAATAAGAAAAACTCTGTCACAATTTTCAATGGTGCTTAATCGGTGTGTTACAATTATAATAGTATACTCGTTCTTTAATTTATCAATTGAATTCATTATTTGCTTTTCTGTTACCGTATCGAGAGAACTGGTTGCTTCATCTAGAATTAAAATTTTTGATTTTTTATATAAAGCCCTTGCTATTCCAACTCTCTGTTTTTCACCTCCAGATAATCTAACACCTCTTTCGCCAACAATAAGATTTATTCCTTCGTGATTTTTTTCAACTAATGACCTTAGCCCGGACACCTCTATTATCTTTTCAATTTCTTTTTCATTAATATTCTCCTCATTTTCACCAAACGCTATATTTCTTTTTAATGTATCATCAAGAAGAAAAATATCCTGGGGAACATAACTAAATAAATTTTTTGTATTTTTTTCTTTTATATCTATTTGAATGCTATTATCATTTGTTTTTAAAAGACCAAGAACTAAATTAATTAATGTGCTTTTACCTGCACCAGATTTTCCTATGATTCCAATCATGCTTTTCTCTTTAATTTCAAAATTCATTTTGAATATTGATTTCAATTTAGGATTTTTTGCATAATTGAAGCTTAAATTTTTAATACTAATAATTTTATTTTTTAAATCATAAAAATTTCTTTGTATTCCTTCATTTAATTTATTGTTTTCATTGAACTCTATTATTTGTTTTGTAACATGGTCAAAACTAGGTTTTACGTAGCGCATAAAATAAAGTGCTGATGACATTGAAGTAAAGGCAGGTATAAGCCTAATTAAAGATATTGCGAATAAGGCCAGTACAGGTAAAAGCGTATTTACCTCTCCACCAAAATAAAAATAAACTGAAACTAAAGAAAAAACAACTGTGATAGCTAGAACTTCAAAAATCACTCTCGGAGTTTTTTCAATAAAAGATTGTTTAAAGATGACGTTTTCATATCTTGAAGCATCGACAAAAAAATTTTTGATAAAAAATTTTTCTTTTCTATAAATCTTTATATCTTTTATTGCACCACTTAATGATTGTATTTTGTTTATTACATAGTCTAACAGTCTTAATCTTACCTTACCTAAATTTGAAATATAACTATTAAACGCAAAATAAAAAAATAATAAAAATATTACTAAAACAAAAATTGCAGAAAATGAAATAATGGGTTCAAATAATAAAATCAAAAAACTTATAAAAATTAAGATTGTTAACTCTCTTACAAATTTTAATAAATTTGTCACCATACTGGTAGTTGTTTGTGACTCATTAAAAATATTTTTTATTATTTCACTAGAGTTTTTATCTAAAAAATAATCATATGGTTTGTAAATATAAATTTTGAATAATGTTTGAATGAAATGAATTTTTATGTTCCTTGTAACGCGTGTTTCAAGGTAGAGTATTGAAAACATTAAAATATTTTTTACAACAAATATAAAAATAATTGCCAGAGGGAAAAAAATATAAAAATTATTTCCCATAAAAATGTTATTAATATAGCTGATTAAATTTATTCCAAAAAATTCAAATGATATTTCTGGATCTAGAAGAACACTTATAAAAAATGGTATACTGCCTAAACCTACCATTTCTAGCATTGCGGCTATTATCAAGCAAAAATAAATTAGATAAATTTGATAAACAATTTTTTTTGGAATAGAGGACTTTATTGAGTTTGATAAATTTAAATATTTTTTTAATATTGACATATTATTTAATCTTTTTTGTCCAATTTTCATTAAAATCTATTGATTTATCATCAACATAGATATCAAAGGAAGGTTTGCCGAATATTAGTTTATGAAATTTTAATCTCCAACTTAATAGTTGTTTTAAAGTTTTATTATAACCTTGTTTTTTAGCTAACTTAATGTTGTCATTATTTCTTCCCATATATCTGGCGGTAAAAATTTTTATATAATGACCATTCTTATAAAGCTTATTTATCTTATTTATTACAGTAGCCTTAGGTTTGGCTTTAGAATAATTTTTCCCTTTAGTTTTGCAAATTACCCCATCAATATCGAAACAATAAATTTTTTTTTTCATTTGAAAAATTTTCTTTTTATTCTATTAATAATTTCTTTGATTAAAATCTTTGTTCTAATTTGACCAATTCTACGAGGTATATAGAATCTTTTTAAATCATAATTTTGCGAATTATCATTCAATTCATAGAATTTATCATGACTTACGCTATCCCCAATACCTTGATAGGAAAATTTAAAACTTTCATCATTTTGCTTTCTGAATAAATAAGAAACTTGTATTTCTTCTACTTTATTTAAATCAAGTTTTTTAAAAATATCAGCATTTATTGGTATTATTTCCCTAATATTTTCCTTTTTTATAATCATAAAAGAATCTTCAATTAAATAGCTATTAGATGCTGCCATCAATTCAAAATAGCTTAGATCAAAATTATAGAAACCATTTGCACCGTAAAGATTTTGTATTATCCAAATAAGTCCATTTTTAGAGCAAAGCTGATGGCTGGTTTTAAAAGCTTGAGCAATATTGAATACATGTTCATTGTTTCCAAAATCAGTTACCAAATGATATTTTTTTTCAATTTTTCCTTCGCTTAATTCATAATTTAAATCTATCTCATATACTTTACCATCAGAGTTGTTTTCTGGCTTTCTGACTAATTTGTTTAAATCAATTCTATCAGCTGCTTTAAAACCTAAAGTTAACCATAATGTTGATGCAGGTACTCTTGGTCTTTTTGGAAATTGTTTTAAAGCTTCAAATTTTTTTTCTGAGAAATTAATCTTATTTTTTTTAAGATTATTAACCATATCTTCAAAACTTATATTGAGATCTTGGTCACCAAAATCTAATACTGATTCCAGTTTTTCTAATTTTTTATTATTTATATAATCAAAAATTTTTTTTATTATTAATGAGTTGTATGCCAATTAGTTTACCCAATTACTATTTTTTCTTAAAAATATCGTACTGTAATTTCCAAGTATTTCATTATGTAGTTTATGATTTTTTTCAAAAGACCATATTTCACTTTTTGAATTGTTGCTCATAATATTTGAAAAGTTTTTTTTTAAAAAATCATCATTTTCATTCTTTTGCCATTTATTTTCTAATTTTAAGATTAGTTCTAAAACTAAATCTTTAATTTCTTCAGGTGTATTTTCTTTTAGTTCAAATTGATTACTAAAATTATTAAAATTTATTAGAAAAGCTAACTTATAACTAAATATCTCTTTCAAAGTTAAATTCTTTTTATTTTTTTTATCGTAGTAATGTTTAAATAAATAAAACAAGTTACTGCTATGTAGATAAGGCACTCCAGCGGGGACCCAGTTGACCAAAGCCATAGGTTTTCTGTATGAAATTGGTGCCATAATCCAGCCATCACCATCGCCAAAAACAAACTCACATTTCGATGCTAAAAAAATATCCAAAAAATCGCTACAATAATTAGAATTAGCATAATCAATGAATTTTTTATTTTGTAAGTTTAATGTCTTAACATTTCTACCCATTCTAAATATGTAATAACCTTTTTTTAAAATTGCTTCGCATGCAAGTTTGTAGTTATCGATATTGCTGTTTCTATACTCATGATAATCATAGGCTAGACCTCTGTTTTTTAAATAATTGCTTTCTCTATTAATCAAACATACAAATTTATCAGTTTTGCTTAGACCAATTTTTTCTAAAAAATCAAATCCTCTTTTTTCTTCAATACTGGTTAATTCTAAGTTTGTACTACTCTTAGTTAACACATTGTCTAAATCCCGGTCATATTTTCTTATACCAAATAAATGTTCATCAAAAAACTTAAACTGTTTTAAATATTTAAAAATAAAAAAAATATTAGACATTATTACTTCTGGGAAAACTAACAGTTTTCTTTTTACTAGAGTTTCAACAAATTTATTGGCTGTAGGTTTGATTAAAAAAAATAATACTAAATCATTTTTTTGAAATAAAAACTTGTAAGATAGATATATTTCACAATTTCCAATGAAATGTCCGAATCTTGCACTTGGTAGTTTGCAAATTTTTATAATTTTAAATGGTCTTAAAATAATTATTATAAATAATAGTATTAAGCTAATTGGTAGAAAAATTAACTTTATTAACTTTTTGCTAATATTTTTTAATAACTTTATATTTTTCATCTATAAATTTTAATGCATTCAATAACTTATTTACTTCTTTGGATGACATAGATGGAGAAATCGGTAGGCTTAACAAATTATTAAACCATATTTTTTCAAATTTAGGACATTGTCCTATTTTGCTACCTCTCATTCTCATAATCGCTCCTAAATGAATAGGCCAGTATCTATTTTTAAGTTTAATTTTAAATTTTTTTACAAGGATATTAATAATTTGATCTCTTGAAATTTTACAATTTTTTTCTTTGAGAAAAAAATCATAAAGGTACCAAGCATGAGTGTTGTTTTTTTTTATTTCAATTGTTTTAAATATATTAGAGTTTGAAATAAACTTAGAATACTTTTGGGATATTTTTTTTCTCATTAAATTTAGCTTTTTCAATTTTTTTAACTGAATTAATCCAACTGCAGCTTGCAATGTTGACATTCTGTAAGTTGAGCCAAATTCATCAACTTTTATCCAATCATAATCCCAGGCATCTCCAGCATGCATAAAAGCTGGGCTTTCTGGTTTAACATTTATACCAAGTTTTTTTACTTTTCTTTTTTTTCTTAAACCTATTGGCCAGTTTGATCTTAAGCCTTGAGCATTTTTATAAAAAATTTTGTTATTCGTTACTATCATTCCGCCTTCACCTAAAGTAGAAATGTTCTTTTGTTGAGCAAATGAAAAACATGCTATCAAAGAGTTATTTCCGATTTTTTTCTTTCCAATTTGAGCGCCTAAAGCATGAGCACAATCTTCTACGATAGGAACTTTATATTTATTTGACAGAGATTTAATTTTATCTAACTCTGCTGGATTGCCACCTTGATGAACTAAATAAATAGCTTTAATTTTTTTACTAATTTTTTTTTTTAGATCTTTTATATCTATGTTTAAAGTATTAGGATTTACATCTACTGTTTTAACTTTTACACCTCTTTCAAGTAAACTTACTATTGACACCCAAAATGCATTTGATTGACACAAAACTACGTCTCCTTTTTTTAAACTTAAAAGTTTAGTTGAAATATTAAGTGCTGCTCCACAAGAACTGACTGCTACTGCATATTTTGCTCCCAAATAACTTGCAAATTTTTTTTCAAATAATTCAATTTCAACACCATAAGTTAATGGCTTTTGTGAACGTAAAATTTTGCTAATTATTTTTAATTCTTGGTTAGAATAGATAGTGCCTACCGGTTTTTCTGATATAAATTTTTTCATTAAACTTAGCCTTTGTAAATTTTTAATATATATTTCTTTTTTTTATGAATAAAAAAAGCTGGATATCTTTTATTGTCTACAACTCTCAACAAATTAAACTGTTTTTTTATTGGAAGATTAATATCAAGCTCACTATCTTGTGGGGATCTTCTTTTTAAAAAATTACTTTTTCCCTTTTGTTTAAATTTTCTATTTTTTTTATTATTAAAAAATTTTTTAATCATCAATAAAGTAGTTTTTGCTTGGAAAAATCTTATTTCATCACTTAATTCATGACCCTTTAATCTAAAATAAGATTGTTGATAAATTTCTCCACTATCTACTTTTGAATCAGCCTCAAACATAGTTAGATAAAATTTTTTTTCCCCTTTCAAAACTGACCAAATTAAAGCTGCAGATCCTTTGTTTTTAGGAAGTTTACTTGGATGAATTACTATGTTTTTTTTATTCTTTGATAATTCTTTTTTACTTAAAATAGAACTGCAAGCAAGAAGAAATAAAATATCGCCCCTTTTAATATATTTTTTGTTTTTTACAAAAACTACTTTATGTTTTTTCCTTCTAATAATTTTTTTAATTTCATCAATATGCTCATGTATATAACTGTCAGGTGTATCGCATAACAAGGTAATTTTCATAAATTTATTTTTTTAACTTTTTTGTAACAAATTTTTTGATTTCAGTATTTGTTTGACTATAAATCATTATGTTTTTTTTGTATGTAAGTGTTTTTTTTAACCATAAATTTATGTTAATATTTTTAACTTTATCTAAAGTTTTTTTCACAGAAATATACTCAAGCTTATTTGAATAAAAAAAACCCTGATTTTTTTTTATATAAGGCCATCCAAAACTATAACTTTTTTCAAATTTAGAAATATTTGGTGAAAAAAAACAAATCCTTTTTCCTCTAGCTAAAGCTTCATAACCTAAAGTAGAGTATGTTGAGACAAGTAATTGATGTTTGTCTACTTCCTTATAGTTTGAAAAAACATCTTTTTTTTCAATAAATTTATAATTTTTTCCCAAAATATTGTTATAAAAAACTTTTTCCCTATTGTATTTAGTTGCTCCTAAGACTATTAATTTTAATTTATTTTCTAAACAATATTTTTGTAATAACTTTGGAAGAACAAAGTTTATACCTTGACGCTGGTAATATTTATATTTTTTGCCAAATTTTTCTTCATAATCATCAAATAAAATTTTATTATTTAAAAGCTCATACATAATTGGTCTAAAAGCAGATATGTAAAGCAAAGTATTTCTGTTTTTTTTAACTGATTTTTCTATCTTTATATAATTATTTTTTAAAGATCCAATTGCATGGAAATTGGATGATATTTTTTTTTTATACTCATTAGCAATATTTTTGTTAAAAGTAAAAATCATATCAGCTGATAAATTTTTAATATTTTTATTTTTTTGCAAAAAACCAAAAATATCTCCATATGCCATTCTATGTCCGTTTTGTACTGAGATAAATATTTTTGATTTAAAATATTTTTTTAATTGATAAAAAATAAAATTATTATCAATAAATGTTATTACAATTTTAGCGTTACTTAATTCTATATACCTGATGTAATAGTTTAGAATATTTAACTTAAACCTTATTATTAAATTCAATAAGATAGGAAAACAAATTTCCTCTTTTCTCGTGTGAACAATGCCATATTTTTTTATTCCTAATATTCTACAATTTACTTCTGAATTTTCTTTATCGAAAATTAAAATTTTATTTATTTCTGGATTTTTAAATTTTATTTTAAATTTAAAAATTAAGTCCACAAGAAACTGTAAACTTTTAATAACCATTGATGTTTTTTTACTACCAATATCTCATTTTTTGAGACATTTTTTTCTCTTCTTTAAAATATCTTTTAATAGGTTTTCCGATAATCGCCGGAATTTTGTTAACTATATCTGATAAATTTTTTAATCCACTCTCAGATAATGAGGCTGCTTGATCAGTTCCCCACATGGCCCTATTAAGTGTTATGTGTCTTTCTATATACTCAGCACCCAACAAATAAGCTATTAGAGTGGGCGAAACTGAATTTTCATGACCACTATATCCTACAGGGCATTTAAAATCTTTTTTAAGTTTATTAATCATACTTAAATTCAAATCTTCATCTCTACAAGGATAAGTTGATACGCAGTGCATTAAAATAAATTTACATTTATTTTTTTTGAAAATTTTTACAGCTTTTTTAATACTCTTTTCTTTAATTTCTTTGCTTCCACCCCGTGCACATATAATACATATGTCAATCATAAATTATAATTTAAATTTATTAATAAAAATTAAAAAAATTATATTTTGTTAAAATTTTAATTTTGAAATTTCTTTAATCCTTCTCATTAAAGAGTCATATTCAATTGGATTGTTTCCTTTGCTCTCACATACAATAGCTGCAGCGAAGCTTCCTAAGATAGATGATATAACAATATTTTTTGAAGCTATTAATGCTAAGCTAGAAGTTGCAAGCATTGCATCACCTGCTCCAAGACCATCCTCGAAATTTGAAACTAAGGATTCTATTGGAAAAAAATCTCTTGGATGAAATGCACTTTTTCGAAAAGTAAAGGTGCCTCTTTTTCCTAATTTTAATATTAGATATTGAGATTTAGAATTTCTAAATAGTTTTGTACCAAGCTGCCTTATTCCACTATCTTGATCAGCAAGAGCGAAACGAGCTTCTTTTTCATTGGGAAGTATTAAATTAAAGTTTTTAAAATCCAAGATATTTCCCCATCGATTGCTCACTTGACTATCAGCAATTTTAAAACATGATTTATTAATTTTTTTTAAGAAAAAGTTTATGGTGTCGCTATTAAAAATACCGTGTCTAAAATCACTAAAAATTATACCTTGAACTTTAGTTTTTTTTATAATTTTAGAAATCATTAGTTGAATTTTCTCAGAGATAACATGATTATCAACTTCATCTACCTGAATAAGTTTGTGATTATCTGCCCAAAATCTCTCCTTCTGAGTAGTATTTCTACTAAGATCAATAATACAATTATTTTTAATTTTATTTTTTTTTAGAGAAGATAAAACATATTTACCTGCATGATCCTTACCAATAACAGTTGTAAAAATAACTTGAGAACCCAATTTTTTAAGATGACTTGCAACTACCCCTGCTCCACCTAAAAATTTCTCTTCCGAATCTTTTTTAATGCTAAATGTAGGTGTTTTAGTAGTTTGCCCAAGAACAGTACAAACATTATATTTATCTACGATAGTATCTCCAACCACATGTATTTTAATATTTTTAAATTTTTTAATAGTCTTTTCTAAATCCATAAAAGTTATTTTTTCAAATTCCATTAATTTAATTAATTTTTCATAATTTAAGTCAGGTTTATTAATTTTTTGAATAGCCGTGGATGAATACACTATATCTCCTGGACTAAATAAAATCTCTCCACCGTATTTGCTTAGAATTTTCATTTCTTCTTTTGTTTTTGGATTTATATTATTTTTAGAATATTCAAAACCTTTAATAAAATAATTAGGTTTTATTTTTGACAAAAGGGATAGTGGTTTAAAGTTATAATCAATGACTACAAAATCTACTATCTGTAAAGATGCTAAATTAAATGCTCGTAAATATTCTGGTATGTAAGGTCCGTCCTTTGATTTAGTAACGTGCTTATCAGATGTAATTGATGCTATTAAAATATCTGCTTTTTGCTTAGAGTATGTTAAATGTCTTAAGTGACCAGGATGAACAATATCGAAAGTTCCATGACACATTGCAATTTTTTTCTGTCTTCTTAAAGGTGATAAAATTTTTGATAATTCAGAAACAGTAACAATTTTTTTATTAATTTTTTTTGAAAAAGTTTTCATATTTTTATATAACTATCTATTAATTTTTTTAATAAGATCAATATTTCTCATAGTAATAAAACCTTCTTCAATTCCTCTAAAATCTTTTTTTTCAATTTTATTTTTAAAATAATTCCATTCATTAAGCCACGAATTATCTTTTTTAAAAGTCCATCTCTTCTTCTTTGGCCTTCCAGAAGGTAGGACTCTTTTAGAAAGTGTAACAATTTGTTTACCCCATTTAGGCAAAGAGTCTACAATTATAGAACCTTTTTCACCTGAGATTTCTAAAAAAAATTTGTTCTCCCACCTTACAAAGCTATGATGTATAAACCCTAGAACTTTATTGCCTCTCAAAGTCACAAAACCATTGTCATCTTTAAAATATTCATTTTTTTGCGATGAATTATTAATTATTTTAAAATTTTTGCTAATAAAATGCTCAAATAAATTTAAACTGTGACTTCCTATATCAGACATTGATCCAACTCTATTTTTGTTAGATTTAGCAGTGCCATTTACATACTCAATTTTAAAAAAGTAAACTTTCCCTATATTTTTTTTTGTTAGAAGTTTTTTTGCCAACATTATTCCATCATCAAACCTTAAATTAAAACCTGTTTTTAAAAAAACTTTATTTTTTTTTGCAATATTAACTAGTTTAAGAGCCTCTTTAGAATTTAAACCTAAAGGTTTTTCAATCAACAAATGTTTTTTTTTGTTAAGTATTTCTTTGCCAAACTTTAAGAATAAATTGGGTTGCGTGCTTAAAATAACACTGTCAATTCCTGTAGAAATCACTTTTGTTCTATTGGTTGAGTATTTAATATTTAACTTCTTGGCTATTTTTTTTGCTAAATAATCTTTTTTTTGTATTTTTTTTTTTCTTCCAACAATATATTCAATTTTTGTTTTTTTATTTTTACTAATTGCTACAGCCCTTTTTGAACCAATATTTCCACAACCAATTATAGCTACTCTCATACTAGTAATTTATAAAGTTTTTGTAATTTTTTTTTTCAAAATTGATATTTAAAACATCACATTTTTTATTTTTTGCAAATTTTTCTAAAATCTTAGTATCTCTTAAATTTGCATAATTAAAAATAACGAATGAATTTTTAAAATTTGAATGTTTAATACTCGTTAAATAATTTGATATTTTTTCATTTTTTAAATCAAAAAAAGAGTCAAAAACGTATAATTTAATTTTATTATTAAATTTTTTAACAAATCTATCAAACTTGGTATAAGGAGAGTTAATTGTAGAAAATGATTTGGTCTTATAAGAAGGTCCTATCCAGACAACTTTCTTGTACTTTTTCAAATTATACAATTGTTTAAATTTATTTATCAAAAGACTAATTCTATTTTGGTTTATGTTTTTTAATGATGAAAAAATTTTTTTAATATTTTTGTTTTTAATATATTTTTTTATAGTAAAAACATCTCTCTCAAGATGACCTCCACTTACTCCAAGTGAAGGAGAAATATAAGATTTTTTTCCAATTCTTTTATCGTCTTTTATTGAATTATTTATATCTGAAAATCTAAAACCAAATTGCCTACAATAATAATCCATCATATTTGCAAAACTAACTGAATTAAATAAAAACAAATTAATTGCTATTTTAACCATCTCAGCCTGTTTAGTTGAAAAGTTATAAATTTTGCAATTAAATTTTTTAAATTTGTTAAGGAATTCAACTTTTTTATCATATCCAAGAATAATTCTTTCTGGGTTAATAAAACGATCGAGTGCGTTCCCCATTACCAAGGTATCAGTAAAATAAATAATATTTATATCTTTTCTGTCTTTAAAGATTTTTTTTTTTAAATTTTCACAAAATCCACAGTAAACTTGGCTGATAATAATTAAATTGCTTTTGTAACCTAAATATTTTTTTATTTTTTTAATTGAGTTCAATATTTTTTTAACTTTTGGATTACCATTACTTTTGAGAGGTGTATCTATAGTTAAAAAAACATTTTCATATTCTTTAATTTCTTCGCTTGAATTACAAAATTTAATTTTTTTGATATTTTTTTTTAAATACTTTAATAAACTCGGCTCTTCATTTGTAACTTTATAATTTTGAAATTTTTTTAAACTTTTGTTATTAAAATCAAACACGGAGCATTTCCCAATTTTTTCGCTCCAGCCGATACTAAAAACTTGACCAATGTGTGTTAAGCCACAAAACAAAGGTTGTTTATTGATAGGTTTAAAAATTTTAACTGACATACTAGTCTTACCATTTAGTTGGCATTTCTTTTAATTTTGGATGAGATACCAAATAATGCCATATAACTGTTTGGAAGGACTCTGCAAAAGGAGTTAGTAGTTGCTTTGAAACATGAGGAATTACAATAACGCAAGAACCTTTTTTTACTAGATAACCATCTTTTCTTCCAACTACTCCAACTATTTTACTTCCCTTTTTTTTTGCTAAATCAATTGCTTTGATCAGGTTAGTGCTTACGTTTTTTTCCTTGTTTCCACCTCCTACTGACATAACAAACAAAACATCTTTTCGGGCAAAATTACTAGCAATAAGCCAGTCTTTAAATGAATTGTCCCACCCTTCATCATTTATTCTAGCGGTTAATTCAGACACATTGTCTACAGGAGTATATGACTCTATTTTGCAAAGTTTCCTAAAATCATTTACGGCGTGAGAACAATTTCCAGCACTACCTCCAATGCCAACAAAAAAAACTCTACCATTACTTTTTTTTACTTTTTGTAAAATATTTACAAAACGTTCAATAATTTTCTTGTCAAGCTTTTTGGTTACTTCACTAAAATTATCAAAATAGTAATTACTAAAATTATTCATTACAACTTAAATCCAGAAGCTTTTGCATCATTATAGAATTGTTTTATGGTATCGAGTGAATACTCTTCTAAGTTTTTCTTAAACATCCTCAGTTTTTTAATTTGTGAACCCTGCATTGTAATTATATCTGTACCACAATTTATAGCACTTAAATAATCATAAGACATTCTTGGACTTGCCCAAAGAGTTCTACATTTAGAATTGCTTTTTACATTCTCATTAATTTTTTTCATTATTTCTATTGCGTCATGTCCACAATCAAATATTCTACCAGCAAACACAGATAGTATTGACTTAGTGTCTTTTATTATTGGCAATATTTCTATTACTTGTTCATACGTAAAAATTGCTGTTATGTTAAGCTTTATATCTTGTGAAATTAATTTTTCTAAAACCTTTTTAGTAAAAATTTTATTTGTAAAAGTAATAGGAATTTTTACATAAACATTCTCTGCTAAAGAATTTAATTTTTTTGCTTGATCAACCATATTTTTTTCATCATCAGCAAAAACTTCTAACGATACTGGCTTATTTTTTGATTTATTTAATATCTTTTTTGAGTAATCGAGATAATCTTTAGCGCCATTTTTTTTAAATATAGAAGGGTTAAAAGTGTAACCATCTATTTCAATACCAAAATCCTCATCAAACTCTTGTAATTGCAAACCATCTGCATATAAATCAATTTTTCTCATAATTATGTTATTCCTAGTCTTTTAAGTTGTTTCATAGAATAAAAATTTATTTTTTCTTTTAGTTTTTTTTCTTCAAATTTCTTTTTGAGATCTTTGATTGAATCAGCTATTCCAAATTTTGGTTTGAAGCCTAAACTGATAAGTTTTGAGGAATCTTGATAATAATGTCTTCTATCTAAAATATTTTTTATAATAATTTTACTTGGAATAATACTTTTGACTTTTTTAGCTATATTTATAACTGACATATTTTCGAATCCAGCATTGTAACAGCCAGATTTTATTTTTGATTTTATTAAAAAAAAATTAAAAACACTTATCAGATCCTTAATATTAATATTTGGTCTTACTTGCTTACCGCCAAAAACTGTGATTCTTTTATTTTTTAAAGCTTGCAATGTTAATGTGTTTACAGTTAAATCTAATCTCATTTTTTCTGAATAACCTGATACAGTAGCTGGCCTTATACAGTGAATTGTCATTTTGTTTTTATAACTCAAGATAACTCTTTCAGCTATCATTTTTGTTTTATTATAAACCGAGATTGGAGTAAGCGGGGTATCTTCAGTAACTTTTTTTTTTTTAGAAATTCCATAGACACTTCCTGAACTAGCGTATATAAAATGTTTTATGCCTGCTTTAATAGACTTTTCAGCAAGGTCTCTTAAAGCTAAAACATTAATATCCCAAGATAATTTTGGTGCCACCTCGGAGCTTTCTAGAGCAATATTTGCTAGATGTATAATTTTTTGATAGCCAAATAAATCCTTTACCTCTAAATTTCTAATATCTTTTTTGATTAATATTAAATTTTTATTTTTTTTGTGGTAATTTCCAAACCATTGAGTGTCTATCACCTTAATTTTATGCCCTTTTGATATTAGGTGCTTTGTTAGCTCAGTACCAACATATCCGCAGCCACCAGTAACAATAATTTTCATATATTTAAAAACTTTTTTTCCAAAATTAAATAGTTAGGAATTTTTTATAATAATCTAATTGATTAAATTTTAACTCTAAAAGAAGATCTCTTAGTATTGGTAAATTATAAACTTCTTTTCTGGTATGTAAAACCTCATAATTTTTTAAACCTAAAATCTTAGTGTTAACATCTGATAACTCATTATCAAAAATTAATATCTTTTTTTTTGTGGATAAGAAAATTTTAATTTAACCTTAATTAAAAAATTCAACCAAAACTTAATTTTGTTGAAAAACATTAATTTATTTTTTAATTTACTTAATTTAGATCCAATATCTCATTTTTTGAGACATTTTTTTTTCTTCCTGGAAATATTTTTTTATAGGTTTACCAAGTATTTGAGGAATTTTATGAACAATATCTGATAAATTTTTTATCCCTTTTTCTGAAAGTGATGCCGCTTGATCAGTTCCCCACATCGCTCTATCTAAGGTGATGTGTCTCTCTATATATTCTGCGCCCAAAAGATAAGCAATTATAGTTGGTGACACTGAATTTTCATGGCCACTGTAACCAACTTTACATTTGAAATCTTTTTTCAATTTATCAATCATGCTTAAGTTTAAATCTTCGTCTTTACAAGGATAAGTTGAAACACAATGCATTAAAATAAATTTACATTTATTTTTTTTAAAAATTTTTACAGCTTTTTTTATATCTTTGTAGTGACACATGCCGGTAGATATAAATGTTTGTTTTTTCTCTTTAGAGATTGCTTCCAAAAGTTTTATATTTGTAATCATAGCTGAAGCTACCTTGTTATATCTAAATTTAAATTTTCTCATGATCTTTTGACTATTTGTATCCCATGAAGAAGCGAACCAATCAATTTTTTTCAATTTACAATATTTATCAATTTGTTTGTATTGTGAAATTGAAAACTCTAATTTTTTTTTATAATCGAGATAAGTCATTAGACCCCATGGTGTTTCTCGCATAACTGACTTTTGATGCTCGGGAATACAAATATTTAAATCTCTTTTCTGGAATTTAACAGCATCAAAATTATATTTTTTAGCTAAATTGATCAATTTTTTTGCAAGTTTAATTGATCCATTATGATTGATACCTATTTCAGCTATCAAATAAGGTTTTTTTAGTTTTTTAAATTTTGAAAACATGAGTTTAATGTTAAAGATTATTTATGTTAAAAAAAAATTTACTAATATTAATTCCGGCAAGATCTAATAGCAAGACCATCAGAAGTAAAAATTTGATAAAAATATTTGATAAACCTTTGATATATTATACTGTTAAAATTGCAAAAAAGTTAAAAATACCTGATAAAGTTATATTTTGTTCAACTGACTCAACTAAAATAAAAAAAATTGTAGAATCTTATGGTCTAAAAATACCTTTTTTAAGACCCAAAAAGTATTCTAAACACCTCTCACGTGATATCGAGTTTGTTAATCACTCAATCAATGAATTCAGTAAAAATAATATTTTTTTTAAATATTGTTTACTGTTAAGACCAACATCTCCAATTAGAGATATCAAAAACCTACAAACAGCCTATAAAAAATTTATAAAAAATAAAAAAGCATCTTCTTTACGTGCTGTGACGCTTACAAAAAATAATCCTTACAAAAGCTGGAAAATTATAAAAGGTTATATAAAGCCTATTCTTAAATCAAAAATTTTTGAACACTACAATGCTCCGAGGCAAATATTGCCTAAAACTTTTTGGCAAACCGGAAACTTCGAGTTTTTTAAAATTAATTTTAAAAAAAAATTGAAGTCTGTATCTGGTTCAAATATTTTACCCTTCTTTATAGATGGAGATGAAACATTAGATATTGATAGTTTTTCAGACATCAAAACCTTAAAAAAGAAAATGCTGAATTAAGATTTTTTTTTTATGTACTCGAATAGTTTAACTTGATCACATTTTTCTAAACACTTGTGTCCTTTTGGAAAATTTCCTGTAACATGCATTTTTCTTAAATCTTGATAATTTTTACCATTCCATATTTCCTCTAAAGAATTTTTATTCACATTTCCTAAAACTATCTCATTATTAGAAATTTGAGTACAAGGCACTACATTACCTTCAGCCATAATGGTTGATGAAGTCCATGGATATTCACAATATTGTTTTGAATAATGAGAATTATTTTCTAGTTTTTTATCTTGCTCAAACAACCAACGATTATCTTGACTTTTCACATAAGCGAATACATCTTTGCCTTTCCAAAAATCCATAAAATTTTGATGCATTTTCCTATCTTGGGCATCATTGTTTATAGCGATCATGCATGGAACTAATATTGTTTTTAAACCTCTTTTTTTTTTAATTTCTAACAATTTATGTATTTTTTCTATTGCCTCATTATAAGTAGCTCGTTTACCTCTTATAGATTTAATTTTTTCATCATCCATTGCATCAAGAGAAAATTTTAAAACAGTTAAGCCAGCCTCCATTGCATTTACAGCTTTCTCAACTGTCATAGTTGCTGGTGTACACGAGAAGTATGTTGGTATACCCCTTTTTTTACAAGCAGTTAGTCTTTTAATTAAAAACTTGTCCAAGAATGGTTCTCCATATCCATGTAAAATTAAACATTTGGAGACCACAGAAAAATAAAATCCATTTTCAGAAACTTCATTGGGATCGAAATTTGCATCGTTTTTTAACCATCTCCAAAAATCGTTTAATTTTTTATTATCATGAACAACTACATGATCTAACATTTTTTCAAATAATTCGTCATTTATCCAAATATTTTTCCTTTCCATATATATAGTTCTTGCACAAAAAACACATTTCATATTGCAATAATTTGTTGTTTCGATATTAAAAATAGTTGGAGATTTACTTCTTAATTTTTCAAGTTCTTTTTCAATATTTTGTTTTTGCTCCAAGGACATCCTGCCTTCGGTTAGATCCTTTTTAAGAGGATATGATTTTTTAAAAAAATTTATGTCGAACATTTAGACTAATATTTTCTTTGATTTTAATAGTGATTTCTTAATTAATAATGCTATTTTTAAACTATATATACCTTCATCTAAAGATATCGTCGTATTCTTTTTATATATAATAGCTGTAATAAAATTTTCTAATATTTTTAAAAACATGTCGTTTCTTTTCCATTTTGAAGGAAGTTTTTTAACAATTTTTTTTCCATTATTAAACAAAATTATCGTTTCTTTTTTATAATAATCCCAAAAAATTTGACCTTTCTCACCTACTATGTTCAAAGTTCTTGTTGATGGTCGTCTCCAATAATCCATCCTTAAAGAAATAGGAACTTTATCCTTTGTCATTATGTTGCCTATAACCGTATCTTCCACATTCATTTTTAACTTTGTTAGTCTCCCTCCATTTGCATATACACTTTTAAATTCACCAAAGATCCAATAAAGATAATCTATTTCGTGTATAAAAGTTAAAATTACGCCTCCACCAAGTTTTTTGTTCGAAGCATAACTCTTTTTGTAATCTTCGTTTGGGTGCCACATTGGTAAATATTCTCCAACATCGCTACTAACAGAATAAATTTTTCCAAGTTTTTTATTTTTTATTAAATTTTTAATTAAAATTAATCCTGGATGATATCTTAATTGGAAACCTACTAAAATTTTAATCTTAAATTTATTTTGCAATTTTTTAAGTTGTTTTATACCTTTTAAATTATTCGAGAGAGGTTTTTCTATATAAATATTAAATTTTTTTTTTGCAGCCATTATAGCGTGACTAATATGCTTTGAGGATGGATTGGCAATGATAACAAGTTTAAATTTTTGTAAATTCATTAAATTTTTTAGATTTTTAAATATCTTAACAGTTTTTGGCATTGCATAATTTAATTGATTTTTAAAAGTTCTAAATACAGATATGTTTTTATATCCTAATTTAATTAAATTTTTAGCATGTCTACTGCCTACAGACCCATAACCAATAACCAAAGAATTAAAATTTTTACTCATTAATTAAAGAATTTTTTATTTATAATTTCATAATTTGAAAATTTTGGATTACCTAAATACTCTCTTTGAAAAGTTCTGTATTTTTTTTTATTTATAAATTTTATTTTTTTTTTGAAAGTATTATTTAAGGGATTTTCTATATTATGAGCATAAATTCCTGTTGATTTAGAAATATGAAAAAATTGATCACGATAATATGACCTAGATACTTGTTGATCTGAGTATATCATAAAAGCTGGTTTTAAATATTTAATAACAAAAGAAATTGCCGATGATCCCTCTATTAAAACAAATTTAGATTTATAAACTAGTTCCTGCGTTATATTAAAGTAAACATTTCTTTTTTTAAAATATTTTTTGATATTGTTTTTAGATTTTGGATGCGCAGATATTATAATTTTTAAATTGCTTTTTTTCTCAAATTCATCAAAAAATTTATTCAATTTTTTAAGCCAAACATCTTTATTTATTTTCATTTGATTTGGTCCAAGAATTGGTGCATCACCAGTGTTAAGCGTAGATTGGACATAAACTGCATAATTTTTTTTTTTGTTAATTTTTTCTAAATTTTTTTTTTTGCTGAAATCCCAACAAACACCATTAATTTTTTTTTTATTTCTTAATTCTTTTTGTTGGATTGTTCCTGAGATTAAATAATACAAGTTTTGAAAATTTAAAAACTTAAATAAATAATTAAATATTTTTTTTTTAATTGTAAGAATTAAATATTCTATGTTGATTACTTCAGCAAATCTTTCATAAAAAGTTTTATTAATAAATATTTTTGGTATTCCGGGGTTATTAATATGAATGATATTAATATTTTGAAGAGATAAAAATTTTAATAATAAAAAGGAAGTTGAGTTAATAGAATTGACACCATTAATTAACACAATTTTTTTTTTTTATACTCCTTACTTAAACAGGAAATGTAAAACTTAAAATTTTCTAAGTTATGTGGTCTAATAATTTTATTGCTTTTAATCTTATTTGGAAAAGAATTAACCATCGATTTATTTATTAAATGTCCCAATTCGAATAACGCTACATCAAATTTTTTTTTAAATTTATCTATTTCTAATGCCTGCCAAATATTCATATCCCAAATATGTGGATTTAGAAATATTATTAAATTCCTTCTCATAATTTAATTATTAATTAACTCTTCTAATGTTTGCTCATAATTAAAAGTTTTATCTGAATTAATTTTAAGCCAAATGATTAAACTTAATAATTTAAAAGTAATTAAAAAATTAGTATCATTTTCAAATAAAGATCTGCTGCTTAATTTTCTAGCTAAATCTAGGGATACATATTTTTTTATATAGCTCCTATTATTTTGAATATAACTTATAATTTTTTCAATTATATTTGCTTCCTGAAACCAAATCTTAATAGGCAAATTCGGTCCCGACTTCTTTGCCTCTAATACGTAATTAGGCAGAGAGTCACTTAAGACTTTTTTATAGAGATACTTTAATTTTTTTTTATTTTTTAACTCCAAAGGTACTGACATCATATATTCAAATAGGTGAACGTCTAATAAGGGTGACCTATTCTCAATAGAGTGAAACATTGTTGAAATATCCATTATATAATTTTGAGTTGAAATAGTCATAAAGATATTTTTGAAATTTATTAAATTTGATTTTTTTTGACCAAAACTTTTATGTGAAACGTCTGCATATCTCTTATAAATTTCTATTAGTTTTTTTTCTGAAATTTTATAAGTATCTTGTAAATTATGGGACATATTGGAGCCATGTGATTCTAAGTGATAAATTTGAGGTTTAAATATTAATTGATACAATTTATAAATTTTAAATAGAAATTTATTTTCTCTTAAAAAAAAACTTTTCATAAGCTTGTCAAAATAGAAAAAATTAAAGCTAAATTTTTCAAAAAGAAAATTTGGAATATAGCTTAACTTTCTTTGCCAATAATACCCGCCTGCTATTTCGTCGCCCCCCGTACCAGTTAAAATTACTTTAATATTTTTTTTTTTGGCTTCTTCTGCTAAGGCATAAAAAATTAAAGCCCCGGAATTTGTTATAATTTCATCGAAATTTGAAATCATTTTTACTAGATTTTTATTAAGATAATTATAATCAAAATTGATTACCTTATGTTTACATTTCAAATCATTGCATATTTTTTTGGGAATTTCTGTATCTGTTGAATTAGAAAATTTATCTTTATTTGGAATATTACAAATCAAAGCAAAAACGTCTTTATTTTTTCTAAGAGCTTTCTTCAAAATATAGTTTGAGTCTAAACCACCGCTTAAAAAAATTCCAACAGGAACATCGCTTCTTAATCTAAGATCTATAGACTTGTTTGAATGATGATCGAAATTTTCTTTTATTTTTTGGTAAGTAGTTTTTTTTTCTAATATATTTGGTTTGTACCAGAATTTTTCAATTTTCGAATTATTCGACCATTCTACGTATGAACCCGGCATGACTGAAAATATGTTTTTGTAAGGAGTTAGTGGTGGTAAAATCAAATTAGTTAATAAATTTATTGCTACATTATTTCTATCAATTTCAATTTTCTGAAGTAAAGGTTTTAAGCCTTTTATTTCAGATGAGAATAATAATGTTTGCCCCATTTGAGAATAGTATAATGGTTTTTTTCCAAACCTATCTTTAACAAGAAATTTTTTGTTTAAATTTTTATCAATAATAACCATAGAAAACATACCATTTAAATATTTCAAAAAATTTATTCCATATTTGTTATATAAAAAAGGTAATATCTCTATATCTGATTTGGTTTTACAATCGAATTCACTTTCAAATTTTTTTTTTAATTCTAAATAATTATATATCTCGCCATTCACAAAAAATTCAACCCCTTTAAAAACAAATGGTTGCATAGCATTTTTACTTAAATCTATTATAGATAAACGATAAAATTTTAAACTCCAGTTTTCTCCTTCACAATACTTGCTGTCGTCTGGACCTCTATGAGAAATTTTTTCACCGGCCTCTCTGAAATGATTTAATTTTATACCAAAACAACCAACAAAACCGCACATAATTGTAATTAATTTGAAAATTTAAAATTTTTGTTTTTTTTAAATTCTTCTTTTTGACCAACATCAACCCATGAATTATTAGAAATAATATAAGTTAAAACTTTTAAATTTTTTACTTTTGCTTTTTTTATTAAATCAGTTACATCAAAATAATTTGAAGGAATTAAACCTATAAGTTTACTATTTATTAAATATAAGCCTGTATTTATAAAAATGTTAAAATTTGGTTTTTCTGTTAGTTTCTTTAAGTTTCCGTTTTCCTTTATCTCACAAACACCGTAGGGAATTTTAAAATCTCTCTCTGCAACAACTAAAGTCATATCGCTTTTATTATCAATATGAAATTTCTGAATTTGGGCTAATTCTAGATCGAAAAATACATCACAATTTGTTAAAAAAAAATTTCCTTTCAATTTTTTTTTCATTAATTTCAGTGAACCAGCGGTACCAAGTTTTGATTTTTCTTTAAAAAAAGTAATACTGTATTTTTTTGATTTAAAGTAATTTTTTATTAAATTAGCTTTATGATGAAGAGAAATAAGAAAATTATTATATTCCTGTTTAATGAATTGTTGCATTACACTTTCTAACATTGGTTTTCCAGAAATAGGCAAGAGTGGTTTTGGTAAAACTTTGGTTAAGGGTAATAATCTTTTTCCTTCTCCTCCTGCCATAATAACAACCGGTAGTTTATTATATTTTAAATTGTCCTTTGAAAAAACTTCCTCAAGAGTAATAATCTCAAGTAATACACCTTTTTTGCTTAATACAGGAACAAAATTAATACTTTTATCTAAAAAAATATTTTTTAGATTAATTTTTTTTGTTTTATCTTTAGTTATAAACAAAGGTTTTCTATTTATAAAAAATCTAATTTTTTTATCTAAAATATTCTTTTTAACAAGGTGCTTTCTTAAGTCTCCATCGGTTATAACACCCAATAGTCTTCTTTTTTTATCAGTAACAATGACTCCTCTAATTCCAGATTTATTTATTTTTACAAGTGCGCTTCTAATTGAGCTGCTTTCTAAAACAGTATGTATTTTAAAGTTTATTTTCATAAAGATTAGATTTTTATAATATTTTTCTCTATTAAGAATTTAGCTAAATTAAAATCCTCTATGTAATCAATATCTATAGTGTATTTTTGATTAGAATTATGAAAGTAAGTTTTTCCAAGAATTGTAAATCTTTTAAATTTTTTTAAAATTTTTTTTTTAATTATGTAAACATTTCCATCTATCTTAAAAAAGTCGTTTGCATGTTTTATTATTGAAATTTTATTTTTTTTCTTAAGAAAAAAATTCTTATTATTAATGTTAATTTTTGTGATACTTGTTAAACTAGGAATTTTTTTTGACTTAAATAAATTAATAGCTTTATAAACATTTTTTTTTGACCTTAGAGGTGAGGTTGGTTGAAACAAAATAATATTCTCCACTTTTACATTATTTTTTTTTTCATACCAATTAACTGCATGCAAAACTGTATCTGCCATATTTGTCGTATTTTTTGATAAACTGCTAGGACGATTATAATCAGTATTAAAATTTTTTTTTTTTGCAATATTTTTTATAATTACAGAATCAGTTGAAATTACTATATTTTTAAATCTTAATTTTCTAACAAAATTAAGAGTATATTCAATTAATGTTTTTTTTTTAATTTTAAGAATATTTTTATTTTTTAATCTTGATGAATTTTTGCGAGCAGGAACTACTATTAAATCCATAATTTTTTAAAAATTTAAATCTTTAAAAATTTTTATTTTTTTTAGCTCTTTAAGTTTTGTACTTTTAAGAATTTCTATAATTTTTTTTGAGGTATTTTGTTTATAATAAATATTTTGGTTGCCAATTTTTTCTTTTTTATTTAAGGTATAATTAATTAATTTTTTAAGTTTAATTGAATTAGGCTTACATGAAAATACTGAATTAGAAAATTTTCGACCTTTTTGTCTCTCTCCAATATTAATAGTATAATTTCCAAATGAAGGCATTTCTAAAATACCGCTTGAAGAATTTCCGATAATAACCTTAGATATTTTTAACAAAGATAAAAAATTTTTGTGACCTAAATTATAGAATATATGACAATTTTTTTTTCCTTCACAAAATTTATTAATTTCTTTAACAAATAAATTTTTACCTGCCTCATGTGTTGGAAAAGTAAAAATTAAAGTGTTATGTGTAAAGCTATTAAGTGAAATCAAAATTTTCCTTAAATTCAAAACTGACTTTTTAAAATTTTCAGCTTCTGGATAAAAATTTACTACCAGGATTTTATCTTGAAAAGTTAGGTTTAGTTTATTCTCTAAATCCTTTTTTTCAATTAAAACTGTTTCTTTAATTATTTCTGCACCTAATCCCCCTACAATATGAATATTTTTTTTTGACTCTCCTAATTGTATTAATCTTTTTTTATAGTCTTTGTGTGAAACAAAATGTAAATTAGCAAATTTACTAATTGAATGTCTGAAGTTATCATCTAAGCTGTTAATTGTCTTTTCACCTCCATGAATATGAGCCACGGGTATTCTGTTGATATATGCAGCTAAAACAGCTGATAACGTCTCATATCTATCACCAATAACTAATAAAACATCAATATTTTTTCTCATAAAAAAACTACTCATCTCTTTTAAGATTTTAGAGAAATTTATAGAGATTTGATTTGAATTAGTTTTTTCAATGTTTATATGAATTTTTTTTGAAACTTTAAATTTATCTAATTTTATATCTTTATGGGTCATACCTAATTTTTTATTTTTAGTTAATCCAGTTACTACAAAATAAGATTTCAAAGTTTTACTTTTGATTAAAATCTTCAAAAGTTTATTGTTTATTCCGTATTCAGATCTTGATCCTGAAAACAAACATATATTCATATTAAAATTTTAATGGTTGGTCTGGCCTAAAATTATATTTTGATTTTTTTTTAAAAATTTTTTTAAATTTAAAAGTTTCAATTCCACCACCACACCTTTTAGCAGTAATATTATTTTTGGAAAAAATCTCACCAATTTTAATTTGTTTACTTGCTACCAAATATTTCCTAACCAACGTTTTATTTTCTATTTCAAATTTTTTTTTTGTTTTTTTTAAAATCAATTCTACGTTTCTAATATTTTGAACAAAGCTTTTAAACTCTTCTGGATTAAGACTTGATGTATGGTCTGGCCCAATATCATTCTTATTTAAGGTGATATGTTTTTCAATAAATTTACATCCAAAATAGGTTGCTAGAATAGAGCTTTCGCTTGATAAAGTGTGATCTGAAAAGCCAAAAAGTTTATATCTTTTTTTTATTTTTCTTAAGATTTCAATATCTATTTCATCTAGTGAAGTTGGATAGGAACTTACGCAGTACATGGGAATAGCTAATTTTTTTCTTTTATTTAAAAAACTGTAAGTTCTATTTACTTCAGAAAGGGATGACATGCCTGTTGAAAAGATAACTTTTTTATTTTGTTTCGTTAAAGCTTCTAATAAAAAATAATTATCAATTTCTGATGATGGAAGTTTAATAAAATCAACATTTAATTTTTTAAGTAAATCTAAACTTTTTACGTCAAATACTGAGGCCAAAAATCTAATTTTTTTTTTTTTGCAATATTTTTCAAGTAGTTTGATTTTTTTAAAATCTAGATAGTATTTTTTTAGTAAATCATGCTGACTTATTTTTCTTCCCATCGATGTTTCTTGATATTTTGTTTTTTTTGAAAATTTAGTTGCTATCTCGTTTGGTAAATACATTTGAAACTTAGCGTAATCCGCGCCAGCTTTTTTTGCCACATTTATTAATTTTTTAGCGGCAGATATTTTTCCGTTATGATTGACCCCAATTTCAGCAATGATCAATGTTTTAGAATTTACAGGCATTTGAAATTATGGTTGTAATTTTTTTTATATCTTTTTTTTTTAAAAAATGGCTACTAGGTAAACAAATTAACTTCTTATAAATTTTTGAAGAATAATCGATTTTGTAAGTTTGATATTTTTTTAGATATTTTTGTAAATGGCACGGATACCATAAAGGTCTTACATGCACTCCTTTTTTGTTCAATTTTGATATGATTTTTTTAAATCTTGAATAGCTACAGTCTTTCAATACTATTGAGTTTAACCAATGATTTGAACAATTGCTTTTAGGCTCTATTAATTCAATTTTTTCGTAATTTTCAAAAAATGATTTATACCATTTATAGATTTGTAATTTTTCTTTAACTATCTTTTTTACTTTTTTCAGTTGCGAAAAACCGATAGCAGCACTTATATTGGGTAATCCATAATTGTAACCTGTGCCCTCATGTTTAAAATAAACCTTATCTATTTTAGCATGGCTGATTAATTTTCTAATTTTACTCTCATACATCCTATTCTTAAATAAAACTGCTCCGCCACTACCAGCTGTTATAATTTTATTAAAATTGAATGATAAGGCACCAAAATCCCCTAAAGTTCCAGCGTGATATTTCTTTTTGTAAAACGATCCAAATGCTTCAGCGGCATCCTCTATAATTTTTATTTTGTACTTCTTACAAATTTTCTTAAGTTTTTTGAAATCACAAATATCACCAAACACATGTGTTACGATTAAAGCCTTGATTTTTTTTTTTGTTATTCGATTTATACAATAACCTTTTTTTAAAACAGTTTTTTTTTTTAGAAACTCTTCAAGCTTTTTAATATCAATAGATAGTTTGGAGTCACAATCCATAAATAAAGGACTTGCTTTTGTATACAAGACTGAATTTATTGTAGCTATGTAGGTGATAGTTGGAACTATAACTTCATCTTGACTTTCAATACCAGTAAGAATTAAACAAATATGTAAAGCAGAAGTACCGCTATTGCAGACTACACTTCTTGAATTAGTGAACTGATTAATCTTTTTCTCAAAATTCTGCACATAATTACCTGACGGAGACAACCAAACAGACTTAAGACAATTATTTACATGTCTAAATGTTTGTTTGTCAATAAGTGGTGAATGTAAATTATATATCTTCATTTAACGCAAAAGTTTATAGTTTCCATACTTCAAGTACTTTTCTGGTTGTTTACTTTTTTTTAAATAGTTTTTTATTTCTAAAATTCCAAATTTAATTGGATAGAAATTTTTAATCTTTAATTTATTTTTAACTTTTTTAAAACTTACCCTGTAATCTCGCATATCTTTAGATTTATTTGATATCTTATAATTGAATTGGGGGAAAAATTTTTCTATAGCTTTTGCTAAATCTATCTTTCTTGAATTATTTATATCTGAACCAACATTATAAACTTCAAAATTAACTTTATTTTTCTCAATAAAAAGACATTTAAAAATAACTTTAGCAAAATCTTTTATATGGCAGTATGGTCGCCAAGTTTCATGATCGTAGATTTCTAAATTTTTTTTTAAAAATGCATTCAATACAAATTGATTAAGTGTTAAATCAAATCTTGGTCTCAAAGATATTCCAAAAGCGGTGGCAAATCTCAGTATTACAGGGCTAAAGGTAGCTTTTTTTTTTAAACTAAATATATATTTTTCGATTATCACTTTTTGCTTTGCATAAAGTGATTTGGGCCTCAATTTAGATTTTTCATTTGTTATATTTTTACTTACTCCATAATTTGAACATGTTGATACAAAAATAAATCGTACTTTCTTATCTTTGTAATAATTTACAATTTTTTTAATCCCAAATTCATTTATTAAAATTGATTTTTTTTTATATTTTTTTGTAATAGGGTCTCCCACTAAACCTGCTAATACTACTACAAAATTTACATTAAATTTGCTAAAATTTAAATTTTTGTTATTCAAATCTAATTTATTAAATTTAAAATTTTTATGATTGGTAAATTTTTTTATAGAAAAATTATGTCCATAAATAAAATTGTCAGAGCAAATCACGCTAAAATTTTTTTTTAAAAAAAAATCAATTACAGCACAACCAACGTAGCCTCCTCCACCAATAATATGTATTTTTTTCATAAAATTTTATCTAAAATACTTTTTAGCGGGAATTATAGTATTGGGCTTAATAACTGAAGATTGCTTTACCACCGCACCACTACCAACAAAAGAATTTTTTTTAATAGTTGACCCGCCTAAAATAATAGCTCCTGGAGCAATATGGACGTTGTCTTCAATAATACAATCATGTTCTATAGTTGCTCTAGTATTTATGATACAGTTCTTGCCAATAGATGAGTTGTAATTGATGAAAGCATAATGCATCACAATTGTCCCTTCACCAATTGAAGCATTTTTAGATATTATACAAGATGAAGCTGTTATTGTTGGAAAAATACATAGTTTTTTCTTAAAAAAATTAAAATTTTTTTCTCTTATATTTCCATCTTTCAATTGACCGATAGCTATAAGTATATTCTTTTTACTTAAATTTTTTTTTAAAAAATTTTTTTTATCAACTATATTATAGTTCAAATTTTTACTCTGATTTTTTTCATTTGGCACTAGGCAAGAAATTTTAAATTTTTTTTTTGATTTAATAACCTCGATACATGAAGCAGCATGTCCGCCGGCACCAATTAAAATTATTTTTTTATTCATTAAAATTGAGGGAAATTTTTTTTGAGCAAAGTATATCTAACCATAGCTCCGCACTTTGTAAAAATACACTTTTTCACAAATATTGCATAAAATAAACTTTAAATTTTAAATAGGGCTATATAAAAACTCTTTCTTGTTTATGGTTGTTTTTAGATTGCCTATTAAAATATCAATTTTTTTCTTTTGTAAGTCTATTATCTTAAAAATCTTATTAGCAAATGGTCCATCAGCAAATTTATAGTATTTATTAATTTTTTCGCTATATAAACTTTGAGAGATATATCCAGACTCGTTCTCAAATCTTCTACATCTTAAGATAAATTCGTTTATTTCATTTTGAGACTCATGGAAACCGTTTAAAAAATATTTGACTCCCTTTAGAAAATTTAGTCTCTTAATACCCACAGTGTCTTTAAAATTCCTGTGATAGCAAAATAAATAATCTCCCAGAATATTTAGTTCTCTTTTATATAATTTATTTTTTTTAAATCTTTTTATTAATAATTTTGGAGAGTAGATAATAGCACCCTCTCCAAATGTCTTTTTTATTTCTTCTTTCAAAAATCCTATCTTTTTTTTTTCAAATTTAATTATCGTCCACATTTTATCTTTTAATTTCTCTTTCTAATTCCTCATATTCTCGCATTTTTCTTTTCATGAAATTAATTGTAAGTTTTGTTTTTTCTGAAATACCTTTCGGTGTGAGAACGTAGATATAATTAATTTTATTAGGATTTTTTGTAAAATTTTCTA
>MDTG01379064.1_pt1 | contig 35362 bp, 26 predicted proteins | sample 811421 | NCBI WGS metagenome assembly MDTG01 (sample SAMN05326645, study PRJNA326480) | marine metagenome | isolation source: seawater | place: Pacific Ocean: South East | collected 2011
CCAGCTTGCGCTGCACGTTCTCGCGGCTGATCGTGTCGGGGCCTCGGGCGCGTTGGACGTCGGCGATGGTATCCAGCGTGATTTCCGCGCCGGGCGGGGTTTCGAAAATCGTATCGCGAATGGCCTGGAAGTCGTCGCGCATCGATTCGGGGTAGCGCACGACGAGGTCGAAGCTGGCCGATCCCTCGAGCACGCTGCCGACTACGGTCCCGCCGAAGGCCGCCTCGACCATCTCGGCGGCGGCCGCCATGGACACGCCGTAACGCGCCAGCGCCGCGCGGTCGAACCGTATGGAGACGAACGGAATCTCGCTTTGCTGCTCCATCGCGACGTCGACGGCGCCGTCGACTTCTCCCGCGATCTGTTCGATGCGCCCGCCGAGCCGGCGAAGCTCGGGCAGTTCGGGACCGAATATCTTGATCGCGATATTTGCCCGCGTGCCCGACAGCATGTGGTCGATCCGGTGCGAGATCGGCTGGCCGATAACGATGTTGGTGCCCGGAATCGACGCGAACTGTCGGCGCAGTTCGGCGAGCAGTGCTGCTTTTTCGCGATCGCGCATCTTGAGATTGACATCGATTTCGGACGAATACACCGCCTGGGCGTGTGGGTCGAGTTCGGCCCGGCCGGTGCGCCGGGTCGTCGCGACCACCTCCGGTTCCGCCAGCAGGATGTCCTCGACTTTCGCGCCGATCAGGTCGGATTCCTCGAGCGCGGTGCCGGGCAGCGTCACCACACTGACCGTTAGCGCTCCTTCGTTGAACTCGGGCAGGAAACCGCGACCGGCGAATGCCAGCCAGATGCAGGCCGCGACCAGCAGGCCGACGGCCATCGTCGCGACAAGGCGCCAGTGCGAAAGTGCGGTTTCCAGCAGCGGCCGGTAGCCGCGCTTGAGCGTGGCGGTGAGACGGTTGTCATGGCCGGTTTCGGCATCGGGTCGTCCGGGCAGCATCAGCAGGCACAGCACCGGGGTGACCGTCAGCGCGACCAGCAGCGATGCGGCCAGCGAGACCACGTAGGCCAGGCCCAGCGGTTCGAGCAACCTGCCCTCGACACCGGTGAGGAAGAACAACGGCAGAAAGACCAGGATGATGATCAGCGTGGCGAACACGATCGAACCCTGGATTTCACGCGTGGCATCGAAAACGACTGCAACGTTGGAGCGACGTACTTCGGTCGCTCGTGTCCGGTTCTCGCGCAGTCGTCGCACGATATTCTCGACCACGATGATCGCATCGTCGACCAGCGCGCCCAGCGCGATCGCCATGCCGCCCAGGGTCATTGTGTTGATGCTGCCGCCCATTGCCCGGATGGTCAGTACCGCGGTCAGCAACGACAGCGGAATCGCCAACAGCGCGATGCCGGTGGCGCGCGCGGACAGCAGGAAGACGAACATGATCGCCACGACCAGGATCGCGCCGTCGCGCAGGGCCACGCCGAGGTTGTCGATCGCGATCCCGATGAAGTCTGCCTGTCGAAACGCATCGGTCTCGATTCGCATGTCGTCGGGAAGCGAGGCCTGGATCTGGTCGATCGCCGAATTCAGGCGATCGGTCAGCCCCAGTGTATTGACGCCCGGCTGCTTCTGGATCCCCAGCACCACTGCCGGTTCCCCGCTGTGCGCGGCCGCGCCGCGCCGCGGCGCCGGGCCGATCTGCACCACCGCCAGGTCGCGCACCAGTACCGGGACGTCGCCGCGCCGGGCGACTACGGCCTGTTCGATATCTTCGATTTCGCGTATTCGACCGATGCCCTGGATCAGGAATTCCTGACCGTTTTCGACCATGAAGCCCGCCGACGCATTACGTCCGGCTTCGCGCACCGCCTCGAGTACCCGGTCCATGGAGACGTCGAAGCTGGCCAGTCGCTCGGGCCGCACGATGACCTGGAACTGGCGCGTGCGACCGCCGATCGGAATGACTTCAGCCACCCCCGGCACGGCCAACAGGCGCCGCCTTACGACCCAGTCGGCCGCAGTTTTAAGCGCCATCTGCTCGTCGATGCCGGGATTCGTTGCATTCGACTTGAGCGCGATGAACATGACCTCGCCCATGATCGAGGTGATCGGTGTCAGCACCGGTGGCGGAATTTCGGCCGGCAGCGAGGCGCGCGCGATCTGCAGTTTTTCCGCCACGACCTGGCGCGCTCGATAGATGTCGGTGCCCCAGTCGAACTCGATCGTGACCACGCTGATGCCGATGCCGCTGGTCGAGCGCACCCGGCGCACGCCGGATGCTCCGTTCAGCGCCGTCTCGATCGGCAGCGTCACCTGGATCTCGACGTCTTCCGGCGGCATGCCGTGGGCTTCGGCGACGACGGTCACGGTCGGAGCGGTCAGGTCGGGAAAGACATCCACCGGCGTGCGCATCGCCGACCAGCCGCCCCAGGCCAGCAGACCGACGGCCAGCACAAGCACGAGGAGCCGGTTGCCCAGCGACCAGGAAATGACGCGATCAATCATTGCCGGCTGAATCCGTCAGCAAATCGGCTCCGCGAGTCGATTTCGGCGATCTCAGTGCGCATGGCCGTGGCCGACCTCTTCGCTGCCGGTGGCCGCGAGCTTGACGTCGTAGGCGCCGACGGTCACGACGCGCTCGCCGACTTCCAGTCCCGAGACGATCTCGATCCGGTCGCCGTCGCGGATACCGGTCTCCACCGGCCGCCGCTGGAAGGTCTCGCCGCCGCTCTGCAGGTAGACGACCGGTCGGCCACCGTCGTCGATGATCGCGCTCTTCGGGACTGCAATGCGCTCGCTCGGCGCGCCGACGTAGACGTGCGCGGCCAGGCCGAGTCCGATCAGGCCGGGCGCGCCGGGAATCGGCCTGCTGTCGGATTCATCAAGGCCGCTAGCGGAGGCGTCGGCGTTCGCACGAAGGCCGGTCGACACCGGGTATTCGATCGTCACCGCCACCGTGCGCGATGCCGGGTCGACGCGCCGGGCGGCCTGAATGACCCTGGCGCCGGTGGAGGCATCGAGCACCACGGCAGTGTCGCCGGTCACGAACCAGGCGCCGCTGGTCTCGCTCAGCCGGCCGGCGTGTGCTTCGGGCACGCGCAGCTCCAGCCAGCGCCGGTCTGCGTCCGCCAGCCACACCATGGGCTCGCCGGTGCGCACGAACGCCCCCGGTGCGATCGCCACGTCGACGATTTCGCCCGATACCGGCGCCCTCAAGGCAATCCCGGCCTCGGCCGCATCGCCTTCCCGTTGCTGGACGCGCCCGCGGGCGGAGCGGAATTCGCTTTCGGCGACATCCAGCTCGGCACGTGCTTCTACAAGCCTGCGTTCGGGCACTGCGCCCTTGTCGACCAGTGCGCTCAAGCGCTCGACATCGCTGCGCGCCAGGTCGAGCCGGCTGCGGGCGCTTTCGAGTTCGGCTCTGAGCCGGCCGAAGTCTGTCCCCTCGCCGAGGCGGGGAACGAGGTAGCCCAGGATCTCGCCGGATTCGACGCGCCGGCCGGCGCGTGGCACGTCGACGCTGGTGAAATAGCCGTCTGCAGGCGCGACGACCTGCGCGCTTCCGTCGGCCGGCGCCTGAACGTAAGCAACGCCCGGCACCGACGCGCGCATCGCAACGAGTCGAACGGCCTCGGTGGCAAACGGAACACGCCACTGCTGTTCCTTCAGGTACGTGATCTCGCCGGCGGGTGCGTCCCCAACAACCCGCGCGGCGCCGGGGCCGGCAAAGACCCGGTATCGACCCAGTTGGTGAACGGTACTCAGGCCCGGTGCCTCGACCTCGATACTCAGCTCGAACTCGCCGGGCTCTCGCGGCGTGACAGTGGGTGTGAACAGCCCGTCGCGCGCCGGCTGTTCGACCCGAAAGCGCGCCACCGTGCGGCCGTCACTGGAAAGCACGACGTCCATCCGGCCGGACCGCACCGGCTCGAAGTCGTCCAGGTGCGTGACGTGTGCCGCGAAGCGCGAACCCCGGCCCGCGACCAGCGGCGGGAATTCGACGAACAGTTCGCTCTGCGCCGTGTAATGAGTGACCACCTCGGCCGCCGCTCCGTCGTCATGGGCGTGTTCTGCTTCGTCGGCCCCGTGGGCATGATCGTCGGATTCCGGGGCGCCGCAGCCTGCCAGGAAGACAAGGACCGCGAGCAGCAAAAAGATTCTAAGCATCGTGCTGGTGGTCACCATCGCCATGGTCGTGGCCATCGGATTCGTCGTCGTGCATGTGGTCCTGGTCACCCTCGCCTTCGGCATGGTCGGCATGAACCTCACCGTCGTGCTCGTGCTGGCTCCCGTCATGATGTTCGTGGCCGGACGCGGAGCCGGAATCTTCCGATGCGGTATCCGCCGGCTCGGGATCGACATCGTCGCCGTAGAACGCCTGGGTCTCCGTTCCGGCCTCGTCGGCGTGCGCGTGATCGGCATCCGCGCCGTGCTCGTGCGCGGCGGCTTCGTCGTGGGCGTGGCCTTCGGCTTCATGGCTATGGGCATCGTCTCCGTCGTGGGCGTGATCGCTGCATGCGGCAAGCGACATGGCGGCCGCAACGGCGACGGTGATGATCAGGGTATTTTTCATTGTGATTCTCCGGTCAATTGCATCAATTCGATTGCGGCGACGCGCGCCGCGTATTCCAGTTCGATCGCCTGCAGTTGCAGATCGAGTTCGGTCTGCCAGGCGTCCAGCAGGTTCATCACATCGAGTTCGCCGGCGCTGTAGGCCGCCTCGGCAATCTCCGGCAGCGAGTTCGTTTCACCTTCCAGCGCCATGCGCATCTTCAACGCCGCACTTCGACGCATGGCCAGTTCATCGAGCAATGCGCGCGCGTCGGCCTCGAGCCGAGCGACGGCGAGGGCCGCCTCGGCCGACTTCGCACCCGCGCCAGCTTCCGCGGCGGCCCGACGCTGGCGTCCGCGATCGAACAGCGGGACCTCGACGCCGAGCGAAAACACCGCGCCGTTCTCGGACAGCGGACCGTCCTCGAGTTCCCTGAAACCGAGTCCCAGGGTGACTTCCGGCCACACTTCGCGCGCCGCCGATCTGGCGGCCAGGCGATCGGCTTCGGCGCCTGCCTGCAGTGCGCCGAGCTCCGGATGCGCCCGAAGCGCGGTCATCACGGTTTCCCGCGCCGGCGGTTCAGGTGGCAGCAAGTGGCCGGCGAGCGATCGCGGGCTCGTATCCAGAATTCCGAAGAGACGGTCGCGGGTCGAATTCAGTTCGGCCCGCGTCGCTGCAAGTCGGCCGTCCAGCAGCGCGGTCTCGCGCTCGATTCGCAGGTGATCGAATCGCGAGGCGTCGCCGACGCGAACCCTTTCGGTCACGGCCTGGGAGAGCTCCGCCAGGCGGGCGCGCCAGGTCTCCATCGCCCCGGATTCGCTTCGTAGCCTGATCACCCGGTAAAACGCCGCACGAATCGCCGTGGCGCGCTGCCGCCGGGTCATGTCGATGTCGGCTGCCCTGACGCCTTCGGACGCACGCGCCGATTCGCGCGCCAGCGAGTTGCGACCGGTCAGGTCCAGCGGCTGCCGCAGCCAGTAGAAGCGGTCGGTGTTTCCGCCCGGCAGATCCAGCGACTCGTCGGCGAACTCGAATTCTGGGTTCTCCAGCAGGCCCGTGGCGCTGGTTTTACGACGCGCTTCATCCATCGAGGTATCGGCCCACTCGCGCCAGGCGGCGACCTCCAGGCCTATCCGCACGGCCTCGCCCTCTGTCAGCGGTTGCCCATCGGCCGGGGCGCAGAATGCCAGCATTCCGAGGCCAAGCCATCCGGTGAGCATCCGGACGCGCTTCATTGCCCGGCCAGCCAGCCGATGAAGGTCTCGGCCACATGGTGTTTGCCGGCAATGGCCAGCGAGGTCAGGCCAAGCGCGGCGATCAGCGACCGTTCCAGCCACGGGGATGCGGGCTGTTCGGGCGCTCTGCCGGCAAGCCTGCGAATCCGGAGCGCGATGTCTGCCGAGTCCGCGCCCATCGAAAATGCGGCCATTGGAGCCTTCGGTGCTCCAGCGCGCAGGATCTTGATCAGCGCGGATGCCAGATCCAGCCCCTGCCCTCGCGCGGCAACGCTGTCGTCGGCGCGTTCCTCGATCGCCTGTTTCCATTGGTGCATGAGACGCCTGCGCGCCTGCGGCAGATGCATGGGCATCAGCAAACCCAGCAAGAGCCGGCGTGCCGGGTCTCCGCTGCGCGCGTGGGCAATTTCGTGATGCACCACCGCTCGTCTTTCGGCCGGCGAGAGCAGTCGAATCAGTCCGTCTGTGAGCACGACCCGCGGCTGGCGGATTCCGAGAAGAAACGCGCGCGGTGAATCGGCGTCGGTCCTTATCAGGCGACGGCCTTCGGGGGCAATCCGCGCGATGGTCGTCGTAAGCCTGGCCTGTCGAAACTGATCGAACGCCGCGCGGAGGAGCCCGGCCAGCGGCCACGCGCCGAGAATCACCAGCGTCACCGCCACCGGGCCGGCATCGAAGGCCGGCATGTGGCGCAGGCAGAAATGGGGATGATGCAGACCGTGGGCCAGGCAATGATCGTCGATTAGCCCTGCAAGCTTGAACAGCGCCGGGAGCAGCAGCGCGAGAATCGCGAGAAGCGATGTAACCAACGGCAGCACCGCCAGGCGCTGGACGCGCCGGCAGCGCAGCGCCGGCGACTGGTGCCTCGAGATGAAAAAGCGCGCGCCCGCAGCTGCCATCAGCGAGCCGATGAGCATGCCGACCACGCCCGTGATTGCCAGGAGGCCGGCCAACCCGGGCAACGAATCAGTCATGCCCGTTCTCAGGCTCGGCTCGGCGTGCCGCGATCATTCGCTCGAGTTCGTCCAGGGCCGCGTGATCGAGCTGCTGCGCGGCATCAATCAACGCCGCCATCGCAGTCGAGTTGTCCTCGGAGAATCTCGCGGCCGCCTCACTGACCATCGCAGCGAGCAGCGAGCCGCAGCTTACCGAGGCGCGATAACGAAAAGCCCGGCTCACCTTCTCGCGCCGAAGTAGCTGCTTTGTATGAAGGCGATCCAGCGTCGATTGAACGGTATTCAGGGAAATGCCGCGCGGACGGCCGACGGCCTCGTGCACCGACTTGGCCGTGCCGGATTCCACGGTCCACAGATGTTTCAGCAGGCAGGCTTCGAGCTCCCCGAGACGGGGGGCGTGTTTGGGTTCGGACGGGGGCATGAATGGCCGTAATCGACGGGAAAGCGGTCACGATAGCGACACTAAAACCGATTGTCAATCGGTTTTGGCTCCGTCGCCCGCCTTGCGCAACCTCAACGCGTTGCCGAGCACGAACAGGCTGGAAGCCGACATGGCGCCTGCCGCGAGCATCGGCGAGAGCAGCATGCCGTTGATCGGATAAAGCACCCCCGCGGCGACCGGGATCAGCAGGACGTTGTAGCCGAAGGCCCAGAACAGGTTCTGGCCAATATTGCGCATGACCTTGTGCGACAGGTCGATCGCGGTGACGACCTTTTCCGGGTCGCCGGACATCAGCACCACGTCGGCGCTTTCGATGGCGATGTCGGTACCGGATCCGATTGCGATGCCGACGTCGGCGGCGGCCAGCACCGGTGCGTCGTTGATGCCGTCGCCGACGAACGCCAGCGCGCCCTTTGTCTTGCCTTTGAGCTCGTCCAGCGCGTCTACCTTGCCGTCGGGCAATACGCCGGCGATCACTTCGTCGATGCCTAGTTCGGCCGCCACGGATTCGGCGGTGGTCCTGGAATCCCCGGTAATCATGGCCGTCCGAAGTCCCGATTCGTGAAGCGCCCGTATTGCGCGCTTCGCGCTCGACTTGATGGGGTCGGCAACCGCCACGAGGCCCGTAACGGTCTTGTCGGCAACAACGTAGACCACCGTTGCCCCCTTGCCGGAAAGCCGGTCGGTGGCCTGTCTCAGCGCGTCCGGCAGCTCGATTTGCAGCGATTCGAGCATGCGCGGACCGCCTACGCGGACAGATTCACCAGCGACCTGCGCCGAAACGCCCTGTCCGGTTTCGGAATCGAATCCATCCGAATCCGGAATGCCGATGCCGGATTCGTTTGCCGATTCCACGATGGCGCGCCCGATCGGGTGTTCGGAATGCCGTTCCACGGCCGCGGCCAGGCTCAGAATGCGCTTGTTGTCGACATCTTCGGCGGCGACCGTCTCGATCACCTTCGGCCGGCCCTCGGTCAGTGTGCCGGTCTTGTCGAAGGCGACCAGTCCGACGTCGCGCAGACGCTGTAGTGCATCGCCGCGCCGGAACAGTACGCCCGAATTGGCGGCCCGACCGGTGCCGACCATGATCGATACCGGGGTGGCCAGGCCCATGGCGCACGGACAGGCGATGATCAGCACCGCGACCGCGTTGACCAGCGCCAGGCTGAGGGCCGGTTCGGGGCCCAGCACAAGCCAGGCGACCAGCGTGACCAGCGCGACCGAAATGACCGCCGGCACGAACCAGCGCACGACCTTGTCGACCAGCGCCTGCACCGGCAGCCGGTTGCCCTGGGCCTGCTCCACGAGGTCGATGATCTGGGCCAGCACCGTGTCGCCGCCGGTTGCCTCGGCCTTCATCCGGAACGCGCCGGTCTGGTTGAGCGTGCCGCCGACGACCGGGTCGCCCTCGCCTTTCTCGACCGGGTCGGGTTCGCCGGAGATCATGGATTCGTCCACCCAGGACTTGCCGCTGACCACGCTGCCGTCTACCGGCACCTTCGCCCCCGGGCGCACGTGGACAATGTCGCCGGTCTCGAGCTCGGACAGCGCGACTTCGACCGGCTCTCCGTCACGCTCGACCAGCGCGGTATCCGGCGCCAGTTCCATCAGCCCGCGAATGGCGCTGGAGGTCCGGCCGCGCGCGATCGCTTCCAGCCAGCGGCCCAGCAGAATCAGCGTGATGATCACGCTGGAGGCCTCGAAATAGACGTTGGCCGTGCCTTCCGGCAGCAAACCGGGCACGACGGTGGCCACCACGGAATATCCCCAGGCGGCCGAACTCCCCAGCATCACCAGCGAGTTCATGTCCGGGCTCAGGCGCAGCAGCGCCGGTCCGCCGAACCTGTAGAAGACCAGCCCGGGACCGAACTGGACGCCGGTGGCAAGCACCATGGAGACCAAGCGCAACAGGTTTCGACCAACGTTCTCGTCCAGCCAGGCGGCGAAAGCGGGCACGAGGTGGCCGCCCATTTCGATGGTGAAGACCGGAATGGTCAGGATCGCGGCAAGGATCAGTCTTCTCTTCAGCGATGTGCGTTCCTCGGCTTCGCGCCTGCGCGCCGAATCGCCTTTCTCCTGCTCTGCACTGGCCTCGTAACCGGCCCGCCTGATCGCCTCCAGCACCGGTGCGATCTCGCTGCCCTCGACGAGTTCGACCGTTGCCCGATTCGAGGCCAGGTTGACGCCGGCCGCGACGACCTGCGGCAGTTTCCCGAGCTCGTCTTCGATGCGATGAACGCAGGACGCGCAGTGCATCCCATCGATGGACACCGTGCGCTTTTCGGTGGCCGGGGCAAAACCGGCCTCGGCCAGCGCCTCGAAGGCCGAATGGAGTGCATCGGAATCGCTGTATTCGATGCGAGCGTTGCGCGAGGCCGGGTTGATGGCACCGGCTGCTATTCCCGCAACGGGTTTCAGCGCAGCCTCGATGCGCCGGGCGCAGCCGGCGCAATGCATGGCGGGAATCTTCAACGAAATCGAGCGGCCGGCAGATTTGTTCATGGACACGATGGTAGCAAACAATAACCAAATCACATTTATTGACCGGCGCTACCTGCCCCAATGCAAAAGCGAGGGCCCGGCGATCGCCGATGGATCGCCGGGCCCTTGCCCGTTGCCGGTCATCCGTTGCCGAAGGTCAGTTGAACGGATCCTCGAAGCCATCCCTGAATATCAGGTCCGGGTCGAGCTCGAGTTCCCGGAAGGCGACGTCGTCGGTGGTATCCGGCGTGCTGGTCCAGACGACGAACGCCTGCAACCCGTCTGGCCTGAGCTTCAACTGGGTTTCCAGGTCGGCTTCGTCGTCGGCGATCCCGAACAGTGCATCACCGGCCGTGATCGCCTGTATTCCGCTGAAGGTCTGACCGCCGTCCTGAGTGGCGCCCATGAAGATGTCGACGTCTTCGGGCAACTCCAGGTTGGTGACGTTGGTCTGCGTGCCGAACCCGAAGTACATGATGTCGTTGTTGCGGCAATCGGTGGGATCGGTCGGGTTCTGCGGGTCCGCACAACCCGGGCCGTTGCCCGGCGTGCCGACGATGCGAGGCTCGCGCGCACTCAGGCCGCTTTCGGCCGTCAGGTTCGAGACGTTGACCGACGGCCCCCAGCTATTGCCGCCGTCCTGCGACGAACGGATATAGAAGTTGTAAGGAATGGCGTCGTCGAGAAAATCGAAGCGCGCCTGGTCCGGTACGTGCGAGAAGCCGACGACAACGGTGTCGCCCCTGAGTTGGCCGCGATGCGCCAGCGCATTTTCATACGGGTTGAGGCCCGTTTCGACATCCGGCGCCGTGCCGGGCTGGTCCAGGTAGGCGGCCGATCCGCTGAAGTTCACGGCGGGCAGGTGCAGGGTGCCGAACCGGATGTCATTGAGCGGATCGTCCATCAACTCGTCGTCGCCGACCTGGTCGTCGTCCTGGTTGTTGACGTGCGCCCGGCAACGTTCGCCGAAGATGCCGGTGGGCTCGGTGTCGACGGCCGGCACGATGTTGACCGGGTCATATCCGCCGACCGCGCGGCGCAGCATGATGTCCGAAGGCCCGCCCTGCGTAAAGTCGCCCTGCTTGTAGATGAAGACGATCCCGGTGCTGCCTGCGCTCAACGGCTGGGTCAGGATGCGCACCCGCCGGCCGTTCTCGATCGGTCGACTGAGGATGCACCCGTTGATCGGCAATTCCGAGGTGTCGGTAAACTCCGGAATCGTGTGATATCGAATGTACTTGCCCTCGTCGATCCCGGTCGTGGCTTTCTTTTCCTCCCAGGCGAACACCGCGCGCCGGCCGATCAGGCGCAACTGGGGACGCGCTGCGGCAGCCTTTCCGTCTTCGTAGAGACCCGGCCCGTGCGAGGTGCGCAAAGGGCCTTCCAGATCACGCGTATTGGTCGTATTGCCCGTGAGGCGTACCGGCTCGGACCAGTCGTTGGCGATGAAATCCGGCGTGCTGTTGTTGTTGGTGTCCAGGTGCATGTACCAGACGTCGGTGCCGCCCGTGGAGTTCGCGCCCGAGGCGCCGGTGCCCGGCCCTTCCGCATTGCCGAGCTGCAGCCCGAGCGGGTCCTCCTGCCAGATCACGCCGAAACCCGGTTGCTGCGGCACCGGCACATCCTGCTTGACGGAGCGCTGGCCGCTGGTGATCTGCTCGGTGAGATACAACTCGCCGCTCGGGCCGACGGGGCGCATTGACTGGGTGCCCGGGTTCCACTGCAGCCTGGAGACCCAGAGACAGGCATAAGGAATCGTGACGCCCTGAAGCGAGAGGTAGGTCTGGAAACGTTGTTCTTCCCCCGGCCACTGCGTGGCGTCGGCGGGGCAGTAGGTTGAGTTGAAGGTGATGACAATGTTGTTTCCGGCATTGAAGACCTGCGGCTTGTCCGAGTCGCCCGGGTAATCGATCGCGCGTGGATCCGAAGCGAGGTCCACGTAGCCTTCATTGGGATCACCGGCCGGAAACAACGGCGGTGCGCCGGTTTCCTCGATGATGCCGAGCGCCGAGGATTGCGCTGCGGTGTTGTCGAAGTTGATCGGTTTCGACCAGCTTTCGCCCTCGTCGGTCGAATATTGAAGCACGAGATCCCACGGATCACGTGTGGCCCGGCCCTTCAGGTCGTAGACCTGCTGACCGACCTCCTGTCCTTGCCCATACACCGCGATGAGCGTGCCGTCCGGCATGCGTAGAATCTTGACCTTGTTGGTGTCCGAAACCTGGTCCGAAATGATCGCGGGGCCGTCGGCTGGCGTAAGATCGAAGACCTGGGCGATTCCGTAATTGGGGATGATTGCAAATGCGATTGGCAAAAGAAGGCAGGATGCGACGAACTGAATGCGTTGGAACATTGCGTTGACCTCCCAATATTGATGGGTCGGGGAACAAAGAGCACATAGACATTGTTCAGAATCGGCTTGCCTGGACAATGAATTTGCTGGGCCTAATTAACGTTACCCTAAATAAGTATGGTCGCAAGTGATATGAATCAGTTTTCATAAAAGTTTCAAAATTTCGCTATCTGAATATATTTCATTGCTTTATGGGTATTTTCTCGATCTGGTCTTCTGCCTTTGTCGTTTCACTTGCGACCCTTATCGCGATCGTTTCCTCACATCCGGAGGGGCTGGCGGGAATCCTTGATGCCCTGGGTCGCGCAACGGGCATCGTCGGTCTGCTCATGCTGCTGCTCGCAGCCGCCCTCAGCGCCCGGGTGCCGGGCTTCGACCGCTGGTTCGGCGGGCTGACGAGGCTTTGGAAGACCCACCATCGACTTGGTGCCGGCAGCTTGGTCCTCCTTCTGCTCCATCCGGTCCTGCTGTCTTTGGCCCAGGCCGAAAGCGGACTGGACGCGGCGGTGCAGCTTCTTTTTCCGCCGCTGAGCGACTGGCCCATCTGGGCCGGCTGGGCCGGATTGCTTCTGATGATGGTGTTTCTCGCGCCCAGCTTTTCCTTCTTCGGCCACCCCGATTACCGGCGCTGGAAGCTTCTGCACCGGCTGGCCGGCCCGGCGGTAATCTTCGCCCTTATGCATGCCTGGCAGTACGGCCGTACGCTGCCCGCCAATGTCGACAAGTGGCTCTGGACAGTGATGGCGGCGATGGCTGTAGGCGCTGTGGCCTGGCGATTCGTCTTTTCGCGCCGCATCGGCCGCCTGCGTTACCGTGTGGCGCGGGTGGTTGCGGTGGCCAACAACCTGGTCGAACTGGTGCTGGAGCCGGCGGGTCGCCGCCGGCTCGAATACGATGCGGGCCAGTTCGTCTACATGGCGCCTTTCGACCGGGAGTTGGCTGCCGGCCACGGCGAAGAACACCCCTACACCCTGTCATCGTCACCGGACGAGAAGAACTTGCGGATCGCCATCAAGGACCTCGGTGATGCCAGTCGGGCCATCCAGACCATTCGGCCCGGCACTCGAGTGACGATCGAAGGCCCCTACGGCAGGTTCTTTCCCGACCGCGAAGCCGACGGCGAACACGGCAAGCAGCTGTGGATTGCCGGCGGCATCGGCATCACCCCGTTCCTCGGTCGCGCCCGCTGGATCTCGGGCAGACAGCGCCGGTGCGATGTCCGGCTGGTGTACTGCGTACAGGACGAGGCGCGCGCCCGTTTCCTCGAAGAGTTGAACGCAATCTCCGAAACGCTGGAAGGTTTCCAAGTGATCCCGCATTTCTTCTATCGCCAGGGACCGCTCGATGCAGGCTTTCTGGTAACGCATGTGCCCGACCTGGTCGAGCGCGAGGCATTCGTCTGTGGTCCGCCGGGGCTGAATACCCTGGCCAAGCGTCTGCTGATCGGAGTCGGCGTTGGCCGCAAGCGCATCCATACCGAGGAATTCGAGCTTTTATGAAGAAGTTCGTCTACACGCTATTCATCGCGTTCTGGGCGTCCGTCGGAACGCTGGTGCTCGTCAATATGCTTGTACCCGATGCCGCCGAACAGGCGCCGCAGCGGGTTCAGGAGCCCACGGAAACGGCCCGGTATTCGCTGTCGGAGGTAACGAAACACGCGACGCTCGAGGATTGCTGGATGGTCATCGAGGGGACGGTCTACGACGTCAGCGACTACGTGCCGCGCCACCCCGCCCCGCCGAGCGTGCTCGAACCGTGGTGCGGCCGCGAGGCAACCGAGGGGATGCGCACCAAGGGCGAGGACAGCGACCACAGCGCCCGTGCATGGCGGATGCTGGAGCGTTACCGGGTCGGTGGACTCGAACCGTCGCGCCGGGATTGAAACTGCTTACTTGACCGAGGCCATCTTGCGACGCATGAATGCGAGCTGCGTCTGCAGCGGCAACTCCTTGGGGCATACGTCGTTGCAGCCGAGCAGGGTCATGCAGCCGAAAACACCGTCGTCGCTGCCGACGAGTTCATAAAAGTCTTCGTCGCTTCGCTCGTCGCGCGGGTCCAGTCTGAAACGCGCCATCTTGTTGATGCCCGCAGCGCCGACGAAATCCTTGCGCATGCGTGCCGTGCCGCAGGCGGCGATGCAGCAGCCGCACTCGATGCAGCGGTCGAGCTCGTAGATCTCCTCGGCGCGGTCGGGATCCATGCGCTCTTCGAGCCGGTCGATGTCGGGCTCGCTCTCCTGGTGCACCCAGGTTTCCAGGCGCTCGCCCATCTGGCGCGCCCACGCGCCGGTATCCACGGAAAGATCGCCTATCAACTTGAATACAGGCAGCGGCGCGAGCGTGATTTCCGGCCCCAGCTTGCTGGTCAGCGTGCGGCAGGCCAGCCCGGGCCGGCCGTTGATCAGCATGCCGCAGCTGCCGCATATGCCCGCCCGGCAGACGAAATCAAACTGCAGCGACGGTGCCTGTTCGTCGCGGATCTGGTTGAGCGCGATGAACAGCGTCATGCCGGGCGCTTCGTCGAGCTGGTAGCTCTCGAATCGCGGCTCGGATTCCGGATCCTGCGGGTTGTGGCGCAGGATCTGGATGGTGAGTGTGCGGGTCGTTGTCTCGTTCATGATCAGGTTCCGGGCATTCGCCTGCAAGGCAGGCTCCTACGAGCTCGGATTGGGCTCCTCCAGGCGTTCGTTTCTTTCGCGGTAGCGTTCGGGCAGCAAATGTTTGTAGGGCATCAGCCGGTTCTGGATCTCGAAGCGATCGGCACCCTCGAGCTGCTCCCGGATTGCGGTGACCTCGCTAACGCGCGCTTCGGTGTCCGGGTGGTTGCGATGATTGGCCTGACCGTAGCCGCGGAAACCCGGTGGCAGTTCCATGCCGGCGACGTCGATCGGTTCGTAATCGATCGTCGGCAGCGTGTCGTTCTCGTTCTTCCACGTGGTAAGCGTGCGCTTGAGCCAGTTCGAATCGTCGCGCTGGGGATGGTCCTCGCGCGAGTGGGCCCCGCGGCTCTCGGTACGCTCACGGGCGCCCAGCGCCACGCACAAGGCGACCTTGAGCATCTTCTGCAGCCGGTAGGCCGCGACCAGCTCCGGATTGGCGCCGTGGACGCTGCTTTGCAGGCCGAGGTTGCGCGAACGATGCAGCAGCTGCTGCAGTTCTTCGACCGCCTCGTCCAGCTCGACACCGGTACGGAAGATGCCGACCTTGTCGATCATGATCTCTTCCATTCGCCGTCGAATGTCGCTGGTGCGCTCGCTGCCTTTCGTGGCCAGCAGTTCATCCAGCCTGCCCTGCTCGCGGGCGTGGAACTCTCGCACGAGGGATGTTGGAATGCTGATCTCGCTTTCGTCGGACTGGCAGAAATCGGCGATGAACTCCGATACGATCATCCCGGCCACCACGGTCTCGGCCACCGAGTTGCCGCCCAGTCGGTTGAAGCCGTGCAGGTCCCAGCAGGCGGCCTCGCCGCAGGCGAACAGGCCCTTGAGCGTGGTGCTCTCACCGGTATGCCGGGTGCGGATCCCGCCCATCGAATAGTGCTGGGTGGGACGCACCGGAATCCAGTCCACGGCCGGGTCGATGCCGAGGAAGTAATGACAGATATCCTTGACCTCGCGCAGGTTCTTTTCGACGTGCGCGCGGCCGAGAACGGTGATGTCCAGCCACAGGTGATCGCCGTAGGGCGACTTGACGCCCTTGCCCTTGCGCATGTGTTCGGTCATGCGGCGCGAGACGACGTCGCGCGAGGCCAGTTCCTTCTTTTCCGGCTCGTAGTCGGGCATGAACCTGTGACCGTCGACGTCGCGCAGCAGTCCGCCGTCGCCGCGACAGCCCTCGGTGGTCAGGATGCCGGCCGGCACGATCGCGGTCGGGTGGAACTGCACCGCCTCCATGTTGCCCAGTTCGGCCACGCCGGTCTCCAGCGCGATGCCCATGCCCGTTCCTTCGCAGATGATGCCGTTGGTCGAGACCTTGTAGATTCGACCATAACCGCCGGTCGCGATCACCGTGGCCCTTGCGACAAACGATGTCAGCTCGCCGGTGACCAGGTCGCGCACGACGGCGCCGTAGCAGCGCCCGCCTTCATGAATCAGCGCCAGCGCCTCCTTGCGCTCCATCACCGGGATGCCGTTGGCGATGGACTGGTCGCCCAGGGCGAACAGCATGGCGTGGCCGGTGCCGTCGGAGGTATAGCAGGTACGCCATTTCTTGGTCCCGCCGAAATCCCGCGCGGTGATCAGGCCATGGGCTTCCGGCGATTCGCTGATGGTGATCTTTTCGGCATTCACCACGGCCTCGCGCTCGCCGGAGCGAACCCGATTCCACGGAACGCCCCAGCCGGCCAGCTCGCGCACGGCCTTGGGCGCGGTGTGCACGAACATGCGCGCCACCTGCTGGTCGCAGCCCCAGTCGGATCCCTTGACCGTGTCCTCGAAATGGACGTCTTCGTTGTCGCCCCGGCCCATGGCGCTGTTGGCCAGGCTGGCCTGCATGCCGCCCTGGGCCGCGGCCGAGTGCGAGCGCTTGGCCGGCACCAGGCTGAGGACGACGGTATCCAGTCCGCGCCGCTTGACGCCGATGGCGGCGCGCAGTCCGGCCAGGCCGCCGCCGATGACGAGCACGTCGGTATAGACCAGCTTCATTGGCGCGGCTCCAGCGGTTCTTCGATGCTCGGCGGCACGTAATGCTCGCCGTAGTTGGGGCGGTGATCGATGCCGATCTTGATGTAGGCGGCCAGCGACAGCAGGCCCAGGGTCAGGAAGAAGACGGTAATCAGCCACTTGGCGCGCTTCATGTTGCGCCGGGTGGCGGCCGGGTTGCGTCCTTCCAGCCAGCCCCACTTGACCGCGACCCGATACAGGCCGATGGAGCCGTGCAGCTCGACGGCAAAAAGCAGCAGCAGGTAAAGCGGCCAGAACCAGTCGGTGACGATGCGGTCGGCCGAGCCGTACGGCCCAATCGTCTCGGGACGGGTCATCATGGTGTACAGGTGCACCGAACCCAGGAAGAACATCGCGAACCCGGTATAGACCTGCACGAACCACAGCGTGGTGTCGCCGTGCTTCATTTCTCCCGCGTGCTTGCGGAAGGCGCTGTATTCGCGGTAATCGGCCGGAAATTTTCGCATGGCAAGCGCGGCATGGAAGATGAACATCGCGAACACGAAAAGCGCCACGCCGCTGACCAGGATGGGATATGGCTTGCCGAAGATGTGATAGCCCTCGAAGAACCTCGCGACGTGCCAGAACGCATCCTTGCCGAGCAGAATCGACGAGACGAAGAACATGTGCAGCCACATGAACAGCGCGAGGAACACGCCGCTGGCGCTTTGCAGGACATCCAGTCGAGCGGGGAGCCGACTGGCCGGCATCAGCCCAGGTCCTCTACCCTGAAGCGCTTGACGCGATAGAACCCGTCGAAGATCAACGAGCAGTCGGTCAAGGTCACGCGCTTGCCGGAAGCGCGCGCGCAGTCGTCGACCATTTCGGCCAGGTTGTTGCGCCACAGCGAGTCGAGATGGGGCTCGATCTGCATCACCATCCAGCGCAAGGGCGGAAAGCGGTGCAAAACGTGCTCCTTGCCCAGCGCGCCGTACTCGGTGATCACCAGCTGGCCACCGGGTTTGATGACCCTGATGGCATGTTCCAGTGCGCGCCTGCGGGCATCCGACGGCATTTCGTTGAGCAGCAGGAACATCAATCCGGAATCGAACTGGTTATCGCTGAAGTCCAGCGCTTCGGCATCCATGAGATGGAGCTCGGCCTTTTCGCGCAGTCCGGCCTGGCGCAGCTTGGTGTCGGCCAGTCCAAGCTGAATGGGCGCGACGTCGAGCACAGTCAACGGGTTATCGCCCAGACGGGATGCAAGTCGGGGCACCAGGTCGCCGTAGGCCGATGCGATCAATACCGTGGATCCGGTGGCATCCGTCGGGTCGAAATGCGCAAGCGTGGCGTCGACCATCTTTCGATACTGGCCGAACACGATGCAGTTGATCACCGGCATGTGGTCGAAGAACCAGACGCCGGGCCGCCACAGGTAGGCCCAGCGATAGTGCCCGGAAATGTAATGGGGGATGGTCACGCCGGCTGCGGCGAGTTCCGTCGCTTGTGGTACCGCCTCCGTCGCGGGGCGATTGCGTTTGAGCGCTTTCACGAGGCGGGCTCCTTCATGTCGCGGCTGGATGCCGTCCGTGCCGGGCACGGACGGCGCAGTTGTCGCGGGCTGCCGCCAAAAAGAAAGCTTATTGGCCTTCCCTGGCGTAGAAGTTCGCCAGCGCCTTCATCTGGTCTTCGTCGAGCGGCGCCATCACTTCGGCCATGCTCTCGGGCTGCCAGCGTTCGGCGGCCTTGTAATGCTTGAACTGCTCGATCAGGTAAGGAATCGGCTGACCGGCCAGAATGCCGGCATCATCGAACGGTTCCGTGCCGGACGAGGTATGGCAACGATCGCAGCTTTCGGCGTGTATCGAAGCGCCCTGCTCGGCCAGTGCCGCGTCGAACTCCTGCTCGAAAGGCGCGTACGACATTTCGCCGTAATACTCGGCCAGCGCCATACGGTCGTCTTCCGACAGGCCGCTCACAAGCGCGCAATGGTCATCGGCCGCATTGTCGCCGAACGCATCAGCTGCGCACGGACGCGCGCCTTCGGCAAAGATCGCGAACTGGTTTTCCAGGAAGAAACCCCCAACGCCGGCGATCGTCGGAATGCTCGAATCCGTCGTGACGCCATTGTCGTTGTGGCAGCTGGCACAGGTTTCTGCCGCAGCCGGCGCCTGTGCAACCGCAACGTTCATGGCGGCGACGAGAACGGCGCCAAGGGCGAATTTTGCTGAATGCATCTTGATGGTACTCATGGTCTCTCCCGCTCTGGCAGTGAAATATGTCATCGGAGCGCTTGCTCCGAACCAATGACTGAAGTCTATCCTATCCAAACGATTTTTCAAAAAACCGGGTCTGGATCAATTTTCCGGCAATTTTTTACCGACCCGCTGACTGAAAATCCGCTACTGGAACCGGTATCGCAACATGGCGCTCACGACGTGCACCGTGCGGTCGGGGGTCTGTTCGCCGAGGCTGAGAAGCGTCGGAACCGTGCCCGGCAGCACATTGTCACGGAAAAAGTCGTCTTCGGACAGTTTTCCGACAAGGTATCCCAGGCGCAGGTTCAGATTTTCCCGCAGTTCCCTTTCCAGCGAAGCTTCGAGCGTGAATCGCCTGGTCTTCAGGCGCGGGAACTCCGGAGAAGCCGTACTGCGTTTGTCGATTGCGATGTCGCCGTCTGCAGCGGCATAACTCAGGTCTATGGCTCCGTGCGCCCATTTGCCGGGCAAGTCGTCGAAATTGACGCCGACGCCGGCGGTGCGGAATTCATCGTCCTGGGTCGCGAACCAGGTTGCGCCGTCGATGTTGTCGGCACCGCGGATGTCGGCTTCGAGTCGCTCGAATACGACGAAGGCATGGGCCGAAACGTTCTGCGAGAAGCTCGCCGAGAGGTCCAGCCCATAGCTTTCGGCCCGCGCGTCGCTGAGGCCGATCAGGACATCCTTGAAGTCCTCGTCGGCGATTTCAGCGAACACGCCGGCGAACAGGTTGTCGAGAATCGCGTAGTCGGCCGAGATGCGAAACGCATCCCTGTCCTTCTCGGCATAGTGGAAGCGGCGCAGGTCCGGGTTCACCTCGGGGCCCAGCAAAGCCGGGTCCAGGTCGTTGTCGCGCTGCTCGCGCTTGTATTCCGCTCTCACATTCAGCCGTTCGAACAGGTTGGTTCGTGCCTGGAAAGCGTAAATATCGGTCGTGGTTTCCTCGACTTCCTGCAGCGTGCGATCCATTTCCTTGCGCTCGGCCGACGCGGTCAGGTTCAAGAACGAGAACACCCGGTAGTCGAGGCTGGCATCGACGCTGGTGCGGTCGAAGCTGTAGGGCTCGTTGGCGACTTCGCCGGTCACGAAGGTATCCGTGATCACCTGGGTGTAGAAATCGCGCGGCGAGTCGTTGTCGCGCTCGTCGTAGCGGTACTGAATCCGCGCCCTGAGATTTCGGGTCAGGTTGCTGGTGGCCCTGAGATTGACGATGCGTGTATCGACCTCGCCGTCCAGGTTGGCCCGCGGAAGACCGGGGTTGACCAGGTCGAGGTTGACCGTGGGCTGGACGAAGGCGTCGTCCTGCGTCATGCGGCCCATGGCCACCTGGCCGGCCAGCGAAAGATAACGCGACTGGTTCCAGGAGCCGGTCAGCATGAACTGGTGGAACTGGTTGTCCGGCGGCTCGGCAAGCTGGCCCAGCTGCGCGCCGAAGATGCCGGTGAACGGGTTTTCCCACTGCAGCGACTGGTTGTCGTTTTCGAACAGCGAAACGTTGTAGCCCGCCTCGAGCTGCCAGCGGTCCTTGACGTAGGCGATGCTGGTATCGAAACGTGTCGTCTGGTAGTCGATGGGCGCGGCCAGTTCCGCGGCGCGGAAGATGAAGCTGGCGCCCCGGATCGCGTTGCCGTCTCGGGTCGTCCGGCGGACGTCGGCACGGTAGCGCCAGGGGCTCTTGCCGCCGAATTCGACGCCGAGCCGGAGCGTGCGACGTTCGCGCTCGATATCGATTCCGCGAAGATTTTCTTCCAGCGCGGTCATGCCGTCGGTGGTGCCGGCCAGCACCCAGCCCTCGGGAAGCGTCTGGTTGCTGGTACCTGCGCCGAGGAACGGGGTGCGCGTGTCGTCGGCCCGATGCTGGGTGATCTGATCCCAGCCGAGGAAAATCTTGTAGCTGCCCTGCTTGCCGGTCTCGATGTCCAGCGTCCGGCTGTTCAGGCCCAGGCGCTCGCCGTAAATGTCGAGGTAGCGCGCGTCCTCGGCGCGCCAGGTCAGGTCGACGCCGAGCGCGCCGTAGAAGCCCTGCTGATCGAGTCCCCGATAGTTTCCGAATTCGGCGTAATCATCCGAAACATAGCCCGCGCCGAACAGTACGCTGCCCCGCCAGCCATAGACCAGCGGGCAATTCCGGCACTGCCAGCGACTCAGATCCGGCGGCTCGGGTGCGTTCGATGCCGGGGTCTCTGCGGCCTCGGCCTCTTCCTGAGCGGCGACCGGCAGGCCGACGGCGAGCACCAGCCCGGTTGCGGCCAGGGCTGTCAGCAACGGCCGCCATGCGTTGTGCGTCAGACGTTCGATGGTGTTCATTCTTGACTCTCCGCTTGCCGCTTACCGGTTCAGAATCGATCCGGAAGGATGGTTGGACCCGTGGACCTGCGAATGGCAGCTGGTGCAACTGCCCGACAGCAGGAACGGCGAGGGATTGCCGGACGGCAGATCATTGGGCGAACGCCCGATGCCGGCATGTCCGACGCGCGAATGACACTGTTGGCACAGCAACGGCGCCCGGCGCGTCAGCATTGCCGGGTTGTTGGAGCCGTGGGGCTTGTGGCAGTTGGTGCAGTCTTCCGCCACCGGCGCATGCTCAAAGAGGAACGGGCCCCGTTTTTCGGCATGGCATTCGTAGCAATTCTGGTTGATCGTAGGGCTCGACAGCATCGCCTCGTTGGGCGCGCCGTGAGGTTGATGGCAGTCCGAACATGCCATCTCGCCCTGGCGGATGGGATGCGAATAAGCCTGGTGCAGCTGCGCCCGCTGCTCCGTATGGCAGCCGACGCAGGTTTCGGATTGGGTGGATGCGACCGTCATCGGATCGCGGCGTACGTGTGAATCATGGCAGTCGGCGCAGCCGACGTCCTGGCGCTGGTGCGTGCCGCCTTCCCAGAAACCGTGCTTCTGTTCCTTGTGACAATCCTGGCAGACCTGGTTTTCCCGCTCTTCGGACCACGGTGAGTTGGGGCCGAAAGCCGGCATTGGCGGGCGGGCCTCGCCGAACCCGATGCGGCCGGTATGATCGCCGCCGGGTCCGTGGCAGGCCTCGCACTGGTTGCCGCCGAACGGCGTGCGTTCGTCGGCCATGACGCCGTGCGGCCCTTCGAACACCGCGTTCAGGTGCGCGCTGTCCTCGTCGCCGTGGCAGCGCATGCATTCGTCGGCGCCGCGGCGGGAATACTCGGGCATGTAGTCATCGCCCAGCGTCACCCATCGCGGGGCTTCTTCCTGGTCTTCTTCCTGCGCGGCTGCACCGGACTGCATCGTCAGCAGAACGGCCAATGCGGCCGCCGCGAAGCCCATGCCTCTCGCATATTCAGTCAATCGTTGCCGGATCTGCAAAGCCTGTCTCCCAGGTTCTTGTAACGGTTCAACCTTAACAAGTCAGGCCTGCCGACCGGGGGTCGGCAGGCCATGTCATGCTCAGCCTGTTTGACTGCTCAACGCAGTCGCCCGGGCTGTCAGTTCATGATGCCATGCACTTCGCTGACCGGAACGAACCCGCTCTCGCTGTGGCAGAACGAGCAGTTCTCGGCCGGCTGCGTATCGATGAACGCCTGTGTATCGGGGTCGCCGATCGGGTCGGGGTTCATCAGCCAGCCGTTGCCGAACGCAATACCCGAATCGCTGCGGACCGACATGTGGTCCTTGGCGATATCGGAATTGTGGCAGGACAGGCAGACCGCGGTAGTCGCGCTCACGTTGTTGTCGTCGGTCGGGTCGAAGGCCGATGCGTCATCGGGGCCATATGCCTGGGCGCCGAACCGACTGCCGGCCGTGACCGTGGCACCCGAATCGACCGTGGTTGCAAGCACATTGCCGCCGATCGGAATCGTGTAGGAATCACCATCGTGGCAAGCCTGGCAATCGGCCGGCGAACGCGGATAGCTGGCGTCGCTGTAATCGTGCGGCGTGCCGCCGAAGCCGTAGGCAACGTAGCCCTCTTCGCGAACCGATGCGCCGTGGATGCCGTGGATCATGTACTTGAAGTCGACCGGCGCATCTTCCGCTCCATCGATGGTTGCATCGTTGACGCTGTTTGCAACCCCATCGGGATCCACCGGTCGGCGGAACAGGTCGGTTGCGTTCGGCGTATGGCAGGAAGCGCAAGCCTCGATGTTGTCGGAGCGGTTTCCACCATGCAGCGCGAGGCCGTCGTTGACGTTGTGGCAGGTCTGGCACTTGGCGACATCGACAATCGCACGCCTGCTCTGCGGCGAGCTGTCGGTTATCGCGAAGGCTCGGGTCGCGCTGGTGACCGGCACTGAATCACTGTAATCGCCGTCGAAGTCGAAGTCGGCGGCCGGATGGCCTTCGATCATGACCGTACCGGAACCGAGGGCCGGCATTGTGCTGGGCACAACCAGCGGCGTCGACAGCGCCATGGTGTCAAGGGTGTAGGTCCCGTCGCCATTGTCGGTGATGTAGCTCGGAAGCGTACCGCTGCCGGCAAGCGTGATGCTGATGGGCTGGCCTGCAGGACGACCCGTAATGGTCGTTCCGGCGTCGTTGCCGACGTTGGTGAAGTCGGTATTCGGCCATGCGAACGAAAGTGCCAGACGTGTGCCGGAGCCCGTAAATGCCGGATCGCTGGCGATGTCGTACGGCGCATCACCATTGGTCGGATCGGTAATCGAGAAGGTAACGATCGGCGATTGACCTTCACCGGCATTGGTGACGTCCAGGATGTTGTACGAGAAGCGCTTGGCAGCTTCCTGGGAATCGATCACGTGGTAGGCCAGGTTGCCCTGCAGCAGGCCGTTGGGCGAGTGGCAGGCTTCGCAGGTCTCGTTGGGCTGCGCCAGGCCGATGTGGTTGCGGTTGGCGTTGGTCAGTCCGTTTTCATCGAACGCGAGATTGTCGTGGCACGAGGCGCAGACCTGCGCGGTTGCCTTGCCGTCGATGTTGGACGCCTGGGGCGTTGCGGGATTCTCCGGTTCGTGGCAGGTCACGCAGTTCTTTCTGCTCTGCGGATAGACCACGTGGTTGAAGTTGTCCGGCGGCGCGCCAAAATTCTCGCAGCCGAAGCCGCAGAACTCGTAGGTTTCGGTAAGGTTCACGCCGGAGTGGATCTTGTGGATCATCACGCGGAAGTCCAGCGTGTTGCCCGATCCGGCATCGAATGCGCCGGGCTGGTGGCACGAAACACACTGTTCGACGCTCTTGCGGGCGCCGCCGTGGAACGCGAAGTCTTCGTCGCCGTGGCAACTGGTGCAGTTTTCCTGGGCCGAGATTGCGCGGCTCGGAATGCCCTCGGTCTCGCCGGTTGAAGGCAGAACGTCGAACGCCGTATCGAACGTATTCGAATTAGGAACCGAGCCGCCGAAGATCTCGGCGCCGCGAACTTCCATGCCGACGCGGTGCGTCAGCTCGGGTTCGAACGCTATCCCGGAAATCGCCTCGAGCGGATCATTGAAGGTGAAGCTGTAGTTGCCGCCGCCGAGATCCTCCAGGGTGCCGTCGGCGTACGTTCCGGCGGCGATGTCTGCAACGCCTTCGTCGTCTGCACGCACGTAGGTGGTCCAGTTGTTGGTTTCGCCACCGCTGCCGGGCACGAGCTTGTTGACCGTGAAGCTGAAATCGACGTTCTCGCCCTGCATGAAGCCCTCGATTCCGAATCCGAACTCGTCGGTGATCTGGAATTCGACGACCGGCATGCCGTTGAGTTCGGCACCGGTGATTTCGGAAAACAGGTATTTCGGCACCGGACGCGGCCGATTGAAGGACTCGACACTTTCGGATCCGACGGCCGTCACGCCGGGTACGCCGAATTCGGCGGCGATTTCCGGCGGCATCTTGTCGAAGAAGCGCGCCGTTTCAGGATCATCGAGCAGCGAATCCCCTTCCTGCCCGCCGCGCAGCGAACTGCGGTCCCGTGCGTTGCGGCGTGAAAGATCTCCGAGTCGATCATTGGTGCGACCTTCGACGCTGGCCTGCCCTCCGGCCTCGCGCGCCTCGATACGATCCTCGAGGGCATCGTCGCCGGGTGATGCAAAGGCCTGCGGCATCAGGAGACCGATCAGCATCAGCCCCGTGAATATGACGCCGCAGAGTCTTGCGGTCCTTGAGCTATGACAGTCATGCATGGTGGTTCTCCTTCTCCCGCTTGATGGACTACCTGTTGAACTTCGATGCCCGATGTGGTGTTGCCGGCCGGGCGGTCCAGTAGAAAGCCCGGTCGTTGCCGACCGAGCCGTTTTGCAAACCGATTGAGCCTTGTCGATCATGATCTGCCTTGTGACTCGTCATACCGCTGCCCGCAATAGGCACGGCGAGGCGAAACTTTGATTTCACCTCATCTTCACATACAACGGGGCGCGTTTCAATTGACGAAAATCAATTCTGGTCGAAAAAAGCCGCCAGATATTAATGATTTGCATTTACATGAAGCGACGGTCAGACGGCCGCTCGGGCCAGCGGCATGGTCATGCAGCGACAGCCGCCGCCCCCGCGGCTGAGCTCGGCGCCGTCGATGCTGACGACAACCCGCCCCGCCTCGGGCAGAGAGTTTTTTCCGGACAACAGGTCCCCGGCGTCGACGATGTCGAATCCGGCGGTCGAGAGCGCTTCCAGCGTGTGCACGTTGTGCTTGTAGCCGAGGATGCGACCGGGCCCGAAAGCGAAGAAATTGGCGCCGCTGCCCCACTGCTCGCGCTCCTGGTGGAACGAATCGGCGCCCCCGCAGGCGATCGGCGACAGGTCCACGCCCTGCGCCGCCAGCGCCGAAAGCACGTCCGGGTACTCTTCGATGCGCGCGCCCTCGCCCGCCCCGAACCTGCAGTGGAAGGCGCGACAGCGCTGATTGCCGGTAATGAGCGGCGGATAGACCACGCACTTGTCCCGGTCGACCATGGTGAAGATCATGTCCAGGTGAATCGTGGCGCGGGTCTTGGGAATCTCGACGACAATGAAGTCGGTGACCGGGCCCTGGCTTGCGATTGCCCGCATCAGCCGATCGATGCCCGCCACGGAGGTGCGCTCGCTGTAGCCGATGACGACCAGGTCTTCGCGGATGACCAGCAGGTCGCCGCCCTCGATGGTGACTTCCGAGTCCGGATTTGCGGTGCCGTCGAAGTAGAATCCGCTGCTCTGTACGCGCGGGTGATACTTGAAGACGGCCTTGAGCAACAGGGCCTCGGCGGCCCGCGCTCGATACGCCATGGAACCGATCACGACGCGATCGTTCACGCACATCGTGGCGTCGCGCGTAAAGAACGTATTCGGCAGCGGCGGAATCGCGTAGCGCGACGGGTGCAGGTAGTTTTCGAGACTGTCGGGCTTTTTCGGCGTGCCCTGCACCAACTGCATGGCAAGCGCCGCCGGCTCCATTTCAACGAGATCGGCGAACACTTCAGGGCATCTGAACAGCTGAGTCAGTTCCTCGATGAGTCCGCGACGAACGCGTTCGCGCGCCAGCACGTCGGCAAGCAGATCGTGAAGTTCCATCACCGTTGCGACCTGCTCGAGCACGCCCTTGAGCTGGTTGTGCTCGGCCAGCGCCAGCGGCAGGTTGAGGATATCGTCGTACAGCACCTCGGCCGCCGTGGCCGGGGTCATGTTTTCCATTTCCTGGCCCGGTGTATGCACCACGACGGTCTGCAAGTCGCCGATTTCGGAATCCAGACTGATTTCGATTGACATTCACGTTGCCCTTTCAGCGGTCGCCGCGGCATGCTGCCGGCGCGATGGACCGATTTCGGCGCCGAACGCGGCAGGCAGCCGGGATGCAAGGGCCGACGGCCATTACAAACCCATAACAAGCCGGATTGAACCGTCATGATATAACGTAATCAAACGACAAGGTCATCCGCCCGGCCCGACCGGGTGTCTGGAGGTCGCCATGAACGACGACGTTCGCGTCCGCGCCCGGGCTGATGCCGCGGCCATCGGCAGCGCCAGTCCGAGATCGCAGGCCCGCCCGATTCCGATGTTGTTCGCCGCTGCGGTGTTCCTGCTTGCCGGGTGCGCCGGCCAGTCGCCCCGGCAAATCCAGCGCGACGCCCTTCTCGACCGGGCGCCTGCGCTCAACGAAACGCTGTTCGGAGACCCCGTAGCGGTACCTGGATTCGCCGAGATGGTTGCGCTCACCCCGGCGCAGCAGGCGGACTTCAGGCGCTTCTTCAAGTCCGGCGTCAACTCGCGCCACGAGCCCCACCAGCGGGTTTTCGAGTATTTGACGCGTCGCCTGGGCGACACCGATTTTCAGCACCGCACGCTCCCCGCGTCGACGACGATCGATACGCGCAGCGGAAACTGCATGTCGCTGGCGCTGGTCACCACGGCTTTCGCGCGGCTGGCCGACGTCGAAATCGGCTGGCAACTCGCCGACGCCGACCCGGTGTATTCATCCGAGGGTTCGGTGATCTACAGCGCAGACCATATCCAGACCCTGCTGTACCGGCCGTCGCTGAGCCACAATTCCATCAGCGTCGCGTTCGGTCGCCCCTACCTGCTGGTCGACTACTACACCGACAACTCGCCCGGCACGGGGACGCTTCTGAGCGAACCCGAGATGATCGCACTTGTTTACCAGAACCTCGCCGTCGAGGCGCTGGCCGACGGGCGACTGGAAGAAAGCTTCTGGCTCTTGCGTGCGGCCCTGGCGCACGACGCAGCCAATTCCAATCTCTACAACGCGCTGGCGGTGGTCCATCGGCGCGCCGGCGACACGCGAACCGCCGAGCGGCTGTATCGATTCGCGCTGGACGAATTCGGCGACCGGCTGATCATCCTGCGCAACTACCGCAGGCTGCTGCTGGCCGAGAATCGCATCGACGATGCCGATCGGGTCGAACGCCGGATCATGGTGCTGCCCGATCCCGACCCCTACCCGCTGCTCGGTCTGGGCGATGAAGCGGCCGACGAGGGCAAGTCCGACGCCGCGCTCGCCTATTACCGGCGAGCCGCCGAGGTCGCGCCGTACCTGCACGAGGTGTATCTGAAGATGGCCCGGATCCACACCGCACGCGGCGACCTCAAACGCGCCGAGCGCGCCTTGCGGAAAGCACGCGATCGCGCCTGGGCCGAGAGCGACCAGCAGCGCTACCAGGCCAAGCTCATGGCATTGGGCGAGCGTTGAGATAAAGGAAATGCTGGAAACACGCTCGGCACAGCGTCGGTAGGGTTTTCATGATGGTGCCCGGGGCCGGACTCGAACCGGCACGGCCTTTCGGCCGAGGGATTTTAATGAGTTCGCGCGAGTCTCTCGCGATTGCGCGCGTCACCAATCCAACGGGCTGAGAACCCAATCTGAGTTAATGGCTCCAGCGCCTAGGCCGCCGATAGCGCAAGTTGGTTGAGCCCTTTGAGCCTGGCAAGAGGTCGTTTTTAAAAAAAAGGGGCTGGTCGCGCCCGCCTGCTTTAGAACGGGGGTCGTGAAGCGACGAATTAGGGATATACATAGTGAAAAAATTTGCTTCCGAAGTATGCACTTCCACTACCGCCGTAAGGATTAACCGAACAAAGGTTCTGGTAAATGCATCTTGATTCTGGTGAAGAAAAGCTTCTATTTGGGCGATTTTGGCGCATCTGTGCAAACGATTGTCGCGTGCGTGCAATCTCCTTGACTGCATCTTCCATTAGATTTCTTGCGAAAGTAATCTTAAGACCTATTTTCGACAGAGTAGAACGATGCTGAGGCTGCGGTAATGAGGTTCCTGATCGACATTGCGTCGTCCCGCGGCAAATTCAGGAGTCAAACAAGGGGATTCAAATGATTAACATTTCTCGAAATTCAGTCCGTATATCTTTTTTCCTTTTCCTCGCCGCTACAGTTTTTCCTCAAGCCGCCTACGCTCAGATATTCGATTTAGATAGTGCTACACGAATAGTAAGCAGCCAATTCTGCGTCTCGATCACCGCGGCGGACGCAAATCAGGACGGGCGGCCGGATGTCGCGATCACATGCAACCTTCGCTCTGACGGGCTTCTGAATGTTGATGATACCGGGGCGTGGACATCAACAATCATCTGGAGGGGCCATCGAGAACCCAGGAACCAGGTCGCCCTCAGCGATATCGACCTTGATGGCGATAAAGACCTGCTCTACGCGAGAGGCGATCGCAATGGCTCTTCCGGCTGGTATATAAACGAAGGCGGAGGGTTTCAAACTCATGTGCCAGGTTTCGGTGCGAATGCACAGGGCATAGCCGTTGGAGACCTAAACGGGGACTCGTTTCCAGATGCCGTACTTGCCAGAAGAACGGATAGCAGAGTCTATATTAACGACTCTACGGGGAATTTTGTGTTGCACCAATCAATTCCGATTGGGACTGATGAACTGGGCGCAGCGCTTGCAGATATCGATAACGATGGCGATCTAGATCTCTCTCTCGCTAACAGAGTTCTGAAAAACAACGGTGCAGGCGAATTTATAGACTCCGCTCAAAACCTTAACGTTGGGGGCACTTTCAGAACATGGGGGCGAACGTTTATTGATGTCGATGGCGACGGAGACGCTGACCTCGTTATAGGCGAAAAGGATCTCGGGGCATTTGTGTTACTGAATGATGGGAGCGGTGGATTCAGCTGGACGGGGCAGCGCTTTACGACCTCGTATTCAGTTGATCTTGGAGATGTAGATGGAGATGGACATGTCGACCTGTTAACGAGCGACCCGATCGACGTTTACCTTGGAGACGGCACGGGCTGGTTCGGCCCCTCGGTCCAGCGTATAAGTGTCGGGTCTAGTGGGCATCATGAAGTCGAATTATCCGATATAAATTTGGATGGCAAAGTCGACCTTCTCAGCACAACCTCCCCGGCTGGCTATCCCACTGCGTACTTAAACACCAGCGATTGGTGCGATTACGGGCCAGAATCTCAACCCGTTGATTTCATCAGAACGTCTGGGAAACCGCATTTCCAGGTGCTTGAGTGGGAATCCTGTGGCGGGCCAGGGAAATTGCTATTGACGTCGATGAATGTGGCGTCGGCACGTGTTTTTTTGAATGGCGAGGAACTTTTGGGACCATCTGACTTTCGTGGGCATCCGCTGACAGAAGAAATTGAAATCGATCTCCCAGAGGGAGCTAATTCGATGGCAGTTAAGTTGATGGGGAGGCCTGGCGAGCAGCTCATTTTCGAATTCGAGGAGGAATGAGGTAGCCAATGGCTCTCAATTCTTCCTGTGTTAGCTATTTCCTTGGGGTTGTATAAGAGGCAAGCCCACTCCGAGCCCAAGGCGGACATCGCCTTGGGTTGCCCGCATAGTCTAGGACAATTTCGATTGGAAGGCCCTGACGCTGGTAGAGCCCCGCAATCGCGATGTGAGAAGGGCGCACGGCGCTCCTGCCTGAAATCTTTCGACACGCCCCTGGTGCGGCGCGGAAGCGTTTATGCCCCTTCGCGAACAAGAACCGATTCAATCCGATGCTTGGTCCGGGGAGTGCCGAGGCGTCCTAGCAGGATACCTTTGACCAACGACTGGCCAATGTTCGCATTCTCCTTGCGGGGCCGCTTGCGGAAGCAAAGGCTATAAATTAGCCACTCCGTTCGATCGGGGCTGACAGCGACCTCGCTCAATGCGGGCAGATCGAAATTTCGCTCGGCCGGCTCCACGAATTTATAGATTTCGAAGCGCGCATCGGCTACGTTTCCCCCTGATGGACTGCTGAATGACCAGCGTCGACGAGTTAGGAGATGGCTTGGCTGACCTGGAACCTGGCGTGCCGTCGGAAAAATAGCAGATGCTCTAATCACCAAGGGCCGTGTCGGGTCGGCGGAGATTATTCGCGCATATTTGGACGCGCGATCCGAAATACAGAGGCCCCTTGATCTTGATTGGAAACTTGTTCTAGGACGCCAGAAGCGAACTTGACCCAAGACTGAGAGCAATGACTGAGCCGCGTGCAAAGTATCGGAGCAGTTGCGGGACAGTGATATTCGGTGAGTTCCGAGGTCCTGTTCCGCGGGCGATGTACCTCGATGGGTCGGATTCCATGGCGTCCTATCGAGTTCAACAAAAGCCTGATGCCGGCCGTCCCCCGGTCCAGTTGGCATTGGAGTTCTGCCGCCAGGAACTCGCTACAGCTCCAAAGAGCCCGCGCCCCCCGTAAATCCGATTCTATTGAGGCTTGAGGTCTCGCCGCAGCTGGGTCTCGAGCTGCTTATAGTTATCGCACCGGTGAAAATACAGATGGAGGGCGCGACCCGCCTCCATTTCCTTCATCACCAAGGCATTGATTCGGCAGTTGGTCTCCTGCCCGCCCCTGAAACAGTTCCGAGGTGAGATCAGTCCGTAGCCATAGTTAAAGCGGCGCGAGAGATTCTCGCACTCGCCGATATACAGCAAGGCCTCGTCTCTGGTAATCGCGTAAACGCCAGCCAATGGCAGATTCGCCGGGATCTTGAAGCGGCAAAATGGCCCCGCGCCATACTGATTCAGACCCAGCCCACCTTCGTTAGCATAGCGAGATTGAGGCTTGAACAGCCGAATTGCCCCATCTGGCTCACGCTCAGGTTCAAGCTCACATATTTTTTCGTAGTCGATACCAGCAATGGTGCGGCTGGGGCCAGACTTCATATCTGGAGAGTGAGACGTTTGAAGTGTTGGTGCGGAATCCAGCTTCTTGACTGAAGCGTCGAGCGAGACCTCCCCCGAGGTTGTGAGCACAAACTGGCCGCGCCCCACGCTTCTGAGTGCTCCGCGCCCGCGCCCGGCAGGACCACCTTTTAGATTGACGGTCATGCCTTGAATAATGGGATTGATCGTACCAGGCAACCGGCCAGAGTCCTTGAGGCGCACACACTCAATCAGCTGTTTCCGGGTGAAAGGAACATTCCCCTCCGCAGTCAGGGCCTGCGCACAATTCAGGATCAGTTCCCAGGTTGGAGTGGTTGTAATCATGTCGGCCTCCTGATTTATTGGACCTCACACAGAGCCAAGCATCTTCCTCACTCGGCGTACTCTGCGGGCGACAGAATCAACCATGGATCGTCTACTCCTCGGCCGGGTCATTTGTCTGCAAGCTGATCCGAACGATTCCGCGCTTCCTGCTGATCCTAATTTCATGAAGAGCCAAGTACGGTGCCTCGATATGGAGAAGCATTGTAAGCATGTCGCTTGCGACATCTGGAGATACCCATGCAGCGCCAGTCCAGACCCCGTAGTGGCGATTCTTCTGCAAATATCCGATTTGTTTCGGAAGGTCATAAATCGGGTAGTAGTCGCCGCGGTATTTCCGATACTTCAGCCCCCCTTGCTCATCTACCGCCTGATAGTCTTTCAACCGGCGCCGCAATCGCCAGTCCGTCGGCTTGAGTCCGTAAATCGAGAGCCATAACTCTTCCTCAGCCCTCTCCTCCGGCCAGTGCGTTACAGCGATGAGATCAAGCCCGGTGCCGAAAGAGTGTGCCAGTTCATTTTCATCAATCAACGTCGGAGTACAGTCGACGTGTGTGATCGAAGCGCCCGTATTGGCCGAGTAGCTTTCTACTCGAAGCGCGAGGTGGGAGTGAACTTCCTTTTGATTTGAGCGAGCTTTAGGCATCTCAGAGTGCTATTCAGATCAATACGCAGTCTTACGATAGGCAGGATTTCAGCACAATATTAGATAATTACAGCACTCGCAGTAACCTAGTCGTCTCCGCCACGATCACCAAGTTAGATCTCTCCATTCTTAAGCATTTCCTGCAATTTTAAAGGATCGACGATTCGATTCGCCCATTGCGCCATAAGCATAACGATGTCCCGTGCCTCGCCAAAGGAAAGATTGTATCTGACGGATCTTAGACCGTCGTTTTCGAGCCAGATTGGTATGGTATGAGTGTCAGGGATATGGCCGTTTTCTATTTGTGATTCGGCATGTTTCGATAGGCTGTACAGTCCGTTTAATTTCTCATCGACCGACCCATCACCTTTTTTAAAAATGGCGTTTCTGGGGTGCCCGGCGAACGATGACAACAATAGAAATGAATGCCAGCCGTGCGAAAGAAAATATTCCCAGTGTTGTATCGCTCGCGAATAGAGAGAGATCGACTGGCGAGAGCCTTCGAGAAAAATAGCAGTCTGTTTTCTAGCTAGTTCGTACTCGCGACAAACACCTTCAGAGCGTCTTAGGAAATTGTACGCAAATTGGTAGGTCTTTCCAGTGTATCGAGAGCGAAGCACTGAATTTAGCAGGAACATGGACAGCCAGGACTCGTGGTTGTCGATTTCCTTTAGAACGTCCGGAACCTCGGCTTTGGTGAACTCCGACATGTGCGGAGCAAACATTGTATCCGTGACATATGAGCTGAATCTGGCCATGTGAGATCTAACGACAAGCATAAGGGGCGACGCGGTAGCGGCGTCCCTGTGAGCGAGAGCGAACGAGCTTGATGCTATTGTTAGGCATTGTAGGTGGCCAAAAATGAACTAACCCCTTCCAAAAATGGGGCAAGGCGCCAGTAAGCATGTTTAGACTGCTCAATTTCAACATCAAGCTGTTTATTTGCCTCGGTTTCTATATGCGCCAAGTTTCTTAGCTCGTAGATTAGCTTGATGTCTTCTGAATATGACGCATCCATGAACCCAATGCGAACCGCACAATCAACCTTCTCTTTGAATGGAATGGAATTCCTGGGCGTCTTGGAATCTCTGTAGACGCAAGTGAATAAGTCCTCGTCACCATATTGCATTTTGGTAAGACTGCCTAAAGCGTTTACTGGTTTGTATGCTTTATGGGTTTGTAATTTTAATACTTCAGGGTGTTCTTTGAATTCGCCCCACAATAGATTCGTAATTACTGCCTCATAAATAGAGGCATACTGCATTATTTGAAATTTTACAAAAGGGTGCTGCTCATCGCCCTGTACGAATGTTGCTTCCATCAATTTATATGTGTAACGAGCAGAATAAAATGCTCGACCAAGGCGGTTACGCAATTCTTGGTCTTCGACAAAAGGAAACTTATCGATGTGCCACTGAATATCGCCAGGGAGATCTCTGACGCAATAATCGTGTATTAAATCTCTTGTTGTTTTCTCTAAAGGCACAATGACTCCTTCTTTGCCTAACGTCTAGCGTAACCGGCCGGCTTTGTAGCGCCAGCGAAAAAGCCGGTCCGTGTTGACGTTTATGTTAGGCGATATTCTTGAATGAACCCTTCATAGACAACCCTAGAAGGGTGGCGGCTCGTTTTAAGCAATCGTTTGCCCTGATGACGGCTAATCATTTCGAGTATCTCATTTTGACGTTCGACGAAACGGTTATCCTTGCCCCATGCAATGAGGATGATTTCTGATTGCTCCAGAGCTTGATCGATTGCAGCGTCATTTCGGGCACCAACTTGCTCTCTCGCCCCAATAAAACCGTTCGTTTGGATGAAGGCAAACTGATTTACTATTATCAGCCGGCCAACGCCGCGAAACTCTTTGAGACCTTTTTCAAACACTACTCTTTCCAACACCTGGACGGATTTATCTGCATACCCCACACAAGCGTAACTTGGGTTTTGCATTATGGCGCACACGGTCTTAGGGGCCGCAGAAGAACCCACCTTCGTCGCGATAAGGCGATAGCGAAACACAGGGGGCTTCTCTCCCGAAAAGTCAGCCTCTATTTCTAGTTCTGGGCGATGTATGAAAGTTTGCTTCACTTGCAGCACCTAACGTCAGCCTACAGGCGCGTTATTTAGCATCGCCTGTATGCATTTGTAGGAAATCTTTTGTGTTCTTTTACGTAAATGGGATCGTTATGATGATATGGCTTATCTTTGAATATCATCCACCAAGAGGACGTAGGTTCCACCGACGCTGCGCACCGTGCCGGTGAGTAGCATCGGTTCGCCCCTGCTCATCTGAAGCAATGTCCGGCCGTATTTCTCTTTGCTGGCGAAAGCATACTGGAAAAGGTCACCTTTGCTGTCGTGGACGAAAAACCCAACGAAACGGTCGTCCTTTAGCTTCAATCGAACCCATTGGTCATCGACCTCGTGGAGCGTGGCAGTCATCTTGACCTTTTCTCCTTGAAGTTCCTCTCCGAAGGTTTGGATCTCCTTTGCTGTCACACCCTCGTCCTGCGCACGAACAGAAATAGGCGAAAAGACCATGCCGATCACTGCTATGAGCAGCATGATCAAAGGATTTCGATGGGCTTTTTGTGTTTCCATTATTTTTCTCCTAACTATGAAATATGTAGCCATATGCTTCTTTAGTGAGTAAAAAAGCCAAACGCCTTTTTATCCCGCGAAACAACGCCACATGGTTTACGAAGAGTTGAATTCCAACGGATTTATACCGAGCACATTCGGCAATACACTGTATTCCCGTCGTTCATCGCCGCTTCCTGCCGCACCTTGCCATTTTTCCTATATTGCCACAGCCCGTCACATGGTTCCAACATTGCGTGTGTTCCTCGGGTACACCTCTAGCAGCACATCCATTTCCTGGCTTGAAGGTGTATTTGGTATTGCGTTTTTCAGCCCAAACTGGCACAGTAGAAACGAATACACCCAAAACAGCACAGGAGCCGCGAGATGTTCATTCGAGCCTACCTGCGAGCCAGCACCGCCGACCAGGACGCGAGCCGCGCTCGCGCAAGCCTTGAGAGCTTCGTA